>Ga0114918_10005765_pt1 | contig 10597 bp, 12 predicted proteins | sample LantaG_FD_87015 | JGI IMG/M metagenome (GOLD analysis project Ga0114918, IMG submission 87015) | Deep subsurface microbial communities from Baltic Sea to uncover new lineages of life (NeLLi) - Landsort_02402 metaG | ecosystem: Environmental > Aquatic > Marine > Oceanic > Sediment | place...
ATCAGGTCTTCCCCTTCGTGAAGGTGGAGAAGGAGAGCGACTATTACTTCGTATTCGGTCGGGAGCAATACATGATCCCCGAAACGATACGCGGACCGTCATCGAAGTATAATCGTGTTACTGCTTCCCTTTCATCCGTCCAGTATTCAGCGCAGGAATACGGGCTGGAAGTCCCGATCGACGATCGGGAAAGGGATAACGCGGACAAGCCGCTGAACCCTGATCGCGCGGCGACGACGCTTTCCACGAAGCTACTGATGCTGGCATGGGAAAAGCGCGTCATCGACATCGTGACAAACGCGTCCCTGATCACCCAGACCGTGACCCTTTCGGGGACCGATCAGTGGTCGGATTATGCGAACTCCGATCCCTTGGGTGATCTCGACACCGGCGCGTCGACCGTCAAAAAAGCGGTCGGGGAAAGACCGAACACGCTGATTCTCGGATCGGACGTCTTCGACATCCTGAAATGGCATCCGGACATCACCGATCTGGTGAAGTATACCCAGAAGGCGGTCATCACGGCTGAACTTCTGGCGTCATGCTTGTCGCTGGACAAGTGCCTGGTTTCCGGCGCCATTTACAATTCAGCGATCGAAGGCGCGACGGAGGTCATGGCTTATCTTTTCGGGAAGAAGGCGATCCTGGCTTATATCGACCCGAACGCGGGGGTCGAGGGTCTGACGTTGGGTAAGTCCTTCGGGACCAAGGATCGGGTCGTGGAGCGCTACCGAGAAGAAAAGATCAAGTCGGACATCGTCCGCGCGATCCATATCGTCGACGAAAAGCTGGTCTGTGCGAACTGCGGTTATCTGGTAGTCGACGCGGTCGCCTAAAGGGGTGATCGCTGATGTCATTCCAGAAAATCCGTAGGAAGCTGGTCGGACCTGGCTTCGGACTGACCGTTGGCGATCTGGTTTCCCTGGTCAATCTGGGGACGCCGGTCGTCGCGGACGTCGATCGCATCGTCACATCGGCGAACATGAAGGTCGGCGCCTATACGGTCGCGGCACAGCCGGACGTCCCGCGAAACATCACGGCGACCAGGACGGTCGTCGGCGACGCAGACACACCAGGAACGCTTCTAATCACCGGGACCAGCGTCGAAGACAAGGTGATCACCGAAACGATCACAGTCGGCGCGCATGGTGTAACGGTCGCAGGGGTGAAGGCGTTCAAGACGGTGACGTCGGTCGTCGGTGCGGGTTGGGTTATCGCCACAGATAACGACACAATCACCGTCGGGGTCGGCGGGGTCTTAGGACTTCCCGCGCTGGTCGTCGCCGCTGCTGACATCCTTCTGGGTGTCTTGGGGACGACGATCACAGCACACACGCCGCTTGCCGGCGGGACCGCTGAAGGGACGACTATCGATATGTCGGCGGGGACATACGACGGGTCTAAAGCCGCGATGATCTTCGTCGCAGCTTAGAGAAGGCGGCGATGGAACAGGACGGACCGGGCGCGCTGACGAATAGGCGCGCCCGGTCCTCCTACCATCGCTTGACGGAAGGAGAAGCAAGAATGCCGAAATATGAGGTCTTAACGCGGCTGAAGCGGAACGGCGTGATCTATGAACCAGGATCGCGGATCGCGCTGGAAGACTACGAAGCCGCGACCATATCCGCCGGCGTCCTGAAGGAGATTAAGGAGAAAAAGGAAGCGAAGCCGAAGCCGCCGGCGAAGAAGTCATCGAAGAAGGCATCAGCTAAGAAGGCGAAGTAGATGGCATATTTGCTCAAGGGACGTAGACGGGTTCCTATACCGAACTCGAAGTTGTCTCTGCTTACCAGCCCGGTGAAGGACCGCAATTCGCTGGTGATACCCACCGTCACAGGGGGCTGCGTTGCCGACCCCACCTGTGATGTTTACAACATATTCGAGGGTGGTCCTGCGGCTAACGTGGTGAGGGGTGCGGCGAGTAACCTGCTTGACGAGGATAGCCGTTCATTCGAGAACGATGACCCTGGCATATGGACGGGGTTAGTGAATTGCACCACGGATGTTATCCCCACGGACGCATGGCACGGCTCTAAATGCTTAGAGGTCACATCTACGGGTGGAGTAACGTATCCTCGTGGAACTATCACTTCGCTTGTAGTGGCAGGGGATGCCTATACCTTTTCCGCATGGGTCAAAGCTAAAAACGCTGACGCAGTAGGTGAGTTAATGCGGATTTCCTTGTATGGGAATGTATCCAGCTTTACTCATAGCGCGAACATTAGCCTTTCTGCTCTATGGCTGCCGCTGTCAGTCACCAAAACCTTTGATGCGGGAGACACTACCATGTACGCCTATTTAGGACATTCTGGCACAGCTCTCGACGCGGAGGATATTTACCTTGCAGACGGTTGCCAGCTCACCAATACCGCTTACCCCCTCTGGTTCTGCAACGGTGACGGTACGGCGATGACCTGTTCCGTACCGACCGCAAACTTGCCGTTGTACGCGGGTGGGCCATTCACGCTGATTTTCTATGTAATCCCCGCAGCGAATGGTGATGATGGGGTGGCCCGTTATCTATTTCACAATGATGGTACCGGGGGAAGTCTCATTAGAGTAAGCAAGAGCACCACAAGCCGAGTATATTTTGATGTCTATGATAATGCTGCTGGCGCGAAACAAAGCTATTCAGCACTCTTATCTGCCGCCAACTGGGCCGCAGGGACTCCTCATGCGGTCATGTGTTCTCGTTCTGCTACAGGCGTACAAAACGGTTATGTTGATCGTACGATGTTTGCGGCTTTGAATGTTGGTGCAGGGACAGGATTAGAAACAGCATTGGGAGCGAATTGTTATTGGGGTTCAACATCTGCTGGAATCTCTCAATTCAGCGGCCCCATGCATAAGTCCTTCCTCAACCGCGCTATAACCGAAGCTGAATGGCTTGCTTATTGCGACCTTATGGAGGTGGCGTGATGCCTTGGCTTTCCAACGACGCCGGTCTTTACGTCCTCACCTCTGGCTTCGCCGACCTCGCACCGCGACCCGACGTCGTCCTATCAACCAGGACCGGCGGGTCAGGCAAGTGGTTCGATGATTTCCCGTTGATACACGGACAAAGCCGGGGGTTTGGTGCGGCGGCGGCGAGGTCGAACTTGCTGGCGGCGTTGAACGCAGATTATCCGAGTTATGAAAATGGGACTACGGCGTCGTGGTTTATCTATGGCGGTACCGCGTCTCTCGCTGCCTCTACTGACTGTGCTTTTCATGGGCTTCGGTCGTTAAAAAACACGGCCCTGGTGGCTTCCACAACTATCAGGGCAGCAACAATAACGGTGGTCACTCCTGGTTCTCCTTATACAGCTCAAGCCATGTTTAGGGGTATTGCTGGCAAGGAATACAAACTTTATATCGTAGATAATGCAGGGAACGTTGCGAGTTCAGCTATCGCTGATGGTGGTTGGCAGTTTATAACGGTCACTCGGACTATAGACGCAGCGGCAACTTGGGTATACGCCGATGTTGTGGCGAGAGGTGCGATTGCCGGAGAGGTATCTTATTGGGACGCCATCATGCTCAACGCTGGTGCCACCCCTCTCTTATTCGTCGAGGAAGAAGCACTGGCGACGAGCTGCACCGTACCGGCTCCGATTAGCGCGGGAGATAGCGCGAGCTTCCTTGCTTTGTGTCGGACGCCGTGGCCAGGGGATGACGGGGTGTGGAACCATATTTATAGTATTCAGGATGTTTCCCCACGTTCGCGGCTCTTTAAGAACAGCGATAACAAGGTTTATTTACAGCATGACGGTTACACTACCGACCTGGCTGTGGATGGAACGAACTGGCCTGCTGGTAGAGTAAATGTAGTGGCGGGGCGCCTCTCTCCGACAGACGTTAAGTTTGCCCTTAACGGTGTGTTGTCTGGGGCGTTGAGCGGGGCGTATTCTTCAACAACTCCTGTAGCAGCCATGACAATTGGTAATAATTCTGGTGGGACTGTTCCTTTTAACGGCGTCATTGACCTTGCCATCTGGAAACGGGCGATGGGTGACCGCGAGTTGGTACGGCTAAGCCACCGCGCCATGCAATCATTAGGAATATAAGGAGGTTGTGATGGAGATAGAAGTTTTCAAACATGAACAGTACGGGCCGACGGTTATCAGCTCTGGTAGGAATGAGAAGGGAGAAGTGAAGACCATCCAACATATCAACCTGCCTATGACTGACAACGGCATCGTCTCTGCGCTCAAGGCCCAGTTTGATGCGCCTCCATACGTCGAGCCGCCAAAGGACCCGAAGGCCCCAGTGCTGGAGGAGCCCGTTCCAGGCGACCTCCCGGAGCCGGTCCCGATTGCGAAGGAGGTCCTGGATGAAGCGAAGGCCAGGGTAGCCCGGTTGAACAAGACACCAGCAGACAAGCGCAAGTTCACCTTTGAGGACATGGCAGCCGAACCGACGCCCATAGAGGATCCATTGAAGGAAGGGTGAGATGGCAGCCTATATAGCCCACGCCGATATCGAGAACTTAATAGCCGGGCGGGAATACGCTTTCCACGCGTCCACCACGACACCGACTGATGCTCAGGTCGATGCCTACTGCACCCAGATCTCCCAGGAGATTGATGGCGTGCTCGAGCAGGCGGGCTATGTGGCCCCGGTTATCGACAGCGATGCCCTCGAGACCATCAAGCTCTACTGTGCCTATGGCGTCGTCCCCCTGGTGGAGATCTCCAGGACACCCGATGAGATTGAGGGGGCCGAGCGGGACATAGCTGGCTTTTATGAGAAGCTCTACAAGGATGCCCTCTCAAGGATAAGCAATCACCAGCTGGACGCCCCCATGAGCTCATCCGCTACCGGGGGGATGGGATCCTGGTGGCTTGACTCCGACTGCGACGACGACGACAAGGAGCCCATGTTCAAGAAGGAGGACCGCTACTAATTGTTTCAGTTTACCTTCAGGACCACGCCCGATGAGGCCCAGTTCTCGCGGGCGTTTTCACGTTTCGGTAATAATATATCGGACTTCTCCAGGCCGTTTGAGCAGATTGCGGACAACTTCTACGAGGGCGAGAAGGAGATGTTCTCAAGCCAGGGTGGGGCCGCCGGTGGATGGGCTAAACTCTCTCCGCAATACGCGGAATGGAAGGCGAGGAACTATCCGGGCAGGCCCATCCTGCAGAGGACGGGCGCCATGATGGAATCCTTCACGGGCCGCTCCGGTCCCTTCTCCAGGTTCAGCCTGTCGCCCAAGCGCCTGGAGATGGGGGCTGACACGCCTTATGCGGGCTACCACCAGAAGGGCATGGGCAAGATGCCCAAGCGCGAAGTGGTGAAGCTCACCGAGAGGCAGAAGCGGGAGTGGATGAAGCACATCCACGAGCATTGTGTAAGGTCCTACCCTGGCGTGGGAGGCCGGGACTGGGCGGAAATCAAGACCGGGGACGTACATTTCGGAGGTATTTAGATGGGTATGACCGGGATGGAGGCGGCGCTCACCGCCGTGGAGAGCACGCTTTCCTCGAACATGAGCGCGAAGATCACCGCGCTGAACGCCGAATATGGGGACGGGATAGCGTGCTCTAACATCACGACCTACGAGTGGTATAAGAAGAACTTCGCCGCCCAGGATTACCCGGTGTGCGTTCTCGACGCAGTCCAATCCCTCCCGGAAGAGCAATACATAGGCGCGATTTCCGAGAAACATGGTGTTATCGTCTTCGTTGCCGAGACCGGCTCGGACGCAGAGAACCTTATCAAAAAGATCATGAGGTACGCCCGGGCGGTGAGGGAGATCCTGATCTCCAATCACACCCTCGGCGGCGTTTCTCATTCTGTTGGGATTGTGCGAACTGAGTATAGCCCGACCTTCACGGATAAGGAGCGGAAATACTTAAAAGCCGTGGCCATAGAAATTGAGGTCTATAAAGAGGAGGTAGTTTAGATGAGAGAGATAGATGCCAGGTATGTAGGCTCGGCCCAGGTCTATTCCATGCGGCATGACAAGGTGCTCAACCACGGGGACGTGGTGAAGATGCCCGAGACTGAGGCCATTGCCCGAGCCGATTTCGAGGTAATGAAAGCTCCCTCCAAGGGGGCTAAAAAAATGCCTGAAAAGGAGGTGTAAAAGATGTCTCTTAAGTCGATCTATGACGGCTACGTGGGCTTCTTGAAGCAGGCGGCGTTGGGGACCGCGGTGGTCCCCACCCAGTTCGTGCGCTTCCTGTCCCCGGTGAAAATGGACGCCGAGCAGGATATCGATGTCTACCCCGAGGGAGGGGGTGGATTCTACGACCTTACAGCCCACAAGAAGTTCCACAAGCACGATGGGAGTTTTGATCTGAACGTAAGGCCCCAGACGGCGGCGATGCTCTTCGCATACGCCCTGGGAGCGGACGCCAAGAGCGGGGCCGGCCCATATACCCACGTGCTGACGCCGGCCAGGCCACTGCCGTATGTGACCATAGAGCGGGGGATAAAAACCGACCTGCTGACCGAGCGTATCCAGGATTGCCTTATCTCCAAGCTTGCGTGTAACGGCAAAGCGGGGGACCCCTTGCACCTGGCCGTCGATTTCATGGGGATCAAGGCGGTGCTCGAGGCCGCAAACTCCTCGGACACCTATGAGACGGACCGGGCCTTTGTGTTTCAGGACGGCACCTTCACCGTATTCGGTGGAGCCTACATGCGCATTACCGGGTTCGGCTTGAATATCGACAACAACGTCGAGGGTGATATCCAGACAGTCAAGGTGCACCGGCAAGATATCCAGGCTCAGAAACTCGCTGTCGCCCTGGATATCGAGATCGTCTACGATTCCACGGACACCAACTACGCGGATATCTACTACGGCGGCGGCACCACGATCGTCGAAACGGTTGCAACCGGTGCGGTGGTGATGGATTTCGTCTACGGCGCGGATGCGGCCGAGCGCGAGTTCAAGTTCGAGATCCCCTCGGGAGGCCTGGTCTACAAGGATATCACCAAACCGGCCCCCGGACCCGAGCCAGGGACACTCCGTCAGACAGTCTCCTGCGACGTTCTCAAGGTGTCCGGATCTGAACTCATCACCGTGACCTTCAAGGACAACAACGACGTGGATTACGTGTAGGAGATTCGAAAGGGGAAATGCCCTCATGGAAGAGATCAAGCTCAAGAGCGGCCGCAAAGTGACCGCGCATTTCAACACGACCACACTCCGCCTGGCCTTTGACAACCCCCTCCTTAAGGAAGTGAAGAAGTTCATGACCACCGGAGGGCCGGAGGTAGAGCTCCCGGGGGACAATCAAGAGCCCGAGGCTGAAGGCGCCGATATGGCCGACAAGCTAGACAGCACCATGAACTTCTTGAAGACCATCGACGATATCGTGGCGCGGTGCGTCATCAAGCCGAAGGTGTACGTGCCCAAATCGCTTGATGATGTTATCCCCGAGGGACACGAGGGCATCGAGACCTGGGAAGAGATCGACAAGCTGGACGTTTTCGGACGCGCCATTGGTCATCTCCAGGGCATCGGTGGTCTTGTCCCTTTAGGGATTTCCTGAACTCCGAAGCCGCTTTGAACCTCGGCGAAGTCTGCTCCAAATTCGGCAAGCTCCCTTCTGAAATAGCCCAGATAGAATCACCCCTTATCGCCCTTTGGTTCGACGAGGCCGTCGCCTCGAGGCACAACGCGGAGATCCAACGGCAAGTGGAGGAAGCTACCTCAAAAAGGAACAGTTAAATGGCTGGCACCCGCGAACAGGTAAAAATCATCATAGATGCTTCCGGCGAACAGGCGAAGAAAGCCATCAAATCCGTTGGCAGGTCCATGGAAGGAATGGGCGGCAAGATGAAAAGTGCCGCCAAAGTCATGGGCGCCGCTTTCGTGGCCGCCGGCGCGGCTCTCGGTGCTTTCATGATGAAGTCCATGAGCTCCACCAAGGATTTCGCTGTTCAGATTGATGCCATGGCGAAAACCACCGGGGAAGGGGCGGAGGAGCTTCAACGCCTCGGGTATGCCGCCCTCCAGGAACATACCTCCATCGAGACCCTCGGTAAGGGCATGAACAAGCTTGCCAAGAATATGGGGGAGGCGAAAGACGGCGCGGCCGAATATGCCGACGAATTCTCAAAGGTCGGGATCTCCGTCACCGACGCCAACGGCAACCTCAAGGATTCCTCCGACGTGATGATGGAGCTCGCCGATTGGATGAAGGAATGCGACAACGACGCTGAGAAACAGGCCGTCGCCATGAACATCCTCGGCAAGCAGGGGGCCGAGATGATCCCCTTCTTGGAGCAGGGATCAGAAGCTATCGCGGCCATGGGGGACGAGGCCGAAGAGTTGGGCATCGTCATGTCCGATCAGACGGTAAAGGACATGAAAGCCTACCAGGACTCTGTTGACAAGATGAAAGGCTCCTTCCAGGGATTGCAGACACAGACCGCCGTAGCCCTCCTCCCCGCTTTCGACGGGATCACCAACGCGCTTTCCGACATGATGGTCAAGTTCCGCGAGTCGGGAACGCTGGACAAAATCTTTACCGCCATAGGCGATGTTCTTATCAGCCTCATGCCCACTATCGAAGTCGTGTTCAATGCCCTGGGAGAGGTCCTGGAAGTGCTCGCCCCGATCATCGCAAAAATATTCGGCAAGTTGGGAGAGGTGTTCGGGAAGATCCTGGATTCCGTTGTAGAGAGTGGTCTTTTAGACGCGCTTGGCAAGATAGCGGATATACTAGCCGATGTTTTTCTGGATGTCCTTGACGCTATTATGCCTATTCTTCCCGACTTGGCGGAAGTCTTAGCGGATCTATGCGAGGTGCTGGCGGAACTTTTAGAAATGATTATGCCAGTAATTGATGCTTTACTGTGGTGGGCGAGTTTCGTGATGGATAAATATATGGCGGCGCTGAAAGCGGGAGTCAGAATCGTAGAATGGGTAGTTGGTGCCATACACGCGGCTTTCGAATGGCTTTTTAGCGCCGCTGGCGCTATCTGGGATGCGATCAAGGCTGCGTGGGAGGCCGTATGGGAGGCTATCAAGGCCACCGGCGAGGCCATCTGGAATGCCATAAAAGCGGCGATCGAGTTCGTCTGGAACGCCATCAAGGCCTATTTCGAGACGTGGTTTAAGGTGATTAAGAAGGCGTGGGAGATCCTTTGGAACGCCATCAAGGCAGTGGGCGAAACCGTCTGGGGTGCCATCAAGGCGGTTGCCGAACGGGTATGGGGGATAATCAGCGGGTTCTTTAAAAACGTCTGGGAGGGGTTCCAGAGGATATGGGAGACTGCCTGGAACACGATTAAGACGGTCGGCGAAACTGTCTGGAACACGATCAAGGGCGTGGCTGAGAGTTTGTGGAATGCCATAAAGGCCGTTATATGGACTCCCATAGAAACGGTTATCGGCCTGGTGACCGGGGCATGGGAGGGGGTTCAATCAGCCTTACAAATCGCTTGGAATAACATTAAAAAAGTCGCTGATTTTATATGGGGCGGCATATCAAGCGGGATCAAGGGTGCCATCAATATAGCGATTAGTGCTATCAATGCTTTCATCCGTGGCTTGAACGCAATCAGCGGGGTTATTGACTTCCTCATCCCGGGGGTTGAGTGGGGGGATATCCCGACCATCCCCCATGTGGCTGCTGGTGCGATTGTCAGGAAGCCGACCGTGGTCCTTGCGGGGGAGGCTGGCGAGGAGGCCATCATCCCGCTCACCGGGAGGAAGGGAAAGGAGATCATGGAGGGGGCCATATCCGGCAACCAGGATAACAGCGTCAAGACGATTACCGTGTACCAGGAGATAAACAACCAGGTCGATATGGACAGGGCGTTGAGCGAGCTGGCCTGGAGGTTGTTATGAGCGTCCTTGTGGATATGAAAGATATCACGAGCCATGTTCATGGGATTAGGGAGGCCAGGGGGTTTAGGCAGACCGCCCATATAAATCCCTTAGCGTTGAAACCCGGCTCCGCGGTCTCCGCTGATTTGGCTCCCGGCGCACAGTTTACAATCTATGGAAGATTGCTTAGCGACACCCCGGCGAACCTGCGAACCCTTATCGGTAATATGGGGTTATGGCTTCGCCCTCGAAAAGAGAATTACCGCATAGATTTCAACGGCTCGATATTCTATGCGAAGGCGTTGAGTCTAACCATCGAGGAGCCTAACCTTTTCGCTACCCATGTCATGTGGGAGGCTCAATTCGCCTCTGAAAGAGCAATTCCCTTAGACACCAACACCACCAAAACCCTGGCGCAGGACACCATCGTGGAATTTATGAATGATGGGCCGGGGATCACCCTGCCAATGTTATATAAGACCATTACCGGCTCGGTGACTTTCGAGCTTGCCGACATCAAGGGTAGCGTGGTGGAGAATATAGCCAACACCACCTACACCACCACAAACTGGGGTGATCCCACGGGGTATGGCTCAGTGGCTAATGAGTACGAGTATAAGCTGTTGGACAACATTGCTTGCCTCAAGTGGGCTTCCGGCACATCACAGTCGGGCAATGAGGGGGGCTTGAAATGGCACCTTCCCTCCTCGATAGATTTGAGCGCCGAGAACTGTTACACGGTATGGTTTGCTCTTTTGGGTGATACTGGCCAGTTGACCACTGTGAGAGTGGGCCTGGGGGATGGAACCAACATAGGGTATTCCA
>Ga0114918_10005766_pt1 | contig 10595 bp, 7 predicted proteins | sample LantaG_FD_87015 | JGI IMG/M metagenome (GOLD analysis project Ga0114918, IMG submission 87015) | Deep subsurface microbial communities from Baltic Sea to uncover new lineages of life (NeLLi) - Landsort_02402 metaG | ecosystem: Environmental > Aquatic > Marine > Oceanic > Sediment | place: Baltic...
AAACCCGATTTAATGTCTCTTCGCTTAAAAGAAGCTCTTCTTTCCTTGTACCCGATTTTTTAATATCAATTGCAGGGAAGACACGTTTATCCGCAACTCTGCGGTCCAACTGTATCTCCATGTTTCCTGTCCCCTTGAATTCTTCAAAAATAATCTCGTCCATACGGCTTCCCGTATCTACAAGTGCCGTTGCTATAATAGTAAGGCTTCCCCCTTCTTCAATATTTCTTGCTGCTCCGAAAAATCGTTTTGGACGTTGAAGAGCGTTGGCATCAACTCCTCCTGAAAGTATCTTTCCACTTGGCGGCATAACCGCATTATGGGCACGGGCAAGCCTGGTTATACTGTCTAAAAGAATAACTACGTCCTTTTTATGTTCCACCAGCCTTTTCGCCTTCTCAATTACCATTTCAGCGACCTGAACATGCCTTTCCGAAGGTTCATCAAATGTAGAGCTAATCACTTCAGCATTAACCGATCTTCTCATATCCGTGACCTCTTCAGGTCGTTCATCAATTAGAAGCACAAATGGAATAACATTGCTGTGGCTGGCAATAATGCTGTTCGCAATGTTTTGCAAAAGCATTGTCTTGCCTGACCTGGGCGGCGAAACGATAAGTCCCCTCTGACCGAAACCGATGGGAATCATAAGATCCATTATTCGAGTGGAATAATTATCAGAATCGGTCTCAATGTCCATTTTTCTTTCCGGATAAAGGGGTGTAAGGTTATCAAAAAGAATCTTGTCCCTTGCAATTTCCGGGTCTTCGAAGTTAACAGCCTCCACCTTTAATAAGGCAAAATACCTTTCAGACTCCTTTGGCTGCCTGATCTGTCCTGATACAGTATCACCCGTTCTCATGTTAAAACGTCGTATCTGTGAAGGGGAAACATATATATCATCAGGTCCGGGCAGATAATTTGAATCAGGCGATCTTAAAAACCCGAATCCGTCAGGAAGAATTTCGATCGTACCTTCACCGAAAATTAAACCATTTTTTTCTAGTTCCTTCTGAAGCAGAGCAAACATAAGCTCCTGCTTTCTCATTCCAGCGGCCCCTTCAATACTATACTTTTTGGCCATCTCGTTCAGTTCTTTGATTGTTTTTGCTTTTAGTTCAACTATGTTCATTAATCGTTTACCCCTTTTTTTTCGATTTTTTAATTTTGATGGTCTTGTAAAAAGTCGTCACTCCGGTGCAAACCGGAGTCCATAGTAGAAACCTTTGCAGAACGGCACTTTTCGAAGTCTGCGCTTATCTGCCCGATTCCTGTGCGTGTCCCGGACTACGATCCGGTGTTCGCCGGAATAAAATACATTTTTTGACTTTTTACGAAAGCATCAATACTAAACAGCTCATAAAAAGGTTATTTCCATTCTTTTTACAAGGCTACCAGATTCTTATATTTTGCCACCAGACAAAAGGATACAAAAGTTTATCACTACCTGAAACATAAGTCGGCCACCGTCTTAATATTTAGTTCGACTCCGGACATATAAAGTCGAATTTGATACTAATAACATTTTTTAATAATTATATAGCGTCCTTATAAAGGTAGTTCATAGACTGGATCCAAGTCGGTGATTGCGGAGGAATATGAGTGTTTTGTGATTTACGTTAGAAGACTTTTTTTGGGCATCCTCTCCAACTGGCGGGCTTCATGCCTGTGCCAAAAACTTTCAATTGGCTAATAATATATTATGATTCTGTACCTGTCAAGCGTTTTCAGCTATTTTTTACGCAATTTATTATAAGTTGTGTTATAGTAAATAGATGATTCAATTCGATTCTGCTATCATATCCGATATCATATCAGATATAACACCTTATGTCAAAGACGCTTATCTTGTCGGTGGTTCTGTCAGGGATCTTCTCCTTGGCAAATCGCCTGCTGATTATGATATTGCCGTTATTGAAAATCCCAAAAAGTTTGCTGAAATAATTGCTGAAAAAACATCAGGCCGCCTTGTTGAAATGGGAAAACCCGGACAAATAATATTCCGAGTGGTTTCGGAAAATAATATTTTCGATATATCATCCATAAACGGTTCGTTTATCGAGGATGATCTTTTTAATAGGGATTTTACCATAAATGCCCTTGCCTTTGATTTATCTTCCGGAAAAATAATCGACTGTATGAATAGTTTGCAGGATATTGCTGACAGGAAAATTCGGATGGTTTCAAAAGCGGTTTTTCAAAAAGACCCGATCCGCCTGATAAGAGCTTACAGAATTGGAGCAGCCTTTGATTTTAATGTAGAGCCGCAAACATCTGCTGTAATAAAAGACAATGCAGAACTTCTGCAAACTTCTGCCGGTGAAAGAATCAGATCTGAATTATTCAAAATTCTTGCCGCACCAAATTCCTATTATTTCCTGTCCCAAATGGCAAAAGCCGGGGTTTTGCAGGCAATCTTCCCTGAGCTTGCCGGCTTGCAAAATTGTTTTCAAAACAGATATCACAGTTTTGACGTCTTTAAGCATACCATGAAGGCTTATTCTCATATTGAGACAATACTAAACGATTGCCATAATTTTTTACCGGAAGCATGCGGACAATTCGGGCCATGTACTGACAGCTTTAAAGGAGCGCTTTTAAAATGTGCAATTCTTTTGCATGATATCGGAAAGCCTTCGGCCCGATCAACAGACAGCAAAGGAAACATTCATTTTTACGGCCATGGTAAAAAAAGTGCCGACATGACAATCAATATCGTTCACCGACTTAGATTTTCAAACCATGAAGCATCTTATATGGATTTTATAATTCGCAACCACATAAGACCTTTGTTTCTTTTTACCGCTCACCAAAATAAAACAATCACTCAAAAAGGTATTGCACGCTTTTTTTTAAAATGCGGGAACTATGCTCCTGACCTTCTGATTCATACTATGGCTGATATTAAAGGCAAAGGTAACAAAAACGATATAAGAAACCAAGCATTTATAAACTTTGCCAGAAAAATGATTAAATACTATTTTTCATATTTTAAGCCTGAAAAGTCAAAACCGCCCTTAATAACAGGCAATGACCTGATTAACGATTTCGCTCTGACACCGTCACCTTTATTTAAAAAAATTCTAAAACGGGTAGAAGAGGCAAGAATATCGAAAATAATTAAAAATAAAGATGAAGCCATTCACCTTGTTAAAAAGATCTTAGATACATGAAGCCTGGAAACCAGGTAAGCTGTTAAGAGACGAAATTAATCATTTGAGCTTCTTGACAATTCTTCTTCATTTTAATAGTGATGAACTCGTAAAAAGTCACAATTCCGTCATTCCGGCGAAAGCCGGAGTCCAGAAGCTATTGAAATGACTGGATTCCGGCTTTTGCCGGAATGACGCAAAGGGGTATTTTCCGACTTTTTACGAGACCATCAATAGTAAATTAACCGAACACCTGTCTAAATGAGGTATTATTCATCAAAGAGTAAGGTATAAAAAATGGAACAAGAAAGGAGAATCTAATGAACATTTTATTTTTCGGGCCTAACGGCAGCGGCAAGGGAACTCAGGGGGCTATTTTAAAGGATAAATACAACACTGCTCACATTGAATCGGGTGCTATATTCCGTGAAAACATTTCAAATGGAACAGAGCTTGGCGCCAAGGCAAAGGAATATATAGATAAAGGCGATCTTGTACCTGATGAAATTACAATACCCATGATACTCGACCGTCTTAAACGTGATGATTGTAAAAACGGCTGGCTCCTTGACGGATTTCCAAGAAACAAGAACCAGGCCATAAAACTTGATGAAGCCCTTAAAGAGGCTAAAATGGCTCTCGATATTGTTATCGAAATATTGCTTGACCGTGAAATCGCCAAGAACAGGATTATGGGACGAAGACTCTGTGTAAATGACAACAATCACCCTAACAATATATTTATCGACGCCATCAAACCGGACGGCGACAAGTGCCAGGTATGCGGGGGTGAATTAAAAACCAGAGATGACGACCAGGATGAGGATGCCATTAGCAAGCGCCACGGCATATACTACGATACCAAAACCGGCACCCTTGCCTCGGCATACTATTTCAAGGATCTCGCCGAAAAGACAGGTATTGTTAAGTATATCACTCTGGATGGAAAACCAAGTGTAAAAGAAGTGGCTGCAGAATTGACTTCTAAGCTTTAAACTGTACCACCATTCATATCCATTAAAATAAATAAATTGCTTAAAGCATCAAAATGCATGAAAATGTGCCCGGCATCTGTTCATTAGTCCGGGCACATTTATTTTTTTATTGTTTTCATTTTTCTATTTTTTTTCTTGCCAATTATTTTTTCCTCAGTTATAAGGTTTTGTTTAATATATTAACCATCGAAAATTTCCTCGATGGAAAGAAGGGGGCGAGGTGTTTGAAAGAAATTCAAGTTAAGGTTTTTGATAATGACATTGAAAAGGCAATGCGGATTTTGAAGAAAAAGATTCAAAACAATGGCCTTTTCAAACGTCTGAAACTTAAAAAAGGCTATGAAAAACCGAGTGAATTTAAACGTCGGAAACAGCGTGAAGCTTTAAGAAGAGAAAGAATTGCAACTTCAAGGAACAGATACGAAAGATAAGTTAAACTCTTTAATCTCTTTTAAGCCCGGCAGGGATAATTACCTGCCGGGTTTTTTATGATGGTATCGTAAAAAGTCTCACCTACTGCGTTGGTACGATTTTTCAGGAACTCGACATACTATATGTATCGTCTCGTCCCTGAAAAAACGCTACGCCTTTTTATCCCGCTGCTTTTTAGCGGGGGAATTTGATCCGCTTGCGGCGGATTACGACGCCATCCGGTGCTTATTGAAATACTTTTTACTAAAACGTCTTTTATGGCCATGGCACAAAAAGATTCATACAGTAATATTTTAAAGTCCATGTTCAGCTTAAGAAGATTCGGCATTAAGCTTGGTCTTTCCACCATCAGGAGAATTCTTAGAAACCTTGGAAATCCTCAATACAATTTTTCGTGTATCCACGTTGCCGGAACAAACGGAAAAGGATCAGTCGCCTCTGCTCTCGCATCGATCCTGAATGCCTCAGGATATAAAGCCGGACTTTATACATCCCCACATCTCGTGCGCTTTAACGAAAGAATCACTATCAATAACCAGCCCATCTCAAATGCCAATGTCATGGAGGCATATAAAGCGGTCAATCAGGTAAATCACGGAAATCGCGAACCAACTTTTTTTGAATTTACAACCGCCATGGCTTTTTATGAATTCGGCAGGCAAAAAGTTGACTGGGCTGTCATCGAAACCGGCATGGGCGGCAGGCTCGATGCTACCAATATCATAAAACCTGCCATTTCGATCATTACCAACATATCTGTTGAACATCGAAAGTATCTTGGAAATACTATAGCTCAAATTGCCGGTGAAAAGGGAGGCATTATTAAAAGGTATACCCCTGTTGTAACCGGCATAAAGCAAAAACACGCTGTTGCGGTAGTGAAAGAAATTGCCAAAACAAAATCGGCTCCGTTTTTTCGCCTTGGAGACGATTTTAAAGTAAAGAGAAATAAATCAGGGAGCTTTACATATTTCGGGATTGAAAATACCTGGCACAATCTGCAAACAGGATTGCTTGGAAACTACCAGGTTGACAACGCAGCACTTGTTGTTGCTGCCTGTGAAGTACTAAACAAGAAAAAGGCAAATATCCCCGTTAAAAGTATAAGCGAAGGTCTTGCAAATAATAACTGGCCTGGCAGACTTGAAGTCATTTCCAAAAATCCCTTTATTCTTCTTGATGGAGCTCATAATTTAATTGCCGCTCGAAATCTGGCAAAATACTTGTCCAATAATCTTTCAAATCGGAACATCACCCTGGTTGTAGGTATACTGGACGACAAACCTTATAAGGTGATGCTTAAATCACTTCTCCCGATTTGTAAAAGGGTAATCATTACATCTCCAAAAATTGATCGCGCTCTATCACCGGAAAAGCTTTTTGCAGTAGCAGAAAATTTGATTTCCGACATAATAATTATTCCCAATGTAGGTAAAGCTGTAAATCACGCAATTGAAAGCGCACGACCCGACGATGCGGTTTGTATTGCAGGCTCACTTTATGTAGTTGGTGAGGCTAAAAAGGCACTAAAAAATACCAAATATTGAAATCAAATATCACATTCATTCTTGACTTCTTTGTGTTAATCATCTAATTTTTTTTCAAATTCCCATTATGCGCCCGTAGCTCAGGGGATAGAGCGTCAGCCTCCGGAGCTGAAAGCCGCTGGTTCAAATCCAGCCGGGCGTACCACTATAACAGCAAGGATTTGCGGAATATTGCAAGCCTTTTTTTTATCTCAATTTTTTGATTAAAGAAAATACAGTTTTTTGTTGACAGAACATTAACTGTATTATAACCATTATCTGCATAAAATCTATTTGCTGAATTCTATTCATTTTTTTGTCCAGTTCCAACCTTGATTTTCACCGATTCAAATATCAGGGCCACTTCTCGGACAAAAGCGGCTTAAATATCCAGCGCCGTATAACGGAGCAAGGTAAAAGATTTTTTTTTAAGCTTAATTTTTCAATGAAAGGAGATTTTAGACATGAAATACAGAAATTTGCGTTACTTTTGTTTAGCATTGGCGTTTGCTCTGTGTATGGCTTTTGTTGGCTGTACTGGAGGCACCGGAAATAAGCTCTCCGACATATCGGGCATTTGGAAGCGTGGCAATGATGGTACTATGATCGAAATCAATCTTTCCGGAGAGCAACATTTCCTGAAGATAGGAGACAAAACTGTTGCGGCAACGGTTAAACGCGTCCAGGATTATGTAATTTCCCTTGATGTGAAGGCGGGTAATGGCCAGACGGAGAAATGGACGCTTATGCAGGTGTGGGATGATAACGGTTCGACATTCGATCTTGCCTTTAACCACAATGGTACAAAAGACAAGCTGACCTTGATAAAAAAACTGTAATATAGCTCTACCTAACGGGTAGCGCTTTCGGGTCGTCCATTTGTAAATAAGCTATCGTTTTAGGATATGGGTTTTCCTGCCAAAGCTGAAATCCGCTGGTTCAGACCCATTCGGTTGTACCATCACAAAAACAAGGGTTTACGAGAAATTGTAAGCCCTTGTTTAATGCCTTTGAAAAAGGCGCTCCTCCTACTGCTTCCCCATAAAAAGCACTTGTAATTTATTTGGCGGGGACAATTCAAATGTAAAGTATTTTGTGCTACCCCTTGAATTTGATAGCGCTTTTAGATTTAAATTGGTGGGAGTGGTGCTGGTTACCATCCGCCTCCACCCCCGCCGCCTCCACCTCCGCCTGATGAACCTCCACCACCGCTTCCTGAACTAGACCCGGGAGGTGAAGATGAAGATGAGATTGTAGAAGAGAATGCTGATCCAAGGCTGGAGGCGAGTCCGGTAGCACCAAGGGTGTGCCAGTGCCTGCCGGAATACCAGGTCGGCGAGTATCCATGCTCAGCTTGTGCCTGAGCAAGCACCTTAGCAAACTGTTCACTCCAGGCGTTCTCCACGTCAAGCGCCAGAGCAAAAGGAAGATATTTTTCAAAAAGCTCAGGGGTTTTCCCCGGTGGATTTCGCATATTAAGGCCTTCTTTCTCCGCAACTGACAAGTACAGTTTAAACCCTTCAATCTGATCCATCATTTTCCGGCCATAAAGTGTTGGTGCCTTAATAAGATGGTAAAAAATGAAATTAATAAAGATGACTACCAACAATGCCATAACGGCAAATGGTGAGGTCATGGTGGAAAAAGCCCACATACCAAAACATTCGGCCCCAAGAAAGGGAAGTGCAAAAAGGGTGATACCGACAGCTCCTGATTTTTTAAAGATACCTGTCGAACTTCCGGATGACAGAGCGCCCTGCCATGCCTTTATGGCAGCCACCACCAGGGCAAGACATGCGGCAGTCCATATACTCAGCCAGATCAGCATAAAAAAAGCGCCGCTTATTTCGTAGGCCGTAAGCACCATAGCCACAAGTGTGAATAGCGAAATAACAGCTCCGGGAATGAGCCATTTGAAATTGCTCTGGAAATGGATTTTTTCAAAATCGAGTTTTAGACTGTTTTGAAGGGCGGTGATCGCCTTTTTTATTTTTCCGTGATTACCTTTATCCAGGGTAATCTGATTAGATCCCCTAAACAGTTTTTTAACAATTCGCTTTTCACCTGCCGAGAGAACGGTTTCATCGGCATCTGTCCGGGAAAGGCTGTAATCGCCTTCATCCTCGTCTATACTCAGGCAGCCTTTTACCGCAATGTTGACGATGGCAGCCGCAAAGGCTTTATGGTCGAAATCCATCCTTGTGACAAATCTAACTGCAGCCGGTGTGAAACCTTTTGGAGGGCCAAACAGGGGTATGATTGCTCCGGATGCAGGATCACGGCCCACCTTAATCCATGCAATCAAAAAATAAAAAATCAGTACCACCACACCAATAAAAGCGGCCTTTGCACCGGGATTTTCGCTAAACACATACCCCATTTTATCAGATAATGTTGGTTCCGGTACATACCCTTTGGGCCAGGATACGGCTATGGTCAATCCTTCACCTGGCCTGAGCGTCCGGTTTGTGGCAAAACGGATATTTCCCGACTCATCATTGCCCGCGGTAAAATTGCGTCCACGTGATCCCTGGGGGCCGGTATAACCAGCATAATCCAACGCTTCGGCATCAGATGGCAATTTAACGATGGCTTCAGCCCTTTCAATGGGAAACGACCATCCATTACCGGTTACATTCCAGTAAAGTTCATCAAACTGTTTGAAAAAGCCAAGTTGCCGGTTTGTATGATAGGTAAGGATATATGTGTATTCGCCTGGTTGAAGCATCCGATTTTTATGGCCGATATATACCCGGATACCGTTAGATATTGTTTTTAGGTGATATGCCTCCGGCTGATCGTCACGAAGCACTTCCAATACTTTAAATCCGACTTTGATGCTATTGCCATGCCTGGCTTTATAACGTGTAGGGAAATCACGATATATCCCCCGTTTTATCTTATTTCCGGAAGCATAGACCGTAATGTTTTCAGTTACAGTCATGCTACCGTCTGAACTGATTTGAATATAGCTCGTGAAATTTAATATGCGTTCAGTTTCACGGGTAAAGCTTGTTTCTGTAAAAAATAAAGAAAGGATACCGCAAATAAAGATGGCCGTAACGAAAAATTTAAGCCTTTTCATTGGTTCTCCTTTTTTTTGAAGAGGCATGGGTTTTATCCAAATTATTAATTATACCGGAAACTTCGGATAATTCGGGACTCAGACGTTTGAATACCGGATAAATGCCGTTAGAACTTAACATCCGGCAATTTTCTATCTCCCGGATCTTCAATTTCAAAGAAATCAGCTTTTGCAAAGCTGAATTGTCCGGCTACGAGGTTGCTGGGAAAGGCTTCGATCATAATATTGAGGTTTCTTACCGTGCCATTAAAGTAGCGACGGGCCATCTGAATATCATTTTCAATTTGGGAAAGTTCATTCTGAAGGTCCAAAAAGTTCTGATTGGCTTTCAGATCAGGATAAGATTCAGCCACGGCAATCAGGTTGCCCAGTGATCGGATTAGCGCGGTCTCGACTTTGCTTTTCTCTGCTATGGCCTGTGTATTCTTACTCTGAGATCGAAGTTGAGTAATTTCAGATAACAGCTTTGCCTCGTGTCCCATGTAACCTTTAACTGCTTCGATTAAATTCGGGATAAGGTTTGAGCGTCGTTTCAGTTGCACTTCAATACCGCTCCATCCCTCCTGCACCATATTTTTATTTCGCACCAGCTTGTTGTATATACTAATCATCCATATAAGGACCCCTACAATAATTACAACCGGAATGATCCAGATTATCATTTTGCCTCCTTATAAACAGATTTAATTCAATTTAAAAATCACGTCCTTCCCCGCTTGACGGAATCTTCGACGGGCGTGGATTCTTTGCTTATTTGTAATACTCCTTATACCATGCGATAAAGCTCTTTATTCCTTCTTCAATGGGTGTAGAGGGTTTAAATCCCACATCATTGATCAAATCGTCTATATCTGCATAGGTTGCCGGAACATCGCCTGGTTGGAGATCCATAAATTTCTTTTTTGCCTTTTTGCCGAGAACTTTTTCAATTGTCTCTATGAATTTCATAAGCTCAACCGGATTGTTATTGCCAATATTATAAATCTTATAGCTTGTATAAGATGTTCCTGGATCAGGATTATTCCCGTTCCAGGCTGGGTCAGGTTCGGGTAGCTTGCCCATTATCCTTGTAACCCCTTCTATAATATCGTCTATATATGTAAAATCCCGCTGCATCTTTCCGTGGTTGAACACTTTAATAGGTTTTCCTTCCATGATAGCCCGAGTAAAAAGGAAAAGAGCCATATCAGGTCGTCCCCACGGTCCATAAACCGTAAAAAACCTCAGACCGGTGCAGTGAAGTCCGTATAAATGGCTGTATGTATGGGCCATGAGTTCATTTGCCTTTTTTGTTGCTGCATAAAGTGACACAGGATGGTCAATATTATGATGAACGGAAAAAGGCATTTTAGTGTTCGCCCCGTAAACGGAACTGGATGATGCAAACACCAGGTGCTTGACATTG
>Ga0114918_10005770_pt1 | contig 10591 bp, 12 predicted proteins | sample LantaG_FD_87015 | JGI IMG/M metagenome (GOLD analysis project Ga0114918, IMG submission 87015) | Deep subsurface microbial communities from Baltic Sea to uncover new lineages of life (NeLLi) - Landsort_02402 metaG | ecosystem: Environmental > Aquatic > Marine > Oceanic > Sediment | place...
GAAGAACTTTATAAAATCTCTCTAGAATATTCATCGCAAATACAAGAAATGTTGGATTTTAGAAGGGATTATCTAATTGATTTCTTCGGGTTCAAGACACTAGAACGTGCATATCTGATGAAGGTAAATAAAACAATTGTTGAACGTCCGCAACATTTATGGATGCGAGTAGCCATTGGAATTCACGGGGCGGACCTACATAAAGTAAAGGAAACGTATGATTTAATGTCGCAGAAATACTTTACACATGCTACGCCTACCCTTTTTAATGCTGGGACGCCGCATCCTCAGTTGAGTTCTTGCTACTTAATCGCTATGGAAAATGACAGTATTGATGGCATTTATAATACTCTCAGAGACTGTGCTAGAATTTCTAAATGGGCCGGTGGAATTGGCCTACACATCCATAACATTCGTGGAACGGGTTCTCATATTAGAGGCACCAATGGTACTAGTAATGGCATCATTCCTATGCTTCGTGTATTTAACATGACTGCAAGATATGTTGATCAATGTGTAACACCCGAAACCATTATTTACACATCAAAAGGTCCAATTGAAATTCAAAATTGTTCTATAAAAGAAACCCAAATTTATAATCTTAATGGCGAGATTGAAACAATTGAAAATGTTCTTGAGCATCCGTATGAAGGGGAAATGTTAAACATTAAAACTAGTCATTCTATTGATAATCTTAGAATTACACCCGAACACCCAGTTTATGTATTACAAGGACAAAATAAAGGATTAAATTATAATATTATAAAAAACCGAATAGAAAAAAATTTAATAAAATTTAATTGGATAGAGGCAAAAAATTTAGATATAAATGATTTTATTATTTATAAAATACCAAACTATTTTTGTGATATTGAAAATATTTCAAGTGAAGATTGTTATATATATGGCGTTATACTTGGAGACGGAAGCATGCATAATAACATTAATACTGGAAAAATCACTCTACATACATTGAATAAAAAACATATTTTAGATTTTGCAATTAATTATTTTGAAAAAAAATGCATTGAGTATAGGATTATTACTGATGAAAATACTACTATAATTAGATGGAATAAAACATTAAATTTGCCATTCAGATATAGTGATTTTTATGATGAAAATAAACAAAAGAGAATGCACTATAAGTGGTTAAATTTGCCAATTGATAAGTGCAAATTCATAGTTAAAGGTTTAATTGATACAGATGGATGCAATAAAAACGAATTAGTATTTGATAACACCTCTAGAAATTTAATAGAGAGTGTAAGATTTATTTGTATGAAAATGGGTATTTTAACAAGTGGTTATATACGCGATAGAATTGGAGAAAAACATATGACATCTAAAGGAATGATTGAGAATAAAAAAATAAGTTATTGTCTTCGAATACCAAAAACAAAAGAAATTTGTGAGTTAATTTGTTCTGAATATGATGAAAAACAATTCTTTAAATTTTTTAAACATGATAAATATTTATTAACACGCATTAAAAATATTGAAAAAGAATATTATTCTGGAACTCTTTATGACCTTCAAATGAAAGACGAACACAATTACATGCTCCATCAAGGCATCGTTCATAATGGAGGCGGAAAGCGAAGCGGAAGTTTTGCCATTTATTTAGAACCTTGGCATACTGATATTGAAGATTTTTTGGAATTGAGAAAAAATCATGGTGATGAAGAAATGCGTTGTCGTGATTTATTTTTAGGATTATGGACACCCGACCTTTTTATGGACCGCGTCAAAAATGATAAAACATGGTCTCTTTTCTGTCCTGACCAATGTCCTGGGCTTTCAGATGCATACGGTGATGATTTTAAGGAATTATATGAAACATATGAAAAAGAAGGCAAAGCTATGAAAACATTGAAGGCTCGTGAATTATGGTTTAAAATTCTAGATGCTCAAATGGAAACTGGAACACCTTATATTTTATTTAAAGATGCTGCAAATAAAAAGAGCAATCAGAAAAATCTAGGAACTATCAAATCTAGCAACTTATGTGTAGCACCTGAAACACTAATTCTTACTGACAGAGGAAACATTGAAATTAAACGATTAGAAAATCAAAAAATAAATGTTTGGAATGGCGAAGAATTTTCAGAAGTAACTGTAAGAAAAACAGGAAACAATCAAGAATTGATAAGAGTTAATTTTTCAAATAATAAATATATTGATTGCACTCCATATCATAAATTTTATATTAATTTTTATAATAATGATATTGTTTTTGAAGCGCAAGAATTGAAGAGCGGCATGAAAATTATAAATTATAAATTACCAAATGACAATAATGTAATAACAGATATTTATGTTAAAAATGTAGAAAATTTGAATCGTTTTGACAATACATTTTGCTTTACTGAACCAAAAAGACATATGGGAATTTTTAACGGAATAATAGCAGGACAATGTACGGAAATTATTGAATATTCATCACCAGATGAAACGGCTGTATGCAATTTAGCAAGCATTTCTTTGGGAAAATTTGTAGCACCCAAAATAAATTATAAAAAAGCCAATGTCTTTAGCAAATCTGGATGCGAATTTTGTGTAAAAGCAAAAGCATTGCTTAAAGAAAATAATATTTTTTACGAAGAAACAATTCTAGACAATGAAAAAGAGAGAAAATCATTTTACCGAGAAGTAACCGATTCAGAAGATGTAAATGTAAATTCTATGCCCCAGATTTATTTGGATGATGAATATGTAGGAGGTTATCAAAACCTAGAGAAATTATTAACACCTGTTTTTAATTATGATAAACTACATGAAGTTACCAAAGTTGTTACGCAAAATCTTAATAACATAATTGATATTAATTTTTATCCCACAGATAAAACACATAGAAGCAATATGCTTCACCGACCTATCGGCATCGGCATTCAAGGTCTTGCTGATGCATTTTTTATGCTTGATATTCCTTTTCATAGCCAAGAAGCCATTGAAGTTAATAAGAAAATTTTTGAAACAATGTATCATGCTGCTTTAGAAAAGAGCATGGAATTGTCAATTGAGCGTCGTCAAAATCTCTCTGAATTGTATGACTATCTAGTCAACAATGAAGGGTGTGAAGAAATAAAAGAAATAAAAGAAATAAAAGAAATAAAAGAAAGCAAACTTTACAATAAAAATATTAAATTTATTAAACCAGAAATTAATGAAATTTATCATAAATACAAACCTACATCAGATGAATTATTTGGAAATCATGAGAGAATGGCAGGTCATCCTAGAAATAAAAACCATTTAGGCGCATATAGTAGTTTTGAAAATAGTCCCGCATACAATGGATTTCTACAGTTTGACATGTGGAACGTAACACCATCAACTCGTTACGATTGGAATGATTTAAAAGAAAAAATCATCACAAATGGCATGCGCAATTCTCTCTTAATCGCTCCTATGCCAACTGCGAGCACTAGTCAAATTCTAGGCAACAACGAATGTTTTGAACCTGTGACAAGCAATATTTATACCCGACGAACATTAGCTGGTGAATTTGTCATGGCGAATAAATATTTAATGTGTGATTTAATTAAAATTGGTAAATGGGATGAAAATATTAAAAATAATATTATTGCCAATAAAGGAAGCGTGCAGCAATTAAGTTTTTTGTCTCAACATCTCAAAGATAAATATAAAATTGTCTGGGAGATACCTATGAAGCAACTTATTGATATGAGTAGAGATCGTGGTGCATTTATTTGCCAGTCTCAAAGTTTGAATTTATGGGTTGAAGACCCCGATTATAAAATATTAACAAGCATGTATTTTTATGCTTATCAAGCTGGACTTAAAACAGGCGTATATTATTTAAGACGTAAGCCAAAACATCAAGCCCAACAATTTACAATTGAACCTGATAAAAAAGAAGATAAAAAAGAAACAGAATATGAAATTTGTGAAATGTGTTCTGCTTAGATTGAATAAGTTTATTTTTTTATATTTTTTATATTTTTTATATGTTTTATATTTTTTATATAAATATATTTTTATATAAATATATTTTTAGTATTGAAAATATATTTACAAAATAATATTACAAAATCTCATATTTAATAAATAAATGTTTAATTCCAAATTCACTGTTAATGTCTTGGTCATATATTAATTTGAAATAACATCTCAAACAAACTAAAATGTCAACCAATGAATTATGTGTACCTCTTGGAATTTCACCAAATAAATTTTGATGCAATTCACTTAAGTTAGGATATTTAAAATACTTTTCACCTGTTCTACCAACTCTTTCAATTTTACAAATGTCAATAGCATTTTTCATAGTGCAATATTCAGGTTTTTTATATTTATTATAATTAAAATGTTGCTGGACTTTATTTCTCATACACTCAACCATAATAACCCTTTTATCAAATGATATATTGTGACCAACCAACATATCTACTTTTTGAACATCTTTATTAAATTTTTCAAGAGCGGTTGTAATAGGCATCCCTTTAGATTTACTTATTTCTTTAGTGATTCCATGTATTCTAATACTTTCTTCTGAAATTATAACATCGTCATTGACATCAATTATATTATCAAACAATTCTAGAACAAGATTTTTACTGCAATCATATACGATATAACTTAATTGGACAATATAAGGCCATTTATCATTTTCAAATATAGAAGCATTGCGTTCGGTAGGTAAACCAGTAGTTTCAGTATCAAATACAAGGATTATCATGATTAGTTATTATACATTAAGTATTTTACTTTTAGTTCAATTTTTTTATAATTTATTTTTACATAAATACATATAAATAAATATAAATAAATATAAATAAATATAAATAAATATAAATAAATATATTATAATAAAAATTATTTAATATAATAAAATGAATACTGACCTTATTATGGATGATAATGTAATTTTGATTTTAAAAAATATTCAAAAAAGAACTGAAGAAATGAAAAAAAATAATGGTAATAAAAAATATAATATATATAAACCAAATGAAAAACGTCATTTGGGCGTTGAATTAATGCCATTGATTCGTCAATCATATGAAACATATAATAGTGAAAATGTAAATGAAAATATTACGACCAAAATACCATACGAACCAGAAGAAGAAGAAACAAAATTATAAAATATAATTTGTTATGTAATTTATTATGTAATTTGTTATGTAAATGTTTTGCAAATGCCAAAACTTCGTCTATGCCATTCTGTTATGCCATGTTCAGAAATTCCATCCATATGTTTTTTAGTTCCATATCCTTTATTATTACTCAAGTCATATTTTTCTATTAGTTCGGGATTTAAAACACACAATTCATCTATGTAAGCATCCCGAGCAACTTTAGCCAATATTGAGGCAGCAGCAATGGAAGTATATTTATTATCTCCACCTTCAATGCAAACATGTGAAACTTGTTCTAATATATTTTCTTTAATAACAATGTATGGTTTAAAATCATTTCCATCAACCAATAAAACATAGTTTTTATCATTTTCTTTATCATAAATTTCTTTAATCGCTTTGTGCATTGCACTATGCGTAGCATTTCTAATATTAATTTTATCAATTACCTTCTCATCTTCCCATTGGATACTCCAAGCAATTGCATTTTCTTTGATATATTCAGAAACTTCATTTATTTTCTTTTTAGAATGAAATTTTTTACTATCTTTCATTTTTGAATGATCAAACCCTTCTTTAGGTAAAATCACCGCTGCCGTATAAACTCGCCCAAACATGGGACCTCTCCCCACTTCATCAATGCCAATTTCTATAATATTATCATCATTATAATAAGAGACATTAAGGAGTTGTTGTTTAGTTTGTTGTTTATTATTTTTGGTTTTTTTTTCCATATTAAAACTAAACTATTCAATATTTATATAATTATTAATATTATATAAATATTATATTTTTATCAATTTTTTTCCAAATATAAAATATAAATGAAATTAAAAAAAATACACCTTTTTTTTATCATACTTTTATCTTTTAGTTTATTGCCATTTTTTAAATATTTTTTAGGTTATAATATTGAATCAATGGCAACACAAACCGGAAAAATAAATGATAGTACTTTTACAAAAACTTCTGATGAAAATAATAATACTTTATATACTGCTTCTACTCCAATGGGAAATGCTGCTGTTTATAAAAATAATGATGGAGAAATTACATATGGAACATCTAATAATTCAAATAATACAAAAACTATAACTACAAGCGACGGAAGAGTTGTTCATGCAACTACTGATAATACTGTAAATGGAATTAATTATAATAATATACCAGCAGGACAAGAAGATTTATACATTTTGAAATCACAGGTTGTACCACCAGTTTGCCCTGCTTGTCCTACACTTGTAAATAATTGTGATAAAAATCATAAATGCCCTCCATGCCCACCTTGTGCAAGATGTCCTGAACCAGCATTTGAATGTGTAAAACGCCCTACATATCAACCAGATAATCCATATTTACCTATGCCTGTTCTAGCTGATTTCAGTCAATTTGGTATGTAAAAATAATTGCATAAATTGCATAAATTGCATAAATTGCATAAATTGCATAAATTGCATAAATTGCATAAATTGCATAAATTGCATAAATTTTATAAATTATTATTGTAATTTATTATTGTAATTTATAAAATTAATTTTTTGATGCAGCTGCTATTCTATAACTACGTCTTAATGTTGCTGGAACATCTTTGAGTTTATTTCTTGAACCAGGTGGCCTTCCGAGTTTAGAAAGTATTACATTGTCTTCGTTTTCTTTTTCTATTCCATTAAATTTATAAGACAAATAATCTTTTTCTCCTTCTTCATTCAAAATAATATTATTTAGAAAATCACTCCAACTCAATTCACTGAGTTCATTTGGCATTTGTTCCCAATTAATATTTAAACCAATAAGTTCCTCTAAATTTCTGTAATAATCAAACAAAACATTTTTACTGAAAATCATGCGAGGATTATTGGTACTAAACATCCACCACGCATTCAAACGATCACCATAAACCTCATCAAATTTTAACTTTTCTTGATTAGTATAACCAATAAAATCAACGTATTCAAAACGCCACCAAACTTTAGCATCAGACAAAACACAATTAAGCATAATATTTGTTGTCATTATGTATTGTTAATATTTTATATGTATTTATATTTATATGTATTTATAATTATATTTATATGTATTTATAATTATATGTATTTATAATTATATTTAATTCATTTTTTGTAAAACAAAATAAATGGTTAGTCGTCTTTTTTTTTCAAACATTTAGAATCCATTTGAAACGTATCTATCTTTTCTTCTTGAGGAACAATTTTTATAATACATTTTGATTTTTTTCCATACAACGGTTCAGTGCATCCTTTTTCTTTTTTCTTTTCCTTTTCCGTTAATTTATTAAAAACAAATATTTTAGGTTTATCTTGTGTACAACGAGCCCTAAAATGTTCATATCTCTCTCTTACATCACAATAAGATAATCCTGATTTTTTACCTAACATTTTATTTATAAATTCGTGCAAATCGTAAATATATCTAGAAAATGATTCGCGGTCTTTCATACATTCCATAGTCAAAGGCATTGCTTTAAAGTTTTTTGTCAAATTTATTCTACAATATTTGCAAGGCAATACGTATTGTAAACTAATAATAAAATCGCGATAATGTTTTTTATCTTCTTGAGTAGGGTTTACTGGATAATTGAAACTTATCGTATGTAGCGAATGCCATAATGGAGGACCCCAAACAGTCGTTAAAAATCCATCATTAGCACTGTAATCTTTTTTAGAAAAAACACGTTTTTTTCTTGTTTTATTGATAACTTTCTTTTTCCTAAGAGTTTTCTTCATATAATAATATTTAGAAAATATTATATTATTATATATGGTCAATCACAAAGATATTATTTATAACTTTTCTAGTAATACTAAAAATGTTTCTTTTTTAACAATCGTGGCTTTACTATTGCTAATTATTGTTTTTTTTATACCATTATTAAATAGTTTTTTGATTTTTATAGGAAAAATTGCCGCATTATTTTTATTAGGGTTCGCACTATTTTTAAACTTAAAAAGCACTAATTATGCTACTAAAAATCTAAAAAACTTATTTGTTGACCCATCTATGTCTAATATTAGAAATAATATGCTTCTTAATTATTTATTATCATTTAGTTTGTTGGCTTTAATCGTTGTTATCATTACTTCTTTTGCTTAATAAAATCTAAAATTTTATTTTTTGAATTTTCCTTTTTATCGTTTTTAGGAGAAACATCAAAACCATAAATAGAAGCTATTTTTTTATAATAATCGCTATCTGTTATAAATTCATTTTTATTTATTTGAATAATATTTCCGTTTAAATCACGAAACAGCATCTATTATATTTTACTTAGTTTTATCTTTAAGTTTAGACTTTTAATATTTATAGGAAATTTTTGAAAATTTGAAAATAAATAATATTTAATTATTATATAATGCCACCAAAACCAAAAACAAAGAAACTACTAGCAATGTCAAAACAACCAGAAATCTCAAGACGACCAGTCCGTATGGAAACATTAACTGACGCATTTAGTAATTTACAAACTCATAGAAGCGAGTTGGAAAAATTTGAAGATATGAGACGAAGAAGAGCTGAAGCCGCTGCTGCCAGAGCAGAAGCAGTAAGAGAAGCAAGATTAGCAGCAGAGAGAGAAGCAAGATTAGCAGCAGAGAGAGAAGCACAAGCACAAGCACAAGCAGCTGAAGCAGCTGAAGACGCTGCCCGTGAAAGAGAATTTCGGGAATTGCTATATATGGGACCCGATGACAATGGCGATGCCAGAGATGAAGTGGATGTTCTTACAAATGATATGAGTCGTATAAGTATGAATAAAAGAGGTGGAGGTTATAGAAAAAATAAATCTAGACGACATAAGACTAGACGACATAAATCTAGAAGACATAAGACTAGACGCCATAAAACTAGAAGACATAAATCTAGACGATAATAAATATATTTATTCGTTAAATAAATATACTTATTTATTCTATAATATTATATAATGCTTGGAAACTTAAAACAACAATTAGGAGGAGGTTTAGCAAGTTATAAAAAAGTCATATTAATTATTTTGTTGGCAGCTGTATTTATTGTAACTGCAGTTTATGTATATAAAAAGTACATTAGCAACAAAAATAGTTCGCAACCAAAAAAACAAACATGTGCTACAGGTGAATCAAAATCAGCGGATTTATATTTTTTTTACACCGAATGGTGTCCTCATTGTAAAAAAACAAAACCTGAATGGGAACAATTAAAGAAAAATTATTCAGGTAATAATAATGTAAACGGTTATAAATTAAATTTTATTGACGTGGATTGTGATGCAAATCCCGAAATAGCGGATAAATTTAAAGTAGAAGGTTATCCAACAATTAAATTGGTAAAAGGCAACCAAATCGTTGAATTTGATGCTAAGCCAGATGTAAAGACATTGGAACAATTTTTGTCAACTGTTCTCAATAATTAATATATAATTAATATATAATTAATATATAATAAATATATTATTTTATCTTTTGTATTGTTTAAAAAGATAACCTGCATTTTCTCCTTTTTTAATTAATTTCTCTCTACTTTCTTTTGAACCAAGTATATTTATCCAGTCTTCATAACCATTTACATCTTCTATTATACAATTAACAGTATTAGGAACAGATGTTTCTATCTTTATGCTACTTTGTTTAATTAATATTTTTAATATATATATCCAATAACTAAAAATCGTTGTTTTTTCAGTTATTGTATTATTATCTTCATTAATCAACCATATATTTTTAAATGCTAATATTTCATTTTCATCACATTTTGTTTCATTTAAACATAATTCAAGCGGAAAATTTACAAGTATTCCACCATCAACGTAGCAAGCATTATTTATAATAACAGGTTTAAAAATAAAAGGTATTGCAGATGATATATATATTGCTTTTATGAGACATAATTCAGGGAATGTTTTATATGATATGTTAACAGGTTTTAAAGGACATTCATTTATATTTACTGCAAATAAATGTAGTTCTATTTTACTATAATCATAAAATTCTTTTAAAGTAATATCTAAAGATAAATCTTGAGCTTCTAATAAAGGTTTAAGTGCTTCACGTATAAATTCATCTCCAAATATACCTTTCTCTTCCCAAACTTTAAAAAGACATTCTGGTGATAGTTCAATCAACTTTTCCCAAGGACGTTTAATTATATAATCATCTAAAACATCCCATTCATGTTTTAGCGCAATAACAGCACCTATAAAAGCACCAATGGAAGTACCATATATAGTTTCAATATCATCAATATTCCAAAAGTTTTCTTTTGCCAAGTATTTTGCCGCTCCATAAGTAAATAAACCAGATGGACCTCCTCCAGCTATAACTAAATGTTTAATTGTCATTAATGTTTATTAATGATTATTAATGTTTATTATTTTTAAAGGTTTAATAAGTTTTGTTTCAAATATATTTTTCTAATATAATTTTAATTATGGATACTATTTTTACTTTAAAAGACAATGACAATTCTGAAAAAATTAACTTAGATGATTTATA
>Ga0114918_10005772_pt1 | contig 10586 bp, 15 predicted proteins | sample LantaG_FD_87015 | JGI IMG/M metagenome (GOLD analysis project Ga0114918, IMG submission 87015) | Deep subsurface microbial communities from Baltic Sea to uncover new lineages of life (NeLLi) - Landsort_02402 metaG | ecosystem: Environmental > Aquatic > Marine > Oceanic > Sediment | place...
AGAATCGAGTCCCGACGTTCCAGGCGCACGTTGAACACGTCGTCGGCGAACGGCAGCACTTGCGAGCCGCTGTTGCGCTTGTACATCAGCGCGGCACAGAGCGCCGCAATGTCCATGCACGTCGCCTTCGTAGTCGCTGAGCCACGGTAGCCCGTAACAGGGGTGTTCATCGAACCCGACAGGTCGGGCGCGATCATCAACGTGCCTTCGATCTCCGTCAGGTTGCTCGTCGCAAGGTTCATCGCGTCGTGAAGTGCGTCACGCACGACTTCCGGAACGGCATCCTTGACGTAATCGTAGGCCGTCATGATCTCGTAGGGGAAAGGCTTGACCTTCTCCTGAATCGCTTCCTTGTCGCGGAGCCTGTCCGCAATGGCCTTGGCAGCCGCAGCGTCCTTGAACACGCCTTGACGACTGTACGTGTTCAGGTTCTTAAGGGTCTGCCGCCATCCGCCGCGCAGCGCAAGCTGTCTCCAGTGCGCCTCCTTCAACGGAAGCGCCGTCAGGAACTCCCAACGGACGTACTTTGGAAGCGGCGCGGCCTTGTCGGTCGCCAGTGACGCCTTAAACGCCTCGTAGGCCAGAACGCTCTTTGGCAGCGCGTCCCACTGCGGAGCAAGCTCCGCGTCGAACGGGGGCTGCGTAAGCGCCTCGAAGTCGGCCTCGCGTCTTCCGATTACGTAAGCGTAGATGGCCCGCTCTGCCGCGTTACGCGGAGTCGGGTGAACCATCTTCAGAACGTCACCCAGGCTCACGCCGCCCTTCGTGTGTCCACCGACAGAGTCGCCGAACAGTGTGTCGCCCGAGCGCGACCGAATCCAGTCGCGGATGGCCTTCCTCGGAACGGTACCCATCGACTTACGGCCTGCCGCTCCACTACGCATGATCTGCGTAAAACCAAGCAGCATCTTGCCGCTGGTTACGACGCGGCCGAACGCCTTACGGAACCAGTCTCGACCCTCGTCCTGCGTGGTCAGCGAAGCGAGAAGGAGCGCCGGAGCGTCCTTCATTCCGCCGTTCTCGCGGGCGTAAACAGCCGTCTTGGCTACGTAAAGGGGATCGAGCTTGTTGGCAAGCTCGACCATCTTGTCGAGTTCGCCATGGCCGCTCGTGTAGAAAGTTCCGCCATCAGGAAGCGTACCCGTCATCGCAAGCTGCGCAAGCGCATGCTTATCGCTGTACTGGTAAGCAACCCCTCCCGCTTCGTTGACCGCGTCGGTCACAGGAGCCGCACGTCCTCTCGTCGACTTAAATAGCTTCTTCGCTGGCATTGTCCGCTCCTTTCTAAGGGAAAGCCTTAGCGAAAAGTGGAGCACCGCAACACGCGGGTCTCAAACAATGCTTTTAGTATAACGGAGCTTTGGAGAATGTCAAGGGATTTTCCCAGAATCCATCGAAATTCCTTGCGGCGCGCCTACGACACCGAGCCGCCATGGTGGATTTCGGCTTCGATTGCGGCTTCGACATCGATCCACAATGATTTGCCGACGACACCCGCGCAGTAGCCCTCCAGAACGTCGTTCTGGATCAGTTCGTCCACCAAAAAGAACGTAACCGTCTGCTCGCGGCCACCACCACGGGCATATACTCCGCTCGCCACACCAACATTCCGTTGTGCGTCTGTGAAAGCCATAAGGCACCTCTCAAACCAGCGAAAATGCTTTCTTGACAATCTCGGGCAATTGCCAAGTCACTTCTTGCACAAAGCCGTCTCCGCACTCGCCGGGCAAACCATTCCATCCATGCCAAGCATCGCTCCGATTCTGTGGAGCGCGGTCGCGGCTCTCATAGAATCCATGTTTAACACGCATCGTCTCCGCTGTCAAGCAGTGGCCCAGATGATAAATAACGCACTCCGGAACCTTTTCGGCCGCCGAGACGTTGTTCTCGTAGTCGTGCAGGGGCTGATCGCGGCGGTCGGACGGGGTGTGGTGCCGCCGCCAGTAGTAGGATTGACGCCACCACGAGAACCTGTACAGCGGACATACGGAACCGACTCCGACGCTCGATCCCCACCGACGACCGCCAGCACTCACCGCATCGTGTATCCAGTGCGCGTCGTCATGCCAGAGGTTTACCCATCTCGGCGTTCCAAAAGCTACGTCCGAAGCGAGAAAGGCGTCCAGCCCCGTCCAGATTTCGTCGGCGTCCAACACCAATTGGTAATTACCGGTGATGTTATCCGCAAGGGTCTGGCGCATCTCCTGCTTGTCGCGCCACAAGTCGCGCGCAATGATGCGCACCTTACCCTCGGTGTCGTGTGCGGCTTTCCAAGCGCGCAGAGCGTCCAAGACGCCGTTTTCCGACGCGCCTGCATAAAGCCGCGTCGGCCCGTAGCCGATAAGAATCTCCGAGACGTGCGGATACACCGCCTCGACGGCGGCAGGAGCCGTCTTGGTGCCATAGCAAATCATGCAGGCCGCTACGTGCTTGGTCTTGAACGAGTGGAACGGCAGAGCCTCAACGCGCTTTGCCATAGCCTTCATCGAGTAGCTGTCCAACACGTAGCGCTTACTTTTCCGCATGTCCTGCTTTGGCGCTGAAACAAGCTTTTTCACTTTCCTGACAAAGGAGTTCTCGTCGTTCCACGCCACATAGTTGAGCCGCTTCCCGTAAACCCACCTCAGAACAGGAAGATCGTAAGCAATAACCGGCGTTCCAGACGCCAAAGCTTCTGCGGGGACCATGCCGAAGCCCTCAAAGAGACTCGGGGCCAAGACGACATGCGCCCCGCGCATCGCGTCGTACTTCACAGAATCAGGAAAATTCTTGCAACTGTACCATTTGTGCTCCGGAGTATCAGCAGGAACGTCGCCGCCGGGATCGCCGAAGGTAACGAGGTCGAAGGGCCTCTTGAGCGACCAGATAGCCTTGAACACGGTGTTGGAACACTTGTAGTCAGTGTTTCTGGCCGACCAGAGCGCGTAAGGGTGCTCCGGGCGAGGCCACTCCGGGACAATGTCAGCGTTCAAAGCGTAAGTGTTAATGGCCGGGGGCAAATAATCATAGCGGCGCATGTCGGCGGTCTCCCCCATCCACTCCATCAGGTACTTCAGAGAGAGCGGCGAGATTCCGAGCAGCAGATCGGACGCAGAGTAGCCTTCGTGGATGTGTGTTTTCGACATTATATTCGCCACGCGGGGGACGTACTTCTCGACCCAATTGGCCGTCTCGAAATTGAGGCACACGAGCTTCGACCACGGGTGCGCGGTTTTGTAAGCCTTTGCTTGAAGACCGAGCGGCCCCTTGCTGTCGGTCATCAAAACGTCCAAGTCAGGAGGTATCGTGTCTTTTCCGTCGATCAAGAAGGTCAAGTTGGGCGACGCCGGATAATCTCTGTGCCAGAGGGGGACGGCGTTCGTGATAAAGAAGACTTCGACGCCTGCGCGGGCGAGGTTGATCGCGTACTGATAAACAAGGAGCCTCCCCCCGCTGTACTGCCTCGGCGTCCAGAGCCAGCACCCTACACGCAAAGTCTTAGTGAACGGTGCTGCATTACTGGAGGCTTCCTGCGGCCTGCTACGAGGCGGCGCGGCAGGAACGGTTAACGTATGAGTGTGCGCGAGAGGCAGTTGGTTCGCAGACTTTGGAGGACGAACGTATGCGGCCTGACCGCCGTAGACTAAATCAGCAGCAACACGAGCGTTGACTGCGCGGAATATCCGCCCGGCCCTAGCCATGTGCGCACCGCCCTGCGCATCGTAGTACATAAACTCGTGGAGAGCACGTACTGGAACGCCCATTGCGCTAATCCTCCGTCCCTTCCAGCAGAGACTCTAACACGCGCCGACACTCTACACAAGTAACTGGCGCTTTGGTAGTAAAGCACGCGCCCAGCAACCACGTACGGCCGCATGCAGTCTCGCACACAACATCGCCGTCTTGAACGCTCGGCCAACCCGCGTGCGTTTTATTCTCCCTCGGCAGCGCGCGCGTTCCCTTTTTCACTGCGATCACTCGTCTTCTCCTCAGCCGTATGAAACAACATCGATGCGCGCCATGCGGCCGAGCCGAGGCGGCACTCGGGCCACGGATGCTTCTCACTGACGCGCCGTTCAAGCTCGTCGAAACCGATAAGCCACGGGAGCTTGCCGTCTATCGTAAGGTGCGTGAAGCGGCGCGTGTGCCACGCTGCGGAGGTAGACAAGCATATCTTCTCCCAAGTGTCTCGCCGCGCCCGCCACTGACGGTCGGTTACGTGCTCCGGTTGATCCGTGTTGTTCCAGTACCCGTATTCCTCAACGTAAGGAGCCAGCGCGGGTATGTCTGGAGGACGGCCTACCGACGCGAAGATAGGTTGAATGTACCAACGTCTCTTGTAAGGCCACGCATTGAAGCTCGCGTCGAGGTTGCCGTAAGCCACACCCCTCTTGCTACTGAGAATAGCAGCAAGAAAAGCAACAGAGGTCGCCATGAAAGGCGCGGCAGCCTCCTTCAGAGTACCGGCACGAACAGCTTTTTCCCACCCAGGCTTCAACTCAGGCGGGGCGAAACAGTCAATAACGTGATCCAAATGCTTCTCAACCATGTCCAACATCAAGCCGTCGAACAACTCCGTGAAGTCCATCAGCCTGCTGTACGGAATCCGGTAGGCGTGGTACATTTTTGTGCTCACTCACCCGCCCCCTTTCTCCAGTAAGCCAACCTTGCTTCGGCGATCTCAACGTACTCAGGGCATTCCTCTATTCCTATGCCGCGCAGACCTTCCAAAGCAGCGGCGCACAGAACGGAGCCGGAACCGAGGAAGGGATCAAGGACAACGCCGCCCTCGGGGGTTATGAGTCTCGCCAAATAGCGAACCAAGTTAAGCGGCTTCACCGTCACGTGTACGTTTCCTTCGCCGCGCAAGCGCGGGCGCTTCTTCGTCTCCGCGTAAATGCGCTCTTCTTCCGCGAGAAGCGCATCCCACTCTTCTTTGCTCGCGCGGACTACTCCACTCGGACGGCTGCTGTCCAACCGCCAATAAAAGTCTTCGAGACCCTTATTCCTTTCGGAAGGCGCGGCCTTCGAGCACCAAAAAAAGCGGCTGCTGCCACCTTCATCACTATGCCCTCGCGCCCCTCGATTCGTCTGGAAAGAGCCATGCCACATCGTGCTCTCAGTGGCTTCGCTCGGATTTTCTATCCGCTTTGTCTTCGTGTAACCGCTCTGGGAATCAAGCTCCTTCGCCGGGCATCCGTCCGCACAGTCCTCGGAGCCGGGGAAGTTCATAAAGAAGCGGCTTCCTCCCCCCTCATCGGCGTAGGACTCCTTAAGGATGGCTTTGTCGGGAAGATCATCCCCGTAACCGCCGTGCCCTCGGCTTTTCTTGCGCTCTTGGCCCGCAGCCATAAAGCCACTCTTGAGATGACCGCTCTGCTCATCGAGTTCGTGCGCCGGACAATCTTCGGAGCAGGACTCTCCGCACTCAGGGGAGTGCGTAAACACAACGTCGGCGGGAAAGCGGCCTACGTCGGTCGTCCCGACTGCACGGCAACCCTTCAAGCCGGTGCCGTAAGCGTGTCGTTCCTCGTTGTCATTGTTCCCCGTCATTCTGAGGGGCCTGCCAGCCGCAGGAACGCGGCAATCGTCTATGCGGAGGGTTCCGGTGCCCCACTTCTCGATGTTCTTCTTGACGGTGCCGTCGCAGGGCTTCTGGCCGAAGACCCATTCTTCGGTTGCTGGCTTTAACTGGTGCTTGCTCTTGGGCCAGCCCTGGCCGAAGTGGTGATAGACCTTCCCCTTGATGTAGAAACCGCCGTCTTCTACGGCTGTTGCCGTCCAGTGCGCCGTTCTGGGCAGCGACCAGACAAGCACGTGGCCTCCCGGCTTGAGGACGCGGTAGCATTCTTGCATCACGGCCGTGAGCCACGCGACCCAGTGCTGCCGACCACCCTTGTCGCCGTCCCATCCGATGCGCTGAGACATGAAACTGATGGCTGCGGGGGGATCAGTGACGATAGAGTCAACGCAGTTGTCGCCCATCTCCTTGAGTCGTTCGAGGCAATCACCGGTCAGAATACGAAAAGGTTCCATCAGTTCTTCTTCTCCTCTTCAAGTCTTTGGCGCGCGACGGCGCAGTAGTCCGGAGAAACTTCTATCGCTACGTAGTTCCGCCCTGTCCTCGCGCAGGCGACTGCTGTTGTGCCGCTACCAACAAAACCATCTAGTACTACGCCGCCAGCGGGAGCGATGCACGTAACCAAGTGCTCTACGACGCTGAGAGGTTTTTGAGACGGGTGCTGCATAGCGTCGTTGCGATCATCTACAATGTAAGTATCGTGCTGATACTCATAGTCAGCCCGTCCACCCGATGCCTGCAGCGGTTCTCTCTCCAGGAGAACATCGAAAGTACTATCGAGCTTTAGCAAACTCTTGAGCGGTCGATAGAATCGGGGCGTAGGCAAACACCACGCCGGGTCGCCTACGCGAGTCCACTTCATCACCAAGCGACTGTTGCACCCGAGCGCTTCAGCGATATCGCTGCGAGAAAGCCCCGAACGCTCCACGGCGTCTTTCAAGAATACTGCCATATCGGCGTGAAACTCCGCAGGGGACTTAGGAAGATAACGCTGCCCTACGACAATAGCCTGCGTTCTCGGAAGCCAGCCCATATAGGGGCGCGCCGCGCCCTTTGGTAAGTACATCGCCAGGGTACGGCGATACATCAAACCAGCGCCGCGCAGCGTGTCTATGCACACGTCCAAGTTCCGCATTGTCCAGAAAATGACAACGTGACCGTTGCGCTTCAGCTTGTCCGACACCTTAGCCAAGAACGCCTCCAGGAGCGCGGCGGCAGTGGGAATAGTTTCATCTCCATCGAAGCCCATTCCCTCTCCGTAAGGAGGATCAATAAGAATGCCGTCAATACTGTCGGGAGGGAGCTTGTCCAACACAGCCAAGGAGTCCCCGCACACAACCGTGTTGAGCAGTTCCGGAGGAACCGTCATCAATCCTTCCTTTCACAATGCGGGCCATTACGCAAGACGACCCAGAAACAGTGCTGCTTGCGCAGGTGCTTGACGTTTTTCCACTTGCTCGACTTCAAGTTCCCAGCGCAGGGATCGACCTTGATAAGCATGTCGCACGGGGTAAGCCCTACCGCGACCGCTTCATTGATAAGAGCTACGTGCTGCCACTGGTATTTGTGGTTGCGTACGAGGTCGGCGATCTTCACCAGCACAATGGCGTTGGGCTTCAAAAGCCGCTTGAACTCAGCCAGCGCAGACGGAAACAGCCCTACCACCGTATCTTTCTCGCGGCCATCCGTGAACTTAGGCGTGTTGTATCGCTGGTTGTAGATGCTCGACGCGCTGATGTTCCCGGGCCAATGAGGCGGGTCGAACACGATCACGTCGAAGGAAGCGTCCTCGAAGGGGAGTTGTCGGAAGTCCGCCGCCACGTCCACGTCCAGAGAAGGGTCTTTGTCCGTGCGAACGTCCGGCGCGATAACGGCCTTCTTCCACATCCTGCCGCCGCCGTAAGTGCAGTCGAGCACGAGAGGGTCCGGCGGCGCGTGTACCGGGAGCAGGACGTTAAGCGCGTCTGAGTCCGTCCCGAATAATAGTGACATTGGCCGCGACACGTATCAGTCTCCTGACGCAACGGCATTCGAGCCGTCTGCTGCAAGCTTATTACCGACCTCCAGCTTGAGCGCCCGCTTCACAACGTCGTCAGCAACGACGCTGACCATCGCATTGACATGAACCGTCTCGCCCTTCCAACGCCGCGCCGCTACTTCCAACGGTTGCAGGAACATTCTCCGGTAGTCGTGCTTCTCTAAGCCTTCGGCGATCTCAAGGACGAAGTCGGCCTCTCCCTTCGCCAGAAGAAAAACGCCGCAATGCGCAATCAGGACGGTCATCGGAGGCTCCGTCTTGTCAGTCAGCAACTCAACGGCCTTCTGGAAGAACATCTTCAGGTTCTTCGTCGGCGGCAGCGTAATTGTCTTGCTCACGGTAGGATTCCCAAGTCCCACAGGTCATCCTCGTCTTCTTCAACAGCGTGATCGGGACAGAATGCTTCGCCGTCATCTCCTATCACGCGAAAAGTCCAACCGGCTTCGTGCGCGTCCTGCGCCATCTGCACGGCGCTGCCGATCTCGCTGGAGTCACTGTAATCGAAGTCCTCAGTGTACTGGTAAGGCTTGCCGCACCATAGCTTGACGAACTCTTTGCCGCAGACGGCGCACTTGAGGATGCACTCCAACAGGACAGGCTTGCCGCAGTGGGCGCAGACCATCGTCCAGGATTTGTGTTTCTCAGTCATGGCCGCTCCGCGCACTGCTTTTGGTCAATGCCGGGATAGGAAATCCAGCAAGTACGACAACCGCACTCGTAACCCCTGCCGCCCTGCGAATCCGTGTCGAAGTATCGCCACGGCTGACAGCAGCGGGCGCAGTAGCCGTTGTTCCAGTCGCGGCGTTCGAGGGTGTAGCCCGCAACGCTGCCCGCTACCACGAAAACACCGACTACTACTGCTATGATTGTTTCAAGCACGCTTACGACTCCTTTCCACCAAAGGGCAGCAACGGAACTTCACCGGATGTAAGCATCCTCTCGATATGAGGAAGCGCAGCTTCCCCTACGGTCTGCCCCGTAGGAAGCATTATCCACGGCAGGAATGCCTTCTCTGGAGGCAGCACGCCGTTCTCTACGGCCTCAAGCGCCGCCTTGAGGATCAGGAGCAGCACGCGCCACTGTTGACGACAAGCGGCTTCCCAAGACTGCTGAACGGCTGTCGGGGAACGGTCGAGTCCTGTCGGCGTCTTCGTGAACTCCGGATCGTCGGGGTCTGGAAGTGGAATGCGGAGCGCCAGAGGAAGATTCCGGTAGCTGAACTGAACAAGAGCCTCCCGCTTGCGCTGGCTGCTGCCTGTAATTATGTCGTCAGCGCCGTACTTGCGCAGCGTGCGCTCGATCTCGGCTTGAGACCTGCCGACCAGAACGTCAGTGCTGGCAGCGTACTTGCTCACTCTTCCTCGTCCAGAAAGACCTCATTCAGCGCTCTTATGAACCTGCGCATAGCTTTCGCGTCGCTCTTGGACAAGCCAATGTCGACAACGCGCTGCTCATCTCCGACGCGGAGCTTCGCGTGTAGATGGAGCGGCCCTTCGCACAGGCTCAGATGCTCAATCTTGGCACCGAGGCCACAGATGACCGTGTAGGGGCACTGTGCTATCTTAATTCGTTGCACCGTCTTTCGCCTTTTGAAGGTGGGCCAAGAGAACCTCCAGCTTCCGCGTAGCGCCCATCACTTCGTCATGGACGGTTTCAAGCTGCGCTTTGTCGGCGAGGTCGGGCAGTTCGTCTCGAAGCGCCCACAGCCGATCCTTCTGAGCCATCATCACGCGGTACTCATCAGCGATCTTTTGCTCTACGGTGACTTCTGTTAGAGCGGTTTCGCCGTCGGCGTCCACGGCGGCGTAGGTCTGTCGAAAGACCGTGTCGTCGCAGAAGTACTGCTCACCGGCTACGCCGGTAATGAGCCACGTTCCTACTTGACCAGACGCCATAACGCCTTCAAGCGTCTGAACCGTCATCGGACGGGTCGTCCGAACCGCCTCGATTACTACCGGCTTCTTCTGAAACTTTGGCATTCTGTTCTCTCGTTGCCCGGCAACTACAGGATTGCTTCGAGACACCAAAACCGTCGTCCTGCTCTACTATGCCTGTACCGCCACAGACCGAGCAGTTGGCTACTACAAATTCCGCAGCATAAGCATTGCTCACTTCCGTGAGACGCGCCTTGAGGCTAATAACCTCCTCGTTTATCTCGTGAGGCGGAAACATTCTGCCCGCTTCGCCTGCCGAGAACCAAAGCAGCTTGTCCAGACTGTTGACGCCGGACACGACGCGCTGCATTATCTTTTCGCTTTCCTTCATTTCTCGATCAACCATGCTCTGGTCCTTCATCAAAGAACTGCGGGTGTTCGCGTTGAAAGCGCAATTCAAAATCGTCAGCACTGCGCCTATCGTCCCTGAGTTGATTACAAACGTGCATAATCAACGCATCTAGGTCTATAAAATCGTCGTCAGGGTCCGGGCGCGGACTGATAGCGTCGCAGAAGACTATGCCGCCTCCCGACTTATTCACAGGCACATTCCACGCATGGAAAGGCGCGAAATCATCTAAGACATCATGCAGCCACTTGTTGACCTCATTCAAGGAAACGAGCACTAACTCCTCGTCGACTGTCGATTTGCGCTCTGGCGGGAGCCGCCGAGCCTTGAATCCTAGTCCATCCCTCAGATAACGGAGAGTTCCTTCCAGATTTGGCGGATGCGCGTAAGGAGAAAGCTCGACAGCGGCGCGAGCGAACGCGCCGCATATGTTATGTACGAACAGCCACTGCGGCGTAATCCGTTCCGGGTCACCGGCAAGCCTGATCCAGTCCGGCGGTAACGAAGCAATCGCCGACTCCAACTCGTTCATACAGGCTGGATTAACGAAGCCTTCATCCGTCAAGAACGGCTGTGATAACCACTGGATTTCGTTGTTGCCGTTGTTGTCGCTTTCCTTCATTTCTCGATCAGCCACTGTAGTCTCCTAGTAACAACCCCTAACAGGGTAGACCAACGGCTTGCCGCAACGAGGGCAGAAAGCGC
>Ga0114918_10005773_pt1 | contig 10585 bp, 14 predicted proteins | sample LantaG_FD_87015 | JGI IMG/M metagenome (GOLD analysis project Ga0114918, IMG submission 87015) | Deep subsurface microbial communities from Baltic Sea to uncover new lineages of life (NeLLi) - Landsort_02402 metaG | ecosystem: Environmental > Aquatic > Marine > Oceanic > Sediment | place...
CTGTCAGATCAGCAATGGATGGCATGTGATAAGAAATTGAACATTCAAGATCTTAAAAACAGACCATGTTTTGGTGGACTTGATCTTTCATCAGTCAGAGATCTTTCAGCATTGACATTGTTTTTTCCAATGGATGATGGAACATATCACATTTTGCCATTTTTCTGGTTGCCAAAATTAACAGCACAAGAAAGATCCAGGAAAGACAAAGTTCCATATTTGGAATGGGCAAGAAATGGATTCATTGAATTGACAGAAGGTGATGTCCAGGATTATGAATTTATAAGAAAAAAAATCAATGATCTTGCATTGGAATACAACATTCAATCCATTGCATATGACAGATGGAATGCATCACAACTGGTGATCCAACTTCAAGATGATGGTGCAAATCTTTCACCATTTGGAATGGGATATGTCAGTCAATCAGCACCAACAAAAGAACTTGAAAAGATGGTGTTGAAGCAAGAAATTGTTCATGGTGGAAATCCAGTCATGAGATGGCAAATGCAGAATGTTCAATTGAAAACAGATCCAGCAAACAATTGCAAAGTTGACAAAGGAAGGTCCAGTGAAAAAGTGGATGGTGTTGTTTCAACTGTCATGTCCATTGGTGAATGGATGCTTTCAGACACAAGTGGATCAGTTTATGAAGGTCGTGGAATTCTTTCATTTTGATCAAATACCCAAAACATATTTTGAACATGTTGACTGAAAATGGATTTGATGAAAGATATTTTTATCACTGCAAATCATCCAAAACATATGTTGAAGCATATGCAAAAACAGAACTTGAATTTTTCAAATATTATGAATTGAACAAATATTCATCATATGATTCTTTCAGAGTTTCACACAATAAAAGGATCAAAAAGATCATAATTTTCACAAATATATGAAAATGATCAAATGCATCCAGATCAATTTTGGTGACTTTTAAGCAACTTTGATGATGTTGACAACTGCTAGTATTAAACAATTGAGATAATCAAACAGCATCAAATCACTAGAGAAGAAAAAAACAGAAAAAAATGAAACTGATTTCCATGTCCGTTCATGTTTCAATGACTATTTTTGGAAAAAATAAACACATAGAATGGGAATATTTGATCCAATCACAAGACTTTTTTCACCAAAAACAGAGCAAAGATCAAATCCATATTGGAACAATTTCATGTATGGAAACAGCATGTCTGGTGCAGTAGTTAACAAACAAACAGCAATGGGATTCACACCAGTGTTCAATGCTGTCAGATTATTGTCTGAATCAATTTCACAAATTCCATTGGAAGTTTGCATAAAGGAAAGTGATGGTGATATCATCAAATTGAAGGATCATCCATTGTCAAGGATCTTGACATTGAATCCAAATCCACATCAAACCAAGGTTTCTTTTTTGAGCAAAATCATTGTTGATCTTTGTCTTGATGGAAATTCATATGTTTACATTGAAAGAAATGATGCTGGAATTCCTATTGATTTATATTGTTTGAATGCAGATCATGTTGATATGGTGTTCAAAGAAAATGATGTGTTTTATAAAAATACACATGACAACAAAGTGTATGCAAACAATGAAGTGATGCACTTCAAAACAGTTTCAATGAATGGATATGTTGGTGTGTCACCAATTGATCAATGCAGAAATGCAATTGGTTGGGGTTTGGCTGTTGAAACTTATGGAAACACATTTTTCAGAAATGGTGCAAAATTGTCTGGAGTTCTATCAACAGACAGACAGATGTCAGAACTTTCAATTGAAAGATTGAAAACTTCATTTGCACAACAATATTCAAACCTAAATGATGCAAACAAAACTTTGGTCCTGGAAGAAGGATTGAAGTTTCAACAAGTTTCAATCAGTAATGAACAAGCACAATTTCTTGCATCCAGAGATCTTGCAATCCAGGAAATTGCAAGGGTTTACAACATACCACCACACATGTTGAAGGATCTTTCAAAATCATCTTTCAACAATATTGAACAACAATCTGCTGAATTCGTAAGATATACAATTCAACCATACCTTTCAATTTTAGAAAGTGAAATGAATCTGAAATTGTTCAAACAAAATGAACAAGGTGAAGTGTTTGTGAACTTTGATGTGAATGGTTTGTTGCGTGGATCACCAAATGATCGTGCAAATTTTTATGAAAAAATGATCAACATTGGTGCAATGACAGTCAATGAAGTAAGAGAACGAGAGAACATGAACAAGGTGGATTCTGGTGATGAACTATATATGCCAAAATCAATGGAAACATTGGAAATGGTCAACAAAGAAATTGAATAAAAAATATAAAATGGCAAAAAAAGAAAACAGACATGTGAAGGAAATCATTGAAGATGATGAAACAATCACAATCATATATGAAAAAGATGAAAACTTTGAAGGAATAAAAATCAAAGAATCAGACATTCCAGAAGAAGGTCCAGAAGAAGAAATTGTTGATGAATATGAAGAAGAAGAAGTTGAAAGATCAAACATTTGGACCAACAAAAACGAAATGGAAAAAAGATTCTTTGGAGTTAAACTGGAAAAAAGAATGGATGGTGAATCAACAGAACAAGTGGTGGTTGGTCATGCAGCAGTGTTTGATCAATTGAGTGAAGATCTTGGTGGATTTAAAGAAAGAATTCACAAGAATGCATTTGATGATGTTCTTGACAATGATGTCAGAGCATTTTTCAACCATGATCCAAATCACCTTTTGGCAAGGGTTTCAAGTGGAACATTGAAATTGTCAATTGATGAAAAGGGTTTGAAATATGAATTCAGTGTTCCAGATACAAGTTCTGGAAGGGATCTGCTGGTGTCAATGGAAAGAGGTGACATCAGTCAATCCAGTTTTGCATTCACAATCCAGGATGATTCATGGGACAAAGAAAATGGAAGGGACATCAGAACAATCAACAAGGTGAAAAGATTATATGATGTTAGTCCAGTGTCAATTCCAGCATACCCAGGTGCAAATGATCTGGCTGTTGCACAAAGAAGTTTGGCAATATACAATGAACAAAAACAAAGAAGGGATGAAGAAATTGACTTGATCAAAAGAAACTTACTAGAACTAAAAATCAAAATTTTAAAAAAGAAAATATGAAAAATTCCGTAGTATTAAAAGAGGAAAGATCAGAATTCATTGCAAGTCTTGAAACAATCAAGGATCTTGCAACAACTGAATCAAGAGATCTTTCAAAAGAAGAAAACACAAGTGTTGATTCAATACTTGCAAAAATTGATGATGTTGATGCATTAATCATCAGAGCAGAAAAAATTGAAAATCAATTGAAAAGATCAGCATCTGTTTCTGGTGTTGCTGTTGGATCTGTTGACACTGACAAAGCATCAAGAGGGTGGTCACTATTCAAAGCAGTGAATGAATTGAGAAATGGTGGACAATTAACTGGTATTGAAGCAGAAATGCATCAAGAAGCAGAAGGTGAAGCAAGAAAAGGACTTCAAGGAATTGGACTTCCAACTTTCATGACTGAAAAAAGAGCAATTGACCAAACAACTTTTGCAATTGCACCAACTGCTGTTGGAACATTTGTTGATTCACTTCAAGCATCTGGTCTATATAACAGAGTAGGAATCAACAATCTTGGAACTGTTGCTGCTGATACAGTTCTTCCAATTGCTGGTGGATCAACTGTTGCATGGGCTGGTGAGGTTGCTGCTGCTGCTGATGGTGGTGCTGACTTTGGAAAAGTTACATTGACACCAAAAAGATTGACTGGATTTGCAAATCTTTCAAATGTAATTCTTGCACAAAATGGAACTGCTGCGGAAGCATCAGTGATGAATGACATGGCAAGAAACATGGCAACACAAATTGATGCTGCAATGTTTGGATCAACTTCTGTTGCATCTGCACCAACTGCAATTGCTGCAACTGCTGGTGTTTTAACTTTCACAGAATCTGTTGCTGGTGGATCTGCTGGACTTGCATCTGATGCACTTGAAGCAATTCAAACAATTGCAAACAATCATGGACTTGATGGAAATCTTGCATTTGTGAACAACTGGGCAATGTATTCTGGCTTGAAAGGTGCTGCACAAGTTGCATCGGTTTATGCTGCATATATTGATGGAAAATTGATGGGATATGATGGATATTTCAGTTCTGCACCTGCAACTGCTGGTGGACCACCGATCACATCTGCTGATGGTTTATTTGGTGACTTTTCAAGAGTTTACATGGCAACTTTCGGACCATCAAACATCTTGGTTGATCCATATTCAAGAGCAACAAACAATGAAGTTCAATTGGTTATGAACAACCATATGGACTGGGGTGTTGCATCTGGTGCATCATTTGTGAAATATACTTCAATTTTATAATAGTTCAAAAATAATTTGAAAAGGGGTGGTCTGAACACCATCCCTTTTTTTTTAAACAAAAACATATGTCAATCAACAGTCATTTTTTTTACAACCAAAAACTTCCACAAAGAGGAATCATTCCAACAACATCATCAGATGAAAGAATCTGGTTGGTCAGTTTGAATGAAGCAAAAGAACATTTGAGAATTGGACACACTGATGATGATTCATATATCACCAGACTGACACATGCTGCACAATTAGTTTGTGAAAGTTTAACTGGAACAAATTTCACTGGGAACACATACACATTCTATTGTGACAACTGGGAACAAACAACAGAAATTCCAGAAGTTTCAAGCATTTTGTCAATTACTTCAATAACATACAAGGACACATCTGGTTTGTTGACAATTTGGAATCCTTCAAACTATTATCTTGCACCAGGATCACAAAGATCCAGGATTGAATTGGTTGATGGGAAATCATACCCTGATTTATATGATGGAATTCAAAACATCACCATATCATTCACAACAATTCCAGTTTGGGGAAAAGTCACAAATTTAAATGAAGTTGCAAAACAAGCAGTTTTGATCACAATTTCTGACATGTATGAAAACAGACAATCTGTGATTGTTGGAAGGATTGCATCATCAATTCCAAGGACAGCACAATTTTTGTTGGACACTTTAAAAATCCAAACACTATGATTGCAGTTGGCATGATGGATCGTTTGGTTGTTTTATATAAAAGAACACAAGTTGCAGACACAACATATGGTGGAATCAATGACATCACATATACTGCACAAACAGAAAAAATTTGGTCTGATGTGCAATGGAAGGGTGGAAAAGTTGATGAACAAGGAAATCAAATGCAGAACAATCAGATGGTTGAATTTTATTGCAGAAATGGTGGTGTCATGCAAACAGCAGATGTTGAAGATTATGTTCTTTTTGAAAACAAAAAATATTTCATTGATGCAATCAATGTGATTGATGGAAGGGAAAAATATTTGCAATTGATCACAACAAATGTTTCAATATGAATGTGACTAGACTTGAAGGATGGCAAGGAGTTCAAAAAGACTTGGCAAAACTTCCATATTTGATTGATCAAAAAAAGTTTTTCATTGCAGCATTCAGAAAAGTTGGTGGAAAAGTAAAGAATGCAGCAAAATCACTTGCACCAAAAGACACAAATGAACTGTCAAAAAGCATCAAAGTTTTTGTGACTAGGGCTGGAAGGAAACAAGGATATGTGACAATAGGTGTCAAATTCAAGGCATCAGACAAATGGGATGGTGGTGCATCATATGCATCAAAAGTTGAATATGGAACATCAGAAACTGCTGCACAACCATACATGCGACCAGCATATGATCAATCAAAATCAATTGTGAAATCTGAAATGATTGGTGCATGTAAGGCAATAGTAGGAAAAGCAATCAAAGGATTGAACAAAGGAAAAAGATATTATGAATGGAAAATATAAGTCATGAGTAGTTTCACAATAGGATCAACAATATACACAAAACTTTCACTTGATGGAACAATCACATCATATGTTGGAACATCACCAGTGAGAATTTTTCCAGATGTTGCACCATTAAATGTTGCACAGACATTTCCATATATTGTCTATACTATCATTTCAGATGATCCAACAAACACCAAAGGACCATTTGATGAAGGAAATCCAGTTGCTGGTGGACCAAGGAATCAAAGAAGTCCATTGAACATCATGCGTGTTCAAATCAGTTCATTTGCTGATTCATATGAAACTTCAATGATAATTGCAAACAGAATCAGATTTGTGTTGGATCGTGGGATTGGATCTGGTTTCACAGTTGGATCTGGACCAGTCATTGATTCAATTGTATATGATAGAATGTCAACAGATTATGAAAGTAAAATTTCACCACAAGGTGTTCACAATGTGACACAAGAATACATCATCAGAACAATCAACACTGACATTGCACCAGGATTTTCAAATGTTTATTCATTGAACTTTGATGGTGTTGATGACTATTTGCAAATTGGTGATCAGAACATTTTTAGTTTTGGAAATGGAACAACAGATTCACCAGTTTCTTTCAGTTATTGGATAAAACCACAATCAGTTGCAATTGGTGTTGGTGTTTTTGGAAAAAGTTCAAGTGGTTCAATTCGTGAATATTCAGTCCAGTTTGCATATAATAATCTAAGAATAAAACTAGAAGATGCAATCAATGGTGGTCACATCACAATGGGATCAACACAACCATTGACTGTCAATGTCTGGCATCATATTGTGATGACATATGATGGATCTGGAAATGATTCTGGTTTGACAATATATGTCAATGGATCAATTCCTGGTCAATCAACTGCATCTGGTGGAACATATGTTGCAATGTCAAACACTGCTGCTGATTTCACAATTGGTGCTGTTTCACAATCAAATTTCTATGAAGGAAACATGGATGAATTTTCTGTGTTCAATGTAGAATTGACAGCAGCACAAGTTCTTGCAATCTATAATGCTGGAACACCAATTGATCTTTCAACATATATTGGATTGATTGGATGGTGGCGAATGGGTGATTCTGGTGCATTTCCAGTAATAAATGACAGCAGCACAAACACCAACAATGCAACAATGACAAACATGGTTGCAGCAGACATTGAAAATTTAGTTCCTTAAAAAATGAATAAAACAAAATATATAATTTTTGAAATGATCAATGCAAGATTCATTGTTTTCAGTGAAATTGAAGAAACAACAATGCAAACATTGAGATTGTCAAATGATGGAACAAAAACAATTTTGAAATTTTCTGGTGAAACACCAGAATTTTTGGAAGGTGAAACACAATATTCACAGAATGAAATTTTAGAAATAATAAAAGATCCAAAAAATGGTTGGATCATAAACGAATAAAAAAAAATTATGCCAGAAATCATCTTAAAAAAAGAACTAAAAAGAAAATTTGGGGATCTTGAAAAAGTTTTTCCAGAAGGATCAAAATATTTTGTCAACTGGGCTGGATATCGTGATCTATTAAAAAAAGAATACTGCAATGAAATCAAAGTTGAGGTTGCAAAAAAAATCAAATTGAAAGAAAAAACCAAAAAAATTGAAACACTTAAAAAATAAAACATGGCAATCATAACAGTTCAAAGTATAATGGAAGAAGGAATCCCAGCACCAACAAGAACAGCAGCAGCAGCAGAAGGTGACACATGGGAAAATTCTGGAAATGAATTTGTTGAATTTCAAAATGGTGGTGAAGCATCTGTGGTGGTAACATTCACAGCATTGATCACAGCATTTGATTCACCAACATATGGACCAGCAACAAAATCATCAAGAACAATCACTGTGGCTGCTGGTTTGACTTCTTTGATTGGTCCTTTTGTTGCATCAGCATTCAATGATGAAAATGGATATTGTTCAATGACATATTCATCTGTGGCAAGTTTAACAGTGGCAATTTTTACATTTTAAAAAAAATTAATTTAATAAACAAATAAAAAAAAAAATTATGGCAACAAGTGGAATAATAAACGGAACAAAATTTGGAGTATATAACGGATCAGTTTTGATTGCATATGCAACAAGTGGATCAGTTTCAATCAACCATTCAGCAAGAGAAACTTCAAACAAAGAATCTTTGGGCTGGAAAGAAGTGATGGAAGGACAAAGAGATTGGGAAATTTCATGTGAAGGAATGGTGGCATTTCTTGACTTGGCTGCTGGTGCAATTGCTGGAACAACAATGAACGAATTGTTCACAGCAAACATTGCAACAAGAACACCATTGACAATTGCATTTGAATCATCAGAAACTGGTGATTTCAAGTGGTCTGGATCTTGTTATGTTTCAAGCATCAGCATGGATGCACCAAATGAAGAATCAACAACATACAGTTGTTCATTCACTGGAACATCAATTTTGACACAAGCATCAGTTTAATCTAATAAAAAAAAACATGCCAACAACTGGAATAGTCAATGGAACTTCTTTTGGTGTATATATTGGAAATTCAAATTCTTTGATTGCATTTGGAACATCATGTGCATTGTCAATCACACACAATCCAAGAAATACAACAACAGCAGTTTCTGGTGGATATACCAGCAGAATGGCTGGAACATTAGATTGGGATGTCAGTTGTGATGCAATGGTTGCAATGTCAACAGCATCTGCAACAGCATTTTATCAGATGTTTTCAACTTATCTGGACACAAGGGTTGTCATGTCGATAAGATTCAAAACAGCAGTTTCTGGTGATAAATATTTTCAAGGAAATGCAATCATGACATCAATGTCAATGGAAGCACCAAATGAACAAAGCACAACAATGTCAGTTTCATTTGCTGCTGCTGGACCTTTGACAATAGGGACTGTTTAAAATTTAAGGAAAAGCAAGGGCAATTTTCATTTCATGTGAACTTTGTCTTTGCTGGACCTTATTCAATAAAGTAAAAAAAAAATTAATTAAAAAAATCACATGAAATGAATTATGAAATCGTAACACTAGGAAAAAAAGATTTGCCAATATATTTTGGATTTAATGCATTGCGAAAATATTGCAGAGCAACTGGAACATCACTTCAAAAACTTGGTTCACTAGGGACTGAAATGTCTTTGGATGATATTGTTGAATTGATATTTCATGGAACACAAGAAGGTCACAGAAGGGCTGGAATTGATTTCAATTTGGATTCAGATCAAATTGCTGATCTGCTGGATGGTGATCAAAAAGGAATGGCAAGATCAATGGAATTGTTTGCTGAACATATGGGAATCACATTTTCTGATGGTGAAACAAAAAAAAATGATCCTGGAAAAAAGTTCAATTCCAGGAAGGTGAAGAAATAGAGTTGTCCTGGGACTATATTGAAATAATTGGTTTGGGACAACTTGGAATGAATGTGGTGGATCTTTATGATATGACACCAAAAATGTTTTACAATGCACAGCAAGGATTGTTTGACATGTGGAAAACAGAAGATCAAAACCAATGGGAACGAACAAGATGGTTGGCATGTGTTCTGTTGAATCCACATGTGAAAAAAAATATTCAACCAAAGGACATCACAAGATTTCCATGGGAATCTGCAAAGAATAAGATGTCAAAGAAGGAAATGGAAAAGGTAAGAAATGAAGCAATGTTGTTTAAGAAAATAAACGAAAAAAAAATGAATCAAAATGGCTAGAAACAACACTTCAATGAACATCATTCTTGGTGTTGTCAATACTGGACTTTATAAAGGTTTATCAGCAGCATCAGCAAGAGTTTCAAAATTTGCTGGAAAAATGAAAGCAGTTGGTGCAACAATCACCAGTTCATTCACAATGCCATTTGCATTGGTTGCTGGTGCATCTGTAAAAATGGCAATGGACTTTGAAAAATCCATGACCAAAATTCAAACATTAGTTTTGGGATCTGGTCAAGACATGGATGCATATGCACAAAGTGTCAAAAACATTTCAAGTGTCACAGCAGTTGCAGCAACAGAAACAGCAGAAGGATTGTATTTCTTGACATCTGCTGGATTGCGTGGTGTCAATGCACTTGAAACATTGACCACAGTCAACAAAGGTGTTGCAATTGGACTTGGTGAATCAACAGATCTTGCAAAGGTTGCAGCAGCAGCACAGAATGCATATGGAAGTGAAGTGATCACAGCAACAGAAGCAATTGACAAATTTGGAATGGCTGTAAGAACTGGAATGTTTGAATCATCTGAACTTGCTGAATCTTTAGGAACACAAGTTGGAATGGCTGCTGAACTTGGAATTTCATTTGATGAACTTCTTGCAAACATTTCAACACATACCAAAACAACTGGTGATGCAAGATCTGCAACAACTGGATTTGGTGGTGTGATGATGGCATTTGCAAAAGAAACTGGACAAGGAAAAGAAGCACTGGAAAAAGTAAACATGTCATATGAAGGTTTGCGATCTATGCTGCAAGACCAGGGACTTCAAGCAACATTGTTTCAAATGAAAGATGCATTTGCTGCAAATGGTGTTCAAATGACTGAATTTTTTGGTAAGTCACAAGCAGTCAAAAACATCATGGGTGTTCTTGGAACACAAGGTGAAAACTACAAAACAATTTTGGATGACATGTCAACTTCTGCTGGATTCACAGCAGATGCATTTGAAGTCTTATCATCAACACCAGGATTCCAGATTGAAAAATCATTGAATCAAATCAAACTTTCATTTCAAGAAATTGGTGACATCATCATGCC
>Ga0114918_10005774_pt1 | contig 10583 bp, 11 predicted proteins | sample LantaG_FD_87015 | JGI IMG/M metagenome (GOLD analysis project Ga0114918, IMG submission 87015) | Deep subsurface microbial communities from Baltic Sea to uncover new lineages of life (NeLLi) - Landsort_02402 metaG | ecosystem: Environmental > Aquatic > Marine > Oceanic > Sediment | place...
GCCCAGAGTAGTCTGGCTTTTGCTGGCCGCTGAAGAAAGACTACTATTGCCCACGATTATTTCCCGCTGCCAACGGCTGGAATTGAAGCCTATGCCACAGAAGCAAATACAACAGATGCTTATAGATTCATATAATATCGAACCTGGCGAAGCGAAACTCCTGGCTCACTTATGCCATGGCTGCCCGGGCTGGGCATTATCTGCTCTTTCAGATGATAACATACTCCATCAGCGAGCTCAGAATACTGACAGGCTAATCTCATTATTGACTGCCAGGCTGGAACAGCGTTTTGTTTATGCCCAGGAGTTGGCTACTCAATTCAGCCAGGACCGGAGTGCGGTGATGGGGATAATAGAAACCTGGCTCCTCTGGTGGCATGACCTGATGCTCATCAAGTGTGGCTGCAAGGAGGCTATCACTAACATAGACTATGAAGCAGCCCTGGCTAAACAGGCCAAAAATCTGAGCCTGCGCGAGATTAAGGACTTCGCTAACAATTTATATCTGACAGATGCGGAAATCGCCAGGAATATAAATGCCCGTTTGGCATTTGAATCACTAATGCTAAACATGCCCCAAAAAACCAAATACGAAACCCTAAACTCTAAATCCTAACCCTTGGAATTTTGGATTTTGAATTTGTCTAGGATTTAGAAATTTAAATTTAGGGTTTATAATAAGTTATGATGGCTAACATAATTGGAATCCACCTCCTTCCCAGAGGGAATGTATTCTACTGCGACGCCGGTGATATGCCACTACAAACCGGTGACATAGTAGTAGTGAATACCGATCACGGTCCGGATTTGGCTAAAGTCACCACCCCCAATGCTCAAGGTCAAGATCTGACCAAACCACTGATAAGTGTGATACGCCATGCCCAACCGGAAGACCTGGAAAAAGCCCGACAGGAAAAACAAAGTGAGGCTCTGGCCAAATGCAAGGAAATGGTAACCAAGCTTGGTTTAAAGATGAAAGCTCTATCGGCTAGCTATGACATCGAGGGCGGCCGACTAACTATATTCTTCAGTGCGCAGGAAAGGATCGACTTCCGAAATCTGGTTCGAAAATTGAGTCAGAGCCTCAAAACGCGTGTGGAGCTAAGGCAAATAGGGCCCAGGGATGAAGCCAAATTAGTGGGTGGCATAGGTAAATGTGGTTATCCTTTGTGTTGTCAGCGCTTTCTCACCGGGTTTACACCTGTATCCATTAAAATGGCTAAACAGCAGGGGCTAGCTTTAAATCCTATGAAGATATCAGGCGTCTGTGGTCGCCTTCTCTGCTGTCTGAGCTATGAGAGTAAACAATATGCAGCTGTAAAGGAGAAAATGCCGCAGGAAGGTAAGGAAATATCAACACCCTTTGGCAGAGGTACTGTAATTAACACCAACCTGCTGAAAGAACTGGTAGTAGTGAAGCTAGTCGATAGCGATGAAGTTAAGGAGATACCTCTGGACCAGGTAAGTTATCATTGAGGTAGGTACTTTTGCCATTCACTATGAGTGTCAAGGTAGTGGTAGGGAATATAGAAACCATCGCTGCGTGGCGAGCGCGGCTGGCGAAGTAGCTTCATACCAGCCTCCTCGGGTGTCATGCCACCTTTACGACGATTGCAAAGTTTACAGGCGCTGACTACATTCTCCCAGGTGTGCTCTCCACCCCACCGCCGTGGAATAACATGGTCTAAGGTGAGTTCCTTTGTCTGCCGGCCACAATACTGGCAGGTATGGTGGTCACGATTAAACACCTCAAATTTAGTTAATTTTCTATGATACCGCGGCCGTTTAACCATATAAACGAGGTGAATTACTGAAGGTATCTGGAAAACATGCCCAACAGAATGAAGCTCTCCCCTACTGTTCTCCAGCACGTCGGCCTTACCACAAAAAACCAACACTATTGCCCGGCGCACACGACATAAATTCAGAGGCTCGTAACTCTGATTAAGAACTAAAACAGGAGAATTTACCATGATAGGTCCTTTCGCCGCAACACTCGCTTATTCTAGCAGTCATTATTTTTCAATTGCAATAAACTCGAGATGTACCCCGCATCTAATTCCTGGCAAAAAACAGCTATTCGGTATTACTAACCTGCTCGATTAATTTGAGCACCTTTGCTCCCCGTTCAATAGAGTCATCATAATAAAAGCTAAGTTGCGGAACGCACCTCATACTTAAACGTGGAGCCAGTTTCTTGCGCAAGAATCCGCCGGCTTTATTAAAACCTGCCAGCATTTCCGATTTATCACTTTCGTCTCCTAATATGCTAACAAATACCTTAGCATACTTGAGGTCAGGTGAAATTGTAACCTCTGTTACCGATATAAGACTGCCTAGCCTTGGATCGCTAACTTCTCGCTTAAGTAACTCACTGATTTCTTGCTTGATAACTTTCCCAAGTCGTTCAGTGCGCCTGGACATTTTATCCTCCTGGTAATCTCTCAGCCCCCTGCCATTCGTAGCTAGAATCTCTGGGATTCTTCATTCCACTTCACTCCATTCAGAATGACCTCGGAAACCTCAGTTCGCCCTCTCCACTCTATAAAACTCCATAATATCGCCGATAGCAAAATCGGTAAATCCTTCCACCCCTACACCACATTCAAGGCCAGCAGATACCTCGGTAGCATCTTCCTTGAAACGTTTTAAGCTGGCGATTCGGGATTCGCCAACTACCTTGTTTTGGCGCAATACCTTGACCTGGGCATTGCGCCACGCCTTACCCTCCTTAATATAAACGCCCGCTACCTTGCCCCGCTTGCTGCTACCGAATATAGCCCGTATCTCAGCACGCCCACCAACCACCTCTACATAAGTTGGCTCAAGCATCCCTTTTAATGCCTTACTCACATCTTCCTCTAATCTGTAGATCACATCATAACGCTGAATGCTTATTCCCTCTGCTTCAGCCAGTTGCTGCGCTCCTGGTGCTGGGCTGGTGTTAAAACCAATGATAATGCCTTTTGAGGCTGCGGCAAGGAGCACATCGCTCTCTGTGATACTACCACTAGCAGCGTGTATAACATTGGCCCTCACTTCTTCCGTGCTTAATTGCTCTATGGAGTTCTTTATCGGTTCAATACTGCCCTGAACATCCGTCTTCAAAATTACATTGAGTTCCTTTACCTTCCCCTCACTTATTTGACTGGAAAGAGCGCTTAAACTTAAAGGCACATGGGCTCTCACAGTCTCACGCTCACCTACGATATTTCGTGCTTGATGTTCATCAGCAACCACAGTAAAGCCATCTCCCGACCTTGGCACACCATTTATGCCTAGAACTTCTACTGGATTTGATGGCTCAGCCTTGCTGATTCGCTTACCTTTATCATCAAACATAGCTTTGATTTTACCCCAGGTGCTGCCGGCTACTATAATGTTGCCTACTTCAAGAGTGCCCCTCTGAACCAGAAGAGTAGCTAAGGCTCCTTTAGCCTTATCCAGCTTAGCTTCAATAACAACTCCTTCTGCTGCGCAATCGGGATCAGCTTTCAGTTCCAATATATCAGCAACAAGGAACAGGTTCTCCAGCAAATCTGGGATTCCTTGACCCTTCTTAGCCGAAATGGGGACACAAACAACTTCACCACCCCATTCTTCAATAATTAAATTCTGTTCGGAAAGCTGCCGCTTTACACGTTCAATGTCAGCATCAGCTTTGTCAATCTTATTAATAGCAACCACTATGGGCACTTCAGCAGCCTTAGCGTGGTCTATAGCCTCCACTGTCTGAGGCATAATGCCATCATCAGCAGCAACCACCAAAACTACAATATCAGTTGCCCGTGCCCCACGAGCCCTCATAGCAGTAAAAGCCTCATGCCCAGGTGTATCCAGAAAGGTGATTTTGCGTCCATTGACTTCATTCTGATAAGCACCAATGTGCTGGGTAATAGCTCCCGCTTCATGAGCAGTTACATTAGTTTTCCTGATAGCATCAAGGAGGGTCGTCTTGCCATGGTCAACATGCCCCATTACAGTCACCACAGGAGGGCGAAATTGCAATTTGCCCTTTGCTGTCACTTTGTGAGAGGGCACGACACGACGCTCTGTTTTAGGTTTATGCCGAACCTTATGGCCCAAATCCACAGCTACCATGGCTGCAGCATCAAAATCAATGGTTTCATTGATACCAGCCATAATGCCTTTCCTCATAAGCCGCTTAATAACTGTCACAGGCTCTACCTTTAAGATATCAGCTAGCTGTTTTACAGTCATAGAAGGTGGAAGATCAACTCGCGGCAAGGCCGGTTGCTTTGCTTCAGCCCTATTTCCTGATTTTTGGTTAGCCACCGAACTCAATTTTCTATTACTCAAATCTAACCCCTCTCTGGTAAGTTATTGCTATAATCTATTAAAAATTGGCGATTGTCAACGCTAAGCTTTGTTCGCAGAGTATATTGCAAACGATTCCCCTTCAGCCCTCTCTCCCAGCAATCCCTCCGCGGACATAAATAAGCACCCCTACCCGGCTTTTTAGCTGACAAATCTACCTCCACAAATCCAGCTTCAGTGCGCACCAAGCGAACTAAATCCCTTTTGTTCCTTGTTTGCCGACAAGCAATACAAGTACGCTGCGGTATATGCTTACTCTTCTGACTCATCGTCCTCAATGTAAACCTTCCGCCCCTTACGCTTCTTACTCTTAGCTTTGCCTATCTCTGACTTTGTGTCCTTTTCACTGCTTGGTATTCCTGCTCTATGTCTCCTTGGTAAAATATCTTCAGCAAACCTAATCTGAGGTTCTCCCTCTGTCTCCACAGAGGAAACTTCTGTAACTAATTTAAATTCGTCACTGGCTAAAAGCGTAGTTATGTCCCCTACTTCATCCACCCCCGCTGGCTCTGGCTCTTCAGGTGCAATTGGTACAGTAGATAGTATTTCGCTTTCCTTCAACTCTTCGCCAGCCTCGGTCTCCTCAACAGCCATGGGCTCTTCAGCAGCTTCAAGTTCTTCACCAGCCTCAGCTAACTTCGCCCTCTCCGATTCAACGGCAGAGGTACTCTTAATATCAATTCGCCAACATGTGAGCTTTGCTGCCAATCTGGCATTCTGCCCCTCTTTTCCTATAGCTAGAGATAACTGCTTATCAGGAACAATAACAGTAGCCGTATTTCCCGCCTCATTCAGTTCAATGCCTGCTACTTGAGCTGGGCCAAGCGCATTGGCGATGAATATCTTGGGATCAGCATCCCACTGAATTACATCTATTTTTTCACTATTTAGTTCTTTGATAATACTTTGCAGCCTGATGTTTCGAGAGCCAAGGCAGCATCCCACCGGGTCAACTCCTTCTTGGCGAGTTGACACAGCTACTTTACTGCGATGTCCAGCTTCGCGTGCTACCGCTTTTACCTCCACAATGCCACTGTGAACTTCAGGAATCTCCATTTCAAACAGCCGTCGTATAAGGCCCGGATGGGAACGAGAAACCATTATTTGAGACCCTCTTACTCCCTGGCTTATCTCTAAAAGATAGAATTTGAGTTGCTGCCCTCTATGGTAGCGCTCATTAGATACCTGTTCATGGAAAGGAAGTATCGCCTCCGTCTTGCCTAAATTAACGTAGATTTGTTTGGGCTGGATAAATTGGATTGTGCCACTGGCAATTTCACCTTCCCTGTTAGCAAAACGCTCATATACTGCATGCTGCTCTGCTTCACGCAAACGCTGTAAAACAACCTGCCTCGCTGTCTGGGCAGCAATACGCCCAGCTCTTCCGACCTTAGACTCCACTTCCACTACATCAGCAACTTGAACATCACCACCCAATTCCCGGGCCTCATCCAGTGAAATCTCTTTAAGAGGCTCAGTGACCGGGTCAGCCACAATTTTCCTAATGTAAACTTTGATATCAGCAGTATTAGGATTAATCTTGACTGAGACATCCTGCTCACGGCTGAAAACTTCCTTCTTATAAGCTGAGGCAAGCGCCGATTCCAAGATTGACACCACAAGTTCTTTAGGTAAATTCCTCTCAGCCGCAAGTTGAGTGATAGCAGCCACAAACTCTCTATTCATTTATCTCTCACCATAATATCAATTTAACAAAAAAGTGGGTTTTTTGCCCACTTATTGTATATAATTAATATTCTTTTAATGTTTAATTTAGCATAATTAAGTTAAAAATGCAAATATGAAAGCGCTAGTCCAAAGAGTTACCAATGCTTCAGTAATTGCCAGAAACGAGGTGGTAGGTAGAATCGGCCCAGGGATAATGGTCTTTCTTGGCATTGCTAAAGGCGATTCACAAAAAGATGCCTGCTATTTAGCAGACAAAATAGTAAATTTGCGTATTTTTGCTAACGACGCCAGCAAATTTGCTTTCTCCACGCTGGAAACAAAAAGGGAGATTTTGATAGTCAGTCAATTTACCCTTTTAGCTGATTCTCATAAAGGTCGGCGTCCCAGCTTTACCGAAGCGGCTCCACCAGATAAGGCTAGAGAATTATATGATTTTTTTGTGGACCGTATTCGCACTACCGGACTTAAGACAGAAACAGGAGCTTTCCAGGAACATATGCTGGTAGAGATACAAAATGATGGGCCAGTTACCCTGATGTTAGAAAGTAGAAACAACTAATTGCATTAGCAACCTGTTGCAATAATTCCCAGGCCCTGCTATAGTTTTCATTTCAAATGCTTTGCTACAAAATCCTGAGAGAAAAAGGCCACCGCCTAACCCCACAGCGAATGTTAATCCTTAAAGTCATCTACGCAGCCGACAGTCACATCAGCGCTGAAGAAATCTACCAGCAGCTACGCGCTCGCTATCCCTACAGCAATATATCTACCGTCTATCGCACTTTAGAGTTATTAAAAGAATTAAACCTGGTTACCGAAACCAACTTTGGCGACGGGCGCGCACGTTATCATAGCGCCAAGAAGGGGCATCACCATCACTTAATCTGTCACAGATGCAGCAAGATAATGGATTTAGATGAATCCATATTATCTCCACTAAAAGATGACTTGCTTCAAAATTATGGCTTTGAGGCTGACTTAAAGCACTTAGCCATCCCAGGAGAGTGCCAAGATTGCCGCAACAAAGGGAGTTAAATTTTTTTACCTTATTATTGCAACTAATTGCAAATACATGGAATGCTTAAAGGAGGACATATGAAGACCAAATACCTGCTAACTATGCTGGCAACACTTCTTCTGGGAATATGTCTCACTCTCCCATCATGTTCCTATTCATCGGCAGATATCGTGGCAGGAAGCTCACTAATAGCCGATATTACGCAGGATATAGCCAGTGACAAACTACAGGTAAGCAATCTCATACCTCCAGGGATGTGCCCTGGCCATTACGATGTGAAGCCAGGCGATGTTGAAAAATTAGCCAAAAGTAAAGCCCTCATCATTCACAACTGGCAGCAGGATAAGGCAAATATAACAGGGCTTGTTGAAGCTGCCAACAATCCTAACCTAATTATCGAGGTTATAGATGTTAATGGTAACTGGATGGCACCGCCGGTACAGGCTGAAGCAATAGATAAAATCGCCCTGGCTCTGAGTGACATAAACCCAGCAAACTCAGCATATTACCAGGAGAAAGCTGCGGGGAGAACGCAAGCTATTTTAGCTAAGGGCGAAGAAATAAAAAATATATTGCAAGAGGCGAAGGTAGCCGAAGTAAAGGTAATTTGCTCTGAGGAGCAAGCGGGATTCGTAACTTGGGCTGGGCTTGATATAGTGGCCACATACGGTCGCCCTGAAGAGTTAAGCCCAAAAGACAAAGAGCGATTGGTAACTCAGGCCAAACAGGCTGGTGTAGCCCTGGTCATCGACAATCTACAAAGTGGCGGAGCTGCGGCAAGTGAGACCATGGCACAAGACATTGGAGCTACGCAGGTAACTATATCCAATTTTCCCGGCGGCTTTGAAGAAACTGAGACATGGGAGAAGGCGATAGATAAAAATGTTGATTTCTTGCTCGCAGCCCTGGCCGAGTGGAGACAACAACATGGATGATGTAGTTATCAGCATAAAGGACGCCGTAGTTTCCTATCGGGAGGATGTAGCACTACAAGGCGTATCTCTGGAGGTGAGGCAAGGCGAGTTCATCGGCATCATTGGCCCCAATGGCGCCGGTAAAACTACCCTGCTTACCGTCATTAATGGCTTAGGCAAGCTGGTCCAGGGTGAAGCCTGGGTATTAGGGCTGCCGGTGAATGGAAGAAATGGCAGTGAACTGAGAAAGCGCATAGGATATGTGGCGCAAGTTGAGAATATTGACCCCAGATTGCCCATCAATGTGAGGGAGACTGTAATGGTAGGTTGCTATGGACGGCTGGGGCTATTCCACCAGCCAACACAGGCTTACTGGGAAAGGGTGGATAGAGCGCTGGAAATGGTTGGCATAACTCATTTATGTCAGCGCCCCATAGGGCATCTGTCAGGAGGTGAATATCAAAGAGCAGCTATTGCCAGGACTTTGGTTCAGCAGCCTGAAATATTCCTCCTTGATGAGCCCACAGCTTCCATAGATGAACGCGCTCAGTGGGAAATCCTGAACCTCATACAGCTTATACACAAGAAACACCACATGACTACCCTGTTCGTCACCCATGACCTCAGGACGCTGCCTTCCATTTGCCAGCGGCTGATACTGATGAAAGAAGGCAGAATCTGGCAGCAGGGTAGCCCTGATTCGATGCTTAAAGAAGAGATACTGACCCAGCTCTATGATGCTCCTGTCGCATTACCTGCCAAGGCTAAGACTACTTCACCAGAGGCCATCACGAGTTGATATGAATCTACCTATTCTACAATACCAGTTTATGCAAAATGCCATCCTTGCCGGGTTATGCGGCGGCATAACCTGTTCCATTATAGGCATCTTCGTGGTTACCATGCACCTCTCTTTTATCGGGGTGTGTATTGCCCACGCCGCCTTCGCCGGGGCACTTCTTGGCGTCTGGCTGGGATTTAACCCTCTAATCGGTGCCCTAGCCTTCAGTCTGGCCTCTGCAGCCATCATTGGCCCCATAGCTGACCGCGGAGAACTAAACCTTGATACCTCAATTGGCATCATCTTCTCCCTGATGCTGGGCCTGGCTTTCCTTTTCCTGGGACTGATGCCCGGCTCCCGAACAGAAGCCCTGAACCTATTCTGGGGCAGTATACTTACCGTTACCAGGCAAGATTTGACTTTCCTCCTTGTAGTAACAGCCGTAATAATTGCACTGATAGCAGTCTTTTACAAAGAAATCCAGGCGGTGATTTGCCACCGGCAAGTAGCTCTAGCGGTAGGCATTCCAGCAACTTTTATTTTCTACGGTCTGCTACTGACCACAGGATTAACTATTACTGCTTCGCTGCGGAGTATCGGCGGCTTGCTCATCTATAGCCTTATTCTCAATCCTGCAGCAGCGGCATATCAACTTACTTACAGCTTGAAACGAATGCTCCTCATAGCCTCTGCCTTTGGTGTTATTTCATGCTGGGCTGGACTTGCATTCTCTTATTTTCTAGATATCCCCTCAGGAGCCTCTATTGTGCTAACTTCGTCTGTTATCTTTGGTCTGGCAACAGCATTCTCCCCCAAGAGGAAAATAAAAAAATGGCAACAAACTCAAGTATCAGGTTAGATATACAACGTCAAAACTACTTTGACCGACTGGCTTCAAGCTGGGATAAGGAGGTTACCCTGAAAACGCTGGAGTGCCTCGGCAACATCATCAAGGAATTGAATATCAGCCCCGGGAGTCGTGTGCTCGATATCGGCAGCGGCACTGGCATTCTTCTGCCCTTTTTAATTGAGGCAATAGGAGGCAAAGGAAGAATCATAGCCCTGGACTTCTCAGCAGAGATGTTGCATCAAGCTAAAGCTAAAGTATTTAACCCTGTCGTGGATTTTATTCAATCTGATGTTACAGCCATCCCATTAGCCGATAACTGTGCTGATTTAGCTATATGCAATAGCGCTTTCCCACATTTCGGCAACAAATCAGCGGCACTCAAGGAAATAGCCAGTGTGATTAGAAGCAACGGACAGTTAGTTATCTGCCATACTGCTAGCCGAGATAAGATTAATCAATTACACCAATCCATAGGTGGAATAGTGAGCACTGACCTCCTGCCAGGTGAATCTCGACTTAGAGAGCTAATAGAGCACGCTGGCCTGGCAGTAACCCGCCTGGAGGATAAATCCGAATACTATCTAGTTATCGCCAGGAAGGTTACTCCAACTCCATAGTAATAATAACCAAAACCTCTGCTGGTTTTTAGACGAAGTTCCCTTTTTGCAATTCTCCGTGGAGATAGTCCATAAACTCATTTGCCTTCTCCAGCGGCGGCCTGGTAACTAAACTGACAGCAATAAAGAGGATAACACAAACTATAATACCCCAGACAGCTGGCCACAGGCCCAAGGGCTTAAGATTGGTTACCTGAAGCACCAGGACAATAATAGCACCTACAATCATACTGCTGAGTGCACCCGCAGCAGTAGCCCTCTTCCAAAAGAAAGCAGCGATTATAGTGGGTACCGCCATCAGGAGACCTGCTGAAGCCGCTGAGGAGAGTGGTGCGATCATGAAAGCCAACCCTGTTTTTCCAGAAGCCCACCAGGC
>Ga0114918_10005775_pt1 | contig 10582 bp, 16 predicted proteins | sample LantaG_FD_87015 | JGI IMG/M metagenome (GOLD analysis project Ga0114918, IMG submission 87015) | Deep subsurface microbial communities from Baltic Sea to uncover new lineages of life (NeLLi) - Landsort_02402 metaG | ecosystem: Environmental > Aquatic > Marine > Oceanic > Sediment | place...
ATCATCTATATATAATGTAACACATCTATATATATTTGTCAAGCTTTTTCGTAAAATAAATGATAAAAAAGTGAAAAAAATACGAAAAAAGCAAGTTTCTTCTATTGTATTGTGTAATTTCAAAATGGAATATCATCGATTTCTTCCTTAAAATATTTTTCATGGACTTCTCGCCAAGAGAAAACTACACATCTGGTGTTTTTCCCGGACATATAGACTATTTTTGATTTTTCTATTACGGACGGGTGGCGCTGTAGCACTTCCTTGTAATCCTCGAAGGGAGTTTCTCTTAAGATTTTCTTAATTTCCGGATGGTCCGTGTCTATTGCAAGTATACTTTCACCTTTTGAAACCATTTTTCTTATTCCGTAACGCCTTATATTTTCATCATATCTTAATTTTTCGTCGATTAGTGACATATCTCCGTCTACCGTCGTGAGCATTTCGGCTATCGTTAGTTCGAGAGACGGGTCAATTTTTATACGCTCTTGAAAGATTCGGTTTAAGATCCGGTCTTCATCATTTCTATAATCAGCTTCAAATATCCCTTTTATGGATTTAATTATATATTCTTGTATTTTTTCATCACCTTCGAAAAATAGATTATCTGACATTATCATCCAGAATCCGACAAGAAACGGTGCGTATGTGTCGGAGGTTCTATCGTTGTGTCCGTTTTCCATTATAATTTGTTTTGCTTTTCCTATTGCCGAGTTTAATTCTTTTATTCGTTTGAAAATCCTGAGTCTTAGGCCGTCAAAGTTTTCTATTTCTTTTACATAATTTTTGTCGTTCGTGTTTTTAGGAGTCATCCTGCACACAACGACGCGAGAACGGTCACCATCGTTATCGAATCTTACGTTTATGGAAGCAAGGCAAAACATTAGTTTTATGTTGAAGTTTATAGGCGTATGATCCGGAGTACCTTTTCCGGCTGTAGCTCCTGAATATGCAGTACGAATGAGAGTTAGTATTTTTTTATTATTATCAAGGCTTGATTTATCGTTCGAGTCGAATTCGTCAATTACGGGAACACGACAATCCTTTCCACATGTTTGACGGACAAAAGCCTCACTTGAACAGGTGGCGTCTAAGTACAGAGCTTGCTTTTCGCCTACACCTGGAACGATGATATTTTTTAGTATAGTTGTTTTCCCTAGACCGTGCCGGGCAGTTACCCATATATGAGGTCTCACTTTTAGGATTGACGCAAAGGGAGCAATTGCCACATAACCGGCTATTACAAGATAGTCGATAGGGCGCTCGAAAGTGAAGGTTTTTATCTGTCTCATTAGATTTACACCTTCACCGGTTGTCCATGGATTACCTTTTAATTTTAATATTACTTTTGATCTGCAATAGATATTTTTACCGATATAATCATTATAATCTAATTTTTTACCATCGATAAATAAACAATTGCCCATATTAAAAATAATATCATCACCGTCTTTATGCACACCGATACCCAATATTTTGTCTTCATTATAAATATTTCGCTTGAATGACATTTCTCTAAACCAGGATATGGCCGCATACGGATCATAAGATATATTTCCTTCCTCATCCATTTTGTAAAAGTTTTCAAGCCACCATTCAGCAGGGGCAATTTCTTTTAACCAATTTTTTATTGATTGATCTCCGCGGCTGATACGGAGTGGAATATTTTGATTTTTTGGTAATATAAAATGTGCCCTCCCGTCGTAGCCTAAAAAGAAAAATGGTGGGTTCTTAGTTGTTAGGTTTTCGGGATCATCATTTTTTGATTTATAGATTTCTGCATTTTCTATTATTTTTTTAAGTTCGTCTATTTTATTTTCTCTGATTAGATCATCAGGATCTTTAAGGTCGGGGGAATGAGCTACTTTAATAATTCCCTTGTAATTATTTTTTAATAATATTTCAGGATAGTTTTTTTGTTTATCGTCTTTTTCTAATTTTAATATCCCGCTTGCTTTTCTTCCTGGATCGTCCCCGTCGAATGCAAATATAATTTCTCTTGTGGAAAGTAGATATTCCTTAAGGGATTTTATTGTCATTCCATTTGTTCCGCCGGTCGAGAATGCATTTTCAAAACCTAACGATCTCAAGGCAATAGCGGTCAATTCAGCCTCCACGAGTATTACTTTTGTGTCGGGTAATAATCTTCCAGGAGATGGGAACGTATAACAACTTTTAGAACCTCGTTTTTCACATTTACCGTCTTTATAGTAGCATAGTTTTAATCCGGTTGCTAATTTTAACACGGCCCCGGAATGACCCCACGATGAATAGCCTTTTTCAGGGTGAATGAGTGGGATGCCTGATTTTTTTATTATATCTTTTCCTATTTCTTGGATTGCAATATCAAAGCCGGGCCAATAGCAAAGATAAGGCGTCATAAGTCCGGCAACTTCCGGGCTATATCCGCGTTGGTTTAGAAAATCAGCTACACCTTTTTTACGTCCACCGTGATTTTTTAAGTAGGTGATTAGTTTTAGGAATGACGGGGTATCGACTATGAACCTTTCTTTTTTCTTTTCGGGCGGGGGAGTATATCCAAGGAAGGTTTTTTCTATTTCTTGAAATTGTTTTGCGGTTTCGGTTATTCCGGTAAGTATTTTGCAGGCGTCGTAAATGTCGCCGTGTATGCCACATGATTTACAATCGAAATGATCGTCATATATAAGACAGGAGGGCGTGTTTGTATTTTTGTGATCGGGGGAAAAGCAGAACATGGGGTAGTTAGACGGATTAAAACCCTTTGAGGTGAGGTATTGTTTTAGATGATTTTTATATTTTTTGAAATCCATTTATTTTAGGGTTATTCTCCTTTTGTGGGAAAATGATAACTTCTGTATTTTTTATAATCAATTGGATGTATAAATAAAAATCCTACTAAAGTATAAATGCTGTCCTTGGTTAATGGGATATGGAAAATATCACCTTGATCCGCAAGTATTACGATTTCACCGTCTTCGATGCCAACATCTATATAATAATTATCGTTATGGGTATAGGATATATAGTCCTCGTCTATTTCGTCTTTTTTCCATCCGTTTAATTCTAAAAATTCTTTGATTTTATCTATTGTCATTTTAACTCCTTTTATTTCTTCCAGATATCTTTTTTATCGTTCCGTCTGCAAATACTTTCCACTTCCGTCCGGTTTCAATTAGTCCGAAAGAATGGTATTTGCAGATTCCGGTTTTACCGTTTCTTGGTTTGTAATCTTCGCACCACCCTCCACAACAAGGATCTCCACCGTCGACAAACTCTTTCCGGCAAGTGCAAAAAAACATGACCGGATTTTCTGCTATTAGTCATTTCAACCATTATGAGATAATCATTACTCTCTTCATAATAATTAGTATCTGCTATACACTGTGCGGCATTTTCATGATCGGTTTCGTCGTAATATTCTTGATCAGGAGTCCCGTAATAATATTTTTTACTCATTGGTTGCTCCTTTCATATTTTCCTCTAAACTTCTGATACAGCATAAATATTCTTCATGTTTAACCCCGTCGTAACTATGTCTATCAAGTAATTTTTTCGTTGCCTCAATAAGAAGTTCTATGGAGTATTTAAGAGGCCATGGACCACTGTCGGTTCTTCTTATCAATTTAATATAAAAATTAGGGATCATTTCTTTTTTTCCGTTACTCATATTCTCTCTCATGGTCAATCCCTCTATCTTCTTTTTCTTCTTGGGTATATGGATCGTAGTATTTACACCTAACACCAATACTGTTTGCTATCGAAGTAACTAATCCCCCTGCGTCGGAAACTATAAATAGTGTTAATTCGAGCTTTTCAAATATTCTTGTTTTGTGAACGCAAATATTTTTATTTCTGCAATTAAAACATGATTTTGATTTGTTCATGATTTATTCTCCAATCTGATTATGGGATTTTGCTATATCAACTAACTGTTGATAGGTTTTCATTATTTCTTTTATTTCGTTTTTTGCCGTGTCGTTTTTTCTTGTGGTTGCCGCCTTATAATATTTCGAGAGAATTGAAGCGGCATATTCAATAGAAAGTTGATCTATCATTTTGGTTCTTCCGGTAATTCAGATGTCGGGAGCGTTTCTTTTGCGGTTGATGCTGATTTTAGGTTGTTATATGCTGATTTATAATACGATGACGATCCCTCAAAATCTTTCAAAGTTTCTTTTATTTTGGCAATTTTAAAACTTTCCTCTGCTATTTCCAGGGATGAAGCAAGTGTGTAGATTTTATATTTATCGCCGATGTTATTTAAAAATCTCATCTGATCGCATAACACGGGGCATTCTTCCCCGCATTCATGACAAATATTTTGTATAAAATCATCTGTTGTTATTGGTTTCATAGTTTTCTCCTTGTTGGTTTTAAATTAACCCTTCACTAAGAATAACGAATGCAAGCGCAGCCACTGCTGGAACTTGTGCATTTCCAGGGGCCTTAAGTCGGTCCACCCTATGGGGAATCCCAGGAGCCACTCTACCCACTCGGGATTTAGTAGGCCACTTTCCTCTGTCGCGCAACAATCGTTCAAGTTCTTCTGTGCATTCTCCCTCTGTAACCGTTTCTTTTGTCCCGTTCTGTAATCTCTTTTTTGAGGAGTCGGGTATTTTTTTGTTTCCAAGTCTCTCACTGCTTGATTGATCGTGTAACTCGCATAATGACCGCTCGGTCTTTTCTTTTTCCATGTCTTTTGAGTTCCCCGGTCTATATGTGCATCCGGTGTCGGGTAAGTCTGCTGGGTCGATATCCCACCATGCAATTTTACTTGAGCACTTAAATTGTCTTTTGTCCGGTGATGGTACATATTGAAATTGGCCCCCAACTTTGAGTCCTGAAGTGTCGGTGTAGGCCAAGATCCAAATCCTTTTTCTTTGGTGGGGCGCTCCGGCGTCATCAGCTCCCAACACACACCATCTTGCATAGTACCCCATTTTGGCCAGGTCTTGGAATACAGTCGTAATGCCCGGAGGTCCGACCCATCGACCATGTTTTCGAATAGGACTGAGTAGTCCTGGGGAGTTTTCCACAAGGACGAATTTAGGTCCAACTTCCCGAACCATTCGGCGCATTTCTTTCCAGAGTCCAGACTTTTCCCCGTCAATCCCTGCTCTTTTTCCTGCGTAAGAAATGTCTTGACAAGGGAACCCCCCGGAAATAATATCAACTCTCCCTTTCCAAGGTCGCCCATCAAACGTCTTAATATCGTCCCATATTGGGAACCTTGGCAAGATGCCGTTTCTCTGTCTTTCAAGCAATATTCCCCGAGGATACTTTTCGATTTCGACGGCACAAACTGTTTTCCATCCCAGAAGATGCCCTCCGAGGATACCACCTCCACCCCCTGCAAATAATGCCAACTCATTCATTTTGTCCTTTCATTTTGCTATTCCCTGGGGCAATATTTCATCTTCAAAGCAATCAAATAATGTCGGGGCGTCTACTTCATTTTCTGCTTGTTCAAGATACCACAAGCCGTCGTTGTATGATATGGGGTTGAGTTCGATTCCGTAACCTTTACGGTCCAATTTGACTGCCCGGTATGGCACTGTCATTAGACCGGCAAATGGGTCGAAGACGAGGTCGCCTTTGTTTGTGTAACGCGTTATTATCCGGTCCACTATGTCAAATTGAAGAGGGCAAATGTGGTTTTCCAGGTCTCTTCTTTTTTGATTTCCGTTTAGAGTTAACATTCTTTGGACATCATCCCATACATCTTTGCAGTGTGAGCCGGGAGCTACTACCATGAAGGCAGCGGGTAGGCTTCCGAGATTGTCAAGATCTTCTGCTAATTTTACGTGTTTTTCATAATCGTATAGATTTTTTCGGGACCATTCATGGAATATTTTCTGTATTGTGTTTACCGGGATATTTATGAATTCCTCAAAGGTTAGCAATCTTTCGCCCGAACTTCTCCAATACGCATGAGCGTCTATCTGCCACCGGCCCCTTGTGTATTCTTTTTTCGATTTCTTTACCGGGATATCAGCAAACGCGTTCCCGGTATCAGTTGGTAATTTTCGAAATAATAAAACATATTCAGGGCAACCGACTCCCATCTTGGTACCGTCTGTGCACTGCTGAGTATATCCAAGTCTATAGGTTTGGTTATTTTCCCGTACAACATCTGTCACCACCGTTATCATTCCGCAGTATTGAAAACCGTGTTTCATGTAGTGCATAATACAATATACGTGGAAGGGGTCCATAGTCGGCATTCCGGTTCCCGTGGCATTTCCGAAAAGTACGCGGTCCTTTACGTGACATGCAAATATTCTCCCGGGTTTTAAAGTTCTTAAAAGATGGGGGGATAGAAAGTCCATCTGCTCAAAAAATCTTTCATTTCCGGCGTTGTGTCCGAAATCGTTGAATGTCATAGTATATTCATAATGATTTCCGAATGGAATTGACGTGTGAATGAGGTCAAAATAATTATCCGGAATTTTAGGTGTCTCAAGGATAGAATCGCCTAACACAGCAGTATATAATTTGCTTTTCTTTTCTTCCCGGTAATCGAAGAAGGTCCGAGCTAAATCTTTTTCCTTGTCGGTTGCCGATAGACCATATTTTTTTATAATTTCTATCATCTTCATGAGCATCTCCTTATGTAATTCCCACTTTTTGAACAGGACATCTAAAATCTGCTGTTCACTTTCGGTGTATATTATGTGCACATTAACTATTTTGTCTTGCATGAATCGTAAACATCTATGGATTGCTTGGATAAAATCGTTAAACTTATAATCTATACCGACAAAAATCATATCTGCACAATACTTTTGAAAGTTACATCCGCTTCCTGATATGCGAGGCTTTGAACCTAAGTATTTTGTTTTACCCTGGGAAAAATCTATTATTCTTTTTTCTCTTTCGTCTATATCCAGGCTTCCGTATACTTCGGATAGTTCGGGAATAAGTTTTTTAAGTTGGTGTCGTTCACTTTCCCTGTGATGCCAGAGAATGAAATGTTTATCCGGTCCATCTTTGGTTATTATTTCAACTGCTTTTTCACACCTCTGGATTATGCTATCTCTTTTTTCTTTACAGGCATCTTTAAGAGAGATGGAAGCTTCTCTTAATAATTTTCCTTGACCGTCATCATCATAACCGGCTGATAAGTGGTCAACTTCTAATTCGTGCAAGTGTATTTTAAGTTCGGGGAGGTCATAGCCTGTATCATCATATCCAAGGTCCGATGGTTTTGTAATGAATAATGCCCAGGATGATACCCATAGCCAGAATTCATTTTCTCTGTGGGCGTGTAATGTTAGTTTGTTGGCTTTTGTTGAGTCACGCTTAAAAAATCGGGTGAGTGCTTGCCCTGTATCCATAACACCTAAGAATCCGGCATAGTGAATTAACTCTTTATACTTGTTAGGCGATGGGGTTGCGGTTGCTACGAACTTATATTTGACTTGCTTGAATTGCTGTAGAAATGATTGGTATGTTTTCGTACCGTATCCGCGGAGCACTGACGCCTCATCAAGAGAAACAACTTTGAAATAGTTAGGGTCAATATTTCCATCCCGGACACGTTCGTAATTTGTAATGAGTATTTGATTTTCGGAGTCTATGCATTCTTGCATAGTTTTTACGTATTGTAATTTTATGTCAAGTTTGTTAATTCCGTCTTGGTAGAATTCCTGCTTAACTCCGAGTGGACATATAATAAGGGCTTTGCCGCCTTCGTGTTCTATTATTTTTTGACAGATTATAAGTTGTTGGATTGTTTTCCCGAGTCCGAAGGATTCGAATAAGGCGCGCTTTCCGCCCGCTATTGCCCAGTTGATTGCATCCCGCTGGTGAGGTTTAAGAGTGTAGCCGTCGTTGAACTTCATTAAGCCGACGTCGATTTTAAAACCGGATAAAGGAGCAAGATCAATTTTTGACTTTAGAAAATCGTTGTATGTTGCGTATCTCATTTAATTATTTCACTGTCAAGAAAGTCTTCTAAATTATTACCAAATAAGTGGAAAATAGAGTCGTAATCCTTTTCATCATGGTCAATTTCTTTTATTAGGGCTATTTGTGATTGTTGCAGATTATCTGCCATTCTTCGCCTACCTTTCGGTTTTTCCAACCTTCGTCTTTCATTTCTTCTTTGGCTATGTGATAGGGACCGTCTAACTCTAAGATAGCGCCACAACCAGGTTTATCACAGGTTAGGATTGTTTTAATTGCCATAGTTTATTCCTTTCTTCCAGCCTAAAATTTGCCCGTGAAAGGGAAGGCCGGATTTTATGAAAAAATCTCTGAATTCTTGAAAATTATCAAATCCGTCGTTTATTGCGAGTTCTGATAATTTCTGTAATGTTTTTATTTCTTTATTATTTACAATAATTTTATAAAACTCCCCTTTAAAACAAATTCCTATTTTAATTTCTATATCTGCTAAGTAAAGACATTCATTTGCATGAAACATTTCTACTTTCGGGGATCTCCAATTTTCATAGTGGAAGAGAATATCACCGAGTTTGATTGGTCTTTTCCGGTATCGTCTTATTGTATGGATTTTAATTCCCTGGATAATTTTGTTTTTGAAATCGTGATTTTTTATGTTTTGTTTTGAATAACTTATTGCTGGCATTTTAATTTTCCGTTTGTCATAATTTCCTCCAATAAATAAAAAAGGATTTGTTAGGGTGTCTAGTACCGGGCAGATAACTAGACAGAATCCCTAACAAATCCTTTTTACCTGCCCGGTTTGATTTAATTTTAATCTTAACATAGATTTTAATTATGTCAAGTGTTATTTTCTGAATTGTTTAATTATTTACTATGATCCGAGAGTGTCCACTTGTTTCTATTTATAGAATTCATAGATAATTTATGCTCTTTCTTTTCAGGATCGCTAATAAATATAAAGGTAGCAATCTCACCATATGACTTTCTTTCAATTTTTTTAATTTTTATACTTGGTCCTTCCGTCTCGGGATATTCAATTGATTCAAGCTTTGAACCTGGAAGGATTATATTTCCTTTGCTGTCTGTCATGGGTTTATTCTCCTTGGTATAAAATTAAAACCAGCCCGGCATAATATAACACCGGGCTTTCCTTATTCACTGACATTAATTACACGAATTTTAAATACAAGCCTCCTGGTGGAGTATTATTAAAACGTCTTGCCCTCACAACGTGAAGGTTATACAAAAAATATAAATAATCTCTATCAATCCCCGCATCACTCGGGTTTTCCTCAAACTCATCCGTTATAAATATTTTAATGCGGAAATTATCAAGGGCATTTCTGTAAATAATTGGTTTAATTCCGGTTTTATTAATTTTAAGAATCCATCTTCATTAAGCATTAGATTTTCATTTTCCTTACAAATATCTTTCCATTTTTTGTCGTGATTCCTTGTTACGATCACAACTCTTTGGGATAATTCCTGTTCGTTAATTATGTGATTTGTGTATTTGTATAATTCTATTTTCATTTCAATCCAGAAGGACCGCCGCCAATCGTCGAATAGTTTTATAATAATATTTTTATGGTTTTTATTTTCTGTATCCATTTATTTCTCCATTTGTTTTTAAATATTTCGCTCAGCCCCACACAACGTATGAGGCCGGGTAAAATTAGGAGAGCTTAGCTATTGCCCTCCAAAGAAATATTAAGTAAAAATACAGATAATTTCAAGATTATTACTTTTGAATTGTTCCCATTTAATTCTTTTGAGTTGTTTTTCTGTCAACTCAAAAGGACAATCAACTTTGAAATTAACACTTATGTCCTTAGTGTTAATTTCTTTTGCGATCAGAGTTTCCTTTTTCCGATCACAGATATATAAGTTTCCTTGTTGTACAGATAATCCGAGTTTTTTTATTTCCTCTTTTGCAGTGCCTGTCATGTACACATTCCAATAATCTTTTTTTGTTATGAGAATTCTGTTCTTTTGCCAGTATTTCCCTTCAATAATTTTCCGCCATTCAACGAATAGCAGATTATTGGTGTAGTAAAAGCGGATGGTATTTGTGCCCTCTGCCTCTAATACAATAGTTTTAAGCTCTTCAAGAGACGAAACTTGATGTGCATCATACTCTTTTGACTTGTGGTATTTCATAATTTCTCTCCTTATCTCGTTTTAAGCCCATCGGCTATATTTCGCCCAAGCTCACCGTATGAACCCGGGTAAAAATAGGAGAGCTTACGTATTGCTCTCCTGGGGTGGTGGCGGTTATTCTTTTCTCATTTTTGCGTATAAATCATAAATATTTCCTATACTATCAGAAAAATCTATTGGGTTTGTTTTCGTGTCCCATATTCCCCGCCTATTTAGGTTAATATAACCCTGTTTTATTTGTTTTTTTATGATGGATAGTTTTGTAAATGCATAACATGCTATACCAAAATTAGAAGTAACAAGAGTTGACATCCATTTCATTCCTTCTTTTTCGGCTGCTTCAATTGTCTTGATTAATTTGTCAATATTTTTAGTAGCTACGTTCATAATTGCCCTCCTCGGCTCGATGATTTTTATTTAATCATCTATATATAATGTAACACATCTATATATATTTGTCAAGCTTTTTCGTAAAATAAATGATAAAAAAGTGAAAAAAATACGAAAAAAGCAAGTTTCTTCTATTGTA
>Ga0114918_10005776_pt1 | contig 10580 bp, 17 predicted proteins | sample LantaG_FD_87015 | JGI IMG/M metagenome (GOLD analysis project Ga0114918, IMG submission 87015) | Deep subsurface microbial communities from Baltic Sea to uncover new lineages of life (NeLLi) - Landsort_02402 metaG | ecosystem: Environmental > Aquatic > Marine > Oceanic > Sediment | place...
ATTTTCCTTTGAGGTTAATAAAGTGTTGTATTTTGATAGATAATTAATTCGATTTATTTCTTCTAATATTAAATTTTTCATTTCTTATATGTTTTTATATGTATTCACTATAATCGGCTTTTTGTGATGTTAGAGTTTTACCTAAATCCTCAACGTCCTTATCGCCCATATCCTTAGTACCCTTACTATCTTTATAATATTCCACACCAGTACCGATAGCCCCAACAATTGCGGCAGTTTTAACTCCAGACTTAGCTCCTTTCAATAGTGTTTTATAACCACTTTGTGCTTTCGCAAGAGTTTCGATAGATTTTGACATTGATCCAGAAACAAATCCAGCTCCCTTTGGAAATTTCGTTCCCATCGCCGAAACAGACTTAGAGAGTAATGCTGGGACATCTTTTGTTGCTACCCCCATTTTTTCTATCACTTTTAACGCTGCCGGATTTTTACCTATTAATATGGCCGCTTCTTCCGCTGTTTTTGCCGACCCAATAGCCGCTTTAATAATCGATTTTGCCCCTTTAGCTGCTATACCCGCAAATACCAAACCTAAAATATCAATACCAAAGAATAAAATTCTCATCCACATTGGTGACTCGTCTTCATAGTCTCCGCTTGCAAATTCATATATATCTAAAGCGACAACGATAGCCCATGCTACGAATTGAGCCGCTTTACCAACACCTGTTGCAATTAAAATTGCGTCAACCACAATACCGACAGGACTGTACAATGCTTGTCTAAGTTTTCTGGCTAACCATTTTACCCCTTTACCTAATAGACTCACAATTTCATTCCAATCTCCTTTTGATATTGCAACCCCAAACTTCTTAATTCCTTCCCATGAATCAACAAAAAAATCACTAACCCCTTTTACTGTTGATTTTGCGGTTTTACTAACCCATCCAGTAAAAGTGTCCCAAAGACCTTCTTTAAGGTATTGCTTGATCAATGGTTTTAATGGTGTTAAATCTATGTTGGATTCTGTTAACATTACCCTACCAAAAACATTGGATGCGTGTTCTTTAATTGATTGTTTTAATGGAGAAACCCTATAGGTGTGTTCTAAAAATAGAATTAGATTATCAGGATTAGACCATATATCTCCTAAATTTTTTTTATTGTCAATATCGTAAAGTTCATCCAAAAAGATCATATACTTTTCATCTGGCGATAACCAATCGGTAATCACAATATCGTTATCAATCACATTAGTTTCTTTAATGTGTTTAGATAATATTTGTCTTTTATCGTTTTCTGTTAATACAATATTTCTCATGTCGTTATATAAATATCAATATAAATAGTTTATAATAAAGTATTTGCTTTGCCTCTCACCAATTTATTTAAAGATTTCCAAGTTATCTTGGAATCTATTTGATTCGCATTACTTCTTGTTAGACCTGTTTCCCACTTTGTTACCGTTGGATATGTTGATCCTCCCCCGCCGGTAGCCGCTGCAGCGTCCTGTTCTCCCAACTCACCATCTTTATTGTTATTATCCTCAGATGGGTGGGTATAAACCTTTAACAAATAAATTATTTCGTCTAATTCCATATTTTTTAATAAATAGTTGCCATAACAAGAAAAAATTCGTATGTTTGTAAAAAATAACTATATGAAAAACCTTTTCCTTTTAATTGCCTCAATTGTTTTATTTTCCTCATGTTTAAAGTATGGTGAACCACAACTTTTAAGTTTGAGTGGAGAATATAGATTTGATAAGATCACATATGAGAATCGTGATAACCAAAATCAGAATCAAGTATTCTACCCTGGAGACTTATATGTAAATCCAAGCGAGACAAAACCGCTTGATAGTATTGCCGTTGGTTTTACAAAAATGGCAATGGATTATAGCATCATTTATTTTAACCCAACTGATTTACCAAGTGGTGGTACAACATGGAATAAAAAATACACTTATTATGTTCAAGGACACAACAATCTAAATGATTTAGGTTATATAATTTTTGATTACGATGGTACTCGTCGCATATGGAAGATTATTGACGATGGTCAAGAAAGTTTGGTTCTTCGTACTTCTGGGAGTTATGGTAGTGGTCCAAACAGTAGTGGTGAAACTACAACAATGTTCTTAACTCGTGTTGGTCCTTAGATCAACTCTGGTTTCGGCATTTTATCGGGATTGATTATGTAGTATTCGTTTAGAAATAATAATAACTTATCTTCATCAATAGAAGGAGATTCCAACCAATACATATCATCCTCATCATCTTCTTCGTTGTCAAGGTTATAATCTTCATATATTAAATTATAACCAAAATCATCAGATTCGCTTAAATTAATAAAGTCGGTTCTAATCTCATCATCAGAATCAATGGTAAACCTAAACTGAACTTCAATTAAATCGGTGTTTTCGTGTAAATAAAAGAATATTAATTCTTGTATTTCCATTTTAGTTATATTTTTTGAATCTTTCAAACATATCGATAGACTCATTTAATTTTTCAATAAAGTCAGGTAAAATATCTTCGTCAACCTCATCAATAATATTTAACTCTTCCCATAAATTACTTTCATCGTCATCGTCATTAACATACGAATTTGAAACCTCATCATCATTGTAATGGTCATCATCATCATCGTCATCATCATCATCGTCGTCAAATAGTCCATCAATATCGTAATCAAACTCATTTTTATTAAGATTCATATCTAGACCTAAAGAAATATACTCACTATCATCTAAATCAACAGTACCATTTGCAAGATCATTAGGTCCATCACCAATCATATCTAAACTTGATTCATTGATGCCCATATTTTTGTAATTGGTAACAACTCCCTTATTGTTTACTGTAATTCCAGCTTTATCATTAGCAAAGTCTTGAACCCATAGTGGTGTCATATTACTTTCTTGGTTGTAATGTGTGCTGTATCCATCATAAAGTTTTTTATGTTGGTCAAGGATATTATCTTTTTCCTCTCGATTCATTTTAAAAAAGTACTGAGCCATATAATTTGTTTTTTAATAAATATCAATATTATTTGCAATTTTTTATTACTTACAATATAAATTAAATATCGAATAAATAAATTATTAATTTTTTCGGGTATTTATTGTTAGTATGGACATTATTTTAAGCGAACAACAATATAAAAAATTACTCATCGAAGAAAAACAAGATGAGATTACTGAGAGTTTTAAAGAATCAAAATCTTTTGTAAGGAAGGTCATCTCTGACGTTAAAAAACAACATGGTATTGATTTTAGTTTTGCGTTAACATGGGGATCGGCGATTGGAGGATTTATAGGCCCTGTATCTCGTTATATGGAAAACAAATATGTGAGCCTAAGTGAATCAGACATAACCCTTTTAACGTTTGCTTGTATTCTAACTTATTTTTCGTCAAATAAAGAAAAATTAAATACGGTTTTAAATTTAATTAAAGAAAGAAAACTAATCACTTATTTCAATCAAATGATGATGAAATCTGATGATTTAAAAACCGCATTTTTTGAGTTTTTAGGGAGTTTAAATATTACATTATCAAAAGTATCCAATATGTTGGCATACACGTTTTTAGTTCCTTTAATACCTATGTTAAAACATGTTGCGGATATGGATATATCTTCAGAAGAAATAAGTCTTATAGTTAAGAGTGTTTCCGGTTATACCGCAATCATAACAAGTTCTGTTATTGTTAAAGATTTAATTGAAAATATTATTAAGAGATTTAAGAGTTAGTTTTGTTCTTAGTGTCTATTATTATTTGTATAACTTTCTCAACTTCTTCTTTATCTAAACCGTGTAAGTCTTGATGAGTATCAAACCAATTCCGAACCAAATAATTAAAAGGTTTTCTTGTTATTTGGGACATTCTTTTAAATCCGTAAACTTGGGCATCTATCTCATGGTCTTGAGTGTAATATAGATATGGTTCTTCTGGTTCCTCTTGATCTAAATCATACATTCCTGTTCTTTTTTGATATACGTGTCTTAATTCGTGAGCAATTAGCTCATTTAATTCCCCAATAATACCATATAATGATTGTTGTTTGTTATCTGTATTATATAATATACCTATTACTATAATATGGTCATCCCTAAAATAATTTGCATCCATAAGATAATTGTCAACATTCTCATCAGGTTGGATTATTAACTCAACAGATAGGTCAATCCCCAACTTTGGTAAATCGTAATAGTGTTTCCCATTCACTTCTTCAGGTAAATAAAATTCACCATCATCATTATCTTTAAACACTTGGACAATGTCTCTAACTATTGTCCTTATTTCGTTTCTTTGTTTATTATCCTCTAAAAGAATTGATTTTTTAATGGTTTCCATATTGATAAATATAAGTATAATTTCATTACCATGCACGGCACGACCAGTAGCGAGCGGAATCTCTTGGCCCTGGGTTATCACAATTATGTCTTGCTCTAAAAGATTTACGATTTGCCGGTATATATTTTTTAATTCTCATATTTGGATCGCCAAAATTTACTTTAACCACATTACCTTTAATGTTTTTAACATACACCGAACGTTTTTTTGGCCCATCAGGAGTTAAAAAAGGTTTATTTAAATTAACTTTACGTCCTCGATATTCGGCTTCAGTTATTAGATCATTAACAACAAAATTAGTTTCCTCAACAATACCGTATTCGTCGCTATATATAATAGACTCTAAGTTCTCCAATACGTATTTTGTCCGATATTCTTCGTTAAGTATTCTACTAACAATTTTATCAATCATAACTTAATATTCATTTATTATAATAAATAGTTGTAAGTATTAAAAATGCATATATTTATAATAAAAATCGTTTTTATGAAAAATGTAAAAATAACGGAGGATCAATTAAATAGAATCCTTAAAAATATTATCTCAGAAGAGGAAATTGGTAATACCAAAAAAAATAAAGATAAAAAACCTCGTTGTATTCCTGAGAATGTGGTTAGTTTAGATGAGATCGCTGGAAGATCAGATGAATACTCAAGATACTCACCAGGGATCAGCAAAAGAGGTGGCGGGGTTAATTCTATGGTTGATACGTTGGGCATATTAAATAATATACGTCTATTTAAAGATATTAAGGATGGTGGAGCACATTTATCTTATGAAATGATGAATCACTTGAATAAGTTTAGAAATAAAAATTATTATGACGAAACTTCTGGTGAATGTAACAAAGCCATGGACAAAATTATTGAACTATATAAAGAAAATGAGCATGGAACTGATTTAGTTAAGGACATCGAAAGGGTTCTTAATTTACAAACTAAAGATGATGAGTATACCCCATCTCCAAGATCTAAAGAATATTTAAAACAATCAATAAACTTAGTTAAAGGAATTTAACGTCTATATTATAAAAAATAAGAAGTTATGAAAGAATTGATGAAACGTTATTGGACTCCAACACCCAAAAAGTGGAGAAGAATAGGAGATTCTCTTTTAGCAGTATCAACCGTACTTGCTATAGGTGGTTTATGGCAATTTGACAACCTAAAAGATGTGTTTACCCCGATAGAACTTAAGGTTATGATAGTTTTATCTATTGTTTTAGGTGTTGTTGGTAAGTTTTTAACCAATTTCTTTAAGGAAGATGTTACACAAAATGACTAAAATAACCCCCATTTTAACCAAAAAACCCCTAAAATAGGGGTTTTTTGTTATATATAGTGTCAAAATAAAAGTAAAATACCCTTATTTTTTCTTATTACGGTTCAAAAGATCCTGTATTTGGGTCAAACTACGATTAAAAGTGTTAAAATTAGTCATATTGCTAAGATTTTTTAGTGAATCTGCGTTAAAATTACCCATATTTGATGGGTTTTGGATGTTTTTTAACTGATTAAAGGCCGAAAAAGCCGCTTTTCCATACTTTTTCCACCAAATATACCCTAAAATTATACTTAAAAGGATAATTCCGCTAAAAATTAATAAAGAAATCGATAATAATACCATAATTTGTCTGTTTTTTTAAAAAATAAGTCTTTTTTACGGTAATATCAACAGAATTAATTGTTTTTATTAACATATTTACTCGAATTTTTAATAAAATGATCTAATATACCCTTAATTAATATATTCATGTTTCTTTGGACCTTTTCTGCGGTAATTTCTTGTTTATTTTTTTCTAAAATCTCAACACCAGCATTAATTAGGTTATTTCTAACAATATCTGACATATCCAAGGCCTTTTCAAGAAGATTTTCTTCTTCTGAGGACAAATTATTCCTCATTTTATGAAAATCGGCAAATTTTTGTAGGTATTCACGACCAGATCCAATAAATTGGCCCATTTCTAAGGTATTTACAAGCCCAACACCCCTTAAATTCTCAACATATTCCATAATATCCTGTAATTCTTTCTTTTTAAAGGACTTTAGGAAATTTATTTTACGTTCTAACTGATCTAAATCGGTAAATCTCTCTTCATTTATGGTGTTATCCATGAATTCGGCGTCAAATAACCAAGAATCAACACCTGGAATTAAGGATAAGGAGCTAATTGCCTTATCATTATCGTCATACCAGTCTACACCATATTGAAAATCGGAATCATTTTCACTAAACTTAGGGGTTTTCTCAATTTTGGTCACTTCACCTCTGGTTCCAATAGATAAAGACTCGTCCGACATGTTTATTAACACAATTCTATCACCAACTTTTAGTTTTGGGTTTTTAATTTTACTCATACTAATAAATACATCACTTTATGATTGTTAAACTACCCATAAATTCTTTTTTTTCATCCGATTTAGTAACGCCAAACCTAACGGCCCATACATATATACCATCAGGACATACAATATTGTTGTATGTACCGTCCCAACTTGAATTAGAGTCATTGGTTTCCCATATAATCTCACCCCACCTATTAAAAATCTTCATATTAAAGTCATATGGATCAAATCCTGAGGTAAATACTGGAGAAAATGACTGATTATGTTCATCACCGTCAGGTGTAAATGTATTTGGAATGTATATTAGGTCTTGTGGGCACAATTCTAAGGTGATTGTAAAGGTTTCTGGGAACGAAACACACCCGTTGTCCCATCTTACCACATCGAAGGAGAAAACTCCGTCCTGATCCCACGTAATATTGATTGTTGGTCCTTGTAATGTGTCGCCAAACACATACCATTCGTTATAACCACCACTAGGAGATACCGCCTCATACATATCAACGATACTATCTCCCTCACATATTTGGTGATACTCATAATTAACTCCGTTTCTACCGTTAACAACAGGTGTTATCGTTGGTCTTGGATAAACTTGAACGTTTATATTGGTATCAAAGACACAACCCGACTGAGTATAAACATAATTAACGTTATCTAAACCAATAAATCCATTATTGGAACAGTATTGGTTACCCCAAACGTTGTTTCCTGAAAATATTCCACCTGAAGGGACAGCACTTATGTTAATACACCCATCATATTCACAATAAGGACCCATAGGGGTAATAACCGGAAGTATATTCAACACTTCAACAGAGAAGTTTTCGGTTTGACTCAAACATCCTAAAACATTTTGACCATATACCGACAACATATTAGAATAAACGCCACCAAGAACTCCGTTGACATCCAAATTAATTTGTGTTGTTCCTTGTCCCGACGTAATATTACCATTTGTTGTTGACCAAACATAAGTTAATGTTGGATTTGGACTTGAAACATTAAATGTGTTGTTTGTTGAGTTAAAACAAATAATATTTAAACCAATTATTGGGTTAATTACAACGGGAACGGGATCAACTAATGTTGTTGATCCAATTGAGATACATCCATAAGTATCTGTAACGGTACAAGTGTATGTTCCTGAACATAAATTAGTTGTGATTTGAGTTACTTGACCATTACTCCATAAAAAAGTATATGGTGATACCCCATCTACTGGGTTGACTACCGATTGTCCGTTACAATACCCAACACAAGTTGGATTTGCACTTACAAGTAGTGGAGATTGTAATGGGGGAGGGTCATTTAATATAACATTTCCAATAAGGGTACAACCCCCAGCATCTGCTAAATTATAAGTGTATGATCCAGGGCATAAATTTGTAAGATTAAAGGTGTTTTGTTGACCAACCCAAGATATGGTTATAACTCCGGTACCACCAACAGGGATTAGATTTATAGATCCGTCACAACCACCATTACAATTTGGATCTATAGCCACTATAATAGGAAGAGGTAAATTAGGGGGTCCAGGCGATACCATTACCGTATCTGGTCCTAACCCTACACCTATACCATTACAAGTAGACCATCCAGCATTACAACTTGGATATTCTAAATGGCAAGTATAATTTGCTCCTCCTGCAGGTGGGGTAACTGTTATTGTAAGCCCGGTTCCTATCGATACAGGGTTTCCTACTTGATACCAAGTTGGGGTTGCAACTATTGGGGCTCCTGCAGGAGTATATCGTTTAGCGTCATTTTGTGTTGTCCATTGTGAGGAGTTTCTACCTGGAACTGTAATACCAATAGCCCCTGTAAGATTATGTATGCCCTGAACTGCGGTACCTCCAGCCCATTGTGGGCAATTTGGTTTGCTCTGTATGTGGTTTTCAATTACATTTGTTGATTCATATATTACAATATGGAAAGTTCCTTGTAGATTAGTGCATGAATACATTGGAACATTGACCCAACTAACTACTAATTTACGACATGGAGCAATACCCTGTACTTGATATCTGATTTGTCCACCAATGCTCGGGTTCCAATCTTGCCATGGACCCATAATAGAGTTTTTTGGGGTTCCTCCACCTACTGAAGGTATTGGTGAAGTTGCAAATGTGTTTGGTTGTGGAGATGTAAATGATACCCAACCGTTGCTTCCAATAATAAATTGTGTATACGTGTTCCCAAAAAAACAAAAACTAAATCCAATTGGTAATAGATTTGAATGGGAATCATCGGATAACCCTACTATGGTTCCAGTGTTTGTTTGTATTACATATGGAATTGGAGATACATTGTAAGTGGTTGTTTGATTGGGATTACTACCAGGCCCACACTGACTTAAGTCTGCAGTTAAAGTGGTTGAGTTAACACCGCAAGGTAATAGTTGATCTGGACCCAAAGCCGGACAATATTGCGAATAAACAAAAAGGGGGAATAAAAATAAAAGTAATAAATGTTTCATACTATAAATACGATTTTAATTGTGTTGAGTTGTGATTAAATAAAAACTTATTTGTGGTGAATGCTAATTATTATTCTTAGAATCCTTCCACTCGATATAAATTGTATGTAAAACCATTAAATTTATCAAGACACAAGCGAAAGTTTCTAAAATCCAATGCCAATTAACTTGCGTTACACCAATGTGAATACCAAACCACATAAATGAACCATATTTGTTCATCAGTGTCAAATACAAATGTTTTAAAAAATCTGTCATATTATATAAATATTATTTTACATATTATTTTTTTTCATTTAGATTTTAACAAATTATAAATTATGAAAAAAATAGAACTTAACAGTACCGTGACTGTACATTACACGGGCAAATTAGAGGATGGAACAATTTTTGATTCATCTTTAACAGAAGGTCGCGAACCATTATCCACAACTTTGGGTCAGGGATCTTTAATCCAAGGATTTGAGAAGGCATTAATTGACATGATTGAAGGTGAGAAAAAAACTGTGAACATTCCTTCATCTGAGGCTTATGGTGGCATTAACCCAACATTAGTTGTTGAAGTCCCTAAGGATAGAGTACCAGAAGGAGTTGAGGAGGGGGCTATGCTTCAAACAATGACACAACAAGGCCCTATGAATGTGCTTGTTAAAGAAATAAAAGAGGACGTTGTTGTTATTGATGCTAACCACCCATTGGCAGGAAAAGATTTAATTTTCGATTTAGAAGTAATTTCTGTCGGATAATTTTTTTTTATTTAATAAATGTTTTATATTTGCTGTATGGAAGTGGCATATTATAAAATTTCTGGACCAAAAGATAGAAAACAGGCGAGAGTTATGTTCTCTCAATTTATAGAAATTTTGGGAGAAGAAAATTTTGATTTAGTAGCAATAGATAATTCTGATAAATCATCAGATAGGATTTTTATTTTTAACGATTTATCCGTAATTGAGAACATAAAAAATTTCTTTTTAGAAAAGGGATATCTACTTGAATTTGAGATTAAAACAAAAGATTACCTTATATCAAAAGAAATAGATCCAATCTTGTTTAATGATGAAAATTATGATATATTATCCACATTCTTTAAGGAGACTTTAACGATAGATGATGTGTTAGATAAAATTAATTATTCTGGTTTGGATTCTCTAAATAAATTAGATTATTTAATTTTAAGTGGTAAAAATAATGGTAATTTATCTAAAACAAAAAAACCGTAATCTTTGGGACTACGGTTTTTTTTGTTTTAATTTATTAATTAAAATCTTCTATTTGTTCTTCTATTTTCATTAGCAGTTGCTTTACTCTGACCGCTTCTTACACCAGCACCAGCTCCGGATATAGCCCCACCTATCATATGTTGGGCTCCCGTTTTTCCTTTAGTATATTTTACTTTAAACTTTCTAGTGAAAATGTTATCACCTAATGA
>Ga0114918_10005777_pt1 | contig 10580 bp, 8 predicted proteins | sample LantaG_FD_87015 | JGI IMG/M metagenome (GOLD analysis project Ga0114918, IMG submission 87015) | Deep subsurface microbial communities from Baltic Sea to uncover new lineages of life (NeLLi) - Landsort_02402 metaG | ecosystem: Environmental > Aquatic > Marine > Oceanic > Sediment | place: Baltic...
AAAAGAAGAGAAAAAAGATCGTTGCTCCGAACTCACCGGGTCGCAGAACTCGGCGGACAGGCCGTACGCCAGCTTGGTGATGCGCGCGGTGATCTTGTCAAAGTGCACGGCCTCCTTGCGCCCGTCCCGCTTCTGGACGTGCATGGTGAGAAGGAAGGGAGAAGAGGGGGAGAAGAGCTGAAAAAGAAAAAGAGGGATTGGAAGCTCTTGTTGAAATCAGGAAGTATGACTGCAGCAAGTTTTTTTCCTCCTCTCTCTCTCTTTCGACTTTCTTCACTCTGGCTGCTCTCTCCCTCTCTCCCTTCTCTTTCTCTCTCTCAACGGGTATCCCGCCCAGGCCAGGAAGGCGTGGCCGATTTTTCAAATACCCTCTTCTCTGGCGAGCGCTTCGCTCCCTTTCGGTTCACGTCCAAATTAGAGCCAAAAGGTAATATAAAAAAGGAGGGACTCGAGCGAAGAGAGAGAGGAGCAAAGGAGAGAAAAACGGAAATAGAGTTTTTTTCTTTTGCGTTTCTTCTTCTTCTTTTTCATTCTTATTCCTCAAAACACCACCTCCTTCGGGACAGCACGCTTCGCAGAAGACCGGCCCCGACCCGCGGGAGCAGCAGCAGGCTTGGCTTCATCCTCATCGTCGTCGTCGTCGCTGCGCGAAGAGGAAAACTTTTGCTTCTTCTTTTTTTTCCTCCTGTCGCCCTCGTCCTCAACGTCTTCGAGGAGGGCCGCGCCAAAGTCGTCGTCGAGGCCCTCGCCTGTTGCTGTCGCCGCCGCCGCAGTGTTTGATGCTGCTGCCGCTGCTGCCGCTGCCGCTGCTGCCACTGCCGCTGCTTTCTTGGAAGAAGGAGCAGGAGGACCGGGGTCAGGGGCAGAGGGAGCAGCAGCCTCTTCGCCGTCGTCATCGTCGTCGCTCTCTTCTTCGTCGTCGTCGTCTTCTTCACTGCTGCTCCCGCTCTCCTCCCTGTCGCTGCTCGCGGCGGTTTCCTCCTCTTCGGAAGATGAAGTTTCTTCGCCTTCGCCGTCGTCATTACCAGAAGAAGCCGCCTCGCTGTCGTTGTCGCTGTCGCTGTCGCCGTTTTCTTCTTCTTCCTCGACCTCTTCCTCCTCGACCTCCTCCTTCTTCTTTTTCACTCTGCCGTCAAAGGTCGCGCCGAGCGCAGCCAGCGCCGACTTGACGGCGGGGGTCATCTCTTTCTCCTTTCCCTTGCCAGAGACTCGGACAGTGCTCTTGGTGGCCATTTCCGGAAGAGGAGCAGAGGAGGGGGAACAAGGGTCGTTTTTCTTCTTCTTCTTTTTGCTGTCGTCGTCTTTCAAAGCGCCTCCTCCTCCTCCTCCTCCTCCGAGAGCCAACACGGCAGTGCCCGCCGCGGCGTCCTTGGGCCCGATCTCCAGTCTCACCCTGCACCCTTGCTCCTCGATCGACCGGTACCTCTGCCCAGGGGTCCTCGAATCCCCCTCGCCGTCGACGACGGCCTCGACCCCCGAGGAGACCAGGACTTTCTTGGCTTCCTCGGCAGAGGCGAGCACGGTTTCCTTTTCTTGGGGGCGCTTGTTCCAGTAGATGGGCACGATGACGCAGGTCTTGACCAGCGGTCCCGTGGGGATGATGATATCTTTCTTCTTCTGCGCAGCTGGCAGCGGCGGCGGCGGGGGAAGAGGGACGGAGGCGGCGGCGGCGCGGGCGGAGCCTCCTCCCGCTCCTCCCGCCGCAGCCGCAGCCCTGCGAGCCGCAGACCGCCCGGCCGGCGTGCCGTCATCACCGGGGAGCGTCCTCACGCGCTTCGCCTTCCACTTGTTGTACTTCTCCCCGCGAGACCGGACCTGCAGGGCCAGAGCGCGGAGCTGCGCCTGGCGCTTGCGGCGCTCGAGCTCCTCGAAGGAGAAGGAGGCCGAGGCGGCGGCGTCCGCGGCTGCCTTGGCGCGGCGGCGTGCTCGGCGGGCAGCGGCCGAGAGCGGCGTCGGCGGCGGCGGGAGAGACGCATCGATCTTTGTTTCTTCGCCTGTTGTTTCTTTTCGTTTTTTAGTTTGATTTTCGTACGCAGATCAAAAGGAAGCTGTTGTCAGCACAGCGCGCGACATATAAGGATAGAAAGACGCAGACACGTGGAAACTGGAGGAACGGCGATGCGATTGAAGCGGCTTTTTTTTGCCATGCCGGCGGCGGCTCCTAGTAAAAAAAACCATGCTTTCATCTCTTCTTTTCTTTTTACCTGTGGCCTTGGCGCTCTTGTCCTTGGAGGAAGAGGAACGCTTCCGCTTCTTCTCCTTGACGACGGCTTCGGCAGCCATCGTTGAAATTGAAAATAGAGGAAGAGAGGAAGAAAGAGAGGGAGTAAGGAGGAGATGTGGTTTTTTTCTCTTTTTCTTTTTTTAAAATGTTTTCCTCTCCCCTCTCTTTCTCGCTCTCTCAACCTCCTCCACCCCCCCCCCTTCCTCCTTCCTCCTCCTCCTCGGCCAAGCACCGCTCGCACCTGCAGAAGAACCCGTACGCAAACTCCGAGCTCGCTCGCCTTCTCCCCAGGGGAAGGGACTCGTCCACGTACGAGATCGTCACCTCGTCCCCCTCCGAAAGGTCGCGCGTCGCGACGAGCGCCAGCATCGCGTCGGCCCTGGGGAAGCTGGGGCGCGCTGTCGGGTAGCAGGAGTGGTTGGCGAGGCTCGCCGCGGCGTAGATTGCGGTGCCGGCCTGTTCTCCTCCAGAGTCGTCTTCGGAAGAATTGAAAGAGGAGGAGGAGCCTTTGCTCATTCCACTTCCGGCGCCCCCGACGAGCGACGAGAGCATCGACGCCATGAGCTCCTCCCTCGTCGTCGCGGGCCAGACGGCATCCACGCGGAAGGCGTTGAGGTGGATCCGGGCGAGGGCGTCCGCCCAGGCGTCCAAGGGGACGGTCGCGGCGATGAGGGAGGAGAGAGAGGAGGGAGTCGCTCTCGCCGCCGCCGCCGCCTCGTCCCAGGCCTCCCTCCCCTGCGCCCACCGCTCGAGCCCGCGGACGAAGGCGCCGTGCGTCTCGACCCACGAGGGAGGGTACGGAGGCCGGACCCTCGCGAAGCAGAGGGCGGCGAGAGCCTCTTCGGCCTCGCGGGCGGCCTCCCTTATCGCCGTCGCCTCCGTCGCTGCTGCCGCCCGCTCTCCTCCTCCGCCGCCGCCTCCCCCTCCGTCCCCGAGCGTGGCGGCAAACAACTTTCGGGCGAAGAGCCTCGCCGCTATCCTCGGGAACCTCTCTCCGTGCCTCGTGCAGCTCTCCTCGAGCTCGCGGAACCCGCCGCCCGGGGTCTCGGACTCGATTCCGAAAAAGGCAGGGAGGGACGCGACGCGGCACTCGGGGGAGCAGAAGCTCCGAGCCGCCGCCGCCGCCGGCGGCGGCGGCGGCGGCCCCTCGCCGCCGCCGCCAGAGGGGGGGGGAGGCGCAGGAGGAGGAGGCGGAGGAGGAAGAGGGAGAGGAGCGGCGAGGGGAGCTTCCGCCGCCGGAGCGGGAGGGGGCCTCCCGCGCAGGGGGCGCAGGCAGCCGTAGCAGACGGCGCCGCCTCCTCCCTCTCCCGGCTCGCAGTGCGCCGCGAGCGGCGCCGCCGCCAGCGGCGCCTCGCGAAGCAGCGCCGTCCCCTCCGCGACGAGGAGCGCGGGCGAGCGGCCGCCGGCCGCTCCGCCGCCCCCCTGCCGCCCCCTGCCGATCACGAGGCCCCTCCCGGCCCCTTCGACGAGGACGGCCGAGAGCGGGACTGGGGCCGCGGCGAGCGCCGCGGCCGTCCTGGCCGGGAGGAGGGGCGGAGGCGGCGGGGGAGGGGGAGGGGGAGGGGGAGGGGTAGGGGGAGGAGGAGGCGCTGCTGCGGCCGAAGCGAGACCACGCCCGCGTGGTCTCGCTGCTGCGGAAGAGGGAGCCGCAGCAGCAGCAACAGACGTGAACGAGCGCCTGGGACCGGAGAGCAGCGAAGAAGGAGAAGAGGAACAAGAAGAAGAAGGAGAACAAGGCAGCAGCCCGCTCCGACTGCTGCTGCGAAGCAGCCGCAGCAGCAGCAGCGGGACCGCCATCTTCCGCTCGAGTTCTTCGAGAGCTCAGAGCTAAAAAACAAAAAGAAACTACTCGAGCGCCGGTGCGGGCCTCTCCCTCGATTCGTCGAGCAACCCCAGGGGCAGGTGCCCGAACTGGGTGTCCCCCAGGGTGAGCAGCACGCCCCTGTCTTTTCCCGCGTAGGGCGAAGCTCGAGGGGGCTGCAGAAGGGAAGGCGAAGGCGAAGGCGAGGGAGGCGACGGCGGCGTTCCTCCTCTTTCTCCGTCTCCTCCGTCAACTCCCCGAGCGGCCGACGCGAGGGCGACCAGCGATGAAGCGGAGACCTTCACGAAGACGCCCCCGCCTCCTCCCCTCCCCGCTGCCGCTATCCTCGGGGACGGCGGGCAGTAGGGCAGCCCGAAGAGGTCCAGGTAGTCCCTGAGCGCTCTGCACGCGAGCTCGTGGCTCGAGGCCAGCACGGCGACGACGAGCGGCAGAGGCGGCGCGGGAGGCGCGCCGCTGCTCGGGCTCGGGCTCGGGCCCGAGGCCGGAAACCAGCCGTTGGCTGCCCTCGGGCTCCTGGAGACGACCGCGAGGGCCGAGCGCAGGGCCTCCCTCCTCCGCGGGTCGGCGAGGAGCGCTGGGGCCCTCCCCGCGAAGTCCGCGGCGGTGAAGCGGGCGAGGAGGCGCCAGGCGAGCTCCGCGTCTCTGGAGGAACGAGAGGGGGGCGGGCGCGGGGCCGCTCCTTCCCCTCGGATGGCGGCGGCGGCCAGGAAGGGGGAGAAGGCCTCGAGGTCCTCTCGCTCTCGATCGGGCCGAGGGGGAGAGGTGGCGGCGGGGACGGCTTCCCGCGGGGGGCGGGGGCGGAGAGGGGGGAGGAGGGGAAAGCGTCGGGGTCGAAGGGGGGGTCGAGGAGGTCGAGGTGACGGCGACGGTGGCGGCGACGGGATCGACTTCGCTCCTGCTCTTGCCGTCGTCGATGCGGCTCCGAGGGAGCAGCGCATCCGCTAGATGCAAGAGCTCAGAAGCCTCTGTGGTTGGTGACGTCTCTCGGCCTGCGAGCGTGGAGAGCTTCGCCTGCCTCTCGCGCAATTGACCGTACTAGAAGGAGAGAAAATGAAGACCTGGAGATTACTGTTGTTCACTTCGCTTCCCCGCTTGGCGCTCCTTTCGTTGGCGGCAAAAAAAAGGTTTTGGAAAAAAGAAGCCAAAAAGACCGCGCGCAACCTCAGCACTTGGCGCCCCGACTTGTCGTTCTCTCTCTTCCCGACCCTCGCGAAACGCTCGGATGGCCTCTCCAGATCGCCCCGGAAGAGGAATCAGGCGGCAGCAGGCCCCGGAGGTGCGGCAATTCCGCGAGTGCAACCTCGAGCTGACGAGAGCATCGTGTGAACTTGGTTTTTCTGGAGGGAACGAGATCTCGGAGCAAAGCTCAACAACCTCCTCTTTCTCTTCCACCCCTCACCTCTCACCACCGCATACAGGCGTCGCCCTTCTCGCTGTTCTTCGCATCCGAGCTCACGCCGCTGACACCGTCCGCGCCCGTCGGGTTTGGAGAGATGGCGCTGGACAACAGAAGTGGAGGAGGAGCCGGGGGCGCTGCTGGAGGCGCAGCGACGACGGCGACGACAGCGACGGGAACAGCAGGCAATGTTGCCGACGGCGTTGCTCCCTCGCCCACGGGCGGCGCCTTCGATCTCGACTGCTTAGACATGCACGGCAGGTGAGTTGGAGTTTTGCTCTGGCTCAAGGCGAGGGCTTCTCGGAGGGCGTTGCGAAATCGTACGATCGCAGGCCTTTTTCCATCGTCGAGGCGCATCGAAAAGTTTTTTGCCTCTGCCTTAGCCTTTTTTTCTCGCCAATCGCGCCTCGCTGTCTCCTTCCTTTGCCCTCGCTTCCGATGCACCGTTTCCGGTCTCATCGATTCAAACGGCATATCCTGTCCTGTCTCGATTGAAGGGGTGGGAAGCCGTAAAAGTCGCGCGATTGCACGTGAACGTGGCGGGAAAACGTTCGGTTCGAGGAGGATCGTTCCCTTTGACGAATCTTGCCGCCTCTTTTTTTTCCCTCTGGGCGAGAGAGAAAAACCAATTCTCCCGCCTTCTGAACGCACGGCGCGGATTGATGTCTTCCGCTCCTCTCCCCGCTCCGAAACCCTCGCCACTGATCTCACAACGCATGTCGCTCTCCACCTGAACTCGGAGAACAACAAAACAACGACGAAAAACAGGCAGAACGACGACGGCGGCTTGCTCGATCATCACGAGCTCAGTCACCACCATCATCACCCCCCTCCTCCCTCATCCTCGCAGCAGCACCGCCGCGGGGGCCCCCTCCGCGGCGGCGTCGCCGGCGGCAGCAACCCCGGCCTCGCAAGCCCGATGCGCCAGACCGTGCCCACGCATGTGGATCTTCCGGCGCTGGGCTCCGCGGCGAGGACGGCGGCCTTTGGGGTAGGCGGCGGAGTCGGAGGAGGAGGCGGAGTCGGAGCCGGCAGGGGAGGAGCGGCGGTCAACGCAAACGCCAACGCGAACGCCGCCAGCAACGACAGCAACGCCGAGAACAACGATACGGGCCCCGCCTCTGCGTTCCCCGCGCCATCGGCCGCCGCTGCTCCTTCTCAGTTTGCTTCGAGGGCAGACGGGAGAAGCGGCAGACAGCTCCCGGCGGGGACGGCAATGCCCTCGGGGCTCGCTGCCGCCCTCGCTGCCGGCGGCGGCAGCGGCGGCGGCGGCGGCAGCGCGAAACCTGCTGCACAGAGGCGCGCGCCCCCCGTGCCCTCTGCCTCCGACGCCAGTGATCGCCGCGCCGGCGGCAGCAGCGCAGGCGAGAAAGAGGAAGGGAGCAAGCCCGCTGCAGCAGCGAAGCCACGCTCGCGCCCGAGACCCCCTCCCTCCGGCTCGAAACCGGCCGTCGCTGCTGGCCCCGCAGCGCAGCCTCGCGCCGCGGCGCTCAACGACGCCTTCGAGAGCCACGGGGCCGCGGCGACAGTGACGGCGACAGCGAGCAGAGGCGAAGGCGAAGGCAACGCCGCGGTCGCCGCGGCCGTCGCTGCTGCCGATGCCGCCGCTGCGGCCGCCGTGGCTGCGACGACGACGACGGCGACGACGGCGGCCGATGCGGGCGCGGACGCGGCGACCACCTCGAACGACGCAGCTGACGCCGACGCGGCTGCTGCCGCAGCCGCAGCCGCAGCGCCGACGGCGACCACCAACGACGACGGCTCGGCCAAGAAGAAGCGCCCGCCGCCCTCGGCCGCGTCCGCGGCCCGCAGGAACTCTGGCGGCGCGGGCGGGAGCGGCAACCGAAGCGGTGGAGCCGGAGCAGGAGGAGGAGCTTCCTACGCCTGCGCGCCGCCCCCGGCCGGCGCCCGCCGATGCACCTGCAAAAAGAGCAAGTGCCTGAAGCTCTACTGCGACTGCTTCGGCGCCGGCTCCTACTGCGACGGCTGCGCCTGCGAGGGATGCCTGAATGTTCCCGCCAACGCTCCGCTCGTCGACGCGGCGAGGGCGCACGTGAGGACGAGGAACCCCTCGGCGTTCATGCAGAAGATTTCGCCGCTCGAGGAGCTCGAGGCGGCGCAGCAGCTCGAGGCGGAGGCGGCGGCGGCGGCAGCGGCAGCGGCGGGGGGAAGTGGGGGCTTATTTTCTCCTTACTCGCAACAGCAGCAGCAGCAGCAGCAGCAGCAGGGCTCTCAGTCGCAGCAAATGATGATGATGGAGGGCCTCGAAGGAGCAGCAGCAGCAGCAGGAGACTCGTCGCAGCTGCTGCTCCCGCCGTCGCTTGGCGGCGGCGCGAGCGAGGGCGGAGCGACGCCCTCCAATACCCTCAGCCAGGGGATCCACCGCCGCGGCTGCAACTGCCGCAAGTCGCACTGCAGCAAGAAGTACTGCGAGTGCTACCAGGCCGGAGTGAAGTGCGGCGTGTTCTGCAAGTGCGAGGAGTGCCGGAACGGGAAGCCCGGCGGGAGCAGTGCGGTCCCTGCCTCGGCGAGGGGAGAGAAGGAGGAAGTGGCGGCAGACGCGGCGGCGACGGAGGCAGGAGCAGAAGCGGAAGCAGAAGCAGCGAAACCCGCCGCCGCCGCTTCGCTTGTCTCCCCTCCTCCTCCGCCTTCTTCGGCGTCCAAGGCCAAGGGTGCAGTCCCCGTAGCAGCGGCGGCGAAGATGGCGGCGCCTCCTCCCCTCGGCAGCAGCAGCAAGCAGCAGCAGCAGCAGCAGCACTCGCCGGCGACGCCCAACGCCGCCGGGGGACTCCAGCAGGGAGGAGAGGGAGAGGGAGAAGACAGAGAAGGTGCAGGAGGGAAAGAGCCCCGGAGAGAAGCTCCGGCGACCGCCCTGACTGCTCCTCCGCCTGCGAGAGCTGCCGGAGCCGCGGCTGCTTTCGGCGGCCCGCCGACCGTGACGAAAGCCCCGGCGCCGACGCCTGGCGGCGGCGGCAACGGCGGCGGCGCGAAGAGGAAAGCGCCCGCCGCCGCCTCGAGGGCGAGAGCACATGCGAAAGCGAAAGGAGCAGCGTCAGAAGCTCCTGTTGCTGCTGCTGCTGCTGCCGCCGACGCCGCCGCCGCTCCCGTCGTCGCCCCTGTCGTCAAGAAAAGGGCGAGTGGATCGAGGAAGCCCGCCGCGGCGAGGAGGGCGGAGGCCGTGGCGGCAGCAGCAGCGGCAGCGGCGGCAGCGGCTGCGGCGGCCGAGGCCGCCGTACAAGAGCAGCACCAGCGGCAGCACCAGCAGTTTTACCAGCAGCACCAGCTGCGACAGCAGACGCCGGAGCCCGAGCAGCAGGGATCTCGCGGGGGCTTTGGCTCCATGCTCTCCCCTCCGCCGCTCGGGGTCTCGGCCGCGGCGGCGACGGGGGCGCGGGTGAAAGCGACGCCCCCTCTCCCGTCGGGGGCGCCCTTCTCCCCGCCGGCGATGCTCTGGGGGGCGCACCTGCTCCCGGGAGCGGACGGGGGCGTAGTCTCGGGTGGCGGCGGCGGCGGAGGCGTGGCCTCGACGCCGCAGGGTACGGCCGCCTTGCTCTTTGGCAGCAGCGGCGGCTGCGGCGCGAGCACGGCGGTGGCGGCGCTCGTCAGCCCGCCGCAGAGGCTCTTGCAGCGGCGGAGCGGCGGGACCGGCGGCGGAGAGAACAGGAGCTCGCTCATGCGCGCCCTGGCTGCCTCGGCCTCCGCCGCCGTCGACGTCGACGCTGGGGGACTCGACCACGAGCCCCCGCTGGCATCCCCGACGGCCTGGACGGAGGCGAGGATGGCGGAGACGGAAGGAGGAATTGGAGGCGTCGGAGGAGGCGCGGCGGCGGCAGGACCCGCAGACACCGTCGAGGCTTCCTACCTCGACGCCTTTGAGCCCCCGATGACGGACGCCGCGCCCTCCCCCGTCGCTCCGCCGCCGCAGATGCCTGCTGCTGTCGTCGCCGAAACTTCTGCCGCTCCTGTGGCTCTGCCGGCGTCTGCGAACGAGGGCGGTAGCAAGCGCCCGCGGGCCCCGAGCTCGAGGTCGAGGTTTGGCGACGAAGCGACTGCCGCCACGGCCTACGGAACATCTCCCGCTGCTGCTCCTCGCTCGGCGTCGGCGAGCCGAAGGAGGCCGCCCTCGAAGCCGAGGGCAAGGCCCCGCGCCGCCGCTCCCACATCAGCAGGGTCCGCTGCCGTTGCCGCTGCTGCTGCTGCCGCGGACGCTGCCGCTATCGCTGTCGAAGCCGCGGCTGCCGCAGCGAAGACGGCTGCAGCAGCAGCAGCAGCAGCTCCTTCCGCCGCCAAAGCACGAAGCGGCGGCGGCAGCTCGTCTGCTTCACACTCCGCCAAGAGGCGCAAGCCAGCAGCAGCAGCAGCAGCAGCCCCCGGTGACGGCACTACTCCCGCTCCTCCGCCAAAGTCGCGCTCAGGGAGTCGACCAACGAAGAAAGAGCTCCTCGCCTCTATGATGGCCGCGGAGGCTGCAGCGGCGGCCGCGGCCCGAGGGGCGACACCGGAGAGCGCCGCAGCCGCCGCGGCGGCCGCGGCCGCGGCCGTTCGCGCGACGGCGGCCTCGGCCTCGGCCGCAGCGGCAGCCACGCGCAAGAGGAACGCCGCCGCCGCGGCCCTCGCCGCGAGGGAAGCTGCTGCTGCGCCTCCGCAGGCCAAGTCGAATGTCCGCAGATCGCTTTCCCTGGCCGCGATGGCTGCAACGACGCCCAACACGCTGTTCCCTTCGTCGGGCTTCCCCATGCTTCACACGACAGCGACGACGGCGGGGCCGACGGCAACGACGGCAACAGCAGCTCTGCACCACCACCACAGCAGCAGCAGCGGCAACCCGCTCTCCGACAACGCGACGCCGGCGCAGCTGTTCCCTCCCCCAATGGGGGACGAGCTCGCGCACCTGATCGACTCCCCGGCCCTCCAGCTCCTCGCTTGAAGAAAGAAAAAAGAGGAGAAAACGAGTCCCTTTTTTCATTTTCGCGACAGCCCAAAAAAAGCGCTCTGCTCGCTTTTCTAGTTAATTTCATCTGCCCGATCCAGGCGGGTAGAATTGGCATTGCCATCCTAGACAGACAGAGAGAGAGAAAGAGAGAAAAAGAGGTGGAGAGAGAGAGAGAAAGAGATGGGGAGAGAGAGAGAGACAGAGA
>Ga0114918_10005779_pt1 | contig 10579 bp, 11 predicted proteins | sample LantaG_FD_87015 | JGI IMG/M metagenome (GOLD analysis project Ga0114918, IMG submission 87015) | Deep subsurface microbial communities from Baltic Sea to uncover new lineages of life (NeLLi) - Landsort_02402 metaG | ecosystem: Environmental > Aquatic > Marine > Oceanic > Sediment | place...
CCTGCGCTACGGCAATGACAACGTGATATGCCATGCCGTGGTCACGGGCCGTGTGACAGCATGGACACTGTACAACTGCGACAGTGGCACAGAGTTCCTGGCGCGCATTGACACAGCGCAGGTAGCCATGATCTGGAACATGATAGACAGCGACTTTTGGTCGCGCAGATTCCATGACTATGCAGCAGATACAGAATATGTGCGAGCCATGCTGCTCCAGGCCGGCTGGTAATGGCCGCAGACATTGACATTGATTTTGCTGACAGGAACCAGATCCTGGCCCACATTCAGCACACGCCGGCGCGGCAAACACAAGATGGTTCGGTGCGGAGACACAACAGTGGCATATATGTCACTGACATACCTTATGACCCCGTGAATCAGTGTGCTGCCATCGACTATGAAGCCGCAGAATCTCGCGGCTATTTCAAGCTGGATCTCCTGAACATGTCAGTGTATCAACTGATAAGAGATCCCCAACACTATCAGCAAATGCTGGATCTGGAACCAGCATGGTGCCGGCTATGGCAGGATCCAGAATGGGCTGGCAAACTGATACACGTTGGCAACTACACAGATTTGCTAGAACGAATGCGTCCCGATAACATAGCCAGGATGGCTGCCTTCATATCCATCATCAGACCCGGCAAAGCACATTTGCAGGGACTCTCGTGGCCGGAAGTGTTTGGATCTGTGTGGGACGGTGATGCCAGCCGAGGCTATGTGTTTAAGAAGGCGCATGCCCTGTCATATTCCGTGTTGGTTGCGCTCCACATGAATCTACTCAGTGATGTGGCGAACCAGGGTGATTGATTTTCGTTTGCTCTTCCTGCGACTGATGTCACTGAGGCTGCACACGGGTCCATGTATGATTTCCAGATCACGATTGCTGAACGTGCGGAGGTAGTGACGGAACTGCTGCCAGTCTGATCCCAGAAAGATGTTGATGGGGATGCTGCGATTGCTCTCCCACCACCAGATGTTGGCCCGGTCAATGAACTCACGTCGCGCATCTGCGTCCTGTATGGCTCCAAAATCATACAGCGTGGTCACGTTGTCATCGCGATTCTGTATCACGCCTAGATACTCCACACCGGCATAGGCACACAGCGTGATGAATGGATACTGTTCTGTTAGTTTGGCAAAGACGTTTTCACCCATAAATATCGGTGGAGATTCCTATGTATTCGACCACGGTCTATTTATATCAGCAGATCCAAACGGTTTTATTGATAGATATCAGTGGAGCATATTTCAACGCGAGGTGGCAACCAGTGTACGCAAAATCACTAAAACTTAACCTGGGCGTGGACAACGTGATCCTGTTCCAGTTCCTGAATCAGGATCAGAAACCTGTGAACACCTCCGGGGCCACGTTCACGTTCCGCATCATCAGTGAAAACGGTGAGAATCTCCTGTTCGCCAAGGAATTGGTGAGTCTTTCCAACGCACTGGGCCGCAGCAAGGTCACGATCACAGCAGAAGAGACCCTGGCGTTCCAGGCCCAGCCCGCGTCCTACAGCATCACAGTGGCGTCCGGAGACCTGGATCAGGCCGTGTTCACAGACGACTACTCCGGCGCGCGCGGCGACATTGACATCGTGGATTCGGTACTGCCGGCCTTCGTGGCCAGCGAAGTCTTGACCATACCTGCGCAGGCACCAGAAGGCAACAACTACTACACCAGTACCGTGACCACGGATGGTTCACCCTTGACCACGTTCCAGTTGGACACTGCCAATCTCACCGGCAATGTGTCGGTGCAGGGTGCATCGGATGCCACGGCCTACACTGAACAGTGGTATGACGTCACGTTCCTGGATCTCAAGACTGGCAACACGGTGAGCAATGTGCAGTTTACGGGCAGCACCGAACGCCTGGGCATCAATGTGCAAGGTTTCCATCCTTTCATCCGCCTGGAGTTTGGCATCGACGCAGGCAACGTGGATCAGATCCTGTATCGATGAAGATCCGCAAGATCGTGGGATTCGGAGACTCCTGGATGTACGGCGATGAACTGCTGGATCCGGCACTGTCAGCTGCTGACCCAGACGCACACTGCTGCTGGGTGCAGAACGTAGATTATCGTGAAAGCCACTGCTTCCTGGGCCTCGTGGGCAGTCACTATGGCGTGCCCACAGAGAATTTTGGCATCCCCGGCGGCAGTCTAGACAGCACCCAATGGACATATCTGTGGTGGCTGGAACATGAACCCAATCCAGAACAGTGCCTGGTGGTGATATTTCTCACGGAATCAAATCGTGCCAGTTTCTACAATCCTGCGCATGTGCATTACAGCAATGATCCGCCCTGGAACAAGTTTGTGCACAGCACCTGGATACATTTTGGATCATCAGTGATTGGTCCCGAGTTCACAGACATGATCAAGCGTTATCTGGTCTTGACCGAGTGCCCTGCGCTGTGGGATCTCAGATATCGTCAGGCCGTGATGTTCTTTGATGGGCAGCGTGCTAGACTGGACATCCCCACTCTAATGTTCAACACCTTGCCACCGGTCACTCCTGTGGCCGGCGTTGACAGCTTAGTTTGGCCTGACTTTGCCTGGACTGAATATTTCCGAGATCATCCGCTCAATCAGGCGCGTGGTCTGATCATGCCCGGCGGCCATCCCAATGAACTGGGGCATGAAATCATCCGAGACATGTTGATTCCCGAGCTAGATCCTGTTATACTGGCATAGTGATTGATCTACTAGCATATCTGCCTGCCAAACAAAAGAAAACAGCGTCCGGTTGGGTCTCTGTGAACGCGCCTTGCTGTGTGCACAACGGTGAATCAGCTGATCGTCGTCAGCGTGGTGGCATCAAGATCACTGATCAAGGCTGGTCATGGCACTGTTTCAATTGTGGATTCACAGCCAGTTTCGTGCAGGGTCGCACACTGAGTTTCAAGTGCCGCAGGCTGCTGTCATGGATGGGTGTACCGCAGCAAGAAATCGAACGCATCAATCTCGAGAGCCTCCGGCACCGATCAGTGCAGGGTATACTGGATGATCGGCAGCGTGTGGCCAACGCCGTACAGTACATCCAGTTCGAAGATCGTGAACTACCCGAAGGGTTCATCATCGTGGATGAACACACTCCGGTACATTGGCGGTATCTGCGAGATCGCTGCGTACCTGAAGATTATCCCATGGGCATGAATAGTGGTGAACCAAACGCCAAATGGACTCCTAGGCCCGGTGTGATCATACCCTTCACCTATGATGGTCGCATAGTAGGGCACACCACGCGGTTCCTGGACGATAAAAATCCTCGTTACATCCATGACATGCAACCGGGCTATGTGTTTGGCGCCGATCTACAGCGGTCCAATTGGCAGCATGTCATGGTCATGGAAGGTGTGTTTGACGCACTGTGCATTGGTGGACTGGCAGTGCTGCATGCGGACATTTCAGATGCACAAGCACGCCTGATACGCAGCCTAGGACGAGACATAACCGTGATACCCGATCAAGACACAGCTGGTATCAAACTGATCGATCGTGCCCTGGAACTGGGCTGGGCGGTGAGCATACCTGACTGGCCTGCGGACGTCAAGGATGTGAACGATGCCGTGAAGCGTTGGGGACGTCTTGCCACCTTAGTACATATATTTCAAGCCAGAGAAACCAGCAGGATACGGATAGAAATAGCACGCAAACGCCTGGCAAAAAAACTACTGGCATGAAAATCTTTTGCGTGATGCCTTGGTACAGCCAAGAAATTAATTTATCCAGCGGACAAGAAACTGCGTGCTGCTGGATCAAAGGAAATATTGCAAGATCAGAACTGCAGCAACAGTTTTTGTCCGATCAGCGTCCACAGGCATGTGGTCGATGTTGGCAATCTGAAGATACTGGCATAGAAAGCCGTAGACAGATGGAAAATAGATTCCTTGATTTCAAGATGGACAGAGACATAGGGTCATTGGACAAAGACGCCGAGCAAGGCATTGCCAAGGTCAATATGTATCAGTTGTTTTTGGGATCCACGTGCAACAGCACCTGTGTTACCTGTGATTCTGGAGCCAGTTCTGCCTGGCGATCTCTGCAGGGCACCGCGGTCTCCATACGCCCGGAAAATCTACGAACGGATCAGTATCTTGCGAAATTTTTCAGCACCATTGATTGGTCCCAGGCCAAACGATTCAATCTCTTGGGTGGCGAACCTTTGTTGATGGATCGGAGTTTTGATATACTGCGCAAACTGTTGCAGGTCAACAACACTGATTGTCGTGTGTCTTTCGTGACCAATGGCAGTGTGACCTTGTCTGTCAGCCAAATCGAGCTGTTGCGAAAGTTTTCAGACATCAGTTGTTGTGTCAGCATTGATGGCGTAGGCAAATCATTTGAATACATACGTTATCCATTGTCGTGGCCAAAGCTGCTAACGAATATGGCACAGTATCGCGAAATTTTCTCCGAAGTGGTTGTAAGTTTCACAGTAAGCAATCTGAACTATCATGAAAGACCTGAGATCATCAACTGGTTCCAAGATCAAAAATTACTGTACATTGAAAATTATGTTACATATCCACCGTGGTTTAGATTTGATGTTAATCCATCACATGAGTTGTGGCCGCGTTTTGTGCAAGAAATTTCTTATCAGGATGACATTAAAGGTATCAACATTGAGAATTATTTGCCACACATTGCAGATCTGATCCAAAAAACATGGCGCTGAATCATTGCCCTGATATCTGGAAAAATTTATATGTGAACAAAATTGATCACCAACGGGTCAGTTTGGGATTCTGCTGTCAAAATGCCACAGAGCCAGCCACTCTAGACGACTGGGAAGTGGTGGTCAGAAAAAAAAGAGAAGACTTTGTTGTCAACGAGTGGCCAAGCCAGTGCAATGGTTGTTGGAATATGGAAAAACTGGGCGGTGTTAGCAAGCGCCATGGAGAAATTAACTGGTACACCCAGCACGGCGTGGTACAAGATAACAACGACGACTTAATTACACTTGAATGGAATTCGGAAAATTATTGTAACCTTGCCTGTATCACTTGCGGACCAGTTTTTAGCAGTCGTTGGAGTTCTGAGATTGAACGATATCCGTGGCAAGATATTAAAAAATTCCAACCATCTGATCAAAATAAATTCTATGGCAATCTAGATCTATCCAATGTCAGACGTTTGTATTTCAACGGAGGCGAACCTCTGCTTTGTCACGACCATGTAGACATCATGCAGACTTTGCGCCGCATTGGCAAACTTGACAGATGTGAAATTGCTTACAACACCAATGGCACTGTGATTCCAGATCAGACTGTGATTGACCTTTGGAAAGACGTCCGATTGGTCAGGATTTTTGTCAGTATTGATGCAATAGAAGGCAATTTCGAATACATCCGTTGGCCTGCTAAATGGACACAAATTGTAAATTTTCTCTCTTTTCTGAAGAACCAACCTTTTAACATCATCATAGATATCACGTGCACTTTGGGCATACACAATATTTTTTCACTGCACAAACTTCATGCCTGGCATGTCAACCACTGTAGTAAAAATCACCAGGGAGATCCTGTAAGTTTGAATTTACAACTCTGTGGTCCTATCAGTCATGGCGGCAAAGTTCTTTCGCTGAGTCATATTGGTCCTAAACTGGGCAATCTGGCCGCATCGTATCTCAGTGATTTAGACATAGGTATCAATCTATCTCCATTTATTTCTGCTTGTGCGGACGCCAATGGCAACGATCTGGAATGGGTTTCATATCTTGATCTAATTTCTGCTGTAAGAAAAATGGATTGGAGGAAAATCTTGCCTGAATTGGCCATGCAATATCATAAAATATCATAAAATATCGTAACATATCATGCAGGCCAGACACACCAGCAGGATCCGCATAGAACTGAGGAAAAGACAACTTGCTAAAAGACTATAACACTGATGTGCAGCGCCTGTTTCTGGAAATGATGCTGGAAGATGCGCAGAGCTACGTGCGCGTGCAGAACATCTTCAACGCCGAAAACTTCGATCGCACGCTGCGCCCAGCAGCTGAATTCATCAAGACCCACTGCGACCAACACAAGACCATGCCGGACCGGGCACAGATATCGGCAACCACTGGCATCAAGTTGGCCGCAGTGCCCGACCTTAACGAGGGACACTTTGACTGGTTCCTGGAACAATTCGAAGCATTCACTCGCAGACAGGAACTGGAGCGTGCGATCCTGAAATCCGCGGATTTGCTGGAACAGGGCAACTTTGATCCTGTGGAAAAACTGATCAAAGATGCAGTACAAATTTCTCTCACCAAGGACATGGGCACAGACTACTTTGACGACCCACGCGCAAGATTGATGGCCCTAAAATCCAACAACGGACAGAACAGCACAGGCTGGCCTGCCCTGGACAAGCTGTTGTACGGTGGATTCAATAGAGGTGAACTGCAGATTTTTGCGGGCGGATCCGGATCGGGCAAATCGTTGTTCATGCAGAATCTGTCGGTGAACTGGGTGCAGGCCGGACTGAGTGATGTGTACATCACGCTGGAACTTTCGGAAGGACTGTGCAGCTATCGCATAGATTCCATGATCACCAACACCGCAGCCAAAGACATCTTTCGAGACATTGACACCGTGGAGATGAAGGTTAAAATGATGGCCAAGAAGGCGGGTCGACTGCGCGTGAAATACATGCCAGCACAGAGCACAGTGAACGACATCCGCGCCTATCTCAAGGAACTTGAGATACAGACCAAAGCCAAGACTGACTTCCTGTGCATCGACTATCTCGATTTGCTGATGCCGGTATCGGCCAAGGTCAGCCCCAATGACCTGTTCGTGAAAGACAAATATGTTTCAGAAGAACTGCGGAATCTGGCCAAAGAACTCAATGTGCTGTTTGTGACCGCAAGCCAGTTAAATCGCGCAGCGGTGGAAGAGATTGAGTTTGATCACAGCCACATTTCTGGTGGCATTTCCAAGATCAACACAGCAGACAACGTGTTTGGCATTTTCACATCGCGTGCCATGCGCGAGCGTGGCCGTTACCAGTTGCAGTTAATGAAAACTCGTAGTTCCAGCGGTGTTGGTCAGAAAGTGGAACTGGAGTTTGATATTGAGAGCCTGCGCATCCGCGATCTCGCGCAGGATGAAGGTTATCAGGAGTTCAAGAAGCGGGCACCCAGTATATATGAATCCATCAAGGCGAAATCAACCCTAAGCAATGATGAGCCCAACGCTACGGTGGCGGACCAACCGGGCCGGATCACAGCAGAAGTACAATCTAACAAATTAAAGCATTTGTTAGGACAGATCAAACAGCTATGATTTCAAGCCATAACGGTTTCCAACCTTTGAAAGAAGTTTGGATAGGAGATTGTTATCCAGCGTCTTGGCTCGATCGCAAAACGCGTGATGTTTCCTACAAAATTACAGAATTAACCAAACACGATCTGTCTCGATTCGAGAAAAACCTACAAGAATTAGGTGTGACCACTCGTAGACCCAATTTCCAAAGACGTGATGATTATTGCGACTATCAAGGACGCCTTTGCAAACCTTCCATTACGCCTAGAGACTGGGTCGTGGTGCTTGGTGATACACTCTATGTGATCCCTCAGTACGAGCAGGCATTCACAGGATTTGACTTGGTCATCGATGATGACATGCGAGATGGTCAAAAGGTTGGCATCTTGGACCGAACCAAACCAGATCCTATGTGTTTTTTGCCTTTCCCAAGCACACAATGATTCCATTTACAAATACGCTCATGACTGGATTGGCTACTTTTCTTAAACTGTTTTCGAAGTCAACATGCTAGTAGTGGATGAAAAAAAAAGTTTGCTGTATCGTAGAAGATCCAACCGGATTCCGCAGGTTAGAGGATCTAGGAATAACCCCTCATGTCGTAGACTTTCGCACGCGATCATTTTGGGATGGAGGATAGCATCGTCTCACAGTCGATATTCATCAACTCGGTGAACAACCAGATTACTGGCCCCTTAGGGGACCAACAGGAATCTACACTTATGCGGCCTGACAGGTTTGTGATAGATTTCTGGGCAGGATCTCACGGACACTTTTTAGAATATGTAATAAATTGTTGGATTTTTAAATGTGCAAGGACTGTCGATCTGTTTACACATACCGGAGCCTGTCACAGAGCAAAACAAACAGATAAAAGATACCAACAAGAATCCTTGATAGTGTGTGGTCATTTTAGCCAACTCAATCTGGAAATTTCATGTTTACCAGAAAAATTGATTAGGATCGTCGTAGATGATTTTGTTGGGGCCTGCTGTTATCAGATAAACGTGATTTGCAGAGCCGGTGACATACCCAAAAAAGACAAAGAATTAAAAAATATCGCATCACATGTGCTCAATAATCCAGAAATACTGCGCGGTGATTATTTTGCAAAATTGTCAAACGCAGCGCATGCATGGAGCCTACCAGTTGAATGGAAATTTCAACAAGTGCAAAGTTTAGAAATCAATATGAGTTTGCTCTATGATTTTTTTACATTTCTTGAAGTTATGCAAAATATTTCTGATTTTTTACAAAACAAATTTTCTCCAGACCAAGAACTTTTTTATCTATGGCAAGAATTTATCGAACGTAACCAGGGTTGGCAATCTTGGAATCTGTGCAATGAGATATTGAAAGATACAATCTCAAATCGTGATCGTGAGATAAATCTCGGTGTAGAACAGCAAGCACTGCTTAATGTGTTACTGTCTAGAACTGTGGGTATGTTTGATGGTGATTTGTTTACCAGTCCTAATTACCCTTCCAACACTAAAGAAATTTATGAGTTGGTAAAATTACATCTAGACACATTCGACTCTAGATTTTGAGATATTGATCTAGCGCCACGCTCTTGACATTGGCTCGATGCACCTGCAAAAACTGACTGCCGTCTCGAGTCTGGCGTTCACCTTGGCCCACTATCACTGATCCGGATCCGTACTTGATGGGATTGTCCACTATGAGATCTACATATTCACCTTCACCCACACCCAGGGTGATGAAATGGATGTATCGTTGGCGATCTCTTTTAAACACTCTTGCATTGGCCACGATGCCGGCGAACTCGTAACGATCCAGATAGAGGTTCCTCACACCCATGCCGGGCAGGAAGCCCGGTGAGTTCCAGGCACCGTGCTCCAGGAACGATTCCACAGGATCTTCCGTGATCCAGTTTGAGAATCCCAGTTCTCTGAGATCCCAGCCTGCACGCTTGGCTTCATTCCTGTAGACCCAGCGTGCATAACTGCCTTGGCAATGTTTCAAAGCCGCACGCCAGAATTCTCGAGGGTTGTGTGTTTTTTGCCAGGCCAAGGCCCAGATCAGTCTACCAAGATTCACAGCATGTGCTCGGCACAGGCCAAATCCTGACAAACTCTGCATCTCCTGCCGGATCTGATCTCGGTCAGGGTGATCGCCCAGGCGTGCCATAAACTCCATGACTTTTTCTTCGTTGCGCTTGGCGAACGCACGCCGATACATGTCGGCTTCGTAGGCGTTGACAGAGATCAGTTTCATGATGCGTTCTATGGCATCATCCTCACACACTATGGCAGATTCCTGCACTGACTTCTTGGTCCAGTCATGGAAGAAGCTGGCTTTTTTACGACCTTCCACGGCCACTGGCCTCACTAGGGCAGTGGCAAACACACAGTCCTCTACCGACGTGGGCTGTATGGCACGGAACAGGCGCCGCATGGCCGGGCTTTCACCTTGTGTCACACCCAACACATCTCCTCGCTGCAGCAAATCTGCTGTGACCTCATCGGTGCGGGGATATTCGTGTATCATCCTGGTGGCATCGATCTCCATGAGCTGGCTCAGCCCGCGATTGGCCAAGATGTCTACCTTGAGGTGTTCAAGATCTTCCACTTCATTCTTGTCCAGCAGGATCAAATTGTCTGCGCGGAACAGGCTCTGGGGCAGTCTACGATCAAACACTATGATACCACCGCAGTGTTTGGATATGCAGCGTTTCTTGCCCATGAGTTTGTGTTCGATGCGCCGGGCTTCTTCTGGATCCACTCCCAATTTCGCATAGTCGATGTCTCTGGGCAGGCGACCTCGAGCACCCATGCGCCGGGCAGCTTCACGCCGGGCACTGCGTTCCTGGTACATCACGTAGTTAGAGATACGAGCTGTTTTGCCAGGCCAGGCATCAAAGATCCTCTGCATGGCCAACTCCTGCTGATGATGTGGCACGTCAATGTCCACGTCCGGAAGATCGTCACGGAACGGGTTCAGGAAACGTGCCAAAGGGATGCGCCATTCTATGGGATCCACATCTGTGATCCCCATGAGATAGCACACTAGGCTGGATCCTGCAGATCCGCGTGTCATGTGCGGAATGTCTGAGTTGAGATCCAGGATCTGGCGTATTTTCAGGAAGTAGTCGGTGAAACGCTGATCAATAATGATGCCAAATTCTTCTGCCAATCGATCCTGGTATTCGGGTGTGTCGGGACAGGGTCTGCGGAACTGCGCCAACAACAATTCTATCTGCTGTAATTCTGGTGCCATGATGGGTGCCTTTAAATATGCCTGAGCAGATATTTACCCTGCTCAAACTGTGATCGCCAATAAATAATCAAAAGGC
>Ga0114918_10005780_pt1 | contig 10579 bp, 6 predicted proteins | sample LantaG_FD_87015 | JGI IMG/M metagenome (GOLD analysis project Ga0114918, IMG submission 87015) | Deep subsurface microbial communities from Baltic Sea to uncover new lineages of life (NeLLi) - Landsort_02402 metaG | ecosystem: Environmental > Aquatic > Marine > Oceanic > Sediment | place: Baltic...
GTTGTGCAGAAACTCCCGTCGGCACACAGGATGGGTTGGAACGATGTATGCGGAAGCCTCCTCCCCGGAGCCGTGTTTGTTCTCGAATCCGGCAGGGAGTCCGAAGCCGGCATCCACGTCGTGGATCAGGACGGGACATCCATTCTGCAGAAGAGACTGACTGTTCAGACTCCTTCAGATTTCAGCGTTGGAAATCTGTTCGGGGACATGATGGTGATCTATGCCGACGACGTTGTCGGGGGATTCTCCCCTGCCGGCAAGATCAACGGTTTTGCCACCATCTCCGGGGCGTCCTCCGGATTTCTGGTTCCACGCCATCTCGACAGAAGCTTTGTTCTGGTGATTCCCGGCACTTCGACAAGTTCGTTTACCGAAATAAGGAACGATGTGGACAGCGCCCTTTTGCGGGCACAAAGGTGTGCTACGGTCGAGTTTGTTCCGGATCTGGTATACTGCATGTATTATTCGGGGAACGCCGTAATGACCGATGGCACCACTACCGCAAGATATGATTCCGCCTTTGATACGCCGATATGGGAACAGGAATATGCATTCACCATCCTCCAGATCGAAGAAAACGAATATCAGGCGGTGTTGATCTATCTCACCTCTTCGGACACCCTGGTGGTAGCCGACTCCCTCACCGGAGATGTAGTCGACACCTTTACCATGGTAGCCGACTATTTCCGTTATTCCCACCGTAAAGGATGGCTGTATGCCGTCAACGGCGACGTTGTTACGAGATATCATCTGCAGGCGACCCCGGCTCAGTCCGGATTCTCCTTCGCCCTGGTGAAGAAGTCGACGGCGACGATCACCGGGATCGTTGATGCCGCGGTACAGGAAGGGACGGACAAACTGTGGGTGGCGACAGAACACAAACTCCACAAGTACAATCTCAGTATGGTAGAGGTCGGCGACGTCGAGCTCTGGGATTCGATTTCGTCGATTCTTCCGCTCAATTATCCGACGGCGATCTACGAGAATCTGGAGTTCGACTGCCCGTATTCCGTAAAGTATTCGCACTCGACGCAGAAGTTCGTGTCTGTTTCCGAGGATACCGGATACATGCTCACCGTAGGAGAGGGGACGAACTGGTTCACCATATTCGATTCCGAATATTCGATCCAGGGCGTCGATGTAGACGGAATTACCGGAGACATCTACCTGTCCGACGATTCCACCACGCCGAAACAGGTCGTCCGGGTCGACAAGTACGGCGATACCGAAACCGCCGTGGAAGATGCGCCGTCCGCCGGCGATCTGATGATCCACGACAACGATGCCGAAGATCTTCGCGGCAGCTTCGTCGTTCTGAGTCCGCCCGATTATTCGACCGGAGAACTGTCGGCGGGATTCAATATCGTTTCTGAGGATGGACTAGCGATGCCGTGGATCGCCGCCGACGAAACTGAAAATCCAGAGATTGCGTTCAGCTACGTGGAGCCGGACAACAGCCGCCACCTCAAACAGGTTCCGGTAGACGTCTGGCATCTGGCACATACCGGACTACAGGGGACGAAGGTTTCCGTCGACAACGAGTTTTCATTCAACACCTACGAAAAGGGTGATCTGAGGCGGGTTCCAGTATTCAGCTGGAACTTCGATTCTGATGATCCGTCGGACACCCTGCTGACGACCAGCGGCACCACTTTTCTTCGGTTTTCTGTCGTCTACGGCACCCTGTCGCCGTTGGGCGGCTCCGATCTCGATGACGATATATCCGGATCTCTGCTGTTCGACGACAAGATCGCTCTCGTATCGCTCGGCGTTCTCTACATCTACGAATTTCTATCCCTCGATTTTATTTCGAGTGTTTTCATCGTCGATGATCTCCAGGTGTATGCATCCAGAGGAGGATACCTCTGGTGCGGATCGTTGTCGCGCGGTCAGATATACAAGATCCAGATAGCCGATCCTTCGCGGTTTTCGACATTTGAAGCCGGTGACGCCCCGATCGGCATGAAGTGGATGGATGCGGAGGATAAATTCGTGCTGGTTGCGGAAAACTCCGTCCAGTACATGGACGAGGATGGCAGCAGAACCCCCGTCCACAACTGCGAAGAACACACCATAGTCGGATTCGATGTGAAGGGAGACTTCATCGCCCTCGCCTTTCAGAACTACGATCCTGTACCGTTTTCTGACGAATTCGATGACCCCGAGGAATTTACCTCGGTGCTGTACTCCCGCGGTAGGGACAAGGTGATTGTCATCGACAGGAGCAACTTCAGGTTTGCCTATGATCGGGCGTACGAAGCCGATGCCCGGGCCGAATCCGTGGTGTTCGGCAACGACGACCGTCTCTATCTGGTATCTCGTTTCATCGAGTCGTCCGGTTCGCAGTATGTAGTCGTTGAAGAAGTTTCGCTGTTGACCGACGACGTAAAAACAGCCCGGATCGCCAACACATCTCCGCTTGTGCGGTCGATTTTGATGCCGGAATCTGATATGCTGGTGAACGTGATGTTGGACGGAACCTCGATCGAGTTCATGTCCGACGACGATTCGATCACTGCCGTCAAACGGTTTGAAAGCCGGGTCGGTTCCGCCTGTGGATATACCGCAATGCCGGAAGCCATAGCCAGAACCCTGAACAGAACCTATACCGACGGTTCAAGTTCGAGTTCGTCCGGATCGTCGGGATCGACCTTGGCTAATCTCGGCAACTACAATGCCGTTCAAATCATCGTAGGCGACACTCCCGGAGGGGCAAACCGCTGGAATAGCGGTATCGTGGATACGAACAAGAGATCTCTCTTGTACGGAGGAGGGAACAATCTCGAGCCCGGACAGCGGTACTATGTTTCGGTACGGGTCAGAAGAGGGCAGAACTGGGGCGCATACTCGTCGACCGAATTTGTCCTGGATCATTTTTCCAACTTCCCTCTTCCGAGTTCCAGTTCCAGCTCTTCGTCTGCCGCCTGCCTGGCTCTCGGGGCCGGATCGGTGGTCGATCTTGGACAGGTGGAAAGCCAGTGTGTCCTTCTCGGTTTTTCCGGCGCCCAGACAGGGCTGATTGCGATCAACGGCGTATTCTATTCCGTCGGATGGGGAAGCCCGGTACCGGTGTGGGACTTTGGTTCTCCTGAACAGTATACATTCTCTTCAATCGGAGAATCAATAACGCGATCGGCTGCCGGATACTTCTACAGCCTGACTTGGACGTCGCAATACGTACTTTCATTTTCTCATACTACAAGTTCAAGTAGTTCGAGTTCAAGCAGTTCAAGCTACAGTAGTTCGAGTTCGAGTTCAAGCTCCAGTTCAAGCTCGAGTTCCAGCTCGGCTTCGAATTCCAGTTCCAGCGGGAGTTTCTGATGACGATATCGGTAGGTGAGACCAGGATAATCAGGGAATGTCTGAGCAAGACGGAATACTCCGACACCAGAATCCACAGTGCCGATGCATCCGAACTGACGTCGCTTTCGTCGGGTTCGGTCATGCTCCAGCTGGTGCTCGACAGTCCGATAAAAAGAGGCGTTTATTCCGGATGTAATCCGAACGCCTACTTCACTGATTTTCTTCTTTTCGCCGTCAACCCGTCGGAAAAGTACATCACCCCTCCCGGGATCTATGCCGCTCTGACCCCGGACGGGATCGAATTGACCGTGTGGACGGAAAAGGGGCGCTACAGGATTCTTGATACGGTTTCTTCGGTTGTAGCCGGAGAATACGTCACCATAGAATTCGCCTGGGACGCGTCGGAGACATATCTCGGAGCAGGAGCCACGATGGCAATCTATGTCGACGGGTATCCCACTGCCGCCGGGAACTATCCGATTGAGGTAAACTCTCTTTCCGGAATCGAGTTCACCGCCCTTGATTCCGAATCCATGGAGTACGGGTTGCGTGCCGACGTCTGTGATTTTGTGGTCATCAACGGCATCCTGCCGCGGATCAGGCAGAAGGTTAGAAGTCTGACAAGGCGCTATCTCGGAAACAACTTTCTGCTACTTGCCGGTCGCGACGGATCGATCATCTATCCCGATCTTCTCAGTCGCGAGCCGTTTTTTGATGCCAATCTTTCCTGTCTCGGCGACAGCCGCTACTGCGCCTCCGTTTCGGATACCGATCATGTCGTGTATTTTGCCTCCTATGACGGCGACAGCACGGATTCCGGGTCGATCGTAAAGTATGAGGACGGAGAGATAACCGCACGTATCGACGGGTTGAGGAATCCTCGCGCCGTGGCGGTGCAGCAGGCTGACGGCGTCGACTATCCGAAGCTTCTCGGATATCCGTCTCGTCCATGTACCGGAGTATGGATTGCCGACGAAAGCAAGATAATCTATACCGATCCGGATCTGTCCGTCGTGGCGGAATTGACCGGATTTTCCAGCCCCCAGTGTATTGTCCCTCTTGGTGACGGCAGAGCCTGGGTATGCGATACCGGGAACGGGAGAGTTGTTTTTGTTGAAGAAGATGCAGCTTCGGTGCTCCTCACCAGACCCATCCTCGAACCGACTCTGGGAATGTGTACGGTGAGGAACGAATTTTATGCGTTTGCCTCGACCAACAACACGCTGGTCAAGTATTTCGATACCGTTCGTGTAGCCGAGCTTGGACTTGGCGGGGAAGTAACCGGAATCGACATCAACCCGAACACCGGGATGATCGTCGTCGGATATCTGAGTGGCTGGATCAAGATCTACAATCGAAACTTCACCCCTGTTGATTCGATCAAAATCCATGGCCCGGTTTCCGGGTTGATGGTCAAGCGCGGATATCTCCGGGATTCCTTCTACTGGGTCGACTTCCTGTACCGATCCGCAAATCGAAACAGAATTTCTGATCCGTGGACGCGGCTTGAAAAGGCTTCCGTCAACAATCTCCTGTTCAACGGCGGGATGGCTGGACCGGCACACAATCTGACGACTGCCACGGCTGAATTCAACGTAGGTTCCGAAACCGTCGGTGCCTTCGACTCGATCTACGATCTCGATGCCCCCCGCTACAAGGTGGACCAACTCGATGTCGATTTGTCCGGTGGCAGGGAAAACGAGCAGACGGCGGTGGATTTTGGTGATTTTTCGGAAGGTAAGCCCACCGATCTCAGGAAGGGTGCCGTAAAGGCTTCGAGGATACCGGAATGAGCGAAGACAAGACATTGATGGGAAAATTTACTGCTGTGGCTCCGTCGCCCGTTTCCAGCATGTATGCGGTTGACGAGTATCTCTATGTCGGGTCGTCTCTCAACGGATATCTGTACCGGACACTGGATGGATTTTCGTATGAAGAGTTCTGGAGAACAGGAGAAATTGCCGTTGCCTCGATTATCGAATACGGCAACGCCCTTTTTGTCGGTACTGCTCTCGGTGGCAAGGTACTGATGCACAATTTCAATACCGGAAACCGGTTCCACTACGTGACCACCGGCGACTACGAGGTGTCCGCGATGGCCCTGTTCAACGGACTGCTCTATATTGGAACGTCCCCGGGGGGCATGGTTTTGTCGTTCAACGGTGACAAGTGGACGAAGGAATACGAATCGTATGGCTCCGGAATAGAGTCGATGACGGTATGGAACGACAGGTTGCACCTGTTTATTGCCGGGACGCAGTCCGTCCCCTACGTCGATCTTTCTGGAAAATGGCATTTTCTCGAGACCGCTGCGGGAGTGTTCTCCGTTTCCGGGATGTCTCCGGCGACAACCAGCCTGCCGTCGCTGGCGATTCCCAGAATTTTCGACTACGGATTCTCCGATTCGACCGTGTTCAACGGCAGACTCATGTTCGTCGGAGGAGAAAAGAAGAAGCTGTATTCGTTCGACGGCACTGATGTAAAGGTGGAATTCCAGTCCACTACCGGCGATATATCCGGTCTGGCGGTGGTCGGGGGAACGCAGCTCTATCTGGCTGCCGGAGATACGTTGTACATAAACGAGGTGCTGCTGCTGGATTCAACGGGATCGCAGACCGACCAAACCGGGGGACAAAGCGGTGGCTGATGTATTCACAGTTTATGATCCGACCGAATTTCCGGTGGTGTTCAGCTTCAAGAAAAGGGCGTTTCGCCCCTATGCTCCATCCACCGTCGACGCTACGTTTTCCGTCGAACCGCTTCCAGTGTCTGCCGAAATAGCCGCCGCTGTCTATCGCTACGATTCAAAATACGGGCTCGATATAGATCCGTTTGGAAACGAAGTTTCTTCGATTCCTTCGGGAAAGAAGATATTGTTCGAGGCAACGGCAAATTCTTCGACCTTGTCCGTGCAGTCGCTGATCGTCAAAACATGGTGGTCTTCGTCTGCATTCTTCATTTCCTCTTCGGGTGCCGTCGGAAATATCCGACAGGGGTCGTCGCTTTCGGCACTTGTCTCCTCGTTCTATGCCGGATCTTCTCTTTCTGATTTTGATCCGGTGCGCCACAACAGTGTCGACTACTACCCCAGTGTTGTTCCCCATATCGTTGTCAAAACGTTCTACGACGTCGATGAGGGATTACAATCGTTTTCGGTAAATCCCGGGAGTTCAGTCGACAAGACCATGGCTGCCGCCGACAATGCCGGAGTCGCGTGGGCATGGTTCGCCATGACGCCGGAGTGGTATCTCAACGAGGCGAGAACCGTTCCCGCCGCGACAATTCCTTCTGTGATTGCGATGGATCCCGTCGACATCGTCGTCAGGCTTGTAGTGACCAAGGCATCAAGATTTTCCCAGACCGGTCAGTTGTTGAACGGCGGAAGCGCGTTCTTTACCGGCATCATCAGTGATGCCGATGCCGATGGACAGGCAGACATGTCGTATGTGGCTTTCGATGCAGGCTATGACGTTTTCATATCGACCCAGGAGAATGTCAGAATCGATGGAAACGGACTCCCGATACAGGTCGGAAATAATTCTGGGGTTTATCTTCTTGATAATAAGTTCCCGGATCCGAATTCCTCGAGCTCCATGAGCAATTCATCGTCAAGTTACAGTTCTTCGTTCTCCTTGAGTTCAAGTTCAAGTTCGAGTTTCAGTATGAGTTCTAGCAGTAGCGGCAGTACCAACGCGGCTCTAGCCTCGTTTGAAATCACGACAACAGCAACACCAGAAGACTTCAAGGTGCAGATCGACGGTGCGGTGAATCTAGTCGTGAACTGGGGCGACGGCAATGAAGAGACGTTCAACGGCTCGGCTCTGCGTACGCATTCGTATGCGACTGCAGACACCTACACGATGTGGGTTGTTAGCGGGACGGCAACGCGGATAGCGTTTGGTTCAGCTGGTACGACGCCGACACTGTTGACTGCTGTCGCTTCGATTATCAGTGACACCATTGGTCTGACTTCTACAATAGACATGTTCCAGTTGTGCACAAATCTGTCATCGTTTGCAGCGAACTGGTTTGATGCCGCAAGTGCTGCTATTATTAGAATGGACTACATGTTTGATGGGGCAGTTTTAGCCAACCCATCCGTTGCTTTGTGGGACGTATCTTCTGTTACTCGAATGGACTACCTGTTCCAGAATGCAAGTTCATTCAACTCACCGTGCGGTGACTGGGACACATCCTCGGTCATCAATATGACTGCGGTGTTTGCGGGCGCTACTATATTCGATCAGGATATAGGTCTCTGGGAAACTGGGAATGTAGGTACTTTCTTAAGTATGTTCAGTGGAGCAACGGCGTTCAACCAAGATATCAGCGGTTGGGATGTTACCGGAGCATCCACTCTACAATTAATGTTTAACTCAGCAACGGCGTTTGACCAAGACATTAGTACTTGGGATGTTAGCGGAGTAAGTAACTTTAGCTTTATGTTCCGGTCTGGTAATTTCAATCAGGATCTTAGCAGTTGGGTAATGACCAGTGCTACGACATTATCGCAAATGTTCCGTAGTAGTTTGGCGTTTGACCAAGATATCAGTGGCTGGGACGTTAGCGGTGTTACTGATATGAGCAACATGTTCCTGACTGCTGTGGCGTGGTCTCAAACCAACTACGACAAATTGCTCAGTCTGGCCACTGGTTGGCCGTCGCAAGTTTTGAAGGACAATGTTCCATTCCACGCGGGGACCGCAAAATACGACGACGAATCGGTCGACATTGCAAACGGCCGGGCTCACCTTGTAGCCGCAACCCCGACCGGCCACGGTTGGACAATTACCGATGGAGGGGCGGACTAATGCTTATTGAACGCAAGGACACTAGCGCGGTGGTAATCTCTAGCACGCTAACGCGGGACATTCCCGGCACAACGGAATATTTCATTGCTGGGGATGGTGATAAAATAGTACATTTTGGCGAAGTAAACGATAGCCACCAGATGGAAACGGGACAGCCGACGGTACGAGTTTTCACTGATAGAAGAGAATGGGTGGCTGCATTGGCGAAATTAGGAATCGACCCTGAAGCAGAGGGGGTTCCCATTGATGAAGATCCCGTTGCTTTGTCGGCAGGATATGCAATAGATGACGGTGCTTCCATTCTTGATTCAGTTGGCGAGTATGCTAAATCCGGACAGCTTAATGGACGAGATTATTTTGTCCATAATGGTGATTCGGAATGGTATCTATTCTGGGAAGGCGACACATATGGAGAATATTGGTGGATTTCGACATCTCTTGGCGTAGACGGGGTTGGGGCGTCATCTGTGTATTATGTTGGTTCTGCCGATGCCACCCCACCGTTGATCGGGTGGGTGTCAAATGCCGGGGGAACACCGCCAACGCTAAGCGTTATATCTTACTGAGCAGGTTTGAATAACATTTTGAATGAAAAAGGGCGGTAGATCCCGCCAGAGGTTACCATGTACTTCAGACCGATATTCAAGACAGAAGATGATGCAGACATATCCAAGTTGGAATATGCGCTGGGTCACGGCGTCCTGTATCCGGTTTCGGAGAACGGCGACTTCTACAGGGTTTTGGAGCTGGAGGACAACGCCTTCGGACACGGCGAGCGCCGCGTCTACACCCAGATTCTCGACGGCGTCGGCAACAGGATGGACGGACCCATCACCGATTTCACCTTCGAACTCTACCGTGCCGTCGTATCCGTCGAACAGGATACGGACGACTTCACACTTGTGGCCCAGAACGTCGATGCATGGTCTGCCGAGCGCAAAACCGTGGTCACCGGCGTATACATCTCCGATATTCTCGCCGCCGGCGAGGACTTCGGATACTGGAACACCATTTCGTGGACCCAGACCTGTCAGGATTCGCGCGTGGTCGTCGCCATAAAGACTGGAGATTCGGCGGCGGAAGTCGAAGAAAAGGACTGGGAGAGGTATTTCGAGGAGCCGTGTGTGCCGTATTACGGCGGCAGCGGATCTACACTCGTCACCAGAAGCCTCGATTTCTTCAATCTTCGTGGCGCCTACATCCAGTTCAAAGTTGAACTTGTCACCGAGATAGACGGCTCCGTGCCGCAGGTCAGGGACCTGGTCATCAGTTATGTCGGGAAGCACAGTGTCTTCTTCTTTACCGACAAGATCAAAATAGAACGTGGAACGGAATTCGGGAATGCAATCATCACCGCTTCGGTGACGCTGCCAAACCGTACGGAGGTGGCATTTGCCTATGGACCAGGAGGTTCCGTCGACTGGAGCGACTACAAGGTTGTTGAAGCGGGACGCCTCGCCCAGATTCCGGCGGCGTACGGCGACCGCCTTCGCGTCGGCATAAGATTCACATCGTACGACGCCATAAACGTTGCAACGGTTCATGAATTTGCATTCTCGTTTGATTCCGACGACGAGAACAAAGTCAGCGAGCAGTTCGAATGAGATATGTAACAATTGCAACAACTGAATATGGAAAGGGACGCATAGTCCTGTTCCCAAGTCGATTCAACAACGCCAACACCGCTGGGAATCTGCTGAATCCACAGTTGACAAGGTCCATGCTGGAATGGGTGTCGCAGAGAAATGAGAACGACAGGATAGACGCATTGTCGGTGTCCCACATGTCGGTGGAGGGGAATCTCTTCGACGTCGCTCCGATTGAAAACGTGTCCGTTTCCATAGGCGAGCTGGACGACTTGTCCGTCGGAGCCAATATGGACGTCAGGGATTGTATAATCCTTAATGGAGTCGACAACAACATATCGCCTCTGATCAGAACCAACATCGTTTCGTACGTTGCGTCGGGCGGAGGACTTGTCATCTGCGACATTCGAGTGGATGGAGAAGCCATTGAGCTTCTCGATTCCGTCGCCCCGGTGACGGTGACGTCGTCAGGTGTGAATCTGTCCAGTGGATTTCCGATTTGGACCGACGAGGGGCGCGAACACCCGATATTCAGGGACAGGTTTCTCGGAGTCGACATAACACTGTTGAACTCGGTTTTGGAAGGCGGAGTTTCTTCGTCGTGGGATGTGTTGAATGTGGTCGACACCGACATCGAGGTTCGCGAAGGCGATCTGGAAATAGACGAACTGCTGTTCACGAGGTCGCAGGACGCCTCGGTTCCGGGATCGTTCTTTGTCGGGTACTACGCCACCGTCTATGAGGACGGAATAACGGATTTGGAGACCGAATAATGAGCGAAGAAAGGTCAAAGGAAGATTTGGCACTGGAAAAGTACTTCCGTCTCTTGATAAACAAGAGGGGGTTCAGCCACGCGCGTGCCTACTTCAGGGTAAAGAA
>Ga0114918_10005781_pt1 | contig 10579 bp, 16 predicted proteins | sample LantaG_FD_87015 | JGI IMG/M metagenome (GOLD analysis project Ga0114918, IMG submission 87015) | Deep subsurface microbial communities from Baltic Sea to uncover new lineages of life (NeLLi) - Landsort_02402 metaG | ecosystem: Environmental > Aquatic > Marine > Oceanic > Sediment | place...
CATTTGTCAGAGGGTGTGATGCGTCACAAAGTGCCACACCGTCACCACCAGCAAATGCACCAGCAGTAAACGCATTGTTTAGAATGCTGGCAGCTTTAACTTGCTTTGTGTGAGCCATTGAACGGGCAAGAGCACGAGTGTAGCGAGATGAAAGACGATCATAAAGATTATCTTCAACAGCTTCTTCTATGATCGAAAACGCCAGAGCGATGGTTTCGTGGTTATACCGAGCAGTATATGCTTCGTTGGCATCGTCAAAATTGACGGCAGAACCTTCCGACTTAGTCGGGGCAGCTCCAAACCCGGAAAGCATGACCTCTTCTTCAAATGCACGATCTGAAGACTCAGTATCAAAGATTTCGGCGTGCTGATTTTCGTACCGGTTGTACTCCATGCCAAACAAGGCATTGAGGCCCGGCTCCAGCTCTTTCGCCAGTTGTGCGCGAGAAATAGCCATTACTGTGCCTCCTTATACGCCGGTTGTCGAAGGAGTACCAGCAGCAATCGCGCCATTAGCGGAATTAAAGCTGTTATTCAATCGAACGATTAAACCAATACCAGCTGCCGTAAAGTCTTGATTCTCCGGATCAGCCTGAATGCCGATAATACGAAGCTGCAAGGCAGCAGTGGTAGCGATTGTGCTGACACCCAACTTAGCAGATGAAATACCTGTGGTTGTTGAACCAGAAGTAGCCGTTGCAAAGTTTGAGTTAGCAAACACATGACCGCGTGCAGTTGCTTCGTCAGTAAGTGAAGCGTCTGAACAGATTACAAATGTCTGCATTGGGTTATCATAAACGAAGGCTTTGACAGGGAAATCTGAGTCCGCGCCAGAACCAGGCCAGTAGTTTGAGAAAACTGTTTCACCAGTGGTAGACGAAACGTATTCACAACCTCCAAAAACACCGACAAGACCTACCGTTCCACCAGCCGCCGCGCCAACAATGTCAATAAAGCCAGTTGCCAACGGGATAACAGGGGATCCTTGGTAAATCGCGTTTGTGTTTCCAGAGGCGATACGATATTCGGTCATACCAGTGGTGTTTGCAGCCTGACCGACTACACCAATCGGACGAAGTCCGAATGCACCGTTAGTATTTGCCATGATAGCAATCCTCTAAAGTTAGTCGGAGTCGCGTGTGCGGCCTCCGAAAGTTACACGACTTTGCCTCTTATTATTGATAGGCATGGAAGGATGTTGTTCCTTCATAAGATCCTGATCTACAGCCGTCATTTGTTCGCGGGTCCGGCCCCGGTAGTGTTCGGTTCTTTCCTGCGCTGTCTCTTCAGGTATTCGGGCTAGCATTAACCCACCGTTACCAATTACACCCGCATGTTGACCCTCATCAATAACAGCATAATCAAATCCAGAATACTCATCGGCTCTGACTGGTTCCCATCCCTCTCTAAGTTTAGAGTGGACGTTCATTTTGTCATCATCACCTCTGAGAGATGTCCGGATCCAACGATGTGTATATCCATCGGGTGGAGCGGGTGCCTCTAGTCGGCTGGGCGGTGCCCAAGGCTTTCTGCGCGCTGTCTTTTCGCGTGTTTCGGTCGATCTTGATGCTCTATCACTCATTTTTCTACTCCTTAACGTACTTAGCGTATTCTTCAAGAGGAACGCCAAGTTTTTTAGCAATAGCTACCTGTGATGGTGTCAACTTGACCGACCTGCGCCCCTGTTTTGTACTGCGGGAAGCGGAAGTATCAGCAGAGGCGACTCTGTTACTTCCTCCGTTTTTACGACCAGAAAACCGAGTTGGAAACTCTGATTTCATACGCCGATCTATTTCATCATAGTACTCATCGCTCTTCGGGTCAAACCCTTCTTCTTCTACAAGCCTGCGATGAATACCAAATGCAGCATAAGTCATGACTTCGTCCTGACCAAACCACTCATTTTTTTCTGCCCAACCCTTCGCTTTTGGATCAGGTTGTGCAACTGGTTGTGCTTGCTGAACAGGTTGTTGAGCACGCTGTACTGCGTCCCCATCACCCTGCTGTACTTTTACTTTTTCTTGCCGTTGTTTCGCTAGGCGATAACGCTCCTGCTCAATAGCGATCTTCGACAGAGCCTGCTGCGCCTCCCACATAGCGTCAACATTGCCTGACTCATGAGCGTCACGATACGCAGACTTTGCTTGAGTTAGCTGAGAGTCAAGCCGTGAACCGTATTCACTTAGATAACCCTTGTCTAAATTATTTAATCGTTCTTTTAGCTTGTCGTTCTCACCTTTTATGGTTTGCGCGATACGAACAGCTTCCTCACGATCTCGCTCTTCTTTACGATAGCGATCCGTAAGGTCTTTAATACGTTTTTGAACTCTTTTACTATAGTCATCAAGCTCTTCGCCATCAGCCCCTGAATCCTCAGAAGTACTGACTTCAACTTTTCCTTCAGAGTCCGAACTCTCTTCAAGAGTAACTTCAACATCTTCATTTTCTTGATCTTCGTTTGATTTTCCAACAACCCGGTTCATTTTACTCTCCTCAAACCTGTTTTACGTCTTCTGGTTCAAGAATAGTGGCGATCACTTCGTCATCATTAATGATACGAACCTCGCCTCCCTCAATCTTAAACCTAGACCCCGCATATCGACCAATACATACCCACTGACCTTCCTGACACCATGGTTCAGGCTTGTCTCCAAACTTATTAGGATCTTGGTATGCCAACGGGCCTAACTTCAAAACGTAGGCTACTACAGTAGCTAACGCCTCTCGTTCACGGGCTTCGTTGGGGATAATTATGCCACCATCTGTCTTAGCTTTTCCCTGATAAGGCATAACAAGGAGCCGCCAACCAGTAGGCTGCGGGAGTCGTTCTTTTAAAGACTTATTTACAAGATTTGGGTCTAGAACCCTGTCTTCTTTAGATATGTAAGGAACAGAACTTTCTTTTTTCTCTTCGTTACGTTGTTTTGCAATGTGGTCAGGAACTAATAATGTCTTCGGCATCTTCTATATGTTTCCCCAGCAAGGACTTGATCTCTTCTCTAGCGAATGAGAGTCCTTGTACCTCACCTACTAGCCGCTGATACTGTTCAAAGTTTTGAACACCACCAGTTGTTAACATAAGAGCGATCTGATCTTCTCGCTCTCTTAACAATTTATATATGTATTTTGAGAAGTCTGCAACATCCATTATATAATATCTTTGTACTCTGCTTGTTTATCACTTGTCATTGGTCCGCCTTCACCCCAACTGTCGCATGTGTTATCACTCTCACACACAAACTTCCATATCTGACAGTACCCAGTGTTTCTTGACTCATCACCAATACATTCAAGCATATTTTCTGTTTGATTATACGCAGAACAACTGCCGCAAACTTGATCAGAACGAAACGCCGAACCGGTGTTCGGTTCCCTATAGTTTGCTTCGTCTACCGCAATCTCACGGTTTTCCGCGTTTAGATCGTCATCCTGAGTAGGTAATGGGCAATTATTACCGTCATCATCGTCTGACATCTTGTCCACCGGTATAGCACCATCCGGTAAAATGCTGATCATGATGGTAGGCATTAGAACGTCCCACTAAACTTCTTGCCCTTTACAGCAGCGCCGCATCCTCGACCCATGCCATCAGAGCTTACACTCATACCATGACGATAGCCCTTGACTCTACCGCCATCCTTATATCCGCGTTCTTTGAACAAGTCTGATTCTAGTTCTTCAACCAAATCATCGTTCCCTGCTTCCCTAGCGGCGTTCAACATTTCTTCTAGTTCAATGACTCGTACATCTATATCGCCACCATCTTGAAACTTAACCATACCACCACCTGCTTTCCTTAATTCCTTAAAATCTTCACCTGTTATTGCATCACGCGGCGCTGCTACACGCGCTAGTTTCTTTTGTTTAGCACTGTAATCTTCAAAAGGCATTTTATTCTCCTAACCACGATTCAAGTTTTGTCTAAGTGTTCCAGAAATAAGAGGATATGGTTCAACCGCAGGGTAGGCCTGTATCAATTGATTACCGCCAGGTCTTGGAGTTATGAAGCCTGGTGAAGGTAGTGGCTCTGCTGAAATTGGATTCAACGTAGCTATTCCACTCTTTTCAGGGCTAAGATTCAAAGTGCCGTTAACTACCATCCGTTGTTGTCCATTAGCAGATATATCCGACAAAGGTTGTGGATCAGGAGACATCTGATCCATTCCTGGTGTAAGTGAGTTCGGATCAAGAGCTTCTACGGGAGCCGCCGGCTGCTGTTCAAAACTAGGTTGCTGTTGTGCACCACCCTGTTCCATGCGCTGACGCATCATTGCTAACATACCAAGTTGTGACATCATCGGGTTCATACTATAACCAAAAGGGCTTGCCATCCCACCAATGCCACCGAATAAAGGAAATATTATTTAACCCTTCCCAAAGAACTTAGACGCCGCCCGTGTGCCAAAGCTGGCACTTACAATAATTCCTAATGTATACCTATAGTACTCCGGCATCGCCTGTAATGCAATAAATCCGTCTTCTACGATCTGTCTGCCCCAATCTCCACAAAATGCTAGGATAAGCGGCACTGAAAACAAAATTGTAAGCCATTCGTCTTTCCACGAGGATGCTGAAGCATCTGCCATCTTGAGATCCCAGTCAATCTCTCCGGTGGCTTTCTTCTCCATAATGACCGCTTCAGCCTTGGCTTTAGCAACTTTTGCTCCGGTCTCTGCCTTCTTAGTCTCGACTTTGCCCTCAAGCCATGTGCCGGCAAGATTTGCAATAGGTCCTATTAGTGCTTGAATCATGTACTTAACCTTCCCTTTGGCAGAGCCTGACACTTCCAAGATACAGGCCGATACCCTCTCATATGACGGTGAACGCTTCTAGACATTTCCATAGCTCTAGCCTCGCATTTTTCGTAAGAACTATACGGTCCCCGCTGATCTTCTAGCTGCCAACATTCGGTTGGTTGAAAAACCATACATGCAAGGACAAGGGCTTGAAACATATCACTCCATAGGGTGTCTAGTAGGGTTCATCAAAAAACGTATCTCTGTTTCAATAACTGAGACGCGCCTAAGTAAATCAACAATTTTATCCATGTGCATACTGTTGCTTTGCGCCGCCTCAAATAAGCCTTCAATAGACTCAGCATTGCGTTGGATATCACGCTTCATATTTACGTTCTCCTCAATAGCCATACGGCTAGACATCTGTTTCACAGTCTCTTCTAGCTGTGAAATTGTCTGCGCTTGTTGCCCAACCCACCAGACTCCACCAGAAATCTGCAAGACCATAGCCACAACAAGAGCAATAGGTACACGGAAATTTTCCATATTACTTTCTCCTGTTTTCCTCGGCCTGCGCCTTAGTGGTTCTGTTGTGCATATCCCACATAATCATTTTCTATTCATCCATGCTGTCGCGCCCATGAACGCACCAACAATACCTGCTCCAGATATGTAAAACAAGTTACTGATGTCACTTAATGCTTTGACCCTATCCAAAGGAATGAAAAACATAGCCAAGGTAAACACACCCATTGATATTAACGTGTAACGTGCCATTCTGAGTTGCGCTAGATTCTTGCGCAGTTCATTCTCTGTCTGTTTTATTTCTTTGACATGCGACAGTTCCTCATCACTTACGATGCCGTCACCGTCCTCATCATATTCCGCGAATTTTGACTTCTTCTGTAGTTTTTTCTGAGTCATATCTTACTCCCACTCAATTATATCACTACTACTGTTTGGGTCGTACTCACACATATACGATCTAGGACAAAACTCACCAATAATCATAGAAGTGCGCGTTTCATTTGCAGCCTCATAGTAACAGTGCCACTCTTGATCGACTTTCTTGTATTTAGCCAACCGGCACTCCACAAAAACAGTGTCCGCTCTCGCCACCAGAATTATCATAAAAACAAAGAACACAGCAGCAGCAATAACGGCGCTAGCAATCAAAACAAACTGTTTTACATTTTCTTCAAACTGACGAGCTTCTTCAATCTTGCGCCTCCGCTCTAAGGCTGCGGCCTCCTTGGCAGCTTGTATACGCCTAGCACGCTCTTCCACGATTGAACGCCATGTTCCATGCCCAAACCGTAAGTCAACCATCTGAGCGATTTCTTGCATTTGCTCTTTGGCTATCTTGGCATCTATAATCTCAGAAGCTACAGATTTTACGCCGAACTGATCCGCTACGCCTACGCCTGACTTAGCGTTTCGTTTCTTCTGAACCTGTTTTTCACCTTCAAACAGATTGTCAATATATCCGGCAATTTCAGATACGTCATTAGCAGTGCCAATAGCAGATTTTATTCCATCTACAGCACTTTTAAATAACGCTATACCAGCCAGCGTTTCTGCTATCATTAACCCTTACGCATCGCCAACTCTCGCTGAACTCTGATGCGTTCCCTGTTTACATCAGCCCTTTCGTCAGCGATGTCTTCTTGACTTTCAATGCGAGCAGCATCCGTTGCCGCTCTCGCCTGCAACTTTCTCTGTTCTACATTTAGTCGCGCCTGATCGTTCTGCGCTCTACGCTCGGTATCTGCTGCTTTTATAGCAAGCTCTTGTTGCCTAATTGCTACAAGCGGATCTTCTTGTTGTGGTGGTGTCAGTGCACCCAAAACTTGCTGAGTTAGTTCAGCTTCAATCTGAGCAACTCGTGCCTCAATCTGTTCAGGGGTGGTTTGCGCTGCCTGCATCTGCTGCTGCGCCATCATCGGATCCACCGCGCCGACTTGCGCCGCGAGCATCGCCTGTTGCGCCTCGGCCTGCAACATTTGAACCTCTTGCTCTACCTGATCTCGTGCTTTCAAGGCAATGTGCTCTATCAGATGTGAAACAAAAACACCCAGTACTTGAGGTGATGCCTGCACAATCGGTAACTGCATAAACCCAAGATGTACCGTTATGTGAGCGTCATGATCCTGACCGGGGAATGCTTGCAATAGCTGACCGCCCAAACCTCGAGCATTCTCAATACTTGGGTCAGTAGGCTGTGGCTCCTGTGGCGGCGGTAAAATTTCTTCAATGTTCTGCACTTCCAAAGCGGCATACATTCTTTTGTATGCTTCATATAGGTTGTGCATTTCCGGATTAGACTGCGCTAACTGAAGCTCAGTCTGCGCCAATGTCACCCGTTGCGCCATTGAGAAAATGTTAGGATCCGAGACTGGAATAATGTCTACCCGGCCATCAAAGTCAGATGCCTTGATGTTCCGATCTACACCCGGTACTTCATATGGATATTCGGCTGGAAGACTTTCCGCAAAAATCTTACCCAGCAGCCTGAACTCCGTCTTCTGCGCATAATGCAAGCGTTTGTGAATCGCAGACATAACCTTCATGCCGCGCTCAAGCATAGCAACAGTTGTGCCTACAGGCATTTCTTGGCTCATGTTGCTAACCTGCTGGTCAGCAATAGATACAAACCGGCGTCCGCCATCAATCAATGAACCCAGTAACTGCGCTAAAGTAGCAGATGGCTCCTTGAACGGTAATGGAATGATAGAGTTTCTGATGTCCCCACCAGGCGCGTCAATGTCCCTGAACTCACCCGGTGATAGAGGCTCATCATCATTACGGATACGAATGCCCCGTGCCTTGAAACCAGACGGCAAGTTCGCCAGCGTACCCGCATCAATCAACTGACGAAGAATGCTGGTTGCCGCACGACCCAATCCACCAATCATATGAATCAGACCAAAGCCATAGAAGCCTAGGCCCGGTAAAAACTTGTAATGAACAAAATACTGCAACTTACGCTTTAAAACATCGTCCTGCGCATAGTTCCGGCGGATAGATAAAACCTCACTAGAACCATAGTCCATCGTTACAATATATGGTAACTTGACGCCTGTTGGCTCCCCATCAGCATCTACATCTTCAAAACCCTCAATATCCATCTCTACATGCATCTCAAGGATCGTAAGAAGATCGTTAGAATACCCGCGTTCTACACCCTCAATCTCATCAATCTTGGAGTCTACACGACTTGGATCCTCTTCCTCCGAACCTGCTGTAAGTTCCACATCACGGTAAATACCCATGATCTGCATCTTGCGAACAGCGTTTTCAGTCATCTGCAAAACATGCGTTACACGGTTTGCAGTGGCTAGATCACTAGCAGAATAAGAAACAACCAAGTCTTCGGCAGGAATGAACTTCGATACAGCCCTACCCTTTAGATCATCAAAGTAAACCTTCTTAAAAGTAGAACCGCACAACGGCAGATAGAAAAGCATCTGATCAGTGTCCGGATCAAACTCCTCCATCACTTCCGTGATCTGATAGTTCATAAACTCCTTGACACGTTGAGCCTGTGACTCGCGCTCAGAATCCTTCAGACCCACAATCTGTGTCTGTACAGGACCACCGGCTGGCAATAATTCCTTGTAAGCCTGCGCTTGGAACTGCGTTACAGACTCAGATATAAGCGGGTGCGTTACACTAGATGCCCCCTGGAACGGCTGACTGCGCTCTTGATTCTGAATGCCTAATAGATCAAGACCCTTGGTATACGTCTCTTCCCACTCGCTACGAGACTCTTTATCATCCTCGTACTGTTCTCTTAGTTCACTTGCAATATCCCCAAGCTGACCGTCATCCATAACCTCGGCTAGGTTGGCGTTGTGGTCATAAACCTCGGCCTCAACCATTACGCTTTGCTCATCACCACCCATAAGTGCCTGAACAATCGCTCCACCCATTCCATCGTCCATAACCTCGGCGCCGCCAGTGAAATCCTGCACCTGCGGAATCTGCACTTCCATGCCCTCTGGTGCCTCGATACCAGAATCAATCAAACTGCCCATGGGGCGTGGAGGTATAGCCATTAGAAAACTCCTTTAAAAGTGCCGCGCCGTTTGACCCTTATGACACCACCATTAGAAAAAGAATTAGCAACAGACTTAATCTTCTCGGACTGTTTCGCGTGCATATTTGACGCTTTCTTCAGTTCACCGCTAATCTCTTTCAGCTTGTCTTTTGCGTTTATCACGCCGCCACCAGCTTTTTTGACAACAGTCTGCTCTTCGCGAAGTTCCTTGATCTTTCTCTCCAACTCCTCAATAGAGGCAGTGGTAAGATCAAACTTCTTAACCTGTGGCTTTTTGTTAGACATTAGAAGTTACCTTTGAACTTGCCTAGAGAGACTTTGCCGCCGTTGCGGAACTCTACTGCCCCATCAGGGTTGTTCTCTTCCCCACGAAGAATCATTTTTGCTATTTCAATGTCTTTGTTAGAAATTGAGTTGGACGATTCGCTATCAGATCTAGCGTCTTTTAGTATCTGCTTTGCTTTAGCAACGTCTTTGTTAGAGATAGAATTTGTCATCAGTAATACTCCCGCTTCTTTGGATACCAGTCTGAACCTTCGTTTTCACCCTCAAGTTCAATGAAGCCACCCTGCCTAAAACGAATCAATGCCATCGTCATACTATCGACAAAGTCATCATGATCACCGTTTGGAAAGGCTAAACACTCCTCAATAACCTCGTCCGAAAACTTCTTGTCCGGCGCCCATACCATACCAGCCTCAAATAAAGGCGCTACAGTATGCATACGAGTCACTTTATCACGACCCTTGCTCGGTGTATAGTTCATAACTGGAATGCCTGCCGCACGCAATTCATCCGTCAACGGCATACCAGATGCCTTCGCCTCAATAATAACCATGTCCGGTTCCCAATACTCATACTCCTCCGAAGCAACACCCTTCAGTTCAGGGAAGTTCCAACGACCCCGCCGCGCATCCATTAATATGATGTTGTCCGCGCCAGTCTCCTCATTCGCAAATACGCCCCATGTCGTTATAGCCGAGTAATCCGCCGTTTCCTTCTTACTAAACGCCGTGTCATATGACTGAATGATGTAATTTACAGGAGGAATCTCCTCACCCTCCCATATGTTCCACCACTCCTTTTTGACAATCGCACCTTCCACCGCAGTCGGATTCTGCTGCCACTGAGCATTCCACTTGCCAACAGGCAAGGATGCCTTGACCTTGAGTAGATCGTCCTTGCCCCAAAACTCAGGCCATAACGGCTTGTCAGACGGCAGTATCGCAGGAAACTCCACAACCTCCCACTCGTCCGCCATAACGTCAGAACCCTGCGTCTTTAAAACACGGCCAGTCAAATCCTTCATACCCCACCGCGTCATAACGATGATGATAGAACCATCAGGCTGCAAATGCTGACGAGGACCAGACGTATACCACTCAAATGCGTTGTCAAACGCCGTGCTAGACAAAGCGTCCTGCTCCGAATGCGGATCGTCAATAATCAATAAGTCCGCACCACGACCCGTCATCGCCGCTCCAACACCCGCCGCAAAATATTCGCCGCCTGCCGATGTACCCCAACGACCAGCCGCCTTGTCGTCAGACTTCAACCCAGTGTCAGGAAACACAGTCCGGTAATCAGGCGTGTCAATCAAATCACGAACCTTACGACCAAACCTGACCGCAAGCTCCGTGTTATGCGTTGCCTGAATAATCTTTAACTTCGGATTGTGACCCAAGAACCAAGCAGGCATCAAATATGACGCAAACTCAGACTTACTATGTCGCGGTGGCATGTTAACAATGAGACGCTTTAACTCGCCCCTCGCTACCCGCTC
>Ga0114918_10005783_pt1 | contig 10573 bp, 6 predicted proteins | sample LantaG_FD_87015 | JGI IMG/M metagenome (GOLD analysis project Ga0114918, IMG submission 87015) | Deep subsurface microbial communities from Baltic Sea to uncover new lineages of life (NeLLi) - Landsort_02402 metaG | ecosystem: Environmental > Aquatic > Marine > Oceanic > Sediment | place: Baltic...
AGATCTTGGTGGGTGCATGTGTGGGTGTGTGATCCCCGTTAATTTATTTATTTGGCAGCCTCTCTCTCTCTTGTGTGGGCAGGGAGAGGAATGGGGGGCTCGTGGGGTCCTCTTCACGTGCGCAGGCCGTGAAGAGGCGACAAGGCGTGGACGGGCAGAGACAGGGCGAAAGGCGGGATCTTGAGAGGAAGGAGAAAGGCAAAGAGGTTGAGAGTTGCACGTCCATGCTCAGGAGGTGAAGAGCCGGACGCCATGGTCTGGGAATGGCCAACCACTCCACCCGCGTAACTTCGCGCACCCCAAGCGCCGCCCTTGCCCCGCCATCCGTGCCCAGGGATATGTGGTGGAAGGGGCACACCGACGCTATTCTTTTTGCCGTCCTTTGGACGAGGGGGAAAGTGTGCCTGCGGTCCCCCGCATGCCCGTGGGGTTAGGGTCACCAGTCTCGTCCAAAACATACACGTCCCCTCTCCGTCCTCAGTGTTCACGCCACCACCACCTCACTCACGCTGGCCACCAGCACCTTCCCCAGCTCCGAACACCCCACCCGCTTCTTGCCCTCGCTCCACAGGTCGCCCGTCCGGTAGCCCGCGTCCAGGGCGGCCGTCACCGCGCCCTCTAGGCGGGCCGCCACGCGCGGCAGGCCCAGGCCGTACCGGCACATCATAGCCGCGGACAGGACCATGGCCATGGGGTTGGCGATGTCCTGGCCCGCGATGTCCGGGGCGGAGCCGTGGACGGGCTCGTAGATGCCAGGCCCCCCATCCGCGACGGAGGCGGAGGGGAGCATGCCCAGGGAGCCCGTCAGCATGGACGCTTCGTCAGAGAGGATGTCCCCGAAAATGTTGCCCGTCACGATGGTGTCGAACTCGCGCGGGTTGCGCACCATCTGCATGGCCGCGTTGTCGATGTACATGTGGGAGAGCGCGACGTCCGGGAACTCGGCCGCGCCCAGGCGGGTGACGACCTCGCGCCACAGCTGGGAGACTTCCAGCACGTTTGCCTTGTCGACCGACACTAAGCGCCCGCCGCGCTTGCGGGCCAACTCGAAGGCCACGCGCGCGATGCGCTCCACTTCGGGTTCGGAATAAATATCCGTGTTGAAGCCCTGGCGGGCGCCGGTGACCGGGTCCGTCTTGAAGCCCCGCGGCTCGCCGAAGTAGATGCCGCCGACCAGCTCGCGCACAATCATGATGTCCACGCCTTCCACCACCTCGCGCTTCAGGGCGGACGCGTCCGCCAGCTGGGGCAGGACGACGGCAGGGCGCAGGTTGGCGAACGCGTTCAGGGAGGCGCGCAGGGCGAGGAGGCCGCGCTCCGGGCGGTCGGCGGCAGGGAGGGTGTCCCACTTGTAGCTGTTGTGAGGGAGGAGAAAGGGAGAGGTTGAGGTTGAGGTCGAGGCGAGGTGGTGAGGCGAGCCCCGGCGGCTTTCTCCTCTCTCCGTCCCGCACGCGCTCCCCTGCCTCTGCGCTCCTGCTCTCTCTCTCTCTCTCTCTCTCTCTCTTACCCTCCAATGGCAGCCAGCAGCACCGCGTCCGACCGCTTGCACGCCTCAAAGGTGGCGGCCGGGTAGGGCTCGCCCACCGCGTCAATCGCGGCGCCACCAATCAGCGCCTCCTCGAATTCAAAAGTCACGCCCTCGGCCGCGCCCGCAGCTTTGAGGACGTCGACGGCGACGGTGGCGATCTCCGGGCCGATGCCGTCGCCGGGGAGGACGCAGATCTTCTTGGTGATGGACGCGGCGGCCGCGGCCACAGCGCGGCGGGCCGCGGCGTGGCGAGCGGCGTGGCGGGCAGTGACGAGGCGCGGGGCCGCGACGGGGGTCACCGGCCAAGGAGTGGCGGTGGGTAAGGTCAGAGAGGCCATAAGTGGTGTGTGTGATGTGATGAGATGGGCGTGCGCGGGAGGAGGGGCGTGCGAGCCAAGGAAGCGCCGTGAAGGAGTGTGAAGGCGCTCGCCGCACCTCCTCAACCTAGCCAAAGACAGCCCGGTCACCACGCCCGCCTCCGCCCATGCAACGCCGCCGTCGCCCGCCGCCGCCCACAACGTATAGAAAGCTAAAAAGCAGGGTGTGTCACAGTCACACACACTCAGTCATCCACCACGGCCGCCGCCACCCCACCCCCTTTCTCTCCTCCTCCATCAACCTGCGCCACCGCCCACAGCAGGGCAGCTGCTTTGAGCCGCATCTCCTCGTACTCGCCCTCCGGCGTGGACTGGATGACGACCGCACCGCCCGCGCCGATGGTCAGGGTGTCGCCCGCCCGGTCCACGATGGCGGTGCGGATGACGATGTTCAGGTCGAACGCGCCGGGGCGGACGGACAGCCAGCCGATGCCGCCCGAGTAGGGCCCGCGTGGCGCCCGCTCCAGGCCCGCCAGGATGTCCATGGACCGGCCCTTGGGCGCGCCCGTCATGGATCCGCCCGGAAAAGCCGCCCTGATGGCGGTCAGGGACGACACGCCGGGGCGGCGCACGCCGACGACGGTGGAGACCAGCTGGTGGACGGTGGCGAAAGACTCGACCTCCATGAGCCCCGGGACACGCACGCTCCCCGCGCCGCACACCCGGCCCAGGTCGTTGCGCAGCAAGTCCACGATCATCAGGTTCTCGGCCCGGTCCTTTTCGGAGGCCGCCAGGGCCGCCGCGACCGCCGCGTCGGCGGCCGGGTCGTGCCGCACTCGGGGCGCGGTGCCCTTGATGGGGCGCGCCTCCAGGACGCCGCCCTCATCGTCGGGGCCACCCCGCAGGAAGCGTTCGGGCGAGGAGCAGCACAGGACGGGGCCGGGAAGGGCGGCGGAGCCGTCGGAGGACGAGGACGACGCCACTGCTGAGAAGTCTAAGAAGGCGGCGTAGGGCGCGGGGTTGACGGCCCGCAGGGTGCGGTAGAGGGCGGCCGGGTCGGGGACGGCCGCGGGCGACCGCTCCAGCGCGGTCGTCAGGCACAGCTCGTAGCTGTCGCCCGCCTCCAGGGCGGCCCGGCAGGCGGCCACGTCGGCCAGGTAGGTGGCCCGCCCCCGGCGCACAGTGAAGGGGTGTGGTGGGTGCGGGGTGGGCGCAGCGGTAGGAGGAGGCGGGGCGGCGGCCGCGGACGCCACGGACGCAGGGTCGGCCGCCAGGGCGGCCACGGACGCAGCCGTGGCCTCCACCCAGGCCGCCGCGTCTCCGCCACCGGCACCGGCCTCCTGGCTGAGGGCGACCACATACACGTCGCCGGCCGCGTGGTCGACCACCACCAGGCGGTCCGCGAAGAACCAGGCGGCGTCCGGCAGGGAGGAGGGCGGGACGAGCGGCGCGGCAGCAGCACTGCTCCCCGCCGTCCTTCCATCCGCGGCCGGACCGCACTCCGCCCGCAGCTCGTAGCCCAGGTAGCCGACCCAGCCGCCCACAAAGTGGAAGGGCAGGCCTGCCGCGGTGGCCAGACCGGGCCCATCCAGGGCGGCATCCGCCAGGCCTGCGTCCAGGGCGGCCCACAGGGCGTCGGGCGCGGAGGTGGTGGCGGGCGGGCCGCCGCCCCGGGCGCCGTCCGTGGTCAGTGTGCCCCCGCCGCCGCCGCCACCGCCCGCTAGCTTGTACGCCAGGCGCCGCCACAGAGCCCCGCCCCGCCCGCCCATGTAAGAGAAGCGCCCCCGGTCGGGCGCGGAGGAGGAATCCAGCCAGAAGGTGTCGGCCGTCGCATGGCGGGCGCCAAAGAGAGCGAAGAACAGGGCCTCGCCCGGCCCGCCAGGGCCGGCTGCCAGGGCGGTCGCCGCGCCCGCCAGGCGGCGGACGAGCAGGGTGGTGGTGGAGGTCGACGCACCCGGCCGTCCCGGTGGCGGCGGCGTGGGCGGACGTGGGCCGGGCGCGCCGACAGACGACGGGCGCTGCCGGTCCAGCAGCGCGGCGACCGCGGCGTCCGCGTCCGCGCCAGCAGCGCCGGGCGGCACAGCCGGCCCGGGCCCCTCACCGCGCCCCGCCAGCGTCACGTCCCGGAAGTTGGCGCACAGGCGCGCCCCATACGTGGTCGCCACCGACTCCGGGTGAAACTGGACGCCGAAGAGGGGACGGGCGGCGTGGCGGATCGCCATCAGGACCGGGCGCCCGCCGTCGAGGAGGGTGGTTGAGGCCGCCGCACCCTCCCCTGCCCGCCGCGCCGTCGCGGGCCGGGCGGGCGGCGAGGGCACGCCGCCGCCGGCGCCGTCCGCGGCCGTCGCCACCGCGTGCGTGGCCCCCACTGTCCAGGCGGTCGGCACCAGGCAGGCCGGCAGGGAGGCCTCGCCCACGACCAGCGAGTGGTAGCGGACGACCTCCAGGCCGGAGGCGGCGGCGCCGTCACTGCTGCCGTCTGATGAGGGGGTCGAGGATGAGGTGCAAGACGGGATACCCTCAAACAGGGGGCACCCGCCGGCGTGCCGGACCCTGCTCAGGCGGCCGTGCACGGGCGTGCCCGCCCGCTCCACGCTACCTCCCAGGGCCAGGGCCAGGGCCTGCATGCCCAGGCACACGCCCAGGACGGGGATGGGCGGGGGTGGAGGGCCGCCGCCGTCCTCACCACCACTCACCCCGGCCGCCCAGCGCAGGAGGTCCAGGCACACGCCCACGTCGCCCGGGACGGCCGGGCTGCCGGGCCCGGGCGAGATGACGACGTTGTCCCACTCGCCCGCCGCCAGGCGGGCCCGCAGGTCGGGCCAGGGCAGGGCGTCGTTGTACAGGACGGTGGGCGGGGCTGATTCATGGGAGAGGAGGGACAGCGAGAGAACGAGGTCGGTGAGAGAGAGCGAAGCGGGGGCACAGAATTTGACGGGGCTGCGCCTCTCTCTCTCCTCCTCCTCTGCTCCTCCTTACCTCCATTCACGACGCCCAGCAGCTGGACCAGATTGTACGTGTAGGAGTCGTAGTTATCCAGGAGCAGGGTGCGAACGGGGCGCGACAGCGGCGGCCGGGCACCGGCGCCGGCGCCCGCCGTCGGCGGCGCGGCCGGCGATGCGGACGCGCCCGCGGGCACCATATGGGCGACCGCGGCTGGCTCTCCCTCTTGTCACAGAGGAGGCTGGGGCCTAGCAGGTGGCCGTCAGCATGCGGGAGAGGGGGGCGGAGAGTTCAGGGAAGCAGGAGTAGCGAGTGTGAGGGGCACTCTGCCCCGACTTCCGCTCGCAGTTGTGTGTGTGTGGAGGCGTGAGAGCGCTGCTTCGCCTCCTCAACCCCCTTCACACTTTCGTTAGAAAACGCGCGCGCGCCACGAAGAGCACGGCGCCCCGCAAACACATCACGCACAGCGCAGGGCGAGACAAGGCACGCTCAGCACACCTCTCCCACCGGCCAACCATGTCGCTCGCCTTTGACGAGTATGGGCGGCCCTTCATCATCATCCGGGTGCGAGCGAGAGGAAGGGGGGAGCGGAAGGGAAGGAAAAAAACTGCGCGCTCGCTCGCACCTCCCGCCCCGCCCGCCCGGCCTCCTCCGCCCATGCAGGATGCAGGGCAAGGCCTGGTAGCCTGTGACCCGACAGACGACCACGCCTGGTGCGCGCGCTTTCTCTATCTCTCACACACGCCCCCTCTCGCTCTCCCATCCCCATTCGCCTCTCACAACAGGAGCAAGACGCCAAGTCCCGCATCTCCGGCCTGGACGCGGTGAAGGCCAACATCCAGGCCTGCAAGGCCGTGTCCCGCGTCCTGCGCTCCTCGTTGGGGCCCAAGGGCATGGACAAGATGCTGCAGAGCCCGGACGGCGACGTGACGATCAGTGCGTTTTTTCTTGCTGAAGGGGGGGAAGACGATCGGCCAGCGTTGGGCGATGTCTCTCGTTCGCGTGGCCCCCTCCGCCTCCCAGGCGGGGGCCTGTCCATGCTGCACATTCCTTGTGCGCATGGTACGTCACCTGGGCTTGCTGCCTGGGTGTGTGGGACCCCGACAAGCCGCGCCCCTGGGTCGCCCGGGCCGGGCCCCAGATCGGTTGTCGTGCGCGCTCTCGCCTCCATTCGCCCTCCTCCTTCCCCTCGCACTCACCTCCCCCTCTCCTCCCTCTCCTCCCTCTCCTCCCTCTCTCCCTCCTCTCTCCACAACAACAGCCAACGACGGCGCCACCATCCTGGACCAGATGGACGTTCAGCACCAGGTCGCCCGCCTGTTGGTGGAGTTGTCCCGGTCGCAGGACCACGAGATCGGGGACGGCACGACGGGCGTGGTCGTCCTGGCGGGCGCCCTGCTGGAGCAGGCTGAGGGCCTGTTGGACAGGGGCATCCACCCGCTGCGCATTGCCGAGGGTTACGAGCAGGCGTGCAAGGTGGCCATCGCGGAACTGGAGCGGTGCGCCCAGGACTTCAAGTACAGCGTCACCGACACGGAGCCCCTGGTGCGGACGTGCATGACGACGCTGTCGTCCAAGATGTGAGTTCTTTTGAGAAGGGAGAGAAAGAGAGGAGGGGAAGAGAGAGGCGACACAAAAACTCACACTCACTCTCTCACACCTCTCTCCCCGCTTTCTCCAGCGTCGGCCGCCACAAGCGGGACCTGGCCCAGATCTGCGTGGACGCCGTCCTGGCCGTCGCCGACCTGGACCGGCGGGACGTCAACCTGGACCTGATCAAGGTGGACGGCAAGGTCGGCGGCCGCCTGGAGGATACGGCCCTCGTGCGCGGCATCGTCCTGGACAAGGACTTCTCCCACCCGCAGATGCCCAAATCCTTGACGGACGCCCGCATCGCCATCCTGACCTGCCCCTTCGAGCCGCCCCGCCCCAAGACCAAGCACAAGGTGGACATCGACACGGTCGCCAAGTTCGAGGCCCTGCGCGACGCGGAGCGGGCCTACTTTGAGGAGATGGTGTCCCTGTGCAAGGCGGCGGGCGCGACCCTGGTCCTGTGCCAGTGGGGTTTCGATGATGAGGCCAACCACCTGCTGCTGGCGCGCGACCTGCCCGCCGTGCGGTGGGTGGGCGGCGTGGAGATCGAGCTGATCGCCATGGCGACGGGCGCCCGCATCGTGCCCCGCTTCTCCGAGCTGACCCCGGACAAACTGGGCAAGGCGGCCTCGGTCAAGGAGGTGGCCTACGGGACGACGCGGGACCGGGTGCTCGTCATCGAGGGCTGCCCCAACACGTCGGCCGTGACCATCTTCGTGCGGGGCGGCAACAAGATGGTCCTGGACGAGACCAAGCGGTCCCTGCACGACGCCCTGTGCGTCGCCCGTAACCTGGTCCGCGACAACCAAGTGGTGTACGGAGGCGGCGCGGCCGAGATCGCGTGCTCCCTGGCCGTGGAAGCCGCCGCGGACCAGGTGGCGGGCGTGGAGGCGTACGCGTACCGCGCCTTCGCGGAGGCCCTGGAGGCGGTCCCCCTGGCCCTGGCCGAAAACTCGGGCCTCCCCGCCATCGAGAGCCTGACGGAGGTCAAGGCCGCCCAGATCACGCAGGCCAACCCGTACCTGGGCATCGACTGCAACCAGGCGGGCACGGCGGACATGCGGGAGCAGGGCGTGTTCGAGACACTCATCGGCAAGCGCCAGCAGCTGACGCTGGCGACGCAGGTGTGCCGCATGATCCTCAAAATCGACGACGTCATCCAGCCGGCGGAGCAGTGAATCACTCGCCCACCGCCAGGTGGGCCCGCAGGGCGGGCCAGGGCCAGGGCGTCGTTGCACAGGACGGCGGGCGGGGCTGAAGGGAGAGGGAGAGGGAGAGGGAGAGGGAGAGAGAGCGGGCAGGCGGGAGCGTCTTTTTCTGTTGCTTTTTTTCAATTTTACAGGCTCTCTTCTCTCATCATTAGTCCGAGTCGGACGGGTTGTAGTCCTGGAGCAGGTCCTCATCATCGTCCGCCCAGTCTATCGGGCCGGACGGGGCCGGCTTGGAGGGCGGCGCGGCCTTGGCGGTAGCCCCACCGCGCTTTTTGTCGGTCGGTCGGGCAGGGCGGTCGTCGTTCGGCTCGGACCCGCCCTCGCTCTCACTCTCGCTCTCATCGTCCTCCTCCTCGTCCTGCGCACGCCGCCGCCCACCCCCCACCTTGAAGGACTCTGCCGTCTGCATAGTGCGCCGGTCCCGGGCGCGCTGGGCCAGGACGGCCGCGTACCGGGCCAGCGGGGCGGCGCCCGCAGCACGCGCGTCGGCCAGGAAGGTCGCCACGCCCGCGCTGTCGGAGGGCGGCACGCCGGCGGCCGCCCGGGCGGCCACCACCCAGGCCGCGTTGGCGTCCAGGCAGGCGACCAGCCCCCGCACAGGCGATCGCAGCTTGTCGATGGGGCACTTTTTAGCAAAGGCGCGCAGGCGGACCAGGGTGGGGCGAGCCAGCTCTGGGAAGGCTGGGGAGGCGGCCCAGGGCGCGAGCGCGTCCGCCAGCAGCTCCACCACTTGCTCCACCAGGTCGGCCTGGAAGGCGGGCGAGGCCAGGGAGGCCTTGGACGCCCGCAGCAAGACGGCGTCCGGGTCGGCGGCGTGGGAGGCCACGCCCGTCGTGCCACCGCCTCCGCCACGCCCCCGTTTTTTGGGGGCCGCGTGCAAGCCCTTCCACTCCAACATGTCGCACAGCAGGGGCGGTACGGGCGCGTACACGCCGACCGCGGCGGCCAGGCCGACCAGGGCGCGCAGGCAGCGCAGGCGGAGTGGCAGGTACCGGGGCGTGGGCACCAGCCCCGCCGCGGTCTGAAGGAGGTGGGCCACGGGGAAGGCCAGCGCGCCGAGCGAGGCCGTCGCCTCCTTGCCGGCCAGGTCACCCACCAGGCGGGCCCACAGCTCCAGGCAGCTCACCGTCTGCCAGCAGTAGACCGCCCGGAACGCGTCCTTGGCTTTGGACCCCATGGCCCCGCGCACCACCTGCGCCAGCTGGCGCACGTAGATGAAGGCGTGGCGGTACGCGGCCTCCCCACCGACGGCCCCGTACGTCTCCACCACGCACGCCGCGTCAAGGGCCAGGCGGGCCGCGTGCGTGGCCGACATGAACTTGGAGGACTTGACGTACTCCCGGTACAGGCCCTTGAGGGCGGCGTCCGGGGTGGGGTCGGGCAGGGCCCGGGCAGCCGCCCGCACAAAGAGGGCGGCCTGCAGGGCAGGCCCCGCGTCGGGGCCGCCAAAGACGCCCAGCGCGGCCTGGACCCACTTGCGGGCGAGGCGGTCGGAGCAGACCAGGAGGGGCACGGACGGGCGGGCGCACCGCAAGATGAAGGCCCGCATGGCTGGGTCGGTCATGGTGCCCAGCAGGTGCAGCGTGTTGCCCAGGTACGACTTGATGAGGGGCTCTGCCTTGCGCCAGCGAGGGGCGGACCGGGGGTCGACCCGCGGACGGGGCGCCGGCGGCGGCGGCGTGCCCGCCGCGTCCCCGCCCGTCTTGGCGGGGGCGGCCACCACCTCGTCAGGCTCCGCCGCCGGTAGGTCCAGCACCCGGCGGAACAGGCCGTCCGCCTCGCGCAGGACAAACAGGAGCAGCGTGTTGAAGGCGGCGCCCGAGCCCAGGCGCAGGGCAGCCTGCGCGCCCGCGCCGCCGTCGTCCTCGGCTGCGCCGACCTCGCCGTGGTGGGCGGCCGCCCGGAAGGTCTGCATGAGCTGGCGCAGGGAGCGCAGGGAAGGATCAGCCTTGGTGGCCCGGCACCACTCCAGGATCTGGGCGGCCTGGGCGGGGCGGGGCGGGGGCGGCGGCAGGCGGGCCGGGCGGTCGGGGGTGGAGGGGGCGGCGGCCGCGGGCTGCGCGCCTCCCTCCTCCCCGTCCGTCGCCTCCTCCTCGTCCTCCTCGTCCGAGGTGCCGGGCGAGATGACCTCCCGCATGGGCGCGGGCGCGTCCTCCACCTCGCCCCCATCCTCGGAGTCGTCGTCGGAGGAGAGGGCGGAGGCATCGTCGCCGTCGCTCTCCTCTTCTTCCAGGCCGTCCTCCTCGCCGGTCTCGCTCTCGCTGCTCTCGCCCTCGCCCTCCTCCTTCTCGAACGCCAGCAGCTCCTCGTCCGCCGCCTCCAGGTAGCTGTAAAAGTCCGGGTCCTTCTCCTTGAGGGCGACCAGGTCCGCCTTGTGGCGGTCCTCCGCGGATAGCTTCTTTTTGTGGGGAGGAGGAGCGGGTTCAGGCGCGCGGCCAGCGGTGGGGGCGGCAGCGGGAGTGGCAGCGCCGCCGCGCAGCTGCTCCGCCGCGCCGCCACGCCCACCTCCCCTCTCCACCGCCGCCATGACGTCGTCAAAGCCGCCCGCCATGAAGGCGTCCAGGTCCATGGCGGCGGCCGCGGCGGTGGCGGTGTCCGCCTTCGCGACAGCAGCCGGCGCATGGGGCGTGGCCAGGCCGGCGGCCACGGGCCTAGCCGACGACCGTTTTGGCATTGGACTGTGGAGTACGGGGCGCGCGTGCGTGTTTTTTCTAGGCTCGCAGGGTTGACGAGGGATCTAAGTCGCGCACGAAAGATCGTGCGTGTGTGTGTGTGCCTGGGGATGTGAGCGCGTCCCGCACAGGGAGAGAGGAGCGGACAGAGAGAGCGCGGCGGCTCTTTCGGAAATGTGAGAGTGTGGGCGAAGGGTGCGCTCGCTTCGCCCAGGCCCCAGGCTTGACTACAGCTTTCCCATCAAATTCAGTCTCCCAGCACGTGCAGAGGCGACGCCCAAAGGCCCGCGCCTGTCCGTCCCTCCAAGC
>Ga0114918_10005785_pt1 | contig 10572 bp, 13 predicted proteins | sample LantaG_FD_87015 | JGI IMG/M metagenome (GOLD analysis project Ga0114918, IMG submission 87015) | Deep subsurface microbial communities from Baltic Sea to uncover new lineages of life (NeLLi) - Landsort_02402 metaG | ecosystem: Environmental > Aquatic > Marine > Oceanic > Sediment | place...
AAGATGGTGTTTATAGTCCTTCTAAACCTAAAGATGTAGACTACATACATGTTTGTATACCTTATATAAAAGACTTTATAACAGTTATAACAGCTTATATCCTTTTATTTAAAAGGAGTAATAGTCCTTTAACCATTATACATACAACAGTTGATATAGGTGTTACTAAACAGTTGGTTAACAGTTGTAAGAACCAGCAAATCGTACATTCTCCTATTATCGGAATTCATCCGCATTTGACCGAAGGAATTAAAACGTTTTCAAAAATGGTAGGAGGATATAATGAAGCTGCAATTAATAAAGCGTGTGAACATTTTATTGAATTAGGAATTACTCCTGTTGTTTACAATAACGCAGAAGAAACAGAAGCAGCAAAATTGTTATCCACATCGTACTATGGTTGGAATATTAAATTTATGGATATGGTTAAAAAATTATGTGACTCATATGGACTATCATTTGAAAACGTCTATGAATCAACAAATCATAACTACAATGAGAATTACGAAAAATTAGGTAAATCATATGTAAGACGACCAATATTAAAACCTATGGGTAAAGGAATCGGCGGACATTGTATAACGCCTAATGCAGTTATTCTCCATAAACGTTTTGGTGATGATATTAGTAAAGCTATTTTATCTTGTGGATATAAAAACGCGAATACCTATACCAACGAAACTTGGCTATATTGCGAGTATATAGGAAAAGGCAAATCTTCATATAAAATAGGTGAAGAATGCGGAGTAAGCGGAACTACCATACGTAATTGGTTAAAAAAATTTGATATTTCTACAAGGGATCTCTCTTGGACAGAGGAAGAAATTGATTTGTTAAAAGAACTTTCTACTGAGATGACATTTAAAGAAATATCAAAATCCAGAATATTGAATAGAACATATCCTCAAATAAGAAATTTTATCTACAAAAATCTTGATATAAAATCAATTTATAACCCTGCAGACGTATCGTTAAATACTAGAAGAAAAATTAGTTGTAGTTTGAGAAATCTGCAATATGACGAATTCGATGATTTCTGCTGGAAAAAGCTTAATAGAGTTCATAGAAAAGAATACGATGTATGGCGAAGATCCGTTTTAGCCAGAGATGATTATACGTGCCAGATTACGAAGAGACAGGGAGGAAAACTAAATGTTCACCATATAAAATCTTGGAAAGAATGTCCATCGTCTAGATTCAACACAGATAATGGAATAACATTATCAGAAGAAATGCATCAGAAATTCCACAAGAGATATGGTTATACAGGGTTCACAGATGTTGACCTATATATGTTTCTAGAAGATATTAAATTGTGTAGAGAGAAATAAGATGGCCTTACATAAGTGGATGAGAGATTTTGTTGAAAGATATACTTTTGTTAAATATACGGAATTTAAAAATGGTGTCTTTAGAATTTTTTATGAAAAAGACAATAAAATTAGACATAAGACACTACCTTTTTTAACAACTAAATTAAGATTAATGAGAACAATAGAAAATATTAAGAAAGATATCGATTATTACACAACTAAAAAAGAAATTGATATTAAAGTGCGAGACGAAATAAGAAAAGACTCCACACCATTAATATTCAAGATAGGTGAGTAAAATGCAAGAAAGAACTAAAACAGTAATAAAATTATTTAACGGAAAGGTCCTTGATGTAGGGTGTGGACTTGGGGAAGTAGCCATAGAATCAGCAAAGAATGGATTAGACGTTACCGCATTTGATTTGGATTCCGAAAGATTAGACGTAGCAATTAAAGATGCTAAATCTCAGAACGTTAAAATCAAATTCTTTAAATCTGATATATTTGAATATGACTCTAAGGGAGAGCTGTATGATACTGTATATCTTGGTCATGTGTTAGAGCATATGGAATCTCCTAAATTAGTAATAGACGCGTTATTAAAATTATTAAATGATGATGGAAAATTAATAATTAGCATTCCTGCAGGGTTTGCGCATTATGATAAAGACCATAAGTATTTCTTCTGTGATGACAGAACATTGGAGATGATGGCAGTTCACTGGATTAATTATCTTATTCCACAGATAGTATTACAAAATAATAAAATAGTGGGTGTAGAATCCTTTATTAACACAATAAAAGATATTAAATATAAACTTAATCCAGTGCAATTCTCGGATTCAAAATATCCCTCTATGGATTTTATAATCGAAATTAAAAAGGGTGAGAAAAAATGAGTAAAGATACAAAAATTGTACATTTTCAAGTTGTTGCCGGAGAGCCACATCAAATAAAAGCACTATCACAAGCTTTAAGTGAACTTAAAAAGAAGTTAGACTTTGATATAGAATTCTTAGTTAGTAATGATAAAATCCAACTAAGAGATGTTAAGTATCTGATTAAAGAACTATACGAATTGTACCATCAAGAGAAAGCACTAGTAGACAAAAAGACAAAAAAATGATAGTAGTTCCAAAAAAGTGGGGATTTGAAGAATGGTGTATTATGGAAGACTTTTATGGATTGAAGAAATTATTCATCAAAGCATTCTGTAGTACCTCTTACCATTATCATAAAATTAAAGACGAGGCCTTTTATATTAATAAAGGAGAAGTATTAGTTAAAATAGATGATATTGTTTATTTCCTTACACTAGGAGATAGGATAAGAATACCTCCAAATACAAAACATTCCGTGTTCGCGATTACAAATGCGGAGATACTAGAAGTATCAACATCAGAATTAGATGAAAGAGTTAGATTAGGTGAGATAGATGAGTTCTAAAAAAAAGATAGGATTTCTCAGCTTATATGGTTGGGGAAGAGGAATGTGTTACGTTACTAAAACATACATCGATATGTTATTACCAGAATACGACATATACGTATTAAAAATAGATGATAAAGAAATTGAAGAAGAATTTAAATATGATGGAGTCACGATTACGCAATCTCCAAATGGATTTGATGTAAGTGACGAATTTTTCGCGAAATGGATTACAGACAACAAATTAGATGCTGTAGTATTCAATGAATATGGTCAGTGGGGAGATATGGAAAATAATTTAGTTAAAACTACTAAGAATTTAGGCGTGAAAGCGTTTGGATATTTAATTTGGGAAAGATTCCATCCAAAACAAACTGCAGATTATGATAGATTATTAGCTCCTACTACATCAATGGAAAGATTTTATCGAGCACATAAGATTAGGAATTTCTCATATATCCCGTATTCATTAAATTTAGAAAAAGAGTTTCCAGCAAGTATGGAAGTTAAACGTTCAGACAAATTTACTTTTTTTCATCCTGGTGGATGGGGAGGAGTGCATCAAAGAAAAAACACAGAAGCCGTATTACAAGCATTTAATACTCTAGATAAAGAAAATACTAAGTTAATTATCACGTCTCAAAAAAAACTGAGTTCAGAACTTAGAAACAAATTAGATATCTTTAAAGGAGAAGTAGAAATTATCGATAAGAATTTGTCTAGAAAAGAACTTATAAAGCAATATTACAAATGCGATGTAGTTGTTCTACCTAGTAAATGGGAAACTATAGGTATTCCAATTTTAGAATCTCTAGCTGCTGGTAAACCAGTTATTACTACTGATGCACCTCCTATGAACGAATTCATCAGAACCGGATTAAATGGATATATAGCCACTGGTGAAATGAACGAATATGAAGGTATTGCAATAAATGGAATTGATGTTGACGTTGTAAGTCTTAAGAATCAGATGGAATCTTCAATGAATGAATTCTTCTATCCTCTTACAGCTAAGAATGCTCGTGGAGTCGCAGAATCTATTTACGATATTAAAAAGAATAAAAACTATTTTTTAGAATTATTGGAGAAAGAATTAGAATGAGAGCACTTGTATTAGGCAATATGACAGACCAACATACTGGTTTGTACATTTGTCGTGCATTTAAATCTCTTGGACATGAAGTCGTTGCTATAGATGTTAGAAAAATAGTCCAGACAGTCTCCGGACCTAAGAATCAAGAAATAATATTGGACGAAGTGAACAAGCAAACTAAGATTCCTGACGTTGTCATAACTATGAAAGGTAAAGAATTGACTCTTAAGACATTAAGAACTTTAAAAACAAAATATCCTAAAGCTAAATTTATTGATTGGTTTTTTGATATTTACTTAAATGAAAAATATATCTGGAATACTCCAGAATTTTTCAAAGCAATTGAATTATATGATTACTTTATATGTGCGGTTAAAGGGGTAAGTGATAAACTTAAAGAACAAGGTGTAGACAATGTATATTACATTGACCAGGCATGCGATCCCGAGTTTAATAACGCTGTGTATTTAAATAACTTCCAAAAGAGAAAATATGGTAGTGATGTGACATTTGTTGGCTCTCTTGGTTATCTGGGTATACATAAAAATAGACTTGAGACGCTGTCTCGTATTGCTACAGAGGGATTTGATTTAAAAATATGGGGAAACGTAATATGTGAGTGGAAGATGATACCTCCAATTTTACGACCATTACATACTAAAACTATAGTGATGAACCAGGATCATAGTAGTGTGGTTCAATCCTCATTAATTACTCTTGGTATTGACGCAGAACCGACATTAGATGCCGGGTGGAGTGTAAGATTATTTAAGGTCTTGTGCGCAGGTGGATGTTATCTAACAAATAATACCAAAGGATTGAGTAACTTGTTCAAAATTAATAAAGAGGATGAAAACATAACAGACGACCAAGATATGGTAGTTTATTACAATCTTCAAGACTTAGTCGACAAGTTAGACTTCTTACTTGAGCATGACGATATAAGAACGAAAATAGCAGAAAATGGTAGAAAAACTGTGTTAGAAAAACATACGTATAAGCACAGAATAGAAGAATTATTAAAATTAATCGGAGAGAAATAAAAATGAGAATAGACGTAAATGTAAAAACAAAAACAGGGCATGGTGACCTAAAGAGAACAATTGATGTTGACGAAAGTAGATTAACAGTACCACTATCAGATGCAATCAATACATCAATGAGTGCGATTGGAAGAGAAATTCAAAAAAGTTTTGGCGTATCTGCTGAGGCAGATAATAAAATTGCAGAAGCAAAGAATAAAGCTGCAGAAGAAACCAAAGTAGCAGAAGATAAGAAATTCCATGATGCAGTTACTACTGAAGTAGAAAAAAGAGTTAAAGATGTTGAGTTAAGACTTACAGAACGAATTCAAGAAGCTGCTAAAGCAATTGCTGAACAAGTACCACCAAAAGTAGAAACTAAACCAGAGTCTGCTGTTCCTGCAACACCTACAGCTCCAACAACACCAGAACCAGTTACTAAACCTGCAGAAACTAAAGCTGCGCCAGCTGCTGCTAAACCAGAGGGGCAATAAAATGACAACTGATAGAATTCCGTTTACATTAGGTAAATTACCGTGCGGGCATCATCCAGCTTGTTTATATAGATATAGAGGGAAACATGGTGAGAGTCTCAAATATTGTATGGCATGTATTTGTGAGAAATCTGGAATTGAAGATGTAGATACTCAATGGAAAAACTTAAAAGCACAAGAAGCTAATGAACCTGTTGTTGAGGAAACTCCAGAAGAAGTAGAGATTCCTGTTAGAGATTCAGAAGTAATCGACGCAGTATCAACTATTATACCTGCTAAGCCAAAAAAGAAAGCCAAGAAGTGATTATTAAATAATGAGAACGTACGCCCACAGAAATAAGACCTCTGTAAAATTGGAATGTTTCAAATTGTTTCCTGATGGTAATATATCTAAACAAGACAGACAGAACAATAGAGGTCTTTTTGTGTGGATAGATAGAAACATGGGTGGTTTTAATTCCGCATATAATTTTGTATATGGTAGAGAATATGTAGATAAACGGACTCTAGTGGATAAAACAGGTAAGAATAATGGAAGATATATAGATGGAAGAACTCCAGAAGTTAGAAAAGCCAGAACTAGTAAAAAATATAAAGAATGGAGAATGATGGTATTCGGAAGAGACAATTTTACTTGCCAAGATTGTGGTAAACGAGGATGTTATTTAGAAGCTCATCACATCAAACCATTTTCCACGCATAAACATTTAAGATTTAATGTAAATAATGGAATTACATATTGCAAAGCATGCCATATAAAAAACAATATCTATAGAGGAAGACGAGGTAACAAAAATTAGAACGTACGAGGATATATACAGGAGCTACTTAAAGTGGTTAGAAAAAACCACTGGTAGTAATGAATTTAAATATGAAACGTTCTTTTTGGATAAAGACGAGAAAACTGTAAAGGCGTCGCTATATAAAAGCATATTAGATTTATGCTACGATAAGAAAGATGGTCTGTACTACTTTTGTAAATTCATAATTGGAGGTTTAAAAGATATCGGATATCCTTTTTCATTTAGATATAACGGTCTACTTAGAAAATGGGATAATCTTGTTAAACAACACAATAGATTAGCTATCATGTGCGCGCGTGGACATGGGAAACTATGTGCAGATTCTACTCCTGTATTGACGACAACGGGATGGAAGACCCATGGAAATCTTATAATTGGAGATAAAGTTTATGGAGTAAATGGAAATATCATTGACATATTAAATATTAACAAGAAAGATTATGCTAATTATATAGTGGAATTTAGTGATGGAGAAAAGATAAGATGCCACGAAAACCACGAATGGACATTACATGACATTACTAAAAGAAAAAATCCAGCGACAATAGAAACAAAAGAACTTATTGACAACATTAAGACTTATAAATCTCAGAGAAGTAGATTTTTTCTTCCTAATATTAAACCACTTGCATTTGGAGAAAAAGAACTATCTATAGACCCTTATTATTTAGGATTGTGGTTAGGAGATGGAAAAAGTTATAATGATACAATATCTCACTCTCCAAATGATATGGAATCTATAGATTCTATAAAATATGAGTTGTCATCTAGAAGTACACATAAAGATACTGGTGTAGTTTATTCAAGTTACGCAAAAAACAACTTATATAAACATTTCAAAAATCTAAATTTGTACAATAATAAACATATACCGGAAATCTATAAACAATCTAGTATAGAACAAAGATTAGAATTGTTAGCAGGATTAATAGATTCAGATGGGTCTGTAGCAAAAAATTGTAACAAGATTAGAATAGTTAATACTAATAAAAAAATTATAGATGCCTGCGTTGAAATATTACGAAGTTTGGGTTTACGTCCATATGTTACTACTCAACAACCAAAAAAAGGACATCTTTGTAATGGAAACCTAATTCAAGGTAAAAAAACAGTATACACAATTGGATTCGTATCAAATATTGACATTCCAACTAGACTTCCAAGAAAAAAGATAAAAATTGCAAAATTGAATAGAATTGCAATTACTGACGTAAGATACGAACCAAATGGAGAAATGGGCAATTGTATCATGGTTGATTCCGACGATGGATTGTATCTAGTAGGCGAACAATTAATACCTACCCACAATTCAGTGTTTTTTTCAGAGATATTAAACCTCTATGATATGTTCTTATTCCCTCATAGAAAAATATTAATTGAATCTTCTAATCAAGACCAAGCGAACAGAATCTTAGGTGAGATACTTAAAATAATTCAGAGCAACGAATGGTTAAACAGCAAACTTACTGCATCTAGAGCAGAAAAGATTAGTTTTAATGGTGGATATATATTAGGCAGTGGTTTTGGTACAGAAATTAGAGGAGAACACGTCGACAGAATTGTAGTGGACGATATCTTAAGGTCAGATAATAAGTTAACAGACAATGAGATAGAAGATTTTCTTGACATGGTATTAGCTCCAATGTTAATAAACAGACGTGGACAACTTATAATAGTAGGAACGCCAAAGTCAGAAACAGATATATTTCAAACAATAATGTTAAGAATAAAACAAGGCAGTACTTGGAAACTAGAAAAGTTCCCTGCTATTGTAGATTATGATACTAAAGTAATACAATGTCCAGACAGATTTACGTGGGACATCTTAATAAGAGAACGACTCAATATGGGTTCGTTAAAATTCGCTAAAGAATTCCAACTTGAAACATTTAGTAGAGAAATGAGTTTATTTCCTTCTAGAATTGTAGACCCAGCCAAAAAGAAAGGCAAAGAAATGGTTTTAATGACAAAGTTGGATAAACGTGGACCGGAATGGATGATAGTAGCTGGAGTGGACGTTGCAAGGAGTGGAAGTGTTAGCGCAGACTTCTCTACGTGCATTGTAATAGCGTATAATGGCGTTACCCAAGAAAAACAGATATTACACTTCTGGAGAAGTAAGGGTCTCAAAATAAGCGAACAAGCAGCTCAGATAGCAGATATATCAAAGAGATTCAATCACCCTATGTTTTTAGTAGAACAGAATAATATGGGGCAAGATATGATAGACGAATTAGTAGATACTTGGAATGTTTATGTAGAAAGTTTCGTAACTGGTGGACGAGGGCAGAAAAAAGACGAATTAATCAGATTTTTAATACAGGCGTTTGAACATGAACAAATGGTAATACCCCAAGGAGATGAATATACTCTAAGCCAAATGGAAATTTTAAATGATGAGTTATCAAAATTTTGTGTAACCACAACTCCTGCAGGAAATGAACGATTTGAAGGAGTAGGAGCACATGATGACACAATAATCGCTCTAGCTTTAGCAAATAGAGCTACACAAATTGGCGGGCTTCCATTTGCAGTATCAAGTAGTAGAAATGATTCTATTCATAACGGTCATGCTAATATGTATAAAGCTATAATGAAAGAAAGTTCCAAACACGAAACAGATTTAGTAAACAAAATTAGAATGGGAATATTAAAATGAATACTGGTGGTAATACAATGACTAGAAAGAAATTAACAGCGATTATAGGACCAATGTTTAGTGGTAAAACAACAGAATTAATAGAAATTTATGATTCAATGAAAGGAGAATCACCAGCAATATTTAAACCTGTCGTCGATAACAGATACGGAGTTAACTCAATAGGTAGTCACGATGGAGTAAATAGACCTGCTATTGTGTGTGTAGATACCAAAGACATAATTAAATATATAGAAAACAATACTATCACTGCAGTTTTAATTGATGAAGCTCAATTTTTCGATGCTGGAATAGTAAGACTGGTAGATGAAATAGTAGAACAAGGAGTTCCAGTGTATTTCTCAGCATTAAACCAGAATTATTTAGGTAGACCTTTTAATTTTAAAGGTAGTGCAAGACATATTGGAGAATTAATAGCGGCATCAGATGATATTAGATATAAAACTGCTATATGCGACGTATGTGGTGGAAAAGCTACAAAAACACAAAGACTAGCTGGATTAGAACAAGAAGTACTGGTGGGTGGATCTGAGTCATATTCAGCAAGATGTGCAGAACATCATACTAAAAAATTATTATTATAAAGGTGAACGAAAATGAAACTAAAAGTAACATTATCAAATAAATTATATAAGGATGACATTCCAGAGAAAGAAGTAGCTGGAGAAATAGATGTAGAGAAATTTAATACTGTTGACAAATTAGGTGGAGAAATGCAGAAAATTATAATGATTCATTATAAAAGAATAACTCCAGAGTTAGCAAAAGACGAAATACTTTATCTATATACAGATTTAGAACTAAAAGAAGGAGAAACTGTACAAGGTGGAGTCAGCTTAAGTGGAAATGCTATTAAAACCATGGCTACTGCGTTTAAAGCTATCACACACTATGCAGCCAAACAAGTATTAGATACTATAAATCCACCAAAAAGAGAAAAAGATGTGAAGAAAGATGAATAAAAGAGGCATGCTGTTACTATTTTGGATATTATTTCCATTATATAGTGGTGGAATATCATATTTATGCAATAATTTTACAGCTTTTGCTATTTGTATGATGTTAGAGTTTTTAATAACATGTTATCTATTCTTCAAAGTGATTGTGGCGGAATAAAATGAAAAATAACGAATATATAGAGTCAGTTTGTAAAATTTGTGGTAAAACTTGGACTTTTGGCTTAAAAAGCGACTGGCCGGGCATAGACAGTCCAATTAGAGACACTTGCGTAGAATGTCTAATATCACAAGCCAACAAACTAGCAAGTTTACCTGATAGTTCCCAGTGAGACCATTAATAACAGTATAACAACAAAGGTGAGAACGATGATTAAGAGAATTTTAAAGATAATTGAGAGAAAGTACACTAAAATTTTCGACACGTTCTTAGAGTCTGTATTTTATGAAGACTTCTTACAGCCATTATAATACTTATCGTTAGTATATTAAAGCCCTAATTTTCTATAACAAAACCTTTTTCTTCTTTTTTCTATCGGCATTTTTCGCCAAAGGCGCGACATTCTAAGAATCTATTAAGGTAGTATGATTAAAGATAATACTCTCTTCTTAGAAGATAGTCATTCGTAGGAGGTAGTCTATCATAACAAGAGTAGATGCAATCTACTAGGTCTATGCAGTAGATTACTGTATAACTGTGATAGATTTTTAATCTATCAGGTTCATGTAACTGTAAGTTACATAACAAAAGTGTTTTCTCAAATTTTGTACCGGTTAGTCGGTATATAGTACCCTGAAAAAATA
>Ga0114918_10005786_pt1 | contig 10572 bp, 8 predicted proteins | sample LantaG_FD_87015 | JGI IMG/M metagenome (GOLD analysis project Ga0114918, IMG submission 87015) | Deep subsurface microbial communities from Baltic Sea to uncover new lineages of life (NeLLi) - Landsort_02402 metaG | ecosystem: Environmental > Aquatic > Marine > Oceanic > Sediment | place: Baltic...
ACCCTTAAGCAGGACGGCATAGAAAAGATCTTAGCCGGAACCTGTGATCTTTTGCAGGTTAGGAGGGTGTGTATTAAGTAGCTGATAGTTCACAGCTCATAGCTGATAGCCTGAAGGATTCAATTCTTTTACTATTAGCTTATGACTGTGAGCTATGAGCTAATAAATTGCGAAGCAATTTATTCAACTGCTTTCCTGAATTTATCCAGTTGTTTATTATAATGAGAACGGTTGCTTTTGACCCGTTCAAGGGCACGAAGCTCCGCTGCAATTGCTTTTTCATACTTTCCGTTAACAAAATAACTTTCGGCAAGTGTATCTAAAATATGCGGTGCTTTAAGCAAGGTTACTGCTTTTTTGGAGAGTTTTAAAGCCCTTATGGAGTTGCGATAACTTAGATCGTCACAGGTTGCATAAAGCCAGGCAAGATTATTTAAAACATGCGGATTATCCGGATTAAGGGTGAGAGCTTTTTCGTATGCCTGTTTTACTCCGTTATAGTTTTTTGCATTATAATAAATATCACCCAGAGTCTGGTAAAGATTCGGGTCGTCGGGTGATTTTTCGAGTTCTCTGAATATAATTTTTTCAATAAAATGATTGTTGAGCTTTTTTCCTGCTGCACCAAAATTCAGACTGTAGCCGACGATTCCTACTAATACAATTGCTGCAAAATAAATTCCAATGCTTTTTTGTATCTTCCTGTCATGACGGAAAATGTAATTTTTGTCTGTTTCACACTTGTTAAGATAATCTACCCGTTCCCTGATGCTGAAATGGTGCCAGTTTGGCCTGTCCGGAGACTGTCCGCTTGTTGCGCTAATCTTTCTAAATGTTGAAATTAAAGGTTTTGCGCTGTCAAACAATGTATATACATAACAGTCGGCCTGGCGTTCGAAATTACGCATAAAATAACCAAATACATAACGGAAATAGATTAAAAAAATACAGATCTCGGTTATGCTGAATATGGTTGAGATCACAGTAGTCCGATTTAAACCCATACCGGTTGTAAATTTAAGGACAGGTTCTGTGAAAAGAATCAAATAAATAATCAGGTCATAAGTAGCATATGATAAAAGCATGTAACCTGTAAAAAAAACAAGATAGAATATAAGGTGCTTTCTTTTTATATGTCCGATTTCATGGGCAATTACGGAATCAATCTCATCAGGTTCCAAAAAACTAAGAAGAGGGCCGGTGACGAGAATGTAACGGAATTTTTTAATAAGTCCCATAACACCTGCGGTGATCATCCTGCTTCCGAATGCCGGCCAATATAAAATATTGGCATATTTTAAGCCGGCTTTTTTGCACAGAAATTCGATTCGACTCCGATCATGCCCATTTTCAAGTGGTTTGCATCTCCAGAATTTCTGGATAATAGCCGGACCGATTATGGCAATGCCAAAAAGGAAAATCAGGAAATAGATAACCTGACCTTCTGTGGTTGCAAGAAGCTGTTTCGGAAGCTCAAATGGCAATGAATTAACAAAATCCAATATCCCTGATAAGAAAAGCCATGGCAGGAGCACGGGAATTGAAAATGAAATGTTTGACCATACGTATGATTGCCAGGAATCGTCGGTTTTGAAGAGCATCCTGTATGATTTATGAGCAAAAGTCCATATAATGGAAAGATAGAAAATAAAGATTCCAAGAAAAAAAAGCGCCGTAAATGTGGGAAATGCTGAAAAAACAGGTATATCTATTAAAAAAGACGGAAGGTTGAGGCCATAAACATTGATACCAAAAAGCAGGATTGCAGCTGAGGAATGGCGGGTTATTATGGTGTCGAATTTATAAGCCAGTACAGAAAAGCTTTTCGCTGAAATCTGTTTTTCGAGTTTGTGAAATTGAAGACGGGTAAGGAAAGCAAATATAAAAATAAGGCAAAGAAATAAAAATAAAGTTTCAAAGGGGCCGAAATTTGTTTTTTCCGGAGGCTGATAAGTTGTGTAAATGAGAAGTACAATAATGAAATAAATAAAATTAGCAAACATCATTTAAAATATCTTTCTTTTTCACTGTAAATACACCCACAATACTGCTGGCGATATAATCCGATGCTTTTCGATTCTTCGATTCCGCTCTTCCAGCCGGTTCTAAAATCCTGGTAATAAAACTTAACTCCGACACTGCTGCTGATTGACTCACCCATCGATTTTATTGTGTCATGTTTCTGGAATTTACTGTACAAAAGGGTGCTGGTGAAATAATCAAACCTGCCGTGCTTTGCGACGAGAGCGGTAGATCGAAGGCGTTCATGATAACAGTATGAGCAGCGATTTGACTCTCTGAATACCACGTTTCTGATAAAACCCTCCAGATCGTATCCTTCCTGGTATATAACGCGAAGATTTATTTCCTTTGCATAAGACTCCAATGTCTCTTTGCGTTTTAAGCATTCTGTGTATGGGTGGATATTATGGTTATAAAAAAAACCCATCACATCCAGGCCTTGTTCACGCAGGAATTTAACAGGGTATATTGAACAGGGAGCGCAACAGATATGAAGCAGAATTTTCAATCTCTTTCCCCGAAAATTGCAGTTCCGATTCGAACCAGGGTTGCCCCTTCTTCTATGGCAACCTCAAAGTCGCCGGTCATGCCCATAGAAAGTTCGTCCATAGTGACGTTGTGTATGGCTTCTTTGCCGATTTGATCTCGCAGGTTGCGGAGGTTTTTGAAAAAAGGTCTGACTTTTTCAGGTGCATTGAAAAAGGGAGGCATAGTCATCAGCCCCTTTATGGCTATATTTTTTAAAACACTTATTTCTTTGACCAGGTTCAGCGTATTTTGAACAGAAATACCTGATTTTGAGGATTCACCGGCAACATTTACCTGTATAAGAATGCTTTGAATTTTATCTGTTTTTTTTGCCTGCTTATCGAGTTCGAAGGCAAGCTTGAAAGAATCGACAGAGTGGATTAAGTCAAAAATTCTAATGGCATATTTTGCCTTATTTGTTTGAAGATGGCCGATAAAATGCCAGGATACCGGATATGAGGAGAGTGAGTTGAATTTGGTTTTCGCTTCCTGAATATAATTCTCACCAAGAATGTTAGCTCCGGCATCAATAGCTTTCTTAACTGTTTCTGAAGGTATGGTTTTACTTACAGCAACAAGACGTACAGTTTCAGGATTCCTTCCTGATGAAACAGCGGCTATCTTTATGCGATCCATCACACTTTCTAAATTTATTTTCAAAATTCATATTCCTTACTGAATTTTTACACTAAATAAACCCTTTTTGTCCGAGAAATAGAAGGATATCCTGTGCTGCTTCGTTGGGAGTAATATCGGTTGTATTGATACTTACCTCAGGTGATGCCGGTATTTCATAAGGATCGTCAACACCGGTGAATCCTTTAATAAGTCCTGCTCTGGCTTTTGCATACATACCTTTCCTGTCTCTTTTTTCGCAAATTTCGATGGGCGTTGAAACATGTACTTCTATAAAACCGCCATAAGATTCTATAGTTGAACGTATTTCTGAGCGAGTCGATTCATAAGGTGCAATAGGTGCACATACAGCGATGCCCCGGTTTTTTGTAATCTCACTGGCTACAAAACCTATGCGGCGGACATTGATGTCTCTGTCTTCTTTATTGAACTTTAAATTACTCGACAGGTTGCGGCGCACAATGTCTCCATCAAAAAGAGTAACAGGCCGCTCCCCAATTTCAAGAAAACGAGAATATAGAACCTTGGCAATGGTAGATTTGCCGGCACCTGAAAGTCCGGTTAAAAAAACGGTAAACCCCTGTTTATGTGGGGGCGGGTAAGCATTTCGAAGTTCCTCGACAACTTCCGGGAATGTAGCCCATTTAGGAATTTGCCTGCCCGATAGAATCCTTTCCCGGATATCCGAACCGGAAAGAGAAATGGTTTTGGTATCTTCAGGTACTTGATCAACAAAGCTGTATTCGTCTTCAAAAGGAAGATAGACCATTTCATCAAATGAAATAATCTTTATATCGATATCTTTTGAATATTCTTCTGCCAGTTTTTGGGCATCATTGCTTTTATAGAAAGACTTTCCGTTTTTATCACGGCCGGGTCCCGCATGGTTATGGCCTACAATAAAATGTGTACATCCATAGTTTTTCGAAATAATCGTTTGCAAAAGCGCTTCCCTTGGGCCTGCCATGTGCATTGTATAAGGAAGGAGATTTAAAATAAAAGAATCAGGCGGATAGTGACGGGTGACTTCACGGTAACATCTGACACGGGTATAATGATCAAAATCTCCGGGTTTTGTCATACCTGCAATTGGTAGAAGGAGAAGGTTCGCCTTTGCCTGTTGCATCGCCTTAATGGTCAGTTCATACTGTGGTCGGTGAACAGGTTGTGCAGTCTGAAATCCAACTACACGTTTCCATCCCATCCTTTTATAGATATTCCTGACTTCCTGAGGTGTAAGACGAAGCTGTTTGAAGTCGAAGTGAAGGGGCAGACTTAAAACTTCAAGGGAGCCGCCGATATAAAAGTTGCCCGATTTTTTATAAAGCTGCTGCACACCAGGATGAAACTGGTCTGATGTGCCGAAAATCTGCAGGGCTTCTTTTTCGACCTTTACGGGCCAGATATCTTCGATTTCCATGATGGCCAGAAGAAAACCTTCAGGATCTCTTAACGTAACGGACTGACCGGCTTCAAGAGATTTAGCCTTTGTTTCCGGGATATCCAGACACATCGGAATAGGCCACAAGGCGCCGTTTTGAAGCCGCATGCGATCTAATACAGATTCATAATCTGTGCTTGTCATAAAACCTTTTAAAGGTGAAAAAGTGCCGGTTGCCAAAAGCTCAAGGTCGCAAAGCTGACGGCCGTTAAGAGTGATGTCCGACAAATTAAAGGCGACATCTTTTAGGATATTTTGTCGATTTTCATCGACAAGAAGATTTACAAGGGAGCCGCCGTGTGGTTCGATGATTTTCATATTTCCCATAATCATAAATATTTCGCTATGAGTTTGGACTTTATTTAAATGTTTCTTGCCATAAAAAGCACGAATTTCATAATTAAGAAAATAACGAAATCTTTATTGAGAGTAATTAACATTATAAAAGGGGTCAAGATAAAACTGTAAACTTATTGCGATTTGTTGGAGACTCCGGCCTGATCAAAAGTAAGCATGTCAGTAAAAATCTTTATTGCTCCTTCAATGATTCCCATTGCCAGTGCACCTCCGCTGCCTTCACCAAGGCGCATGCCAAGGTCAAGGATGGGTTCAAGACCCAGATACTTCAACATGGCAACATGGCCGGTTTCTTCAGAGCAGTGCCCGGCAAAAAGATAACTTGTTACAAGAGGACAAAGTGAATGAGCAATAAGTGCTCCGGCTGTAGAAATAAATCCATCTATTACCACAGGGCGTCCATGATATGCCCCGGCCAGAATACACCCGGCAATTCCGCCGATCTCAAATCCTCCGAGTTTTGATAGAACGTCAAGACCATCTTTTATGTCGGGTCGGTTTAAATCAATCCCTTTTTGAATTGCTTTCTGTTTTTTTAAAAGGCCCTGGTCATCAACACCTGTTCCCCGTCCAACCATTTCTTCAAGGGCAGTTTCAGTGAATACTGTCCCGATGGCCGCAGAAGGCGTTGTATTTCCGATTCCCATATCACCCGTGCCAAGCATATCTATCTCTTTATTGAAAAGATCGGTGGCGAGCTGAAACCCTGTCAGGACAGATTCTTCGGCCTCTTTCCGGGACATCGCCGGTCCTCTGGAAAGGTTGGCCGTTCCCTTTGCCACTTTATGTATAAAGAGACGATCTTCTCCATTCAATGAAACAGGGTCCAGGTCTTCAATTATGCCCATATCCACCACAAAAACGTCTGCATTGACCAGACCCGCAAGAACATTAATGCCGGCGCCGCCATTTAAGAATGTTTTGATCATTTCGCCTGTAACTTCCTGAGGGTATGCGCTGATACCTTCTTCTACAACACCATGGTCTCCTGCCATAACCAAAAACGCTTTGCGATCTATGGAAGGTTTTAAAGTTTTACAGATACCGCAAATTTTCTCTGAAATGTCATGGAGCCTCCCAAGCGCACGGGCGGGCATTACAAGCTGCGATGTTCTCTCCTTCGCTTTTTCAATCCATTTCTCATCTACCGGTTTAATGCCTTTTATGATTTCTTTTAATGTAATACTGTCGGTACCCATTGTTTATAACCTCCGTTTAATTGATCTTCCGGTTACTCATGGCCTGCTCAAAAACAAAAAACCCCCAAGCGTTTTACGCTTGAGGATTTACCATCTCCTCAATACTAAACTTTATGGCAGGTCTTCTGACTTACGGATCGTCCTAATTTCTGCACCTTCCCATTTCGTTTTGTTGCGAAACAGTGGTTTTTGCAGATTTCGTCCCCGATCACAGCGGCGGGTCCGTACCGGAATCGAACCGGTTTCCCTATTAATTGCTTAAATGCACCATAAAGCTGAGCATATTTTCTTTGCTTAAATGATATAGCTGGACTCTCTTGTCAAGTTTTTTCGTAACTGGTTCAACCGCGATCCTTTTAACCTCGCGCTTGCAACGGGGCTGGAAACGGATATTTTTGTCTAAAATATTACATCATAACACCTATAACTTAAGATGCTTGCATATATAGATAATTTTCTGAAAATATTAGATAAAATAATTGAAAAGCGGTTAACAGTATAGTATAGATAAACTGATAAGCTGTTAAGGATAAAAATGCTTTTTTACTTCATCAGCTTAACGGCTTTCAAGGCTTATCCTTAATAATTCGGAGATATAAAATGAAAGGATATGTACAGGTTTATACAGGAAACGGTAAGGGAAAAACAACGGCTGCACTAGGGCTTTCTATAAGAGCGGCAGGAGCGGGGTTGAAAGTTTTTATCGTGCAGTTCCTGAAAATGGGAGATTACAGTGAAATAAAAGCGCTTGAAAGGTTTTCCGATCTTATTACCATAGAACAGTATGGACTTGGCCGTTTCATTAAGGGAAAGCCTTCACCTGAGGATATAGAATCCGGCAGGAAAGGTCTTGAAAAATTGAAATCAATAATTGCAGCGGGAGAACATGATGTGGTAGTTATTGAAGAAGGAAATGTTGCGGTAATGTGCGGTCTTTTTTCAGCACAGGATCTTTTGGATGTAATTGAATTAAAACCTGAAAATATGGAAATTGTTATTACAGGACGAGGCGCTGCACCTGAAATAATTGAAAAGGCGGATCTTGTTACCGAGATGAAAGAAATCAAGCATTATTATCAGAAAGGGGTGAAGGCCAGGGTCGGAATCGAAAAATAAAGTTGATGGCGTCGTAAAAAGTCTTACCTACTGCGTTGTAGCGGTTTTTCAAGAACTCGACATATATGTAGTCTCATACCTGGAAAACCGCTACGCCTTGTATAAGAGCCTTTTTACGACGCCATCCGGCGCTTATTCAAAATTGGCTGGTTTGTAAAAAATTCAACTTAAGAATTGTGCTTCATCTTTATGTAAAAAACAATAGTACTATGCTACAGGAAAAAATTAAATGATTATTGAGGATGCCAATTATTATATTGACGGTGTACTTGAAGGGAACAGACGGGTTATTGCAAAAACCATTACACTTGTCGAAAGTTCGCTTACTGCCCATCAGGAAGTGGCAAAAACCATAATTGATACTCTTTTGCCTTATAGCGGAAAAGCGGTTCGTATTGGGATAACAGGAGTTCCGGGTGTTGGGAAAAGTGCATTTATTGAAAGTTTCGGCATGATGCTTTTAAAGGATGAACATCGCATAGCAGTTCTTGCGGTTGATCCCAGCAGTAAAAAAAGCGGCGGAAGTGTCATGGGAGACAAGACGCGTATGGAAAGGCTTTCTGTCGAAGAAAGTGCATTTATACGACCATCACCTTCAGGGGGAACCCTTGGCGGCGTTGCAAGAAAAACCAGGGAAACAATGCTTGTGTGTGAAGCCGCCGGTTTTGATGTAATGATAGTGGAAACAGTTGGTGTAGGACAATCTGAAACAACGGTTGCTTCAATGGTCGATTTTTTCTTGGTGCTGATGCTGTCAGGTGCCGGGGATGAACTCCAGGGAATAAAAAAAGGTGTGCTGGAACTTGCAAATGCGGTAGCTATAACAAAAGCTGACGGCGACAATATTGAAAAAGCAAAACGGGCAAGGAAAGAGTATGAAACAGCTTTACATTTAATAAATCCGTCTTCTTCAAACTGGTCGCCTCCTGTAGTTACATGTAGCGCGCTGAAGCTTGAAGGTATTGAAAATATCTGGGAGGTTGTTTTAAATCACAGGGAAAAGCTTAAATCGACAGGAGAGTTTGAAGAAAACCGTAAAAACCAGTCTATAGAATGGATGTGGTCACTTGTAGAAGAAGGACTCAAAGATCAATTTTATAAAAATCTTGGTGTAAAAAAGATGCTGCCAAAAATTAAAAAAGAGGTGGAAAGAGGAAAAACCGCACCAACAGCCGCGGCTTATGAGCTTCTTTCATCTTTTTTTAATAAGAGAATAAAGAAGAAGGGTGAATAAAAAAAAAGAAAATAAAAAAGCGGCGTGTATTGCAGTATTTGGCACAGGTTCCGATGTAGGGAAAAGCATTATTTCAACTGCCCTTTGCCGTTTTTTTAAAAACAAAGGGATAAATGTCGCACCGTTTAAGGCACAAAATATGTCCAACAATTCCGGCGTTACACCGGAAGGACTGGAAATGGGAAGAGCACAGATTGTCCAGGCCGAGGCTGCTGGAATTCCTCCCCATGTGGATATGAACCCTATCCTTTTAAAGCCCACCGGTGAAGTCGGGTCACAGGTTATACTTTTCGGAAAGGCACTTGGAAAAGAAGCTGCGGCCGATTATCATAAAAAGAAAGAACATTTCTTTACAAAAATATGCGCAGCTATCGATAGATTAAGAGAAGAATACGAGATCGTTGTGATCGAGGGAGCCGGTTCATGTGCGGAAGTAAACCTTATGCCACACGACATAGTTAACTTTCGAATGGCTGAATATGCCGACGCACAGGTTATTCTGGTAGCCGATATTCACAAGGGTGGTGTATTTGGCCAGATAATCGGCACACTGGAATGTCTTTCCACTGAACAGCGAAAAAAGATAGCCGGATTTATTATCAACCGTTTCAGGGGAGATATCGGTCTGTTTGAAGATGGCGTAAAATGGATAGAAAATAAAACAAAGAAAAAAGTGTTCGGTATCCTTCCCTGGTATAATCATATAAACATTGAGGCCGAGGATTCGGTTATCATTGAAAATCCGAAAGGTGTTTTCGTGACGAATGATAATCTTCCGTCAATAGCTGTTATACGAATACCACATATTTCAAATTTTACAGATTTTGATCCTATTTCAAGACTGCCAGGTGTCGATCTTCATTTTATTGAAAAGCCACAAGAGCTTTCTTTGTTCAAGGCGGTTATCATTCCGGGATCGAAGAATACGAGATTCGATCTCAAATGGCTGAAGAAAATACGATGGTCGGATAAGCTTTTTTCATATGTAAATAATGGAGGTTCCATACTGGGTATATGCGGCGGTTATCAGATGATAGGGAAGTATGTTCACGATTCCGATGGGCTTGAAGGAAAACCTGGTTCAACAGAAGGACTTTCTCTTTTGCCGGTGGAGACTTTCTTGAAAGCTCCCAAGACAACGACTCTGACAAGATTTTCCTGGGATAATATCGATGGAATGGGTTATGAAATTCATATGGGACAGACAGAAATTAAAAATGGTGATTACATGTTTCAGGTTCATGAGCGAAACGGTGTATCCTGCAAAAGCCGTGATGGTTGCATTTTAAATGGACATCACATTATGGGAACTTATATACATGGCCTTTTTGATAATCCCGGTATTACAAAGCGCTGGCTGGAAACCATTGGGCTTGGGAGTATAGAAGTTTCAAAAACCCATGGATTTGCTGCAAAGAACAAGGAATACGATCTCCTGGCTGAGCATTTTGAAAAATATATAGATACCAAAGGGATTATTGAGTCATTTGCTTCAGGAGTGAATGAGTGAAAAAAACAACATTTATAATAGGTGGATGCAGAAGCGGTAAAAGCCGGCATGCACTTGAGCAAGCTGAAAAGATATCAGTAAGAAAAAAAATCTTTATCGCAACTTGTATGCCCCTTGATGATGAAATGAAAGAACGGATCGATCGCCATAAACAAGAAAGAGATAAAAGCTGGAGGACTGTTGAATCTTCGCTTGAATTGCCGGAAGCAATCAATGAAAATAGCAGGGAAGGGGACGTTATTCTGGTCGATTGTCTGACCCTGTGGATAAACAACCTTCTCATGGAAACGGAAGACCATGATATTCTACATCAGCGTATCCATAAATTAATATTCGCAATTAAAGAAGCAAAATGTTCGATCATACTCGTTTCAAATGAAGTCGGGGCAGGGATTGTTCCGGAAAACAGTCTTGCAAGACAGTTCAGAGATTTAGCAGGATTTAGCAACCAGAAAGTAGCTGAATACGCAGAAAGGGTAATATGGATGGTTGCAGGAATTCCGGTGGTCATTAAATCAAAGTCATTACC
>Ga0114918_10005787_pt1 | contig 10571 bp, 11 predicted proteins | sample LantaG_FD_87015 | JGI IMG/M metagenome (GOLD analysis project Ga0114918, IMG submission 87015) | Deep subsurface microbial communities from Baltic Sea to uncover new lineages of life (NeLLi) - Landsort_02402 metaG | ecosystem: Environmental > Aquatic > Marine > Oceanic > Sediment | place...
GCGGAGGACTTGCACCTCCCGACAGTCGAACATGCTCGGCGCACAAAGACGGAAAAAGGGTCCAGGACCCTTTTTCAGGCGCCGCGGCGCTGGACCTGGAAGATGGCGAGGCCGGCGCGCCAGGGTCGGCCGGTTTCGTTTCTGCGGCCCCCGCCGAGCGCGGGTTTGGGATTGAAAGACCGCCTCACGGAGCGTAAACTCTGGCCTCTGCGGACGAAACGGAGAACGCCCTCGTGCCGAATATCGCCGTCCTGGGTTCCACGGGTTCGATCGGGCGGATGACGCTCCAGGTGGCCGCCTCGCTCGGGCCGGAGTACCGGGTCGTCGCGCTGGCGGCGGCCTCGAGTGCCCGGCGCCTGGCCGAGCAGGCCGCCGAAACCGGGGCTGCGTGCCTGGCCGTCGGCGACGACGAAGCCGCCCGGACCCTGGCCGGCGCGCTCCCCAAAGGCGTGAATCCCGAAATCCTCGTCGGGCCCGGCTCGCTCGCCGAACTGGCCGCACGCGACGACGTGGACATCGTCCTCCTGGCGGTGGTCGGCGGGGCGGGATTGCCGGCCGCCCTGGCAGCGGTGCGGGCGGGCAAACGCCTCGCCCTCGCGAACAAGGAAAGCCTCGTCATGGCCGGCCGGCTCGTCATGGCCGAGGCCCGGCGCTCGGGCGCCGAAGTCATTCCCGTGGACAGCGAGCACTCGGCGGTGTTCCAGGCGATGGCGTGCGGCCGGCGCGAGGAGGTGCGGCGGGTGATCCTGACGGCGAGCGGCGGGCCGTTTTACCGCCGGCCGGCCGGCGAGTTGGCCCGCGTCACGCCCGCCGAGGCCCTTGCCCATCCGACCTGGTCCATGGGCCCGAAGATCACGATCGATTCCGCGACGCTCGTCAACAAGGCCCTCGAGGTGATCGAGGCGCATCACCTGTTCGACCTCGGGGCCGACGAAATCGGCGTGCTGATTCACCCGGAGTCGACGGTTCACTCGCTCGTGGAGTTCATGGACGGTTTCGTGATCGCCCAACTGGGGCCGCCCGACATGCGCATGCCCATCCAGTACGCCCTGACGTATCCGGAGCGGCGTGCGGCCCCGTGGGATCGGCTGGACCTGGCGGCCCTCGGGCGGCTGCACTTCGAGGAGCCGGATTTCGAGAAGTTCCCCGCCCTTCGGTTGGGGTTCGAGGTGGTCCGGCGCGGCGGGACGCTCGGGGCGGCCCTTTCGGGGGCCGACGAGGTGGCCGTCGAGGCGTTCCTCGCCGGCAGAATCCGTTTCAACGACATCGTGCCGCTCCTCGAGCGCGTGCTGGCGGCACTTCCGTGGAAGTCCGAGCCGGATTTGGACGATATCCTAGCGACCGATGCCCGGTCCAGAGAGGAAGCGACCCGTTGCCTACCGTCCTGTACGTCGTCGAAATAGCCGTTGCCGTCGGCCTCCTGATCCTCGTGCACGAACTGGGCCACTTTCTGACGGCCAAGTGGTTCGGCGTGCGGGTCCGCAAGTTCGCCATGGGCATGGGGCCGCCCATCGTCAAGTGGCAGCGCGGCGACACGGAGTATTCCCTGCGGCCGATTCCCATCGGAGGATTCGTCGACCTCGCCGGCGAGCACCCCGAGGCCGAGGGCGCCGACGACCCGAAGGCCCTCTGGCGCCGGCCGGCGTGGCAGCGGATCGTCATCTTCTCGGCGGGCGTCGTGATGAACGTGCTCGCGGCGATCGTGTTTTTCTCTGTCGCGTTCCTCATCGGCGTCAACGTCATCGCCCCGGTCGCGGGCGAGATCCTGGCCGGTTCCCCCGCCCAGATCGCGGGCATCCGTGCGGGCGACCGCATCCTGGCCCTCGGCGTCGCGAGTCAAGAGCCCACCCCGATCCAGGCCTTCGACGACCTAATGTACGCCGTGACGCTCGAAAACGCAGGGACGGAATTCACCGTTGAGGTCGAGCGCCCCGCCGACGCCGCCGCTGAGCCGGTCCGAAAAACCTTCCTCGTCAAAAGTTTCCGCCCCGAGGGATCGCTCGGACCGATGTTCGGCATCAACGTCCCGCAGGACACCGTCATCGCGAAGATGCTCACCACCTCGCCCGCTTATCAGGCGGGCCTCGAGGTCGGCGACCGCATCCTGGCGGTGGGCGGCAAGCCCGTAGCCCAGTTGTACCAGGCGGTCGAGGCGCTCGAGCAGGCGCCCGCCGGCCCCGTCGTCCTCACGATCGAACGCAAGGGACGGGAGCAGGACCTTCGCATCGACCCGGCCGAGTTGAAGGAATACCGTTACGGTCTCGCGCCGCCGACCGTCGTCGAGAAAGTCCTCCCGGACAGTCCGGCCGAGAAGGCGGGCATCCGCAAGGGCGACCGTGTCGTCCAGGCGGGCGAGGCGCGCTGGCCTACGCCGGGAGAGGTCAGCGACGCCGTCCAGGCCGCCGGCGCCGGTCCCGGCGCGCCGGGAGTAAACCTCGTGCTCGAGCGCGGCGGCGAGCGCGTCGAAGTAACCTGCCAAGTCGCCATGATGGACGCCGAGGACGGCCCAAAGCCGATGATCGGCGTCGCGATGGCCGGTGCCGTCGGCGACCCCGTCCAGATCGGCCAGGTGGAAGCGGGCGGCGCGGCGGACCGCGCGGGCCTTCGCCCCGGCGACATCATCCTCTCGGTCGGCCCGAACGGGAAAATGCCCGGCGACTGGAACGAGGCCATCGCGGAATCCCGGCGCGCCGGGACGGAGCCCGGAGCGCCGGTGGCCGTCACCGTCGAACGCGGAAGCCAGGTCGTCAAGACCACGCTCGCGCCCGACGCCGTCCCGTACGAGCGATTCACGCTGGAAGGCATCGCCGCCAAGCCCCTCTACGTCGCCCTGCCGCGGATCTACAATCCCCTGGCGGCCGCGGGCGAAGGCCTGAAGCGGACGCGCCTCTGGTTCAGCCGCATCTACACCAGCCTCGCCCAGATGGTCAGGGGCCAGGTCAGCACGCAGTCGGTCGGCGGGCCGGTGCTCATCGTCCAGGCGTCGCTCGCCATCGCCGAGCAGGGCTTGGGGACGCTTATGTCTTTTTGGGGGATGCTGGGCGTCTCGCTCGCGGTCCTGAACTTCCTGCCGCTCCCGCCTTTCGACGGCGGGCACGTCCTCTTCGCCATCATCGCTAAGATCAAGGGCAGCCACGTCTCGCTTAAGGTCCAAACCGCTTTCTGGGCGGCCGGGTGGGTGATGGTCGGTCTGCTCATCCTGCTCGTCATGTGGCAGGACATCAGCCGGCTACTGTAGCGCCGCCGGCGAGTGATTCCAGGCGTTCTTTCGCGGCCGCCGAATCTCCAGTCGCCAGCGCGTCGCGCGCCCGTTCGAGCGCCGCGGCCTGAACGGCGGTGAACGGCACGGCGTCGCCCGCCGCGGCGGGCGGCCTCCAGCCCAGCCGCGCGAGAATCGCTTGTCCCAGCGCGTCCATTCCGTCGCCGTGAAGCGCCGAGACGCGAAGTGCGGAAAAGGGGACAGGCGCCTTTTCTCGTGGGGCGAGCGGCCCGCAAGCGGGCCGGCGAACCAGGAGGTCGGCGAGGTCCGCCTTGTTCCAGGCGGCGACGGCCCGATCGCCGAGCGCACCAAGCGCCGCCGCGTCCTCAGGCCGCACGCCTTCCACGGCATCCAGAAGGTACACGACGACCGCAGCGCCGGCGACCTCGCGGCGGGCCCGCGCCACGCCTTCCCGCTCGATTGGCTCGCCGGACTCCCGGAGGCCCGCCGTATCCACCAGGACGACCGGAAGGCCTTCGATGGCGGCGTCGGCCTCGACGTAGTCTCGCGTCGTGCCGGGCGTCGCGCTGGTGATAACGCGTTCCGCGCCGACGAGACGGTTGACGAGCGTCGATTTGCCGACGTTCGGCGACCCGGCGACGGCGACGCGCGGCGGCGAGGCGAGCAGCCGACCGCACGACTGCCAACGTCCCAGGAGCGCGTCGAGTTCCTTTCCAGCCTCCGCCGAGCGGCCGGCTGCGAGGTCTTTCAAAATTCTCTCGATCGCGCGGGCGAGCGCGCCGTTCAGTTGGTCGAGGAGGATGCGCCCGGCGAGGGGAGTGCGGGCCTCGCGAAGCATGCGCTCGGCGTCGCGCTCGATGGGCCCCGCGCCTTCGAGCGCAAGCAAGCGGTCGGGGTCCACCTTCTCCAGGCCGAGGCCGGCGAGGCGCCGGCAGACGGCCTCGACCGCCGCCGGGCCCCCGTGGCAGTTCACCTCGAAGACCGTCTCCGCCTCGCGGTACAGGATGATTTCGTCGAGGGGTCGACCGTCGGCGTCCACAAAGTGGCCGTAGGCCAACCGGCCGACGTTGGGCATCCTCGGCCGCGCAGACGGGGGCCGTGACGTCAAATCGGAAATCTCAGATTCAAAATTTGAGATATCAGATTTCGGGTGGTGCGGCGCCGGTCGGCGCGGCGGGCGGAAACAGGCTTCCATCGCCCGGACCGCGGCCGGGCCGAGGCAGCGGACGACGGCGATGCCGCCGCGGCCCGGCGGCGTGAGGACCGAGAAGACGCCTGCGCAGCATCCTGCGGAGGCGTTCATCGCTGCTGCCCTTCGCGATACGCGATCACGAGGCCTTCGAGGACGAGGTTCGGCACGACCTGGCGCATGGCGGCCGGCAGGTGCGGGGCGAGGAACGCCGCGTCGCCGCCCGTCAGGAGCACCGCGGCCTCGCGGCCGACCGTTTCCCGCGCGCCTTCGACGAGGGCGGCGACGGCGCCCGTGACGCCGTGCACGAGGCCCGCCGCAATCGCCTCGCGCGTGTTCTTGCCCACGAGAGGCGCTTCGCTCGGAAGGTCCACCCTCGGCAGGAGCGCGGTTCCCTCGGCCAAGGCGCGGGCGATCATCTCGAGGCCGGGGAAAATGGCTCCACCCTGGAACGCCCCGTCGGCGGAGACGGCGTCGACGGTGACGGCGGTGCCGGCATCGACGACGATGCAGGCACCCTCGGCGCGGCGAAAAGCCGCCAGCGCCGCGAGCAACCGGTCCACCCCGACGCTTTCGGGCGCGTCGACCTCGGCGCGGATCGGAATCGGAAAATCCGCGCCCGCCACGTCGGGTTCCGAGCCGGTCACGTCCACCGCGATGCCGCGGAACCGCCTGAGGGCACGCGGGTTCACCGAGGCCACGACGACGGCGACGCCTTCCTCCGAGAAGTCGGCGCCCTCGCCGGGGAGGGCCTCCTTCAAGTTCTCCAGCCGACCGATGGGGACGCGAAGGACCTCGCCGAGCCGGCCGTCGGCATCGGTGAGCGAGACGGAGGCGGTCGTGTTGCCCAGAGTGACGGCGAGCAGTAGGCTCATGGGGCGTCCTCCGCGGCGGCGGCGCCGCCGCCGCAGAGCAGGAGAGCGGGAGAAAGGAGAGAGTGGAAACGGCCGAAAAGGCACCTAGGGCCGGTGGCCGCTCTCCTGCGGTCTCCTTTCTCCTCTCTGCTTTCTGCCTGCGATTCCATGATCACCCGTTCTCCCGTTCAACCGGCTCGGTCACCCGGTCCAGGAGCGAAAGGATCTCGCCGACCAAGCGGTCCAAGCCCTCGCCCGTGGCGGCGGAGATGAGGAGGGCATCGCGGCCGGTTTCCCGGGCGAGATTGTGGCGGGGCGATTCATCCCCGCTTAAGAGATCGGCTTTGGTCATCACGAGGAGTTCTTCCTTGTCGGCGAGGGCGCGGCTGTAGGCTTCGAGTTCTCGACGGATGGCGCGGTAGGCGTCGGCGGGCGTCTGGCCGGTGTGCGGCTGGACCTCCACGAGGTGCACGAGGACGCGCGTCCGCTCGATGTGCCTGAGAAAAGCGTCGCCGAGGCCGACGCCCCGGTGCGCCCCCTCGATGAGGCCCGGGAGGTCGGCCATGACGAATCGCCGCTCGGGGCCCGCCTCGACGATCCCCAAGTGCGGGTAGAGCGTCGTGAAGGGATAGTCGGCGATCTTGGGCCGGGCGGCCGAGAGGCGCGCGAGCAGGGTGCTTTTGCCGGCGTTCGGGAGGCCCACCAGGCCGACGTCGGCAATGAGTTTGAGTTCCAGCCTCAGGTCTCGCTCCTCGCCGAGTTCTCCGGGTTCCGCGCGGCGCGGGGTCTGGTCGGTGGGGGTGGCGAAGGAGGCGTTGCCCCGTCCGCCTTTGCCGCCGCGCGCAATGGTGACGGTCATGCCGGGGCGCGCGAGGTCCTTGATGAGGATGCCGAGGCGCCGGTCGTAGATGAGCGTGCCGGGCGGGACGTTGATGACGAGGTCGTCGCCCGAGGCGCCGGTCTGGTCCTTGCCGCGTCCGGGCTCGCCGTCGGGGGCCCGCCACTGGTGGCGTCCGCGGAAGTCGAGAAGGGTGTCGAGACCTTCGCGTGCGTGGAAGACGACGCTGCCGCCGTCGCCGCCGTGGCCGCCGTCCGGCCCTCCGCGGGGAACGCCGGCCTCGCGTCGAAAGGAGACGCATCCCCGGCCGCCGTCGCCGGCCTTGACATGGATTTCCGCCTCGTCAATGAACATGCCAAGAGGGTATCACGCGGCGCGCGGCGCGACAAGGGGCGGCCGCGACGCATCCCATCCAATTTAAAAGCCCAGGGATTGAAATCCCTGGGCTTGGGGACACTTATCCGAGCGCGTCAGTTTTCGACGACGTGGACCTTTCGGCCCTGGAAGCGGACCTTGCCGGGGGCGAGGGCGAAGAGGGTGTCGTCCCTTCCGCGGCCGACGTTGAGGCCGGGGCGGAATTTCGTTCCTCGCTGCCGGACGATGATGCCGCCGACGCCGATCGTCTGTCCGCCGTAGACCTTGACGCCGAGATACTGGGGATTCGAATCCCGCCCGTTCCGCGTCGAGCCTTGACCCTTCTTATGTGCCATGACAGCCACTCCTCTTTCTGAAAACCCAACCGACGGGGACATTATAGCCGGAGCCGGGGCCGATGGCAAGGCTTTTTTGCGACGCGGATTACGCCCCTTGCTCAGCCCCCAGGAGACCCTCGACGGAGAGGTCTTCGTCGAGGAGGGGCCAATGGATACCGTACCCGCCGGGGGAAAGCACCGCCCTTTGCCTCTGGTCGGCGGTGGCGCCGGCCAGCCGGGGGGAACAGCGGTCCCACGGGATACGGGCCTCCCCGTCCGGGAGGACAAGGACCAGTTCCCGGTCGGTGGTCTTAATCGCTTTGGCCGTCACCGGTTCAGTCGCCCGCATCGGACTGGGCTCCAAAATAGCGTTTCCACTCATCCACGATCAGGTCAAAATGGTCGAAGACGATCCTGCGAATCTCCCTGCGAAGCCTCGGCGTCAGGTTGTACGACCACGCCTCTTCGACGTCGTAGATGCCCGTCCGCAGCCACATTTTGCATTCCGCGTCGCCCTTCTCGGCGTGGACGTGAATAGGTTCGTTCGCCTTGTTCGAGTAAAAGAACACCCGCCATCCGCACACGAAGATAATGGTCGGCACAGATCCCCCTTTCGCTCGCACCTGGAGTATACAACGGACAGGACAAATGGGCAACATGGAATCAGCACGCCAGCATGCCGCTGGGAGGCCGAGAAGGTGAATGAGAAGCGCGCCTGCCGGCCGTCAAGCCCCTACCGCCAGGTCCAGGTCTTGGAGAGGAAGACGGGCTGGTCGACGTTGAGCCACCACTCGTCGCCGGGAAACTTGTACTCGAGGACGAGGGTCTTGCGGAGGCGGATGACCTTTTCGTCCTCAGGCGTTTCGGCGGTGGCGGCGGGGTTCGGGCGTTCGACGTATTCGCCCGAGAGACCCTCGACAAAGATGCGGAAGTGGTCGGTCTCGCGGTCGAGGGGGGCAAAGATGGCGACGCCCGTCCGGGCGCTGTCCTCGCCGGGGAGGACCTTGCCGGTCATCTTGACGGCATTTTCGAGGAAGCGTATCTGCCGGCGCTTCCGGATCGCGTCGAAGACGTCGGGATGGAGGCCGGCCCGCCGGACGCTCGCCGTGTCGCTGTAGAGCGAGAAAGCCGGGACGAAATTGTGCTCCTCCTTGCTCGTGTTGGTGATGGTGTAAACGAGGTACCAGTAAACTTCTTTTTCGCCCTCGGGGTTGGTGACGACGAGGGGCTCGACGTTGTCGAAGCGGAAGTCGAAGGTGTATTTTTCGCCCTTGATGTCGATGGGGTTGACTTGGTCGGGATCGGCGGCGTCGAGGGCCTTTTCGGCCGATTCCTTTCTGGTCGTCTCCTCGGTCCAGGCGACGGCGGCGAAGCCGGCCACCATCGCGGTCGCCAGAGCCAACAGCCAGACGCTTCGCTGTGCCATGATTCGACTCCGCTTTTCAGGTTTTCTCAGGCGGCCTGTTCGGCCGGTTCGTCCTTACCGGCGGGGGCGTTTCGTTTTTTGGCGTCCCGCCGGAGTTTCCGAAAGTTTCCGATGCACGCCACGGGGCATTCCTGCGCGCATTTGCCGCAGGAGATGCACGTCTCCATGTCCACGGCCGCCAGGTTCCCGGTCACGCGGACGGCGCCGCCCTCGACGGGGCAGACCTTCTCGCACTTGTGGCAGGCGATGCAGCCGACCTTGCAGACCTGGCGCACCACCTTGCCCGGGTCCTGGTTCCGGCAAAGGACGTGAACGTACCGCTCCTTGGGCAGAATCTCAATGATATTCTTGGGGCAGACTTCGGCGCAGGTCCCGCAGGCCACGCAGCGGTCCTCCAGAACCCGCGGAAGGCCCGTTTCCGCGTCCATGACCATGGCGTCGAACGGGCAGGCCCGGACGCACGTGCCGAATCCCAGGCACCCGTAGGGGCAGGCGGTCTGGCCATACTGGGTGGCGGCGGCAGCCCGGCAATCGCGCTCGCCGACGTAGCGGAACCGCTCGGAGGTGTTCTGGAAGGACCCCTGGCACTTGACGACGGCCACCCTGGGCGCCAGGCCGGCGACGGAGAGGCCCATGATGCGGCCGATCTGGACGGCCGTCTCGGACCCGCCGGGGATGCAGAGGTTGGCGTCGGCCTTGCCCAGGACGATGGCCTCGGCATAGGCCGCGCACCCGCCGTAGCCGCACGCCCCACAGTTCGCCTTGGGGAGGGCTTCCTCGATCTCGGCCTGGCGCGGGTCGATGGCGACGCTGAAGAAGCGGTCCGCCAGGGCGAGCACCGCTCCGGAGACCACCGCCAGGACGCCCAGCACCAGCCAGGTGGAGCCGACGTATGGCCCAATCTGTTCCCAAACCGTCATCCGTTCACCGTTCGCATGCCGGCCATCATCTTATACGGTAATTCCGAACAATTTGTTGAACCCCATGAACGCCAAGGCCATCAAGCCCGCGCAGAGGAAGGCGATGGGGAGCCCCTGGAGCGCCTTGGGGACGCGCGCCTCGGCGAGGCGTTCGCGGATGCCGCTCATCAGGATCATGGCCAGCAGGAATCCGACGCCGGCGCAGAACCCGTTGAAAGCCGCGAGATAGACCGGCAGGCCGTTCGCCGGGTCGCGCCACGCTTCGGTGTTCAAGAGCGCGACGCCCAGGACGGCACAGTTGGTCGTGATGAGCGGCAGGTAGATGCCGAGCGCCCGGTAGAGCGCTGGGACGGTCTTCTTGAGAACCATCTCGACGAACTGCACGAGGGCGGCGATCACGAGGATGTAGGAGATGGTTTTGAGGACCAGGACGAGGCCCCCGGCCGGGACCGGGAACCCCAGGAGCGCCAGGACGTTCGTATGCTCCGGCGTCGTGGGCAGGAGGACGTAGCGGTAGAGTGCGGCCGTCACCGCGGAGGCAAGCGTCATGACGAAGATGACCGCCAGACCCATGCCGACCGAGTCGCTCGTCTTCTTCGTGACGCCGAGGAACGGGCACAGCCCCAGGAACTTCATCAGGACGAAGTTCGAGATCAGGATGGAGCCGATCGCCAGTTCGATGTAGCCGACTTCCACAGTCGTGATCCTCATACCCCTCGCTTACGCTTGGGGCTAGTCGCTTTTCCGTTCGCTTACGCTTGGGGCTAGCCTGTCGCCACTTCGCCCTCGGTTTTTTTCTTCGGTTTGGGCAGGTCCCTAGCGGTTTGGGCGACGGCCGGCACACCCGCCAGGCGCAGGCGCTCCCGCCGCCGGTTGCCCATCCAGTAAAACAAGCCAAAGAGAAGCCCGATCACGAGGAACGCCCCCGGCGCCATCACGAGGATGTTGGCCGGCTGGTACTCCGGCAGGACCGTGCGACCGGCAACGGTGATCGGAGTGAGGCGATAGCCCCAAAGCGTCCCGGCGCCGAGGACTTCGCGGATGACGGCGATCGAGAGGAGCGCCCCCAGGTAGCCCAGGCCGATGCCCAGGGCGTCCAGGAGGCTGGAGAGCGGCCCGTGGCGCGAGGCGAACGCCTCGGCCCGCCCCAGGATGATGCAGTTGACGACGATCAGCGGGATGAAGATGCCGAGGGCCTGGTTGATCTGGGGCGGGGCCTTCGCCTTCATGACGATCTCGACCATCGTCACGAACCCCGCGATGATGACGATGTAGCAGACGATGCGGATCTGGTTCGGGATCCACCGCCGCACCAGGCTGATCAGGACGTTCGAGCCGACGAGGACGGCCGTCGCCGCCGCCGCCATCGCCACGCCGTTCTTCAGGGCGGTCGTGACGGCCAGCGTCGGACACAGGCCCAGCGCCAGGACGA
>Ga0114918_10005788_pt1 | contig 10571 bp, 26 predicted proteins | sample LantaG_FD_87015 | JGI IMG/M metagenome (GOLD analysis project Ga0114918, IMG submission 87015) | Deep subsurface microbial communities from Baltic Sea to uncover new lineages of life (NeLLi) - Landsort_02402 metaG | ecosystem: Environmental > Aquatic > Marine > Oceanic > Sediment | place...
TATATAATCCTTCTTTTAATGGACTTAAAATTCGAGTGCTTAAAATCGCTTTAACGCAAGCGTTATTCCTTAGTCGATATCTATTAGGTCTAAAGTTTGACCTGCTTTATCATGAGTGCAATCGTTAAGATATTTTATCCTACCATCTGTGACAAATGAATGACATACGAAATAACCTTCTCCACCTTTAACTCCACCGTAGGCTTTTATGCTAGGTTTGATAGTGGGTTTATTAAAGTCTTCATTCCATGTCCAACTAGGTTGACCACCTATCTTGAACCAATGGGAGAAACCACAAGCAGGACAATGGAAACAGAACTTCTGACCACCATCTGAGTCTTTCCTATCTATTGCATGTACTATCATAATTATACACTCTTTAACTTAGAATAGATACACTCAGCACAATAGCTAGGTCTAAGTTTATCACTTTCGAATCTTTCTATGATGATTGCTATGTTAGGATCTATTACTAGTCCATCACATATCTTCTTTAACTCCTCTTGACCTTTAAAATCTTTCTCACTAATACCTCTTGTATCCTCAAAGATACGCCATAGATTGTTTCTTACTTTAGTTTGATAGCTCTCTTCTTTAAATAGACTAGATAAGGGATGGTCATTATTTTGAGATAGTGATTCAGTTAATATCTTATATCCGTCCATTTGTTTGTTTCCTATTTAAAAAATTCTTTGTTAGTTTTATCTATGGCAGCTTCTATACCCTTTTGGACTTTTTCCCACTGACCATTCTGTTTAGCAATTTTTTTGGCTTGTTTCAGAGCTGCTAATTTCTTACGACCTTTAGCTATCCCATAAGCTGTTGCTCCGACTGCTCCTGCTGTACCTACTACTTTGCCAGCAGTCTTTAATCTCTTTTTAGCTTTATCACTTAGAGCTTCACTTACTATCTCATATCCATCATGTTTCATTGTTCTCTTCTCCTCATAAGGTGTATCGTTTACTGGTACTTCTTCTTCATCAGTAGGTTCAGGATCAATTGTGCTAATATCTTTTTCGGGGCTGAGTTGACGAATGATAGAAGTAATTTTTCCAGCACTCAATTTACCTATATCTTTATTATAAATACTCATATATTTCATATTACCGCCACGCTGTATAGCAAGTAATACTACATCAAAAGGAAATGATCCCTCACCTAAACGAGCAGTCATAATTAGAGCCATACCTCTTCTCATAACAATATCAGCGGGTATTGGTTTATTCAGGTTAACATGATATATCAAAATATTTTTTCTGTTATCACCAACATTCTTACACTCATTCAAATATCCTAACAGCTTAGATAGTACTATGGGTCGTTTATAGGAACCTTTACCATATGTATTATCTAACAGTTTTATGAATGGATTAGCATCAATAAAAGCATTCATTCCTTTAGGATCCATTATAGGGAATAGACCTAAACTTTTATACGGAGTGAGTGTTGATGTAGTAGCAACCAATCTAGGTATAGTAAATGGGACTGCTGTAATTTTTTTAACGAAGATTGGTCTGATACCTAATGCGGAATATGCAGAAAATAAATCGCTATTCTCTGACATGAAGATAACATTATATGATTTATCATCATTAATCGGTACAGTGATGTGATTGGTATTAAATGGAAACAATCTTAATTTAGTTGCACTGATCATATAATTCCTTATTCATTAATAGGTGTAACAGGATTGAGATTATCAATCTTACGCTCAAATCTTTCTATAGCCTTAGATATATTCTCGTTTTGTATTTCCTGGCGAAGATCAGAATCCTCCATACGGCGGATACGAGATTCTGTTTTTTCTACATACACTTTAGTATCTTCTTGTATTATTACTATACTCTCGGTATTATTAGATACCTTAAAGTTTAATGTAGCCCAAACTGTAGCAGCGGTGGCAACGAAAGTAATAAGTACACCAATCCACTTTAATACATTTAATGTTGATGGTTTAATAGTCATAATAAAGTCTCCGCAGATTTACTATTTGTTCTGTTTAATCGGAGAAAGTCTGAGCTTCTTCAAACTCTATATATTTATCATCACCACAATGATTAGTTTTATTCCAAGCTTCTAATCCAGTGAATACACCAATTCCAGCTACTCTATTACAATAACCTGATCCACCTGGTCTCCAGTAAGCTTGATGACCTACTTCATCTGAATATATGTATACAGCAGGTATATCACATAACTCTTTTCTGACTGATTCATCTTTCTTAGCATCACTCAACTTTATCACTCTTACATCTCTATTCATTACAATAGCTCCGATTCTTTTTACAGACTGTAGTTGCTTCCTATTATGGTCGGCATTAATTATTCGTTATGTAATTAATTAGTTTAATGATATCTTCTATAAGCCAATGTATACCATTAAATGTCATTATCATTACCATTAACCCTTGGAACCATCTAGGGTAGAGATCCCATATACTTGCAAAGAATTCTAGGAATGGAATAGTTTTCTCTTTACTCATAATACTAACTTCTCTAATTCAGGCAGGATCTTACTTAGTCTATCAGTATGCATCACTCTGCATGAATTGATTGTTGTAGGGTGGAATTCTCTACCGTTATTTGATTCTTCTTTAGTAGATAAGATCTTCATTAGTTCTGTTGCTATCTCTACTACCCTATCTTTATCTTTATCGTTCATTATTTCCACCTCGTCACAGTTGCTTTAGATAGATTGTTTATCTGTGGATACCATTGTTTCAGACAATCTTCCATCTCAGCATAGTCTTGAAATCCATCATCTTTCATCTCTCGTTCGGTAATCTCACCTAGAGTAGTATGTCTCACCGATATGATTTCTCTCATACATGCCCAGTTAAGAACAGGACATCCTAGTAATACTTTACCTGGTTTATAATCTCTATGTCCTTCTCGGATTGTGATTAGTTTCTTACCTGCGAGGGTATCATCTCTCATCTTTTCTGATGCAATTACTATTGCTTGTAACACGGGTTTCATTAGATAGCTCCTTTTATAGTTTATTCTTTAACGAAGGATAATCCTTCTTTCAATAGATTAAATCTATTTCATCTGAAGAGATTTCAAATAAAATGATTCACCATATGCATCTTTGAGTGCATCTAACTTCCTTTTAATGAAATCAGCCTTCTGAGTTCTATATCTTATTTTATTGGCTGATCCGCCTGATTGCTTTAAAGATGAGATGATTTTCTTTTCAGCTTTAAGCTTACGATATAGATTGCGGATGATATTTCTGATATATTTATCACCTTTAAACATCGCTTCACATACTAATACATAACCATCATATTTCATAAATTCTCCCATGTATTTTTATTTTGTTCGTATGTTATCTAGATCAGAATAAATAAAAAGGAGATGAAATAGTTATGGCTAAACGTATATGTAAAGAATGTGGAAATCCTTTATCTCGATATAATGAAACTGATAAATGTTTTCATCATAGACAAGTAGATTCCATGATGGAGGGATGGGAAGAATATCCAGAAATCATACAAGCAAAAGAAAAGAAGAGGTTATCAGAATGTAGAAAGAAAATTTCTACTTCATTTTAAGATAAAGTTCCTGATACTTTCATATATTTTTTGAAGTCAGCTGCCTTATCGGCTTTAACTTTAGCAGCAGCTCTTTGTCCAGCTTTGAGTCTATTTGGATTCATTGCTTTTTTAATCATAGCGCCTGCTGTATTCCTAGATCCTTTATTTTTAGCGAAGTGTAATGCTACTCCTGCTGGTGCAGATCCTGGAGCTGGGATTGCTACTAATGCTGCACTATATGGATCTTTCTTTACATTTTTAAATATCCGTTTACCGCCATGTTTCATGACTTGCATAGCAGACATCTCATTCAATAAATCATTTAATATTATATATCCATTCACATTAATACTCCATTTGCAATCAACCACCATATTGCTATAGTTCCAATGATAGTTGATATGAGGGTACTGATTAGAAAACCTTTAATACATTCTTTTACATATGGACTCATTTAATTTGTTCTAATTTGGTTTGAATAGGAGGAATATATTCGTCATTTCCATATATATGTATAAATTGATCTATTCTTTATTTGAATGGAATCTTATTGCTATATATATAAACTTTCGTATAGGGAATTATTCTCCATACAAAATCCACCAATGAAGGAGTTATTATGAAAAATCGTAAATTGACACAGATGGAAATCAAGATGGATGCCTTTGAGAAGAATCATCCATGGATCGTTAAGATCATGGCTATGTGTTTGATGTCAGCTATTAGTGCTATGATAGTGATATCATTTTTCGGTCAAGTGTTTGACCCATACCCTACTAAGGAAGAATACGAAGCATCAATTGGTGTTGAGTATATTCCCACACAGGAAGAGATTGATTCAGCACATGAGAGGTATGAGATGAGGATTGAACAAGTGGAGTTGACGCCTTCACTTTTGAAGATCTCTATTGAATACTTCCCATCTAATGAACTTGAAATCATCGCGAGTGTGGCATCTGAATATGGTTTGTCGAATCATGAAACTGCATTGCTATTTGCAATCAGGAAGATTGAGAATGGTAGACCTGGATTAGAGTTTGGATGCGGTGATGGTATTGAGGGGCATCCTGCAAGACGTTACGCTAATGACTTCGAAAGAAGCCTTAGGTTACAAGCACAGTGGTGTGCAGGTACTATAAAGAAAAGATACAAAGGGAACGTATCTGAATTCTCCAAGATATACTGTCCGACCAATGCAGTTAATTGGGAACTGATGGCTAAGTCATGGTTAGCTAAACTTGGTTAATACAAGAGGGGCTTCGGCCCCTCTTTTTTGTTTGTTAAACTGTTAGAAGGTCTGAGCTAAGACCTCTCATCTTAATATCACAGAATGGAGTTTGTGCTAGGTTGACATTAAGAAACCTTGGATCATCAGTGACTTCTGATCCAACCCAGTCAGGTAATATGATTTCTTCTAATGGATGTTCTAGCTCTATTTCAGCTATCACAAGTCCAGCATTCTTATCAAGGAATTTATCAATCTCCCACTTCTTACCATCTACAATGATTACAAACCGTTCCTTAAAGATGGTTTGCTTCCCGTTGAATGTATTAACTATACGTCTAGCATAATCGTAATCGATACCAAATTCGATCTCTTGTCTAACCATTGGATCACTAGTTGGAGTCTTACAGCACATCTTAGCTTGCTGTAGATCGTCTGATATTCTTATACGAACACACGGATCAAAGGTCAGGTATACTTGTTCAATCTCAGTGATGGATTCAAACTTATTACCAAACCAACTATCATCCCTTACTATGAATTTTCTCTCTATCTCTAGTGACATCTTCTTTTACTTCCTTTAATTGGATAGTCTTATATGTTGTACCATCCCCATAATCCATTTTAAACACGGGACCATACTTATCAATCTTCAAGGATTTTGACATTGTCACCCCGTTCTACCATGTCTCTATACATGTCTTCCATACCCTCTGTTATCTCACGTTCCCGATAACCATACTCGGATAGATCAATATAACCTTCTAGATCACCACAACGTTTCAAATAAGCAGTACCACCATCTACAGCAATACTATGACACTTGCACCATCTGAAATCATGTTGGTGTTCACTAGTGATAATCTCTTTACAACTATTACATCGAACTCTATTGACTGCTATGCATTGTTCTAGTATTCTCATTTTTGACTCCAGTTATCATACCCTTCTATCTTAAAAGGTATACCTGGATCATCACTAAGAGCCATCGGTATCATCCATTTGAGATTAGGTACTACATTATCAGGAAGTAATATCCCATCATATTCATCTTTTCTAAATAGACATGGTACAATCATTTCATCTGTATTTGAATTATATAGATTGAATTTATCATCAGAATCAAACGATCTAAAGAAATGTACTCGCCATTCTTTATTATCGGTAAGTATACAAAACTCCTGCCAATCTTTAATATCCAAATCGGCTTCTTCTTTGAACTCCCTAATCATACATTCAAGTGGGGTCTCGCCATCATCAATGTGTCCACCGATTCCATTGTATAAACCCTTTTGCCAACCCGGTCTATTCTTATGGACCAGCATAACTTCTCGTTTATCTTTAGTAAATAAAAAACCAACTGTATAAGCTATCATATGTATAAACTCCTTTAAGTTTATTCATTCAGACTGTATTAGTTTCTTATCTATCATAGACTGTATATAATATACTACCTTGATTACATGCTAAGGCAGGAATTAACTCTAACTTCATTTCATGCTCGAGTGGCTCAAACATTACCATTATTATATTATATGACATTCCCCTGAATGATTTAGATCCTTGAGATTTAGACATACAATATATATTACTACCATTGGCTAAAGATATAGTTCTCTCTGTAATTTTACTTATACAGTTACTATCAATGGATTTAACATTAAATTCTAGATCTCTTCTAGCCCTACTAAGCATATCAAATTGGGGGGCAATGATACCAATGTTATAATTAATATGTTTGAATGCTTGGAATGCAGCATGCTCCATCGCCATCTCGGGACCAATAAAACTTATTTCTTTCATTACAATAATCTCCTGTTACTCTTCAGATTTGGAATTAGATCTATTTGACCGACCAGCTCTAAAAGCATCGTCAGCTAAATGTCCATATTTAGATGAGAATTTTTTCCCTGTACTTTTTAATTTTTTCGGTTGAACTCGTTTTAGTTTCCGAGCTTTCATCTTTTTCTTGTATGTTTTCCTTGCAACGCCTGTACCATATTTCTTGGTTGATGATCTTATTGTTTCACTAACTATTTGATAACCGTTCATTATTAATAGTCCGTATGCATATCATAGCTCTTATTAGGCATGAGAGCTAAATTAGATTGTGCTTGTTTAAGCCTAAACAATAATTCTCTTTTTCTTTGAGGATCTTGTTCTTCTCTAACTTGAGAATTTAGATCCGTAACAGTTTGTCTTGCTTTGGCTGCACTCTTTAGATTGAATCTAGCTTCTAGTAATTGACTAGTAATACTATATCCATCTAGTTTCATTATTTTGAATCCCCTGCAGCTTTACCTTTTTCCTTATCAGACTTCATTGATTTAGGATCAGGATCTTTTTTAGCTTTAGCTGTATTATCTATCGCTATCTCTGATGCAGCCTTACCAACTGATTTATCTAAATTGGAAATACCTCTTCTATCTACTGGAACTTCCTTGGGACCTTCTTGTGTATCAACAGTGAATGTTTCTTTATCAAGACATTCAATGACTGCAGCATAACCTTCACTCTTTTGTTTGGCAACAGCTTTAGTAATAGCTTTCTTTTTAGAATCTTTATATTCCTTCTCTGGCGTTTCTATCTTACCATCTCCATCAAAATCTTTTTTTGCTTTCTTATTCTCGTATTGTAGCTTAATCGATTCACTTAGAACCTGAGTATATTTTCTATTTTGCTCATTCATTGTAAAGAGTCTCCTTTTAATTTTTTCGGGATTAAAACGATATTAAATGGACGAGGGTTTCCATATATATTTATATGTGAAAGGAAACCTTGACTCAACATTCAAACGGAGGGATTATATGGTACTCATCAACATTATATGTTGTCTCATCAAAAAATCAAGAATCACCAACAAAATTTATAGATTGAACATCTTTAAATCTACCCAAGGTCCGTTCACCCTTTAAGAGGGGTGTGGCGGGTAGCCTTATTTTCTTGCGTAATAAATAAGGTTCTATTTTCTATATATATAAACTAATGTATAAGTCCATATATTGTTAACTTTAACAAAGGAGGAATGACATATGAAGGACACAGATACAGCAGTAATAGGTGACAAGGACATCAAACAGGGTGCAGAGAAGATCGGATCAGTTGTAGCGGAGCATGCTAAGGTTAAGACAGCCACAGCAATTGTTTCGGATAACAAGATTGCGGTTAAGGTTGAGTTAAACGATGGAGTGAAAATCTCTAACGTTCTCAAAGGTGCACTCAACAAGTTGGCAAAGTCAGCGCTCGAAGAGGGTCAGGAACTTGCACAGCTTGAAATGATTGAGAACCTGGTCATCGAAGAAAAGAAAGAAACACCGGCCACAGATGAAGCACCAGCAGCAACTGAAGAGAACAAGATTTTCTTCAAGCGTGTGAACTGGCGCAAGGTTGGTAAAGGTTCATCATATGTTGCTGGAGCTGCTGCATTAATCGCTGCAGGTTTCGGTATTAATATGCTTGTAAATAATGACTAATCCCCTTTAAGTTGTTATTTTGAGAGGGGCTTCGGCCCCTCTTTTTTTGGTTGATCAAACATTCCTAGTGCATCATATAACTGAAGTGCTTCTTCCGAATTGATATGTAATCTCATTAGAGCTATGGCTCTATCTAGATCATCTAACAAAGGACAGGTTCCTCTTTTACCTTTCCATACTGGAATATCCTTAGTCGGTTTCTTAACTGACTTTCTATTAAACTTAATCTCGGTTGCATCAAACAATGCGCCTCGCGCCTTAATCAATGCAATGTGGATTAATTCTAATTCTTTAGGATCAAATGTTCTGTTAGATGACACGATATTCCTTTCTTTAAATTATGGCAGGACGGGAGGGAATCGGACCCCCTTTGCCGGTTTTGGAGACCGGAGCACAGCCAGTATACCACCGCCCTATCTTTAACCTTTGTTCCGGATATAGAACAAATGTAAAATAGCTTTAGTGGAGAATTTATGAACGGATATGAAATAGTTTCAAAGGTACTAGAAGGTACCACTGATTTCAAGGTTGGTGATATGCTTCTGGTTGGTAAGTTCAAGAATCGTAGAGCTATTGTTAAAGGATTTGGTAGAGATAAGAATAATCAACCTACGGTCAAAACAACCAAGGGCGAGTATGCATTATACAAATTTAGAGTCAATAAAATGATGCCACCAGAGAAAAGAAAGACTGCAGATGTATAATGTCTACTAGAGGATTCCATTCTAATCAAATCTATTGTTATAAAGCAATAGTTAAAGATGTAGTGAATCGATCTACTGTTATTCTTGATGTGGATTTGGGATTTAAGATTCATAAACCAAACCAACGTTATCGTGTTCTAAAGATTAATAAACATGCATATAAGTCATCTGCAATCAATAGTAAGCATAAGGTCCTTCGATACATTAGACCTGGTGATAAAGTCATTATTAAGTCAGAACAGATTAATGGAAAACACTTCTGTGAGATATCAACTGAAGAACATGATCCACATCTATATCAATATAATGCTTATATGGTTAAGATAGTTGATGGAGATACTGTAGACGTCAATTTAGATTTAGGTTTCTCCACTAATTATATAGAACGATTTAGACTTTATGGTATTGATGCATGGGAAACTAGAGGTGAAGAGAAGACCAAAGGTCTACTAGCAAAGGCACGAGTTATGGAGCTAGCACCTATCGGAACAAATATAATAATGCGTACGTTCAAGGATGTCAAAGGTAAATACGGTCGATACTTAGGTGAGATTAATTTACTTGACAATGATAAGAATGTTAATGAGATCCTTCTTGAAGAGGGTCATGCTGAGGTGTATAAATAATGAATGGTTATCAAATAGTAAGTGAAGCAATCCAGAAGGGTGTGAAGTTTATCATTCATAAACATCACCCTAGGTCTGGGTCATTACATTATGATCTACGCTTCATGGATCCTAAAGATAAAAAACTCCTTCATTCATTTGCTGCACCAAAGGATTTTGAAAAAACACTTGATGCTAAAACTATCTTAGTAAAGACTAGAGACCATGACCCTAGATGGTTAACCCTGAAAAGTTATAGACTTGAAACGATTGATTCAGGTTTAGTTGACGTTAGAATAGCAACAAATAAATATTTTGAATTAACCTTCAATGGTGAAATGATTAATGGAACTTATAGGTTATTTAAGTTAAAAACCCGCAGAGATGATAATTGGTTATTGGTTAAAAAGAAGTAGTAGTAAACCGAATTGTATCTCAACGTATTTGGAACAAACATAAAAGATCAATCTTCTGATTTTAAATTTTCGAGGAGAGAATATTATGGCATCACCTATTAAAAGAATTACGATTACCGGTGGGGGTAGTCGTAAGGGTAGTAGCCCTGCTGCAGGCGGAGCTAGAATATCCACTATAAATACCCACAACGGCACCCAATCGCCAAGACATGCAGTGTTTAAATGGCGACAAGAGATGCTTGCAACTAGCACTGATGGTCTTACTGATACTTATGAGTTAGAATATAAGCCAATCTATAATCTAACAGTGACTATTTATTTAAACGGTGTCTTACAAAGACAGAATGTTGATTATACAGTTAACGGTAAAACTATTGTGTTCAGTGAGATCATTCCTGCTGGTTACAATATCATTGCAAAATACAACGCGATATCATTAGAGCGATAAAGGAGCTAGAAGAATGAATTTAAAGAAAGTTATTTTAAGTATTAGTGTTTGTGCCCTAATGGCAACTCAATCATTTGCTTTACAAAAAATTAAAGTAGATCAGATTGATAATTTTAGTGGAGAAGTTACTGTTGTTGTGAGCAATGCTTTATCCGCTGGGA
>Ga0114918_10005789_pt1 | contig 10570 bp, 7 predicted proteins | sample LantaG_FD_87015 | JGI IMG/M metagenome (GOLD analysis project Ga0114918, IMG submission 87015) | Deep subsurface microbial communities from Baltic Sea to uncover new lineages of life (NeLLi) - Landsort_02402 metaG | ecosystem: Environmental > Aquatic > Marine > Oceanic > Sediment | place: Baltic...
CCCGGGCGGGGCGTGCGCGCGACGATGCACCTCGGCGCGACGGCCCACCACGCGTCCGCTGCGGCGGCGTCTGACCCAGCGGGCGCGGACGACATCGGCCCCTGCCCTGTGGGCGCGGGCGGCCTGCTGGCGTCCTTTGTGTCCATCCCAACCACGCACTTGGTCGCCCTGCCGCTCGCGACTGGCGGGGCGGACTACGAGGAAGGCGGCGCCGCGGCCGCCCTGGCCAGGCTGGAGCAGCAGCAGCACCGCTGGGGGGGGGGGGCGCCTGGTGCCGGCGTCGGGATCGGCGTCGGCGACGAGCAGGCGCGGGAGCAGGGCGTCACCGCCCAGGAAGCGAGCTTCATCGCGGCCGCCCGGGCCAAGCTGGAGGCGATGGGGCGGGCCTCGGCCGACGCCCGTGCCGCCGCCGCGGCCGCGGCCGCGGCCGCCGCGGCCTCGGACGCGGCCCTTGCCCGGGCGGGCGCGGCGGCCTCCCTGGCGGAGCGCGCCCGGGCGGGCCCGGCCCCGCCCTCCCCGGGCACGGACGCTCTGCGCGAGCGCCTGGCGGACGGGCGGGTTGATGTGGAGAGCGCTGTTCGCGCCCTGCGGGCGGCGGAGGAGGCTGCTGCGTCCGCCGACGCGGACAAGCGGGCGAAAGGGACGGAGGCCAAGATCGCGGCGCGGGCTGCCAAGGACAAGGAGGCCGCCCTGGCCGACCTGGAGGCCCGGCTGGCGTCCCTGGACAAGGTGCGGGCCGGCGCGGCCGCGGCAGTGCAGCACGCCGCGCGGCTCGGCGACGAAGCCGAGGCGGCAGCCGCCGGCGTGGAGGCCGCGGCGGCCGCCGTCTCCAAGGCGGGGTCGGCCGTGGTGGCCGCCCGGGAGGCCCAGGAGGCTGCGGCCGCCCAGTTTGCGGCGTCCCTGGCGGCGGAGGAGATGGGCGGGCCCCTGGCGGCCCGCGCGCGCGCGGAGGCGGGCGCCCTGGAGGAGGCGGCCGGGGACGCGCACGCCGCGTCCCGGGCGGCTGCGGCCGAGTGGGAGCGCGCGGTCGCCTCCATGCGGGCCGCCGAGGTCGCGCGCCAGGCCCTGGTGCGCGAGCTGGCGGACGCGGGGTTGGAGGAGGCGACGGAGGGCGGGCGCGTGTCCACGCCGGCCGTGCTGCTAGGCGGCGGCGGGAGTGGGGGTGTGTCCGCCGCCACCGCCGCCACCGCCGCCACCACCACCACCACCTCCACCGCGCCCAAGGTGCGGGTTCGGTCGACCTACCACCCCGCGCCGGCTGAGGAGGTGGCGGTGTCCGAGGAGTGAGAAGAGGAGAGGAGTGTGTGTGTCTTGCCTTGCCCCCCCTTGCTTTGCGGGGAGAGAGAGAGAGAGAGAAGAGCCAGGCCCCCCCGGATTTTGCTTTGCTCAAGTTTTTTCACGACACACGACCCGCTCCCTCTTCACATGTTGCCAAACCCGGCCGCCAGCTTCTCCTTGGCCTCCGCCGCCCGGGACTCCCGCTTGGTCACGCCCGCCGCGACGGTGCGCTCGCGCAGGATGGTCAGCAGCTGGGCGACCTGTGAGAGCATGGGCGAGAGAGGATGTGTAGGGGGAGAGGGGGGTGAGGTCGAGGGGTGCTGGGACGAGCCGAGGCCAGGAATTGCGGGAGAGCGCTACCACTCTCTCGCGCTCCCTCCTCTCAGCCGGCTCACCTTCTTCCGGTTCCAGCCAAAGTCAGAGCCCTTGTACTCCTATGTGTGGGCGTGGGTGCGGGGAGAGAGGTTGTGAGTTCAGAGTGCGTCGGGCGTGAGAGAGACAACGCTCCGTCCCCCTCTAGCCACCGACGGCGGCTCTCCCCCCACGCACGGCTGGCGCGGTGCCCCTTCCCCGCACGACCCCAGCCGCGTCCGCCCGCCCACAGCGCTCCCGCCACAGGGGCGCCGAGCACCAGGCTTCCACGGCGACGGGGCAACCAGAGCAAATGCAGGCACTCCGCCCGCCAAAAATGGGGGCTCGCGTGCGACCTCCCCCGTCTGAGGTCCACACGCCGGCGCCGGCGGCTCCAATTCGCCACGCCCTCCGCAGGGCCACCCTCAGCACCCCCGTCCCCCCCCTCCCTCGCACCTGGCGCGTCTTCTGGGCCATGCGCAGCTTCCACAGGGCCATTTTGCCCTCCGCCACGGCGGCCTTGATGTCGTCGTCCGACATGGCCCGGAAGTCGGCGGCCTTGGTCGGCTTGGCCGCGGCCGCGACGGAGGGGCGGGCGTAGGAGGTGGCGGGCGCCAGGCGCGGGGCCGGGCGGGCGGATGGCCGGAGGGCGGCCTGCATGGTGTGTGGAGTGTGTGTGGAGTGTGTGTGGAGTGGGCCGGACGGCGGCGGCGGCGGACGAAAGAAAAGGGAAGTGAGATGAGAGAGAGAGCGAGCACTCGGTACGAACCACGCGGCTCTCTCTCGCTCTCGCTTCCTCACTCCGCTCTATCATGGCCTGCCCTTGCCCACATCTGGCGGCCTGGAAGGCCCGCTCCGGCGGGGCGGCCGCCTACAACCCGGTCGCCCGTGCACTGGCGGCGCACTGGGACCGGGGAGGGGGCAAGGTGAGGGGATTGGAGGGGCTGTGCGGGGTGGTGGAGAGGCGTCGCGAGGGGGGAAATGCAGGGGGGCGGGTTTCCGATCGAGTGCGGAGAGAAAGCGCGGGCCTGAGGTACGCACGCCTCCGTCCACACCTATTCTCGCACTGTCAGCGGGTAGCCTGTGTGTCGGGCCTGGCCTGACAGGGTTGGGACCGGCGCACAGCCGCCCCGGAACACCACGCCCGACACAGTGCTTCGCTGTGCAAGTTCCTTTTTCCTCGGCCACGTCTAACTCGCTCTCCTGCCTCGTCCCCTCCCTCTCTTCTGCCTCTCGCAGCCCGACTCTGACGCGGCCCGGCCCGCCGGCCCCCTCTTCGCCTGCCTCACCTGCGCAGTCGCTGCTGACAGCCGGGCCGAGATGGAGGAGGCGTGCGGGGAGGAAGGTAAGAGGTGGCAGAGAGGCGGCGAAATGCGTGGGACGCCGCCTGCCCCGCGCGCGCGCACTCGGGAGGGGGTCGCAGACCGACCCCCGCCCCCTCTCATTCATCTCCATCTCCTCCCCTCCTCCCCTCTCTCCCGCAGCCCACTCCATCTGGCTGGACGCCGGCCGGGGCGAGCTGTTCTGCCGTGCCTGCGCCGACTACGTGTACGATCCGGCCTTTGACCGGGCGGCCCTGGTAAGCTTTTGAGGAGAGGGAGAGGGAGAGGGAGGAGGTTTAGGGGCGGGGGCGGCGAGGCGAGGGAGCGGGCGCGCACCCACATTTCCCTCCATCCTCTTATCATCATCATCATCACATGCCCCGCGTGCCCTCTCGCGTGCCCTCTCCCTTGCCCACAGGGCGCCGCCGCCGCCGCGTGGGCCCCCTCCGCGCCCGAGCCCGCCGCCGCCGCGTCCGCCCTTCCACCCTCCACGGCCGGCCGGTCTGACCCGCCGCCCCGCCCGCCCTCGGCCCCGCCCCCGCCCGCGCCGCGCGACCCGGCCGCGTCCGCCGCCGCCTCCGCGGGCGGCGCCGCGGTGCGCACCCCGGCCGACGGCATGCCGCCGGGGCTGCGCGGCCTGGCCAACCTGGGCAACACCTGCTACATCAACGCCACGCTCCAAGCCCTCCTGCACGCGCCTCCGCTCCGCGATTTTTTCCTGGGCGGGGGCCACGCCGCGCACGCGTGCCCCGTCGCGGCGGCCGCCGCGGCGGGCGGGGTCGCCACCGCCGTCGCGGCCGCGGGCGCACCGCCGACGGGCCCGCTGTCCGCGGCCGCCGCGGCGACCGCCGCCCGCACCGCCGCCGCCGCCGCCGCCGCGGCGACCGCTCCCCGCGGCGCGTGCCTGTCATGTGAGATGAGCGCGATCTTCAGCGAGGCCTACAGCGGGCACCGGTCGCCCATGCGGCCCGCCCCTTTTCTGGCGGCCTGGTGGCGGGCGGCGGCGGGCGGCGGCGCGGGCGGCGGCGCCGGCCTGGCCGGGCCCGCCCAGCAGGACGCCCACGAGTTTTTCCTGGTGGCCCTGTCCGCGCTTGCCGGGTGCCGCCTGCCCGCGTCCGCCCGGGCGGCCGCGGCCGCGGCCGCGGCGGCCGCGGACGCAGCCACCGCCACCGCCGCTGCGGGCGCGGTCAAGAAGCAGCAGGCCGAGGCGGCCGCCCAGGCGGCGGCCGCGCGCGGGCCGCCACACCCGCCGCCGCCCTCGCCGTCCACCGCCGCTGCTGTGAAGCCGGAGACGCCTCCCGCACTCACAGCGTCCCTGCCTCCCCCCTCGCCCGGCCGCCCGGCCGCCCCGCCCACCGCCCGGGGCGCCTCCGTTGCGGCGGCCGCCTTCGGGGGCGCGCTCCGCTCGGACGTCACCTGCGCCGCCTGCGGCACCACCTCCACCGCGCACGACCCGTTTTTGGATATCAGCCTCGACCTGGGCTCGGCCGCCCCGCCGCCGCCGCCGCCGCCCGGCGTGGTGGCGGCCGCGGCCGCCCGGGCGGCGGCGGCTCGGGGCGCGGCCACGGCCGCCGCCACCTCCCTGCGGGACGCCAGCCCGGCGGTCGGCCGAGGCGCGTGGAGTGGAGGCGGCGGCGGTGGCGGGGGTTCCTCCACCTCCCCCCCCCTGCCCGGCTTCGACCGCCCTGCCCCACCGCCGCTGGCCCGCAACAACAAGCAGGCCCGCACGGGGCGCCACGTCAAGCGGGCGCGCACGCCCAAGCGCCGGTGCGGCGAGTGCGGCCCCTGCCTGCGGCCTGGATCCAAGAAAGCCTGCCTCCACCCGCGGTCCGCCCCCGTGGTGGGCGCGGCGGCCGCGTCGGTGGCGGCCGCGGCGGCGGCCAAAGCCGCCGCGGCGGCGGCGGCGGCCGCTGCGGCGGCGGCGGAGGCCGCGGAAACGGCGGGAGGCACCTCCTCCCCGCTCGCGGCCGGCACGGCCTCGCCCTCCGCCGCGCCGGAGCCGTCGGACGGCGGCGGCGGCGCGCGCGGGTCGGCCGCCGCGCCCGCCGCTCCCGCCCCGCCCCCGCTGCTCCCGCCCACGCTGCCACCCGCCCCACTGCCCGACCTGCCCCCGCCCACCCGACCGCCCGGCGCGGCCACCCTGCTCGGCTGCCTGAGGCGCTTCGTTCGCCCCGAACCGCTGGCCTCCTGGCACTGCGCGACCTGCGGCGGGCCCCGCCCCGCCCTGAAACAGCTGTCCATCCGCCGCCTGCCGCCCGTGCTCTGCCTGCACGTCAAGCGGTTCGAGCACGGCGTCATCTGGCCGGACGGCTCCACGGGCGTGGCGGGAGGAGGAGGCGGGGGCGGCGACTGGGGCGGCGGCGGCGGCGGCGGCGCCGGCCCGTTCGCGTGCCCCGGTGGCGGCGGCCTGGGCGTGCCCCCTCCGCCGCCCCCCGCCCAGCCGGGCGGGCGCCCGCGCCTGTGGGAGCGCAAGCTGGACACGCCCCTCCTCTTCCCCGCCTGGCTGGACCCCAGCCCCTTCACGTCGTCGGCCGTCCTGGCGGACCGCCTGGGCCGGCCGCCGCCGGGGGGTGGAGGAGGGCGGGGTGGCGGGGGAGGTGGGGCGGCGGGGCGGGGTCTGAGCGCTGCTGCGGCCGCCGCGGCCGCCGCGGCCGCCGCCCCGACGCCAGGGGACGACCCCCCCACCACCACCGCCGACCCGCCCCTCCCCTCCGCCCCCGTCCCCCTGTACGAACTGTACGCGGTTGTCGCGCACCGGGGCTCCCTGCACGGCGGCCACTACACGGCTTTTGTGAAGGCGGGCGGCCGGTGGTATGCGTGCGACGACGCGGCCATCCTGCCCGCGGACGAGGGCGCCGCGCGCTCCGCCCAGCCCTACCTCCTCTTCTACCGTGCTGTGCCGGGTGGGGCGGACGCGGCGGCGGCGGCGGTGGCGGGGGCGGAGGGTCCCCCGCCCGCGCCCAGCACCGTGGCCGTCCAGGTCGCGGCCCAGGCGGCGGCGGCGGTGGCGAGTGAAGGGGGAGGAGGAGGAGGGCAGTGAGGGAAAGGGCGGGTTGGTCCTCCCTGTTGGCTGCTCTGTGTGTTTTCTGTTCTGCCTCTTCATGTCAATCCTCCCGGTCCGTCGCCCGCCCGCCTTTGGCCACTCCCCGCCCGCCCGCCTGCTGCGTCCACCACACGCCCACCATGGCCGCGACCAGGCAGCCCACCAGCGCGGACAGCGGCAGGCCGCCGCTGCCACCCCCAGCAGCCCCACCGCCCCGCCGGCGCTGGGAAAACCCATACACGCCGTCCCGCGTCACGCACAGCACGTCCGCCAGGCCGTCGCCGTCCAGGTCTGCCGGGGCGGCCAGGGGGAGCAGGGGCGCGCCGGGGAGGTCAGCGGATGCTAAAATATGGCCCGCCGGCGACAGCAGGGACACCCGCCGGTCGCCCGCGGCGAGGAGGGCGGAGGGCGGGCCGCCCGGGCGCAGGGCGACGGCGGTCAAGGTCGGGGAGGCTGGGTGCGCGCCGGACGCGCGCAAGGAGTGCGGGCGCCAGTCCAGGCCAGGGACGGCCCGCCGCCAGGCCACGTGGCCGTCGGCCCCGCGCACGGCGGTGACCTCGCCGCTGGAGACGAGGAAGGCGACGAGGGCGGTGTCCCGGGTGGGCCCCCCGCTCACGCCGCGCTGGCGGGGCAGGGCCAGGCGGGCGGGCGGGGCGGCCTCCACGCCTGCCAGGGCCGCCAGGGAGGCGCCCCCGCCGCCCAGGAGGCCGCCGGAGTCGCCGCCACCGCCGCCGCCAAAGAGAGAGTCGTCCCCGCCACCGCCGCCCCCGGCGCCGTGGTGGCACAGGCTGACGTTCCAGAGCGGGTGGGTGGGCGGCAGGCCACCCAGGGCGACGCCCTCGCACGCCCGGGCGTGGCCGTGCGCCGTGTCGCCCCCGCCCGCCGCCCGGGCGCCGTGTCCGGCAGGCGAGACGGCCAGGGCATAGTCCGGCACGCCGTCTCCGTCCAGGTCGGCGGTCAGCCCGGGCGGCGCGCCGGTCTTGAGACCGCACACGCGGGCACCGGAATGGAGGTGAAACACCTCCAGGCCGCCGGACGTGTGCACCACCACCGCGTTCGGCTTGTGCGTGGCGTGCCAGGCGGCTAGCGTCGCGGCAGAGGCCCCCGGCGGGGGCGGCGGGGGCATGCCGCCGGGCGCGCGGGCCGCGCCCCGCCCCGCCGCGGCCGCCGCGCGCGCGGCCGCGGCAACGACCGCGTTCCCGCCGCCGCCGCCCGCCCGGGCCAGGCCGCTGGAGGTCGACCCGGCCCGCCCAAGCTCGCCGACGCGGCGAACGTTGGGGCCGATGCCTCCCGCGCCCGCCTTGCCGACCGCCCGGCGGTGCGCAAAGTGGGCCAGCCGCACGCGCGTGTCGCCCCGCCCGGCCCAGGCGTGGGGCAGCACCGAGAGGACCCCCGCCCTGAACTCCCGGCACGCGCCGCCGGCGGCCGCGTCCGCGGCCGCCCGGGCCGCCGTCACGGACGCCGCGTCCAGGCGGACGTCGTGCTGGCGGCGCAAGGGAGAGGGAGGGGGGTTGGTGGGGGGCGAGCCCCCGCCGCCGTCCGGCCCGCCCGCCGTCCACCGCCGCGCGCCGCTTTGGCCTGCCATCGCCGCGTGCCAGGGCGCGTGCGAGGCGTCGGGGGCGACGTCGGAGGCGTCGGCCTTTCGAACAGGACCCTCACCCTCCTGCTCCACGGGCGGGGCGTGGCCGCGGGCGCCGCCGGCCGCGTCGGCGGCGAGGGAGGCGGCCATGGCGTCGGCCGCGCCGCCGCCGGCCTCGCCCCCGCCCCTCCTGAGCGAGGCGGACACAAACACGCTGCCCCGGTCGCCCGGGCGCAGGCGGTGCGGGGTGACGAGGATGGCCGCCTCCCGGATGGACGCGTGCGACAGCGACCCCGCCGGCGGCGGGACGGCCTGGCCGGGGCTGAGCAGGGGCGCCCGCCACAGCTCCCGCAGGCGGTCGTCGAGGGCGACAACCTCCAGGCCCGACGTGAGCGCCAGGACCACCGCCCGCCGGGGCGCGGCCACGCCCAGCCCCACGGGCGGCGGGTCCAGGAAGCCGGCCGCCAGGGCCACAGCCCGCCACTCGGCGCCGGGGACCGCGGGCCCCGCGGGGGCGAGGGAGGCGGTCGCCAGGACGGGCGCAGGGGCGAAGCCCGCCCCTTTGCCCGCGGGCGGGCGGGGCGCAAGGACCGCCAGGTGGCCGTCCGCGGACGCGACGACCACCTCCACCGCGCCGTCCCCGTTCAGGTCGACGGCCAGTGGCGGGGGCGGTATGTAGGGTGGGGAACCGTCCAGGGCGGAGACGGTGTCGGGCGGGGTGTGGTGGTACCAGGCCTGGGTCGATGGAGACGGAAGAGGGCATGATGAGAGCGAGAGAGCGGGAGAGAGAGCGGGTGCGGGCAGGGGGCCGATCGACCGGAGCTTTCTTCTCACCTTGCGCAGGCTGACCGGGCCGTCGTGGTTCAGGGACAGGTGGATCGCCAGCAGGGACAACGCCAGGGCGGCAAAGTCCCTGGCGTGCATGGTTGTAATGGGCGCACGCGGGGACGCGGGCGTGGTGTGGTCGGGCAGTTTTGTTTCCGCCACGAAGACGCCAATGGGGAGTGAAGTGACAATCTCACCCCTCTCCACACCCCTTTCTACGGCGCGCGCGTGCGGAGAAGCACACTCGCGTCCCTTTCCACACTACCACACACACACACACACACACACACATACTCATCACCATGGCTCTGGCCGCCCGCCTGGCGGCCGGCCTGGCCCGCCGCCGCACGGGTGCCTGCGGCCCTGCCCTTGGCGCGCCGGCCGCCGCGGGCGTGCGCGGCTTTGCCTCGGCGGACGACAAGGTCATCCACCACGAGGTGCGTTGGGGCGGCTGTGTGTGATCTTAGGGCACGTGTGGCCAGTGATAGTGGGCATGCGGGCTGGAGGTGCCCTGAGGGACAGTGCCGCGGCGGCCGACGGGAGCCGCGTAGGGCGCGCGCCGGCGGGCGCACCATCGCGCCGCGAGCGTGCGGCATTCCCTCTCTCTCTCTCCCCTCAGCCGCCCCAGCCTGGCGCGGCGTGCGGTGCCCGCGCACTGTGACTGGCCTCAGGCACACCCTGACCCTTGTGTGGGAGCGCGAGGGCTCGTCCGAGGTGTCGGCGCGATCACACAGAAGCAAAAGGAGAAACAGAGGCAACAGAGGCTCGCGCCGCCGCCGCCGCCGCGCCGCCCGCCCTCTCCCCCCCTGCGCGCTCAAGCACCCTCCCTCTTACCCTCCCCCTCTCTCCATCCCTCAGGTCACCCCCTTCGACGCCCACCGCATCGACCCGCCCTCCACGGCCGTGACCACTACCGTCGGTGAGCTGCGCGGCTTCTTCAAGACCATGGTCCTCATGCGCCGCCTAGAGATCGCCGCCGATCAAATGTACAAGTCCAAGCTCATCCGCGGCTTCTGCCACCTGTATGACGGGCAGGAAGCGGTGATCGTCGGCCTGGAGGCGGCGTCCAACCAGACCGACTCCATCATCACCTCCTACCGGGACCACTGCACGTATTTGGGGCGCGGGGGCAACCCCCTGGCCGTCATGGCGGAGCTGATGGGCAAGGCCAACGGCGGGACAAAGGGCGTCGGAGGGTCCATGCACTTCTATTCGAAGGAACACCACTTCTACGGGGGCCAGGGCATCGTGGGCGCCCAGGTCCCCGTCGGCGCCGGCCTGGCCTTCGCGCACAAGTACCGGGGCGACGGCGGCGTGGCCTACGCCCTGTACGGCGACGGCGCGGCCAACCAGGGCCAGATTTTCGAGGCCTTCAACATCGCGGCCCTCTGGTCGCTGCCCGCCATCTTCGTGTGCGAGAACAACCACTACGGCATGGGGACGGCGGACTGGCGGGGGGCGAAGAGCGCGTCCTACTACACCCGGGGCGACTACATGCCTGGCCTCAAAATGGACGGCATGGACGTCCTGGCGGTGAAGCAGGGCGTCGCCTTCGCCAAAGCGTACGCGCAGAGCCATGGGCCGATCGTGCTGGAGATGGACACGTACCGTTACCACGGCCACTCCATGTCCGACCCGGGCTCCACCTACCGCACCCGGGACGAGGTGAGTGGTGTGCGCACCCAGCGCGACCCCATCGAGCTGGTGCGCCGCCTGCTGACGGAGGAGGGCGGCGTGGACGCGGCGGACCTGAAGGCTCTGGAGCGCGAGGTGAAGAAGGAAGTGGACGCCGCGGTGGAGGGCGCCAAGGCGGGCGTGCCCCCCGCCCTGGACGCGCTGTGGGCCAACGTGTACACGGAGCCGCTGGGGGTGAAGGGGCGCGGGGTGGACCAAGAGGCGTGGGCGGCGCTGCGGTGAAGAGACGGAAAGAGAGGGCGTGGAGGGGGAGAGCGAGAGCATGGAGGAGATGAACAACAAACGTGTCACACTCTCCTGGTTCCGCAACACCACGCACCCTCCCTCGCAACCCGCAGGTCCCGGAATGGCTGCCCGCCACGCGTGCGTGGTAGGCCATGGCCTGCCCCACACGCCACGCCTGCCGCTTTCACTCCCTCTCCCCTGTCCGTCTCCCCAGGCGCGCCCGCATGCGGAGCTGCGCTGCGCTGCCGCCGC
>Ga0114918_10005790_pt1 | contig 10568 bp, 13 predicted proteins | sample LantaG_FD_87015 | JGI IMG/M metagenome (GOLD analysis project Ga0114918, IMG submission 87015) | Deep subsurface microbial communities from Baltic Sea to uncover new lineages of life (NeLLi) - Landsort_02402 metaG | ecosystem: Environmental > Aquatic > Marine > Oceanic > Sediment | place...
CAAGTCGTGTTATTGTTTCTCTGTCTGGGTTCTTCATCTGTTTCTTTTGTTATGGCCAGCGTAGAATTAACCTGCTTTTATCTATGTCGCGGGCTTAATTAAAGTTTTCCTAATTCATCCAGCAACTTGAGCACTCTCAAAGATTCAGCTATTCCAGTGGTACCACTCATTGCCATATTAACGGAAATAGTTTCCAATATCTCCTCCTTAGTAGCTCCAGCTTCTAAGGCCCTCATGGTTTGGGCGACAATACAATTAACGCATCGTGCTCTGAGTGCTATTCCTAACGCCATTAGCCGTTTGACCTTGGCGCTAAGTGCTCCGTCCTTATATACCTCATCCCATTTAGCAGATTCGTGAATCATCAGGACTGGTAGTTCTTGATTTAATTTTTCAAGATATTTCAGCCGTTCCTCATTAATTTCTAATTGACTTTCCATAATCGTACCCTTCTTTATCAGATCAAGTGTGACTAAGCATATGCCGAACGTAGAAGTCTGTGGAAGCCAGGGCTCCCACAGACATTGATAATGCTATGATTTTTGATTTTATATAAATTTTCCAAAAAGGCTCAACCCTGGCTGTCCACTGAACTGACAGGTCCTGTGAAAATTATTCAATTTCAAGCACATCCATTATTTCGAATGCTTTTCTTGCCCATGGATAAGTTACTGAGCCACCTCCAACAACTGCAATTTTAATAGCCTCAACAATTTCATCTTGAGAGCAACCCTGCTCTTTGCAATTTTGTATGTGGTATGCAATACACTCTTCACACTTAGAAAAAATGGAAATTGATAGTCCGGTTAATTCTTTATATTTCTTTGGAATTGCTCCTTCTGAATAAACCTTATCATCAAGTGATCCAAATTCACTGAAAAAATCATCAGAATCATTCAGCTTTTGATTCAATAATTTTCTTCTGTCATTAAATGTGTTTAAATCCAATTTATTTCTCCTTACATAAATCGCCGCCATTCAGAGACTATCAGGGTGAAAAGGTTTTTGCTGTGGCCACAGAAACACGGAATGCCGCAGAAGCTATAGCGGCATTACCCTGCCAGTTCTACTGAAATGGCTTATGTTTCCTTAACCATGAATATGCAATCTTTAATTCCTGATTGCCCCTCTGGATAGGCTCGAACTTCAAACCCGATGCTTTCGTACAAGCTTTTAGCAGGAATATTGTCCTCATAAACAAATAACGAGAAACTCACATCATCTGTACCAGCGGAATCTAAAAGAGCGGCCATCAATTTGTAGCCCAGTTTTCTACCGCGCATTTCTGGGGATAATACTATTCTCCCAAGGTGTTTGCAGCCAAACTTATTAAAAGCTTGACCAAAACCAAGCAAATTACCGTCTTCGTCAACCAGAGCATAAGAGTGAGCGACATCCCATTCGATATCAATTTTTAGCTGTTTCAGGCTCAGCGGAAAGTGAATTGATGGTCCTCCCCAATTTTTTGCCTCAGATTCGGTTAAGAACCAACCAGATAGTTCCGGCAAATCTTGCTCGTTTGCAGGTCTAATTTTCACTCGTCATCCTTAAACATAATCCCGGCATGAGGCGCTGCGGATTTTTACCGTTGCCCTTAATGCCGTTGTAATATTTATTCTGATAAATCAACCCATCTCCCCTTTGTGAGAGATTCTAAATCAGTAGGCTTCAATTTAAAAACAGCAAAAGGAGTACCAGCCGCAGCCCAGATAACTTCATATTTCTTCAGGTCTGGATCCAATATGGTTTCCAAGGGTTCATTATGGCCTACCGGCGGTACTCCACCAATTGCATACCCGACTCTTTCTTTCACATACTTTCCATCCGCTTTGCCAAGTTTCAAACCCGTCGACTTTTGGATTTTCATTACATCTACTCGATTTGAGCCAGATGCTATGACAAGAATCGGAAGGTCGGTTTCCTTTTCTCTAAACACGAGAGATTTTGCTATTTGAGAAACTGTACACCCAATACTATCAGCGGCTTCTTGCGCAGTCCTCGTTGAACCGGGCAGTTCTTTAACCTTAAAGGAGAAGCCCATGGCAAAAAGGAAATCCTGTACACGTTTTGCACTGTCTCTTAGTTCTGATGCCATTAATTTGTTCCTTTGAATAATAGTGCAGAAGCAGGAAAAAGTTCCAACTTGCGGATAATGGTTTCTGTTTCGTTAAGGGAAATATCTTCGTCTGAATATCTGTTAAGCAGATGTTGTTTTAAGTCGTCCCGAAGAAGCACATCGGACATCTCTTTGTGGATTTGCTCAACGGTGAGATGTTTGTAATTATCTGCTTCAAAGAGTTCTATAACAGCCTTTTCCAGTTTTTCTTCAGTGGATTTCATGGTTTATTTTTTCCACCCTTATTTTCTAACTGCTTAATATCATTTCCAAGCTCTTTTAAATTGCTATCATGGGTTAGCTTTTTTTGTTCTTCTTTATACTTTTCAAACTCTATGTTAGATTTCTCTGTGGCCATTTCACGACTTATTTTTCAGGCATGATTAAGTAATTCTCTACCGTTGATTTGCAGAATATTATCCAGCCTGCTAATCCAATCTTTCATATACATTGGTGTATGCTGTTGAGCCATAGTTTCGGCAAAAGCAAGATATTGTTCAACCAATAAACCGAGCAGTTTTATTTCTTCTTCATTCAAATAGTTTTTGGCAATGCTGACATCGCTTTTTCTAATCATGACAACATTTCTCTTGTCGTAAGACTGCATGCCCATAAGCGGCAAAGAAGCATCTGCTCTTCTGCAAATCAATTCTGCCGCCGTTTGGCTGCTAATTGCCCAAAGCAGTTTGTTTTGCACAATCTTAAAGAATTCAACGGTCATTTCATCTTTAGGGTTATAGTCAATACTGGTTGTATAAATATCTTTGATTTTCTGGTAGAAAAAACGCTCAGAAAGGCGGATTTCCCGGAGCCTATCTTGTAACTCATAGAAATAATTCATCGAATTACCGCTTTTGAACCGTTCATCATTGAGGGCAAAACCTTTAATGATGTATTCTTTTAATCTTTGTGTTGCCCAAATACGGAATTGTGTACCTTGTTTTGACTTAACCCGATAACCAACTGAAATTATTACATCAAGATTATAGTATTTTGTGTTATAAGATTTGCCATCAGAAGCAGTTGTCCGGAAATACCGGACAACTGCGATTTCATCCAGTTCACCTTCCTTGAAAATGTTGTTGATATGTTCAGAAATGGTCTTTTTGCTTTTATCAAAAAGTTCTGCCATCAGTTTTTGTGTCAGCCAGACAGTTTCGTCTTCAAGGCGAACATCTATTTTGATGTTGCCGGTGGGGTTTTGGTATATTAGAATTTCGGATTGAGGAGTGTTCATAGTTTTACTCGTTTTTAACTTTCATCATCATATTATAATGTCCCAAATTATCTGTTTTATCAAAGATGTCTTTGAATACTTTCAGATACTTACCAAGCATTTTAACAACAAGGGTCAAACGTAGACCCCATTCCCCTTTTTTATGAGCCGGGACAGCCGGTCGATAAAATTGTCATAGTCGGCCTTATCTCTGAATATTTTTTTACGTTCGATCCCCCGTATAATAAGGTGGTGCAATACTCCATGGGCGTCTAAGCTAGCTAATCTTGGCATGGCATTCTATACTCATATTGCAAGTTATTTTGTTTTTTAAAGAATGTCCCCCTTTCACTCCCCAAAATGCGTTCCCCTTAAAATTCTAAGATGATTGTCAGGCTAAAAGTTCTTTTGCAAACGCTTTGGCTTTACCCTCATCTTCTTCGTTGGGACGTCCGGTCATTTGTTTGACCTTATCCGCCCACTGCTTATCATTTAAATTCTGTTTCTTCTTTACCATCTCGTGTAAAGATTCAGTCAAAGCACCCTGGCAGTCAAAACACCCTTTATATTCAATACCTTTTTCCTTGCATGCTGCTTTTATAGGTTCTGTAAATCCTTCCATGTCTTGGTCCGGATAAGCCGGGGCGGAATGGGTAATGAAACCGGCCATCTTTTGACCTGAACCTGCCTGAATGCTGCCTAAAAATTCTTTTACCGGTCCGGCCAGATTGCTGGCGTGGAGCGGCGAGCCAATCAAGATGAAGTCGTACCCAGCCACATCACCGGGACTGACATCTTCAAGCTTTTTCAGCTCGGCTTCATTGGCCCGGGCTGCTTCCTCGCAGATGGCCTTGGCGATTTTTTCCGTGTTTCCGGTCTGGCTGAAATAAGTCACTAATACTTTCATGATGTAACCTCCTGTTTTTAGTTCAACCTCGTTCTGACCCCATTCGACCCCATTCCATACCCTCCTGTTGTCTCTAATTTCATAACAAAAGGGCCTGTAACTGAATAAAAATTGCTCTGACCCTGTGTTTGTTTAATATAAAGCTCCAAATCGCCCTTGGCCATAACGCTGATTTTGCCAATCCACTTCTCTGTGTCAGCGTCAGGAACAAACTGGGTAGATGCACATCCAAGAATAGAGAGGACTTCAATAAGCGCAATGAGCAAAAAAGCACGCCTTGAAGTAAGAATAAGCCTAAACATGAATACCTCCTTGACATATTGATTACCTAAACGTCCCGGAACTTGCTCAGGACTTAATCGACATATCAAGTTATCAAGGAACTGAACAACTGACCGAACTACTCTAAATGCTCATTAAGTGCCTGAAACAAAGTCATGCAGGCCTAAATAAGCTGGCACTATGCATCAAATTAGTCTTTGGGTCAAGAGATCGGGTTGAATATTTTATTGCTATTCCGGCAAACTCCGTATTGTGGTCCGGGTCAGGCGCCGGAATTCAGTATTTACAATTAGTTGCAACTGCTATGGACTTCTGTTTTAACCGGAGTGACGATTTTTTACGAGAGCATTAATTAAGATGGACTCATAAAAAGTAACGCCGATGGCTATGTAATCTCAGGCGGACTATATACAAGGCATAGATGTTATACTTGTAGTATGCCGAGTGCCTGAAAAACCGCTACAACGCAGTAGATGGGACTTTTTACGACGCCATCAATTAAAATGATGTAAAAGTTTTCCTATAATCACTTAATTCAGGTATTTTATGCCCACCGTTGTGGGCCAGGAAAGGGTAGATTTGAGATAACTATCTGAAAATTAATATTATAATATAATGTGGGCAAATTGGTATAGATTTTGCTTGCAACTAGTTTTATAATGTGCTTGATACTCATACTTTTCGGACTTCAAATACTATATTAAAGGATTATAGATGAGCAAGAACATAGGATTCATTTCAACACGCTTTGCAGGGACAGACGGAGTTTCTTTGGAATCGAGCAAATGGGCTGAGGTTTTTGAAAAAAGCGGGCATAGCTGTTTCTGGTTTGCCGGAGAACTGGATAGGAAAAAGGAAAAAAGCTTTCTTGTCCCTGAAGCGCATTTTCAGAATGAACGAAATGTATGGATCAACGAGAGGGTTTTTGGAGGAAAAAAGAGAAATTCTTCCGTAACCGAATCAATTCACGCCTTAAGATCGTATTTAAAGTTTAAACTCGAAAAATTTATCGAGCAGTTTAAAATCGAGCTTTTAGTAGTTGAAAACGCCCTAACTATCCCGATGAATATACCTTTAGGAATCGCTTTAGCAGAATACATTTCTGAAACTCAGATTCCCACCATCGCTCATCATCATGATTTTTATTGGGAAAGAACCCGTTTTTCCGTTAATGCCGTTGGCGAATATCTTCAAATGGCATTTCCCCCTGACCTTTCCAACATCGAACATGTGGTTATTAATTCTGCCGCACAAAGAGAACTGGCCCATCGCAGGGGGATTTCAGCAACGATTATTCCCAATGTTCTGGATTTTGAAAATCCACCCCTAAAGAATGGCAAACGTAACAAAGAGTTTCGTAAAAAAATCGGTTTGAATATTGATCACATAATGATTTTGCAGCCTACCCGCGTAATCAGGAGAAAAGGGATAGAGCTTGCCATTGAACTGGTCAAAGCACTGGATAATAAGCGCTGCAAACTGGTTATATCTCATGAATGCGGAGACGAAGGCTTTGAATATTTCGAATGGATTAAGGAGCATGCATCCGAGCATGGTGTAGATCTTCGTATTGCGGAAAGCCATATTGCGAGTCCGTGGAGTAATAACGGCGATCGTCAAAAGAAATGTTCTCTTTGGAACGTCTATCCCCATGCAGATTTTATAACATTTCCCAGTCTAACAGAAGGATTCGGGAATGCTTTTCTTGAAGCTGTTTATTTTAAAAAACCGATACTGATCAACCGCTACGATACTTATGTAAGAGATATTGAACCCAAAGGGTTTGACCTGGTTGCTATTGACGGGTTTTTAAACAAAAAAGCAGTTCAAAGTGTGAGGGAAGTATTAAAGTCACCCATGCGAAGAAAAAGAATGGTAGATAAAAATTATGATATTGCTACTGCATGTTATTCCTATTCCGTGCTTCGAAAGCATCTAAATACTATAATTAATAATTTCTTTGGTGACAGTGACCCCCGGATATGCTTTGATCCGACCTGCCGACGATACGAAGCATGTTTAAAGAAAGAGAAGTATCCTGTTCAAATTGCTGTTTGAAAAAGTCTTCACATTTATCACATACACTTTAAGACGTTCAGATATTTCCGGGCCAGGAAAAGGTGCAAAATTCATTATCCACCTGCCAATCATGTAATCTTTCCGAAAATTTGATGATTTACAACATAAGAAGATAAATGCCGAAAACGGCGGTCGCAGCTCCGGCAACAGCCCTGATGGAAACGTGTTCTTTGTGGAGGAAAATTGAAAACGGGATGATAAAAACCGGGACCAGAGCGAGAAATGTGGAGGCCACCCCGGTTGTCAGATAATGAAGGACCAGTAGGGAGAGAGACACCTCTAAAAACGGTCCGATGGCTGAACCAATGGCAGTAAAAAGTACGGCTGCTGTATTTTTTACAGCAGCTTTAACGTTCCCCCATTTTCCAGTGACGGTAAAGAAAATAAGAAAACAGAGGAAAGCCGCAATCGCCCTGATCTAGGTTGCAGAAAATGCATCCAGATATCCCGATTCTGTCTGCATGCCGGTTTTGCTCAAAACATATCCGCCTGCCTGACCGAACATTCCCCCAAATCCTAACAGAACACCCTTTAACGAGATGTTCCTGATTTTCAGATTTGAAGGTTTTGACGCTTTTTGATTTCTTTCAAGGATGACAATCCCGACACCGAAAAGGGTGACAAACATACCCACCCATTGATGAAGAACATATATTTCATCCAGGAATAACCAGCCGATTAAGGCTGCAGTGGGTGCGGACAGACTGAAAATTAGCATGGCAACCCTTGGTCCGATTTCAACAAGAGCCTTGAAAAGGAAAATATCTCCTATGAAAAAACCGATGACCCCGGAAAGGGAAAGGTAAAACCAGGCACGAGCCGGAAAGTGGACAGGAAGGATATATCCATGCCGAACAAACAAAAGAAGGCTGAAAAGAATTAAAGCGACAGTCAGCCTGATAATATTGGTCGGGGTTGCCCCCACCCTTTTGGAGGCAGCTTCGAAAAACTGGACGGCAATGGTCCAGCAAAACACAGTAGAAATAGCGATTAATTCACCGGTATAGGGCATGGGGATCCTTTGTTTATTTTGTTATGGTCAACACAGGCATAATTGACGGCGAGTACAACCGGGGAAGATCTATAAGGCATTTCAGTAGAAATCAATCAAGATTCATCAAAACCGCAAGATATAGATAGTCCATCGTTATGCCGTTGTTATCTTTTTTCAATTGATGACAGTACTTTTAAGCCGCAGCGCCTCTCAATGGGCTGAAAGTCCTTATCATTGTGCAGGAGTGGTATGTCGTTTTCGATGGCAACTGAGGCGATCATACAATCCAGTGGTTTTTGGATTGTGACATCAATTTTACGCAATTTTCTATAAATATCAGCAGATCTTAAAAAAACAGTATATGGCATTGGAAGTAAAATTAAAGTGTTGAATAAGTCTCTTGTTTTTCTGAATTCTGTATCTTGCCGAATGCCTTGAAGTACCTCTGCCAAAATGATGCCGCAGATGCAGATGTTTTCTCTGCGTTTAATAATGGTGTCCAACGCCACCACATGGGGCAGCGATCGTCCCGCAAAAAAATCGATCCATACAGTTGTATCGACAAGAATCATCACGTATTACGCCCGCTGCGCCACTCGTTAAGATTGCTCTCCCAATGAATTTTACCTTTTAGTTCGAGAATCTTAGTTTGTGATTCATGCCGAAGCAACTCACGTAATGCATGATCAATTAAAGCCCTCTGTGTTTTTAAACCGGTCGCTTTAAAGCATTCTTCTACAAGTTTATCATCAAGTACGATATTTGTACGTTTCATCAGGGCACCTCCAGTTTTGAATACACATTATCATATAAATAATGTGTATTCAAGCGAAAATATTGTAAAGCTAAGAAGAGCTAACCAGCGGCGGGCAAATGGCAAAGGCCTTACGGAAAGCTAAAAGGGGAAGCGGTGTCAAAGCATGTATGGATGCCTGCCCCGCTGTATTTAAGCGGGGTGGTTAATCCGCCTCAGGCGGATCGCCTCCCTTGATCTCAAATAAGCGCAGACTTCGAAATTGAACATTTTGAAACTGCCTCCATTGCATTGACTTTTTTTCAATTTGCACGATTGGTTCTTACCAGGTGCATCGACCTATATCAAAACAGGGGAAAGGTGAGGCCTTTTCAGGAAAGTTAAAAAACTAAAATATATAAAATAACTAAACATATAATTTGAATTATGACCTTTGTAAGAATAGTTATTATATTAATTATATTTATTTTACTTTTTTCTTGACATTCTTTTTTTAACGGATATACTGATTGTAAAAATTTATAAAAGACGGGCTTTCCTTTCGGCCGTCGCGATTTTCTCTCTGAAGCTGTGGGATATCCCGTTGTATAGGATATTTTTTCCTCTCACACGCTGAACATCAGTGCCGAAACATCACTTACCTGCTGTAGGATTAATACTGAAAAACCCCGTTTCTTTTTCCGGGGACTTTCACTTTAAACAGACCAAGACCGTCGTTTATGAAGGTATTTAAAGGTGCAAGGAGGATAGGACTATGGATGATATATTTACCGTTTTCAAAGCGAGCAAGTATTGTAAAGTTTCTTCAATAACTATCATCAACTGGATAGAGGCCGGCCATATAAATGCATACAAGACTGTTGGCGGGCATCGGCGGATAAAAAGGCCGGATCTGGAGGAATTCATGAGAAAACAGGGGATTCCAATTCCAAACGGGGAGATGAAAGATAAAAGAAAAAGGATCCTTGTCGTGGATGACGATCCTATTATTGTGGAAAGCCTTGTTCAGGCCCTTGAAGAGGATGAATACGATTACGATGTGATTTCCGCTTCCGACGGGTTTGAAGCAGGACTCCAGGTCAATCACTTTCACCCCCATCTGATTATTCTGGATATAATGATGCCCGATATCAAAGGAAACGAAGTTTGCCGGAAAGTCAAGTCAAATGAGCTCACCCGGGATACAAAAATTATAGTTTTGTCCGCTTATCTGGACGAGGAAAAATTTAAGGAAATGAAGGCTCATGGCGCCGATGTCTGCTTTTCCAAACCTTTGCCCCTCCCTCAACTGAAGGAGGAAGTTGCCCGGTTACTGGAGCTCAAATAGTGGCCCGAATTCTCGGACCGCCATGAAAGGAGGCAAACTGTGAAACTTAAAGACGCACTGAGAAGAAAGAAATTTGTTATTACTTCCGAAATCCAGGCACCGATGGAGGATGATAATCCTGAAAAGCTGGTTGAGGATCTGAAACGAATAAAAGGGCGTGTGGACGGTGTATCGGTAATGGAAGTGGAACTTGAAGGGATTGTGGGAGACAGCATTAAAACATGTGAAATCCTTCAGAATAACAGGTTTAACTCCATTTACCAGACCACAACCCGCGATAAGAATCGCATTCAGCTTCAAAAGGACCTTACAAATGCCCATGAGACCGGCGTTGAAAATCTTCTTGTCTTTACAGAAGATTATCGCATTACCGGAGACAGCCTTCAGGAGACCATGTTCTTTCATGTGGATTCAGGTAAGCTGGCATCGGTACTCGATCATATAAAGGGAGGCCATTCCATTGATGGTAATAAGTTGGCTTCAGAAATCGAATTTGTTCTCGGATCGGGCGTGGAGTCCCCCTTTGGTAAAAATGTACCGAAACAGGGGATGCAGGAGATGGAAACCATGGGAAATATGGGAACCGAATATTTTCTTACGACTCCCATTTTCGACCTCGATCAGTTTGAAAGGTTTATCAAGCAGGTAAAACCCTTTCAGATTCCCGTAATCGCAGAAGTGATGATCTTAAGAACCGCCGGGATGGCCAGGTTCATCAATCGTCACTTCAAATCAGGGCTGGTACCTGACTGGGTCATTAAGAAACTGTCGGAGTCACGGGACCTGGAAAAGGCAAGCATTGATCTTTTTGCCGATACGGTAAATGGCTTGAAGGATCTTTGTCAGGGAGTTCACATCATTACATTCGAAGGAGTGGACAAACTGAAGCTATA
>Ga0114918_10005791_pt1 | contig 10568 bp, 6 predicted proteins | sample LantaG_FD_87015 | JGI IMG/M metagenome (GOLD analysis project Ga0114918, IMG submission 87015) | Deep subsurface microbial communities from Baltic Sea to uncover new lineages of life (NeLLi) - Landsort_02402 metaG | ecosystem: Environmental > Aquatic > Marine > Oceanic > Sediment | place: Baltic...
GCCGCCCCCCTCGTACCCCAGGTACGTCTCGCCGCAGGCAACGTGCCGGACTTCGCCCTCGCCGGTGAGGTTGGCCGCCTGGTACGTGACGCCGGCGATGACGGTGGCGTGCGGCAGCGCCTGGGCGACTTCGGCCGCCACACCCAGGCCGTTCTGGATGGTCAGAAGCAGCGCGTCGCCGATCCAGCCGGCCGCCGAGGACGCCGCGGCACGAGCCTGGTGCGCTTTGGTCGCGAGGATCACGAGGTCCGCCGGGACGCCGGGCGCCAGGCGAACCGGGATCTTGGCCTCCAGGTCCCCCGACGGTGACGACAGGTGGATGGGCTTGGCGCTCAGCCGCCGCGCACGCTCGGCATCGTGGTCGATTAGCGTGATGCTCGGCCCCCCGGCAACGTGAGCGATGCGCACGGCCAGGACCAGACCGGTGGCGCCAGGGCCGATGACCGCGACGTGCGTGAAATGACCCGGCCGCTCTTCGGGCAAAACTATTTCCTTGGCAGGCGGGCTCGGCGGGCGCCTGCGAGCCGGCCGCGGAAGCGGCCGGTGGCCCGCCACGTCTTGGCACGTTCCAGTGCGCGACAAGGCCACCGGGAGCTTCCGCTCCCGGCTCGAACAGCGTGGCGCTCCCGGCTCGAAAGCCCCCCGCGCGCCGCGCCACTACGGATGGGCCTGCATCTGAGCCCTGCCCCGCTCGGCGTGTTTGACCGGGTTCGGGATGCGGACCGTCACGTCGCCACAGACGCGGGCGCTGCAGGCGGTTCGCGTGTCGGGTCCGCGGCCGAGTTCGGCGAGCAACTTCCGCTCGGACTCCGTCACGGGCGAGAGGGCGTCGGCCCCCTCAACGATCTGGACGCAGCAGTTGCCGCACTCGTGCCGCCCTTCGCACAGTTCGCCGACGAAGAAATCGTCGTCCACCATCTCGGCGGCCTCGTCGGCGGCCGCCAGCAGGCTGGTTCCTCGCGGCACTTCCAGGCGAAGATCGTACGGCAGGAAAACGACCTGTGGCATCAGAGGGCCCCTAGATATTCTCCGTCATGACGCGGACGTAACCCCGCTTGTATAGGTCTTGAATATACTTGTTGACGGTCTCGTTGTACTTGCGGTCGCGGATCTCGTCCTCCAACTCGTCCTGAACTTCCGTGAAGGGAACCGTGCGCGCTTCCTGTCGCGCCAGGGCCTTGACGATGTAGAACGCCTCGCCGGTCTCGACGAGTCGCCCGATCTGGCCCGCCTCCAGGGCAAAAAGGACCTCATCGACGGCCTTGATGCGGAACGATCCCTTCGCCACGAACCCCCAGTCGCCGCCGCCCGAGGCCATCGGGTCATGGCTGTAGCGGCGGGCGAGGCGGGCGAAATCCTCTCCCCTCGACGCCCGCTGGTGAACGGCATCCGCCACCGCGCGGGCCTGGGCCACGTCGGGCGACTCGCTCTTGCGGATGGCAATCAGGCCCAACCGCACCCGCGTCGGTTGGACGTACCGCTCCTGGCAGACCCGGCGGTAACGATTCAAGAGTTCGGAGTGCGTGATGTGGACGGTCGGCGAGATCTTGCTTCGCAAGTACCGTTGCACGATGAGTTGCTCTCGTCGCCGCCGGCGCTCCTCCCGTAGCGAGGATCCCTCGCGCTTGAGTTTCTCTTCGAGCAGCAACGCGCTGCCTGCCTGGGAAGCCAGGTTCTTCAGGATCTGGCCCAGCGTGGTGTCGATCTGCTTCTTCTCCGCCTCCGACAGTTCCGCCTTCGCCTCCTGGACGACGAGATGCCGGCTGATTTCCTCCCTCAGTTTCATGTTGATGACCTGGCGGCAGCGGCTCTCGAAGGCGGCGGGCGAGTACTCCTTGCGCCATTTCGCCATCTGCGGACGGATCGGACCGAGAATGTCCTCCCGCGTGATGACCTCGCCGTTGACCTCGGCCAGAACCGTGTTGACCAGGACCGGCGAACCGCCGCTCTCGTCGGTGTCCACCAGAACGGGCAGGCGCTCCTTGGGAAGCGGCAGTGCCACCTCACCGAGGCGCGCCTCGTACTCGGCATCGCGGTCCGGCCGGGTCAGTTTGCCCGTGGGCTCCGTCGATTCGGGCCTTTTCTTGCCGGTCGCGGGCCGGGCCAATTGGACGGGGTTGACCTCTTCGCTCGCCGCGCCGCCGCCCGTGTCGAACTCGCTCGGCGCAGCGGCCTGCGGCGTGAGCGAACCGAGTTCTCTGCCCCGGCGTCCACAACCCGCCGCAACAAGAGCCAGCACGCCAACCACCGGCATCACCCACACGACTTTCATAAGCCGAACCCCAAGAGGGTCCAAAGAGGTTCGTATTCTATTTGCCGTCCTCCGAGCGGGCAAGCACCTTCTTCAGCAGCGCCAGCGCCCCGTCCGGGCCGCGATCCTCGTGCAGCCGCCAGACCAACCTGTGCGGGTCCAGGATGCGAACCACGCCGGCGCCGGAGACCTGCCGGTTACCCGATTCGCCCAGAAGCGGTGCAACCAGGGCGGCGTCCTCGCTGGTAAACGCGAGATCCGCTCCCTTTCGGTGAATGGAGCGGATGCCCGCATCGCCGGCGGCCACGCGGACCGCCTCCAGGTTTACCAGCCTCTGCGCCTCTTCCGGCATGGGGCCGTACATGTCGGCGATCTCGGCCGCCACCTCCGCGAGCGTCTGGGCGTTTGCCGCACGCTGCAACTGCCGATACAGGCTGATGCGCTGGCTCTCGGTCGGCACGTATCGGTTTGGGATGAACGCCGCCAGGTCCAACTGCACGTCCGCCCGGCACGGCTCGTCTGCAGGCCGGCCCTTGAGCCGCCGCACGGCCGCCTCAAGCAACTGGCAGTACATCTCGTACCCGACGGCGGAGATGTGACCGGACTGTTCGAGCCCCATGATGTTGCCGGCCCCGCGGATCTCAAGGTCGCGCATCGCGATCTGAAAGCCCGCTCCCAACTCGGCGTACTGCTCGATGGCACGCAGACGCTTCGACGCCGCCGGCGTCGGCGGACGCTTCTCGGGCAAGAGCAGGTAACAGTACGCCCGGTGCTTGTAGCGTCCCACGCGGCCGCGCAACTGGTGCATGTCGGCCAGGCCGAACCGGTCGGCGTCGTGGATGAACATGGTGTTGGCGTGCGGCACATCGAGGCCCGACTCGATGATGGTGGTCGAGACGAGGACGTCCACGTCGCCTGCGAAGAACCGAAGCATCCGGTCCTCCAACTCCCGCTCTTTCATCTGGCCGTGGGCCCATTCGGTGCGGGCCTCCGGCACGAGCCGGCGCACCCGGTCGGCCACGGCCTCGATCGTGCGGACGCGGTTGTGGACGAAGAAGACCTGCCCGTCGCGTGCGAGTTCCCGCAAGATGGCCTGGCGGATACGCCCGTCGTCCCACCGGCACACCTCGGTCCGGACGGCCCGCCGGTCCTGGGGGGCGGTCGTCAGGCTCGAGATGTCGCGGATGCCCAGAAGCGACATGTGCAGCGTCCGCGGGATCGGCGTGGCCGTCAGCGTCAGGATGTCCACCGTCTGCCGCATCCGCTTGAGCCGCTCCTTGTGCTCGACGCCGAACCGCTGCTCCTCGTCCACGATCAGGAGGCCCAGGTCGGCCGGCACGACGTCCTTCTGGAGCAGCCGGTGCGTCCCGATGAGGATATCGACCTGCCCTTTGCGGAACCGGTCGAGGATCTCGGCCTGTGTCCCTCGCGTCTGGAACCGGCACATCATCTCAATGATGACGGGGTAATCCGCCATTCGCTCGCGGAAGGTTCCCAAATGCTGGGCCGTCAGGACCGTGGTCGGTACGAGCACGACGACCTGTTTGCCGGCTTCGACGGCCTTGAACGCCGCCCGGATCGCCAGTTCCGTCTTGCCGTATCCCACGTCGCCGCACACGAGCCGGTCCATCGGCCGCGGCGAGCGCATGTTGCGTTTGATCTCCTGCATGGCGGCCGCCTGGTCTTCGGTGTCGGGGTACGGGAACGCGGCCTCGAACTCCTTCTGCCACAGGCTGTCGGCGGGGTAGGCGATTCCCGGCCGGGCCTCCCGGACGGCCTGGACGCGCAACAGTTCCATGGCGAAGTTCTGGACGGCCTCTTCGACTCGCCGCTTCTTCTCGCCCCACGCCTTGCCGCCCACACGCGAGAGGCGCGGCTTGTCCTTGAAGCCGCCCACGTACTTCTGGACAAGGGCCACCTGCGACGCCGGGACGTACACCTTGACCTTGTCGCGGAACTCCAGGAGGAGGTAATCGGCCGTCTGCTCGGCTGCCGCAGCGCCGGGCAGGGGCAAAGCGCCTTTCATTTCGGTCAGGGCCTTGGCATCGCGGCGGAGCGTCTTCATGCCCAGGTACCGGCCGATGCCGTGAATCACGTGGACAACCAAGTCGCCGCGCGCCAGGTCCATCCACGTGTCGATGGCGCGGGTTTCAAGCCGCCGCCCGAGCCGCCGCCGCGTCTGGTACCTCTGGAAGACCTCGTGGTTCGAGGCAACCGCCACGTTCTCGGCCACAAGGCGAAAGCCCGCGCCGAGGCGACCGACGCCGAGGCGGATGCGCCCCTTGGTCTCCGTACCCATGGTGTCAACGATCTCGGCAAGGCGGTCGCGTTCGCCCTCGTTGTCCGAGAACAGGAGCACGGTGTCCTCGGCCGCCAAGTCCGCCAGTTCCCCCCTCACGGCTTCGGCCTTGCCGCTGAAGGCGGGGAGGCTCTCGGTCCGAATGGCAAAGGCGTCGCTCGCGCCGCTCGTGGTGAAACTCGAGACGTCGAGCCGCGCGAACTCGCGGCTCTCGCGCACCACCGCCTCGAACGCATACACGCCGACGGGGCTCGCCAGCCGCGCGACGAACGACCGCCCGACTTCGGCGATCTCGAGCGGGTCCTGCCAGACGATCCATGCGCCTTGCGGCAGGTAGTCCAGGAGGTTGGTCGAGGTCTCGGGGGCGAGAGGACCGCCTTTGCCGCTCGGCATGAACGAGACGGCGACGCGGTCGCGGTCGTCGAGGCTCCGCTGCGTTGAGGGGTCAAACGTGCGGAGGCTCTCGAGGTCGTCGCCGAAGAACTCCAGCCGATACGGCGCCGGGGCCGTCGGCGGGTACACGTCCATGATGCCCCCTCGCACGGCGTACTGGCCGGGCTCGAGGACGAGTTCCGCAGGGCGGAACCCGCGCTCCGCCAGCCACCGGCACAGGTGCGACATGCTGTACTCGGCGCCGACCGTGAGTTCGAGCGTGTTCTCGGCCAGGTGACGCGGCGAGGGAACCGGCTGCATGATAGCCTGGATCGGCGCGACGAGGACCCGAGGCAGCGCTACGTCGTTTCGAGCCCGACGCGGAAGCGTCGGGGCATCTTCGTCCGCCGTGGCACGCACCCCGGCCTGTGACGGTGCCCCGGCGCTTCCGCGTCGGGCTCGGGGGTGCGCGGCCGCGAGCGCTTTCAGCACCCGCAGGCGGTCGGCCAGGATCTCGTCCGAGACGTCAGACTCGGTCGGCAGCGCCTCCCACGCGGGGAACACGGGCGGGTCAACGCCGGCGAACAGCCGCCAGTCGTCGCGGGCATCGTCCACGGAGTCGATGTGCGCGACAACGTACAGAAGCGTGGACGGGCAGTCCGGAAGGAGGGCCGCAACCAGGGCAGGCGCACTGGATCCCCACAGGCCTTCGACGCTCGCCCGCCCCTCCTCGTGGAGCGTCTGACGAATAGCGCCGACGACCTCCTGGCGGGCGAACAGGTCTGTGACCGCTTCGCCCGTAGCCGGGATGTCCACCTTCTGGCCTTCGGCCATAGACTCCAGATTGCGACCGCATTGTAATCATCGCCGCGGCATCCGTCAATTCACGAAAACGCCGCTTGCCAAAAAGGTTCCAGGTACCTTTTTTTCTGTTATGCTGTGTGGGGCTTGGAGAGACCACGCCATGGCCAAAGCACTAACCGCCGCGTGTTGGAGTTTTACGGCAACGGACTCGGTCGCCGAAAACCGCGCCCGTATCACCAAGGGCATCGCCGCCGCCCGCGATGCAGGCGCGCGGCTGCTTCTTACGCCGGAATGCGCGCTGACCGGCTATCCGAGCGCGGCGCGCGAGGACCTGGCCGAAATCAACTGGGACGAGGTCCGCGGGGCCGAGCGCCAACTGGCCGCCTATGCCCGCCAGGCCGGCCTTGCGCTCATCCTCGGAACGGCCGGCCCCACCGAGGACTCCGCCACGAACGACGCGCTCGCCTGCGGCAACACCTCGGCCGAGGTCCGCTACCGCAAGCGCTGCCTCACGCCGCTCGATAAGAAGGTCTTCGTCAGCGGAGGCGAACCCGTCGTTGCCCAGTGCGCGGGGTGGCGGCTGGGCCTTGCCGTCTGCTACGACGTCCGGTTCCCGCGGGTCTTCGCGGAACTCGCGAGGGAGGACGCCGACGCTTTTCTCGTCATCGCCCACATGGCCGGACCCGACCCGGACCCCGGCACGAAGCCGACGGTCGTCCCCGCTCACTTCGCCGGCCGCGCGGCCGAATGGGCCACACCGACGCTGCTGTGCAACACGAGTGCCGACGACCGGTGGCTGAACTCCGGCTGCTGGGACGCGCGCGGCATCCGGACGGCCGATGGCGGCGAAGGCCTGCTCCTTGCGACTCTCACGCCGCGCGAGACGCTCGACCCCTGGTACGCGACCATCCGCAAAGACTCTTTCGCGTCGTTCTTCGGCGGCTGACACAAGGGCCAATAGCCGCCGCACCTCGCCTGCCAAAACGGCAGAGACGTCTCCCAGGAATCCCCTCTCTCGACCACCAGGCGGTCCTTTGACGCTGGAAAACGGCCCCATGAGCGTGGCACGGCGTTTGCCCTCGAACAGAGCGGAGAGACTATGCATGGATGCCGGGGCACGCCCCGGCCTACATTCACAGATGGGAGGCCCAGAACGTGGATCCCAATCGTCTGACGCAAAAGTGCCAGGAGGCGCTGCACGACTCCCAGTCGCTCGCCGTGCGCCACGGGCACCAGGAGGTGGACGTTGAGCATCTGCTGTCGGCCCTCGCCGACCAACCCGAGGGCCTCCTGCCGCGCCTCCTCAATAAGATGGACGTTCCCGTGGACGCGCTGCGGGCCGAACTCGGACGGGAACTGGAGCGACGGCCGCAGGTCGGCGGACCCGGCGCGCGGCCGGGCAACGTGTACGTCACGCAGCGGCTGAACGAGGTGCTGGTGAAGGCCGAGGACGAGGCCAAGCGGCTCCGCGACGATTACGTCTCGGTCGAGCACGTCGTGCTGGCGATCATCGACTCGGGGCCCGACTCGCCCGCCGGACGCATCGTCAAACAGTTTGGCGTCACCCGCGACCGGTTTCTGAAAGCCCTCTCGGAGGTGCGCGGCAGCCAGCGGGTCGCCAGCGCCAACCCCGAAGGCACCTACGACGCGCTGGCGCGCTACGGCCGCGACCTGGTCGACGAGGCGCGCTCGGGCAAACTCGACCCGGTCATCGGCCGCGACGCCGAAATCCGCCGCGTCATCCGAATCCTGTCTCGCAAGACCAAGAACAACCCGGTCCTCATCGGCGAGCCGGGCGTCGGCAAGACCGCCATCGTCGAGGGCCTCGCACAGCGGATCGTGCGCGGCGACGTGCCCGAGACGCTCAAAGACAAGACCATCTTCGCCCTGGACATGGGCTCGCTCGTGGCGGGAGCGAAGTATCGCGGCGAGTTCGAGGAGCGACTCAAGGCCGTCCTCGGCGAGGTCAAGGAGTCCGACGGCCGCATCCTCATGTTCATCGACGAACTGCACACCGTCGTCGGCGCGGGGCGGGCCGAGGGCGCCGTCGATGCCGGCAACATGCTCAAGCCGATGCTCGCCCGGGGCGAACTCCACTGCATCGGCGCCACGACGCTCGACGAGTACCGCAAGCAGGTGGAGAAAGACGCGGCGCTGGAGCGCCGGTTCCAGCCTGTCCTCGTGGACCCGCCGACGGTCGAGGACACGATCAGCATCTTACGCGGTCTCAAGGAGCGCTTCGAACTGCACCACGGGATTAAGATCCAGGACGGCGCACTGGTGGCGGCGGCGGTCCTGTCGAACCGGTACATCTCGGACCGGTTCCTGCCCGACAAGGCGATCGACCTGGTGGACGAGGCCGGCGCGATGATCCGGACCGAGATCGACTCGATGCCCGCCGAACTCGATGAGGCCACCCGGCGGGTCATGCAACTCGAGATCGAGGAAGCCGCACTCAAGAAGGAAAAGGACAAGGCCAGCAAGGATCGCCTGAAGGCCCTCCGGAAGGAACTCGCCGACCTGCGGACCAAAGCCGATGCCATGCGGGCACAGTGGGACGCCGAGAAAGAATCGATCCATCGCGTCCAACGGGTACGCGAAGAGATCGAACAGACGCGCCTGGCCATCGAGCAGGCCCAGCGCGCGTACGACCTCGAGAAAGCGGCCGAACTGACGCACGGCCGCCTGCCGGCACTGGAGCGCCGCCTCAAGGACCAGGAGGCCCGCCTGGCCGAAAAGCACGGCGCCGGGCGCCTGCTCCGCGAAGAGGTCACCGAGGAGGAGATCGCCGAGATCGTCGCCCGCTGGACCGGCATCCCCGTCACGCGGCTCGTGGAGGGCGAACGGGAGAAACTGCTACGGCTCGACGAGGTCCTGCACCGCCGCGTCGTCGGCCAGGACGAGGCGGTCAGCCTGGTCGCCGACGCCGTCATCCGCGCCCGCAGCGGCATCAAGGACCCGCGGCGGCCCATCGGCGCATTTCTCTTCCTGGGGCCCACCGGCGTCGGCAAGACGGAACTCGCACGCACGCTGGCCGAGGCGCTCTTCGACAGCGAAGATAACATCGTCCGTATCGACATGAGCGAGTACCAGGAAAAGCACACCGTATCGCGGCTCCTCGGCGCACCGCCCGGCTACGTGGGCTACGAGGAAGGCGGGCAACTGACCGAGGCCGTCCGCCGCAAGCCCTACTCGGTGGTTCTCTTTGATGAAACCGAAAAGGCCCACCCCGACGTCTTCAACGTGCTGCTCCAGGTCCTCGACGACGGCCGCATTACCGACGCCCAGGGCCGCACGGTCAATTTCAAGAACACCGTCGTTATCATGACATCGAACGTCGGTTCCGAGTTTCTGACCGAAGGAGTGACCGAGGACGGCCGGATCGCCGGCGCTGCACGCGAGCGGGTCATGCGGGAACTGCGGGCCCGCTTCCGGCCGGAGTTCCTCAACCGCATCGACGACGTCGTCCTGTTCAAGCCGCTCACGCGCGACGAGATCGAAAGAATCGTGGACCTTCTGGCCGAGGACCTCCGCCGGCGCCTCAAGGACCGCGACATCCACCTGGAACTCACCGAAGACGCACGCCGCTTTATCGCCGACGCCGGCTACGACCCCGTGTACGGTGCGCGGCCGCTGAAGCGTTATATGCAGCGCGTCCTGGAGACCCGCATCGGCCGGGCGATCGTCGCGGGCGAAATCCCCGACGGGGCCACCGTCAGCGTCTCCGTCGAAGGCGGCGAACTGGCGGTCGAGGCCAAGCCGCGCGAGCCGGCCGAGCGGGAGGCGGACGCCTGAAAAACCCGCCCCGCCGGCCGCCGTCAACCCAAGGGCGCAGCCGCGCAGTTTTCTGCAATAAACCCACGCACTGGCCGTTAGAAAGAACAAGAGCGAGTTGGTTAATCCCATGCACCGCAAACGCGGAAGGAAAGGAGAGCGAACATGAGAAAGTTTCTGTTGATCAGCCTTGCGGCCGTGATCGTGGCGGGGGGCCTCGCCATAACGGCCTACGGGGCGGAGGACAAGCCGGAACGAGAAGGCCCGCCGCGCAGGGGCAGGCCGGGCGGCGAAGGCGAACGCAGGGGGCCGCCCAGGCCTCGGTTGACCGAGGACCAGCGCGGGGCTCTGGAGAATGACCCGGCCGTCAAGGAAGCCCGCGCCGACTTGGAGGCGGCCGTGGCCAACTTCCAGAAGGCGATCAAGAAGATCATCAAGGACGAAAGGACCGCCCGGATGGTCATGTTCCAGGCCATCATGCGCCAAGTGCGGCCGCAAGGGCCTGGGGACAAAGACCGTGAGGGCGACCGCCCACGCCGCAGGCACCCCGACAGGAAAGGGCCAAAGCCTGATGAGGGCCCGAAGTAACACCTGAACACCGTTTACATCTCGACGCGGGCTCGTCGTACCCGCTTGCGACCGGCGGACGTCCCCTGCCGAAACATCCGGCCGCGAAGCGCAGCGGCGAGCCCCGCCTTTTTGCGCGCGCCGGCCCGAGCGGCGGCACTGCAGGCGCGCGGCACGGGCAGTTTGCCTGCCAGTGTGTCGGACGGGTGGCCTGGGCACTGGCCACTGGCGGACAAGCAGCCAGTGGCACGCCACCCAGCGCCGCCATCGACCCAATCACGGCACGGCAGCGCTGCTGGCCGGGTGTGCGGAGCGGTCAGATAAAGTCAAACAGGCGTCGGAGCATCTCCGTCGGCCCGGCTGCCTCGCCCGCCTCGGCCGAGGCGGTGGCAAACTCCTTCTGCATCTCGGCCAGTTGTTCATCGTAGAGTTGTTGGGCAAACTCGCGATGGGCGGCCCGGCGCTCGTCGCCGCTCTCGTACTGGGTGCGGATGGCGACCA
>Ga0114918_10005793_pt1 | contig 10567 bp, 13 predicted proteins | sample LantaG_FD_87015 | JGI IMG/M metagenome (GOLD analysis project Ga0114918, IMG submission 87015) | Deep subsurface microbial communities from Baltic Sea to uncover new lineages of life (NeLLi) - Landsort_02402 metaG | ecosystem: Environmental > Aquatic > Marine > Oceanic > Sediment | place...
CTCCCTTTGGTGCGTTGTCTACATATAGTTCAAAGAATGCTTGGGTCATTCAGTAGCTCTCTTTTTTGCAGTAAGGCCTGCTATAGCGGGAGTGGCGATTGTTGCCGAGGCGGCTAGTCCCATTAGGGCCAGCGCCAGTTTGTCCTTCAACCCTCCACGCGTCACACCTGGCCTGCTCATGTAGGAGTCTATCAAGCTTGCGCCAATTATGGCGGGTACAGTAGTGGTGCCGCCAGCTACTAAACCTCTCTTAGCCCCATCTGCTGTGTCTCTTCCACGTAACTTAGCGGCTAAGGCACCAGTACCGGCCCCAAGTGCAGCTCCAGCTCCAGTAACAATAGGAATCTCAGTCAGCATTAGCGCTTCTTTAACCATAATACCATTTGCAATCTTAAACATAACTTCTCCTAGTATCTACCGTACCCGCCACGCATAGGAAGGTTCGCTATTCCGGTGGTTCCCCATGCTTGTCCCGCATTCAACTGCGGCTTAATCTGCGCCATCCACTGCTTATACGTAGCAAGCCGAGTGTCTGCATCCTGCCTGTACTCTTTGAACTTGTTCTTGTCATCAATAGCTACACCACCAGCCTGATATGCAAGGTGGTTTCTCAAGTACCACTCAGACGCAATACGCTTCAGAAACCCGATGGTGACTTCAAGCCACGCACTGCGGTAAGGGAAGTTTGTATACTCGTATGTAAACCGCGACATGAGCGGTGGTTGCTCATTCCACATATCAACGGCGCGTCTGATAGCTGCAATGATTTCAGAGTCTTTGTACTCTACTTCGTCTAGCAGGAAGTTATCTTCCGGACAGTTGTCTCTCACCCACAGCCTGACTTCAGCAATAGTGATAGGTGACTGTGATGCTGCCCATGTGATTGATGCTTCCAGTTCAACGTAGACTTTGTATACAGCACACACTATGGCATCGGCTATCATGGCAAGCTCACCAAGAAATAATCCTGGTCCAGCGAAGTCGCATGGAGCAAATGTTATGGAGACAACTCCGTCTTTAGGATCGCCGACAATCTCTGCCTGCTTCTGTATACGAGGTAACAGGTCACACTTATGTGTACGCACCGTGAACAGTATACCCTGAGTGATTGGGACTGTACGAGCACTGCATGGACCACCTTCTGGGTTGTCATACTGTGGTTCGATATAGGGTGTCAGGTCAATAGGGCACTGCTGGTCGTCTACGATTAGAACCTGAAATTCTGTATCAACACCGAGTCCTGCGTTCAACGTTGGGTTGTGAACGCATTCACCCGGGATCAACTGAATGTTAGCAAAAGCCATACTACTCCTCCTCGCCCACGTAGTTTGGACAGTCGGTACAGTTATCAAACAGCTCACAATCAATAGTGCTATTGTGTCTGCATGAGCGGTGCAGGCGTACTGCGTTTGCAAGCTCGACACTCGATGCCGCTCCTTTGATTAATATTTCAATCATTGGATGCTTTTCTCGAATTTCTTCAACACGAGTAATATCATTTGAATAAACTATTACGGGAAGTGACTCACCATACTTATGAGAGATCCAGTCTAATAGTGCCTCACCATCACCTTCAGCTAAGTTCAAATCAAGCACAACACATTTCAACATCATAAAGTTATTTTCTATGAACGCCTTAGCTTCACTTGCACCTGATATTGGTTTCACATTTATTTTTTCACAATGCTCGTTGTTACACGTCACTTCTATCAGCGCCTTGAACACAGATACTGAATCAGGATTGTCTTCGACGTATAGAATAGTTGTGCCAATGGTAATAGACAGCCTATGGCGTCTTGCAGATTGTATGAACTGATCATAAACTTTCTTCTCTTCAGCTCTATACCGCTTAGCGTCTGCAACCAGTCCATGCGCTTGTCGTAGGTTATGCATCTGATGCCTCCTTGATGGCGGATACTGAACTCTCTATAGTCTCCAAATAACCGATAACTGTCAAGTTAGATATATCTATCGATTTATCAGTAGCAGCAAGCTTAGCGGAGAGTTTGTTCAGCGCAGTGACGTTACTGTTGGCAGCTGCAATAGACTCCTGCAATACACTGACAAACTCTACGTGTCTCTGCTCAAATGTGTTCGCTACGGCCTTGTCTACTTCTGCATTAGCGTTGATTAGCTCTGTGTAAGCCTTATCCTTCTTCAACAGTAAGTATACCATAGTGGCAAACTGCACCACAACTAGTACACTGAAAAAAGCAATGACACCCCATAGTTGAGTGTCGGCGTATGTACGGGCCAACGCCTCCACGTTCGTTATTATTTCTGCGGTCGTCTTGGTGGGTTCCATGGTGGTCCTTAGAGTTAGTCATGTGAGCAAAGCGCCTTTCAAAACAGGCGTCTGACCATAAGATACAGCCAGACGCCCGTTAATAAATAAAGGCAATAATAGTGCGGACCTATGCCCCATCAGCAGGTGCTGGTGCAGGTGCGGCTGGTGCCGGAAGCTCGGCGGCTTTTTTAATAGCAGCTTCACCTTCGATCTTACCTTTACCAAACGCGTCTGACAAACCCTGTGCACCGAGATACGCAAGCACAAGCGGCCATGCTGCACTGAGTGCTTGGTCAACTGTAAGCGTCTGTGCCCATACACTCAACGCAAGACCAATGATGCTGACCAGTAAAACCTTGAACTTCTTTGACTTGAGCAGCTCTAGTATATTTCCCATGATACCCTCCGTATACGGGTACTCCACCAAAGGCCAATACTACTGGCCTATATTAACCATGGCAACCACAGCAGCTGCCTGTTTGATAGTTTTGTCAACTTCATTGATGTTGACTTCGACTTCTGGTGCGAAGCGAAGGAAGTCTTGGTCTGCAGCTTCACTCGCGTGCTTCGACAGACTTCCATCAGTTTCAAGCTCACGGGCAGGAATAGTAGCAACCTCACCAGATGCGACACCGGCACTGATTGCTTCTGCATGCTTCATGAGTTCTTGTGCTTCTTCTTCGGTGGCTGGGACGTAGCCACGTTCAGCCAGCTTCTGAAAGATTGCAGGAATACGCACATTGTTTTCCAGCAACTCATTCGACTTCTTGAAAAGTTCTTCAACAGTGTTAGGCATTTCTTTCCTCCTTAAGTTACTTCGGACTAGATTCCGTAATCATTACACCAACTTCTTTGCTGGGCGGAACAACAGTCAGACCAGCGCCAAAACCAAGAGCAGCAAGGATCACCTTGCCCATAAATCCACCGGCACCAGGCCGGGTTAAATATTCCAGTACCCTTGCAGGTACCTGTAGTCTCTTACCACTTTTGCCATACGTCTTCAACCGGTCGGCTACTCCGCCAGTTCCTTTATGTATAAGCTTCTGCAGGTAGTCCCCACCTTTCAAGCCACCGATTGCACCAACAGTTCCAGCCAACGCTGATGGATATCCTATATATGGAGCAGCAGAACCACCAAGGAACGTAAGTGCTGCCTCTGGTGCACCAGCAATAGGTCTGCGTACAACCTTAGCAAGTTCAGCGCCAAGTGCTTGGTGACCGCCAAGATCTTGAAGTTCTTCTGCTGATATAGGTTTAGCTGCTGGCATTATTACAAGCCCTTAGTAAAGTTTTTGACTTCTATATACGACGCACGCCCTTCGGGGTCCAGGCCCTTTATATGCTCAGCAATACCGGCTCGGTGCTTTCGCAAACCGTTTAAGATATACGCCCGCCTACCAACATAGCCTAGCGGACCACCGGCCAGCGCTCCAGCCAGCCCACCACCAGCTGCCCTTAAACCAGTTTCAATACCGGAACCACCTTCAGGTGAGGTCAGCGCTCCACCAAGTGCACCTACCCCTGCCCCGACACCAACACCTATCTTTCCTGTACCTTTAGCTGCTTGATGAATATAATCTGCCGCATCCATAGGCAGTACCTTCTCGTATCTAAGCAGCCTGTTAACCCTGTTAATACCACGTGAAACTGGATTAACAGACTCTTTTACCATGATGCCGTTAGCTATTTTTTGCATTGTACGCTCCGTAAAGCAAGTGTTCAAGATACCCCTCAGTCGTACCGTACAACTGAGGGGTAGATTTGAAAACTTTACTCAGCCAGTGAAGTCGGCAATGGCAACGCCGGCAGGGTTAGCAATGGCTGCACCACAGCTGCTGTATGCGAAGAACTCAATCATGAACGCCTTGGTATCCACGTACATGGTTGTATCTTCGAGCAAAAAGTTCTTGCCCAGCCTGCTGGGTTTGACGAACTGGTAGAGACGGTTGTCCGGCACCAGGTTACGCTTGATGGTAACGATGACGCGAGTTCCGAACCAGCTGGTCTCGCCCCAACCACGACTGGCTATCTGCTGAGCCATGTCGCCACCAATTTCATCACGACCCCACTTCTGGAACTCAAGGACAGTCACGTTGTTAAGCATGACAGTACTTGCACTGAAGTGTGCTGGGGTCTTGGGGAGGATCTTAAGCGCATCGTTCCAGGTTTCTCTGGTGATGCCGCCTGCGATTGTTTCCCACTGAACAACGCCAGTATCGGGAACGACCTGGTTTGCGCCAACGAGGATGCTGTCGACTGTTGCGATGAACTTGCCATCTTCTTCAGCCTGCATATCCTTCAGTGCATTGTCAGACAGGATCTGACGAATGTCCTGATCGTAGGTACGGAGTTCGTTGATGTCCTTAACGAACCTGGGGCTCATGATACGCTGGAACATAACGCGGAAACGGATACCACGGATGTAGCGATTCATGGGGAGGGAACCGAAAGGCACACTGATAGCAGCTGGGCTGTCCGGCTCTTTCTCACAGACGATAACCGGCTTATCGGTATCGACCTGTTTGTCAAGATCATCGTCAGTCACCATGACTGGAGGGAGGATCTGACGAAGGAAGCCTTCTTCTCTCATCCGCATACGAACGAAGTCCGTTACGGCATCCTGGGCTTCCTTCTGCATTCCACTCTCGAACATATTGATGAGAGCGCTGTTGATTTCTTTGGCAGTAGGACTGCTCATTTGTTTCTCCTTTGTCTTCCGACATTCTAAAAGGTAGGTGAAGAGTCAGCGAACTGACTCCTCACCCAGTCCAAAAACGGTACTAGTTGGTGTCGTCACCGTCATCCAGTGTTCCTGTGGTACCAAAGACACTGATGTCACTTGAAGGAACTTCAAGGTCAATCGGCAAGTGGTAGGTCCAAAGAGTCAGAACGTTCTTCTTGAACTCGTTGACCTTAACGCCATCAGATACAATACCTACGATGGTGTTGTGGTACGGGCGCCCAGGAGCGACCTTGCCCTTGTTAGCAGCAAGATATCCAGGCAACTGGCTGTCCCACGCAGTCAGGTAGTCGTGGATGTTGTACGTAAAGGAACTATCGTACTCAGTGGTCCACAGCTCATAGGCAGCAACAGTAGGAAGACCCATCAGGTTCTTCGACTGAATATTGCCAACATCGGCGCTGACATCAAAGTCATTGCTGTTCGGCCACGCGAAGCAGCCTACGGTGTTGTCTGGAAGGCCAAGACGGAACTCACCGTTTGAATCGAGGTAGCATACACTACCGGCAAGAATGGTCTCACCAGAAGCGACAGCGGCAGTCTTATCAACTGCATGAGCGTGCCACCAGCCCTTTACTACATTGCATTCGTGATCGTACATCTGTCCGGGTACAAGATCGCCAGGCATTTGTATCTCCTTTTCCAAAAATGGTGGTTAACGAAATCCCACACTATACGAAACTAAACTACAGGTTACACTCCAAGTCCAAGACCACGAAGAAGGGCACGGTCAGAATCCCGCATTTCCTCACCACGATAGTCTACAGATGCCTCTTTTTCAGTTGAAGCAGTCTTGCCCATGGCAGAGACTTCTTCGCCTTCTTCGTCAGTGGCTGGTGTTACTTCGCCACCTTTAATCTGTGCAGTCTTGTTCAGCGCTTGAAGCGCCTGCTCATGATCCAGAAGCGATGCGACTGCAGCGTGCTTCTGGGTTGTTGGAACCAATCCCTGTTCGATCAGGGTATCGGCAACCATTTCTGCGTTAGCCTTGAGGGATTCATCAGCAGAAGCTTCTTTCTCAAGCTTCTCCTGCATCGCCCCGGCAAGCTTTTCCGCATGAGCAACGAAGTCGTCAGTGACGTATGGCATGTTCGTTCTCCTTCTTTTAAAACCTTTGCGGATACCCGCAACAGGGCTACTTAGTTAATCTCAGCGGATTTCTTAACCCACCAAGCTTCCATTGCTGAGTTTACTGCAGTGGCAATGACTTCTGCGTTCTCTGCAACTTTCTCACTTGCTGCTTTTTCAGCCATCAGCTTGTCATACTCTGATGCCTTTTCAGCCATCTCAGCAATCTCTGCATCAATAGCTTCTGCTGCCTTCTCTTCATCACCGCCGCCGCCAAGCTTGCTGCCTGCGTAAGCCGCGCCACCAAGAGCTGCAGCTCCGCCACCAACTTTACCGACGGTCTTAGCTACACCTTTAGCTGTGGCCAACGACTGGCCAGCTTCGCCTACAAACTTCGGAATAGCTGCGGAGAGTTCACTAGCGTGAAGGCCCTGGGTGAGTTTGTTACCTTTTGCTGCAGAAGTAGCTACGCCCTTCATCTGACCAAGAATATTCTTTCCGTGCTTCCAGGCTGCACTAAGCGCTGCTGCTTTGACAAGGAGTTCTGCCTTCTTCTCTTTGTCATCGTCTTTCTTCTTCTTGGACGATTTACCAGCTGCATAACCAGCAGCTCCAACAGCACCAGCGGCTCCAGCTATAGCTGCAGGTTTAGCGACTGCTTTACCTACAGTTTTGGCTGTGTCGATGGCTTCGCCCTTCATTGCTTTAGTGGCGAGGACCTTGTCTGCTTCGACACCAATACGTCCAGCAGCATGTTTGCCTGTTGCCTTATGTGCTTTGATAGCCGTTTTCGCCGCGCTACGAGCCTTATACGCGTCTTTCAGGCCTTTCCACGAAGCAATAACTTCCATGTTCTCTTCAGGAATAGCTTCGCCGCCAGCTTCTTGAGCAGCTGCTTCGTCAGCAACACCAGCCATCAACTCTTCTTCTGAAACAGGGGCTGCTTCACCCATGTCTTCGGCTACATCGCCTTGTTCGGCTTCGGCCAGGGCTGCTTCAAGGACTTCCTCAGGAGAAACACCAAGCTCTTCAGCAATCATTACAGCTTCCTGTACAAGTGCTTCAGCAGCAGCTTCTTCTTCTCCGCCGCCGGCATCAACTGCGCCAGCTTCTTCAGCAGCCATCAGTTCTGGGGGGAGTTCTTCGCCATCCATAGCCTCTTTCTGCACTGCTCCTACAATCAGACCATCAATGTAATCTGCGGTGAGTTCACCAACAAGTGATGCGGTCTTGACGTAACCGGTGAGGAACTCTGATGTAGCAGCGACGCCTACACTTGATGCTTCCTCAGCAGTCTTGTTCATGCCATCTTCATCGCTGGCAGTAAGAACCATACGTCCGAGCTTCTCAATAGCGTTCTCTTCGGTAAGGTCTGCGACTGATGCTTGTTTCTGCAGAGCAACTTCATGAAGTATGAAGCCAGCACTGTCTTTAAGGTTAGCACTTGAGTACTTTTCGCTATCCTTGTTCACATCTGCTGGATGTGAGGTACCAGGAGCATTGAGCGTCTCCTGGCGTGATCCGTAGTCCTTCTCAACACTTGGATCGTCACCAACTGTGGTAGCTGTGGTGATCTTCTCAGGTGAGCTTGCTGAAATCTCGCCACCTTCAGCAGCGGCGGGACTTGCTTCGTCAATAGACTGGCCAGTGACGTCTTCACGAACCATGGCAGAGTTCTCAGCAGCTTGTGCACCTTCGGTAGCGGGTGCAATGTTACTGCGACTCGCTTCCTGCTCAGCTGGTTGGGAAGTACCCGGGTCTGCTACAACGCCCTGTGCAAGTTTCTCCAGTCCAATGGACGAAACAAGTTCATTCAGATCATCTACTACGTTCTGAATATTGCGTGTCATGTTTCTTCCTCCATATCGGATAAACAAATTCACAGGTTTACATATTCTGAAGAATGCTCATCTTCAGCACAAAATTATCGGCACCCTTAACGGCAGCTAGTTTGTATCTTGCATATTCCTCTGCAAGCTTACGTCCAGCTGGGTCGTTACTGGGTGCCGAATTGTACGGTACAACTGACGAGGACTTCGTCAAAATTCTTGTGGTCAGTCTACCGTTCACCGTTTCATCGTTCAGAGCTGCTTCATTTGCTACTTTACTCAGACTCCTTTGTACTCGATTCGGTATCGCTATGTCAAGGGGCTCGTACGCAGATATTCCAGAAATAAATGCTTCAGCGTTTTTCTCTGCCTCTCGATACATACCTGGCATGTGAGTCATAGCCGATGGAATCAGATGTTCAACCTCGTTATACCGGTCACCCATTGCCATCTTAAAGAAGTCTTCCATACACAGACAAACGTTGGATCTCTTCAGGATTCCAAGAGCTGAACGGAAGTAGCGGTCGTTCACACCTTCAGCTCCAACGGGCTGTTTGAGCACATCTGCGATCTTACGCATCTCTGGTCTGGACACGGCTTTTGCCATAGCATGTTCAAATGACGCGAGCTTTCTCAGTGCTTGCTTATACTGATATGTGCTGAGGCTATCCAGTATATCCGGAGCTGTTACGCCCATCTCAGTAGCGAGGTCAGCGCTGAACTGTACTGCTCCGTGAGACGCCACCTTACGCATAGACAGAGCAATCCTGTCAGCATTACGGCTGACTTCACTGATGTCAAAGAACGTAGGCTTGTGGTTCAGCATACCTACATGACGACCATCATCAAGCATCTGTGTCGCATACTTGGTGAGGTGGTCACAGTACTTATCTGTAGATGGGGCTTCATTACCACAAATTGTGCACTCATCGTTTGGCACTTTACAGTTATGGCTAATTAGTCCAGCCAGCGTGTAAGACTCGTCGTCTTCAACCTCTACATTGTAAGTAACCAGGTCTACAACATCACGATCCTCTATACCAGACACACGGTAGGCACGCGTACCATCAGGGCACTGACGCATACAAGAAGGCATTTTACGCGATTCAGCTACGGCGTCTGGTACAAAGTAGTCGGATTCTAGCACTTTTGTTGACCACTTTGCCAGCTGGACTGCGTCTATCCAAGATATGTTAACCGTATACTCATCACCAGAGCCAGCATGCCCAGACGTAGAACAAGAAGCGTGATCTATTTTGTAAATTGAAGATGGAATACCAGCTGACATCAGTAGGTCTCTACATTGGAGAGCAAGGCGCTGATTACACGTAGAGATGTGTACTCCTTTTTTATCAGACCATCCATCACCTTCAATCCAGGCACCTAAAAACGCCAGCTTAGCCTGTGTGCGTGCATTAAACATCTCCAAAGGTATTCGTTTGTTCCGCACGCCAGCTCCGTGCATCTTCTTCATAAACTCACCGAAGTCAGTAGAGTATACCTCTAAATTCAAGGCAGCTGTACTTGATGTGTGTGGTCGAATAGTACATGTAAGTCCTGGATACATCTCTGAAAGAATGCTTGGTACTTTTTGAATCAACGAATCAGCCATGTTACACGTAAACACAGTTGTGCAGGCCTTATCTTTATTGTAGCCAAGGCTACCTTCAGCAACGTAGTAACCCATCAGAACTGCAAGATTAATATCGTCAATCCCGGCTACACCTGTAGTAGCGCCTTCTGGGCGATAAAACATTCTATCACCTACCTCAATATGTTCAGCGTGTACCCACCCTGCCGGTTCTTTTTCAAACGCGTCACCATCCCTAAAATATCTACTAGCTTTAGTCTTAACAGCCGCAGCTTCTTTAGACCCGACAAAACACTTAGCCCACATCATGTGATCTGCTGTAAGCTCAAGTGGTAGTGGGAGTCCATTAAATGAAAACTTACGCACTAACCCTGTGTACTTACGCCGGTTAAGCTGCTTCACTTTTTTCCAGTTACCCGAATGAGTAAGCACCTCGTCACCAACTTGAATAGTTGCTATTGCTTTATACCCGTCTTTAGTCCTTACAGGATACTCTGGGTCAGTTACGCACGCCATCGATACCGGTATGTCTTTGCCAGATGCAAGCTTCTGAATAGTGTCAGGGGCTGCTTTGTCCTCGATATTGATGACCAGCTCTACCCTCTTCATGTCAGGGTTGTACGCAGCGTGCTTCACATTGCCGTAGATCTTGTGACCCAGGTGAGGCTTGTTCTTGTGATGACGGTAGAAGTTTGCATGCTTCTCAAACGTCTTATGATAATCAACATTAGCTTGCTTGGGAAACCCGTCACCATTGCGGTTGAGCCCGTAAGACTCCAGGTCACCGAGAGCAATCAGGTGGACAAAGGTTCTGCCCTTCTCTGGCCGTATCTCAGACATCTCTTTTGTGAGCACAGCAGCAGACTTCTGAAGCCATGACTTATCCACACCATTGCGGTGGACATCAACCAATGACATGATCGGCTGATCAAAGTTGAAACCTGCAGGATCTATAATCTTAATCATCAAGCGCTCCTATTATGTGGCTTCTGAGTGTGTGTACGGTGACTCCTGTGCTCCCATTACTTTCTTAAACCAATCTGGTCGTGGTA
>Ga0114918_10005794_pt1 | contig 10566 bp, 10 predicted proteins | sample LantaG_FD_87015 | JGI IMG/M metagenome (GOLD analysis project Ga0114918, IMG submission 87015) | Deep subsurface microbial communities from Baltic Sea to uncover new lineages of life (NeLLi) - Landsort_02402 metaG | ecosystem: Environmental > Aquatic > Marine > Oceanic > Sediment | place...
ACTACCAATAGAGCCTATTGGTCCTGTTGGTCCTGGTGGACCAGCATCAAAAAAATATAATTGTTTTCTAAGTGAACCAGATGTTATATATAACTTAGTACCATCATATTCAATAGCACCTGCAGTAACTGCACCTAAAGGTCCAGATGCACCATCAAAAGTTATTGTACCATCACCAGGTTTTATTATTACATCCATTCACACTTTTTATAATTTAGAACCGATCATATCATATATATATTACTAAATAGATATTCACTCAATTAAACTATTTTATATATTAAAAATAAATAATCAAACATGAAAATTATTTACAAACCTTGGGGTAAAGAAGAATGGCTAGAACACAATGAATTTTATTGCTATAAAAGAATTTATATTAATAAAGGATATAGAACAAGCTATCAATACCACGAAGAAAAAGTAGAAACCAATTATATTATTGCAGGTAATGCTGAAGTTTGGTTAGAAAATAAAAATGGTATTGTTGATATAACAGAAATGAAATCAGGAGATTTTTTTACTGTAAAAAATAACAAAAAACATAGAATTATAGCAAAAAGTGATATAATATTACAAGAAGTATCAACACCACAAGTTGATGATGTTATTAGAATAAGTGATGATAATAATAGAATAAATGGTAAAATTCAAAAAGAACAACTAAAACCAGCCTTTTGTATTGTATCATCTGGAAAAGGAAGTAGGATGCATCATTTAACAAAAAATATAAATAAAGCATTACTTCCAATTAATGGTAAAGCAGTAATTTCACATATTATTGAAAAAATACCAAATGATTGTGATATAATAATAACAACTGGTTATAAAGCAAAAACGTTAGTTGAATATTGTAATGCAGCACATCCAGAAAAGAAAATAACATTTGTAAATGTAAAAGATTACGATAGTAAAACATCTGGTCCTGGTTCTTCACTTTTACAATGTAAACATTTATTACAAAGACCATTTTATTTTTCAACTGTAGATTGTTTAATTAAAAATGAAACAATACCACCAATTGATTGTGATTGGATAGGTGTTTCACCTACTAGTATTCCAGAATTATATTCTACCGCAGAAATTGATGATGATTTAAATGTCACAAACTTTAAAAATAAATCTAAGCATGGTTATGATAATGCATATATTGGTTTATCAGCAATATATGACTATGAAACTTTTTGGGAATCACTACTTAATAATATTGGAACAACAGGAGAATTTGTAAATGTTTATATGGATGGTTACAAAACAAAAGCAAAAAATATAGATTGGTATGATACAGGCACAATTGATAGTTTTTATAATGTTAAGCAAATAATGGAAAAAAATTATTATGTTTTAAATAAAAATGATGAATATTTTTATGATGTAAATAATAAAATTGTAAAAATATTTAACAATAAAAATATGTGTAAAAATAGAATTAAGAGAAGTAAATTATTAAACAGATATATACCAAAAATGGTATACGAAGGTAATAATACTTATGCATATGAAAAATTTAAAGGTAAAACATTATATGAATGGGATAATATTAATATTTTTAAAGAATTTTTATCTTGGACAAAAATTATAGAATTATGGAAAAATGAAAATGTAAATATTAAAAAAGACGCTAAATTATTTTATCATGATAAAACACATATTAGAATAAATAAATTTGTAGAAAAATATCCAAATATAAATAATTTAGAACATAATATAGATGGTATAAAATGTAAAGAATTAAAATATTACTTAAATAAAATAAACTGGGAAGAATTAGAAAATTGTTTACCAACAAAAACTTTTCATGGTGATTTACAATTTGATAATATTGTATATAATGGAAATGATTTTAGATTAATAGATTGGAGACATTCTTTTGGTGAATCTACAGAATATGGAGACGTATATTATGATTTATCTAAACTTTATGGTGGTTTATTAATATCATATTATGATATGAAAAAAAATAATTTTTCATTTAAAGATATTAATAATAATATTACACTAAATTATGAACCTTCTGAAAATTTGAAGTTATTTAAAAAATATTATGAACAGTGGATTATTGATAATGGTTATGATCTAAATAAGATAAAAACATTAACTTTTCTTATATATCTAAATATGTCACCATTACATGAAAAACCATTCGACTTATTCTTATTTTATTTTGCAAAAAAGTTAATACAAATAAATGATAAATAAAGATACAAAATTATACGGCTCCTTTTCAAATAATCCTGGGAATAATGGTTGTATATTCTTCAACAACGAATTCAAAAAAAATAATATTGATGCTATTTATAAATCTTTTTATTCTACTGATGCTAAGAAATTAGTTGAATCTGTTAGACATTTAAATTTTTCTGGTTTTGCTATAAGTATGCCATTAAAAGTTGAAATAATTAAACATTTAGATATTATTGATGATGTTGCATTAAAAATAGGTGCAGTTAATACTGTAATTAATAATAATGGTATTTTAACTGGTTATAATACAGATTGGTTAGGAGTATATAATTATATTGAACCTTTATTAAATTATATAGGTGAAACGGTAGTAATATTAGGAAACGGTGGATTTAGTAAAGCCATTCAATACTCACTCGATAAATTAAATATAAAATACGAGATAATAACAAGAAAAGATTGGAATAAAATAACAAAATTAGAATATTCAATAACTACAGTCTTTAATGCTACACCAATTGATGTTTTTATTAAAGATGTTAATTTAATTGACGGTAGACCGTTTACAATAACAGGTAAAGAAATTGCAGAATTACAAGCAAAAGAACAATTTTATCTTTACACAGGAATTAAAATATAATAATATGGATTTAAAAGATGTGAAAATTTTTATAGGACCAGTATCTAAAAATATAGTAGATACTGTAATTGATTTAATTATCAAAGAAGATTATAAAATTGGTTTAATACCATCAAGAAGACAAATTGATTGGAATGGTGGATATGTTAATAATTGGAACACAAAAACTTTCTCACAATATATATTAGATCATTTACCATATGAAAAACTTGATAATATAATAATAGAAAGAGATCATGGTGGTATAGGACAAGGAATAAATAGTGATAATGGTACTATATCTTATTATAAAGATGCATTAAATTTTCCAAAATCAACAACAAATATAATACATGTAGATCCTTGGAAATATTATAACAATTTTAGAAATTCTATAAATGAAACAATTGAAAATATTAAATTTATTAATATGATAAATCCATATTGTTTTTTTGAAGTTGGTACAGAAGAATCTATATATCAATTTGATGAATCTATGTTAAATAATATGTTAAAAACATTAAAAATAGAATTAGGTAAAACTTTTGATAAAATAAAATATTGTGTAATACAATCAGGCACAGGATTAAAAGAAACTAAAAATGTTGGTGAATTTGATTTAAATAGATTAAAAAATATGATAAAAATTTGTAATAATTATGGAATTTTATCTAAAGAACATAATGGAGACTACTTAACGTTAGATGATATTAAACTTAAATTTGATAATGGTTTATCAGCAATAAATATTGCTCCTGAATTTGGTGTTTATGAAACTGAAATTTTATTAGAAAACATGAAAGATTATCAAATTGATAAATTCTTTAATATTTGTTACAATTCAAATAAATGGTGTAAATGGGTGGATGAAGATTTTAATCCAGATGAAAATAGAATAGAATTAATGAGAATTTGTGGACATTACCAATTTTCAGATAAAAATTTTCTAAAAATGAAACTTAATTTAGACAACCTTATTAAAGAAAAATTATATATTAAAATAAAAAATATGTGTGAGTTATGATAAGTTTAAAATATTTATGTGATCAATATTTTATTTTGTTCAACGATCAAAATGTTGAAGAACTAAAAAACATGTTCTCTGATGATATCATACTAGAAGATTGGAATGTGAATGTTGAAGGCAAAGAAAATGTAATAAATGAAATAAAAAATATTTTTGATAATGTTAAAGGTATTAAAGTTTTACCTAAAAAATATTATGAAGATGATAAAACTGTTTGTTGTGAAATCAACATATCAATTGATATACCAGAAGAAGATTTATATTTTGATCTTGATGAAGATAATAACAATAAAACAAAAACAGACAAATTTCAAGTTGTTGATATTATAACATTTAACAATTTTATGAAAATTAAAAAAATAAAAGCATATAAAATATGACAGAAATGAAAAAAACATTATTCATAGACATTGATGGTACACTTGTAAAACATCGTGGAAATCAATCAAATATGTTTATAAATGATATGATAATATTACCAGGAGTAATAGATAAAATTAATGAATGGGATGCAGAAGGTCATAAAATAATTTTAACGACTGGTAGAAAAGAATGTTTAAGAGAAATAACCAAAGAACAATTGCTTAAAAATGGCATTTTTTATGATCAATTAGTTATGGGATTAACAAGAGGTGAAAGAATATTAATAAATGACATTAAACCTAATAATGAAATGACTGTTGCTAGAGCAATAGAATTAAAAAGAGATGAAGGAATTAAAAATATAAATTTATAAAATGAATTTTCTATTTTCAATAATTACACCATTATATAAAACACCAGTACATAAAATTTTTAGATTGTATGATTCTTTATCAAAACAAACTAATTCTAATTGGGAATGGATAGTATATGATGATTCACCAATAGAACATAAAACATGTTATAATTATATAAAAAGACTATCTGAAAAAGATAAAAGAATATTTTTATATACAGATAAACATTCTGGTATTATTGGTGAAGTAAAAAGAAAGGCGTGTTATTTAGCAAAAGGTGACATATTAGTTGAAGTTGATCATGATGATGAATTAATAAACACATGTCTTGAAAATTTATCAATTGCATATTCATATTCAGATGAAATAGGATTTGTATATGGTAATTGTTGTGAAATATTTGAAGATAGTGAAGATATATTAGATTATGGTGATAATTGGGCATATGGTTATGGAAATTATAGAACAGAATTTTATAAAGATAAAAAATATAAAGTCGCTATTTCAGCAAACATAAATCCTAAAACTATAAGACATATAACTAGTTCACCAAATCATGTTAGAAGTTGGAGAAAAGATATTTATCACAAAATTGGTGGACATAACAAATATTTACATGTAGCCGATGATTATGAATTAATGGTAAGAACATTTCTAAACACAAAAATGGCTAAAATTGATGTATTTACATATATACAATATTTTGATTCAAAAAAAGAAAATAATACACAATTTACTAGAAATGATGATATACAAAAAATAGTATATCAAACTGCTAATTTTTATAATAATAAAATACATCAAAGATTTTTAGATCTTAATATTGATGATTATGTTTGGAATAGTAATGGTTTTGATATAGACATAAAAAATCCTGAAATAGAACCATTTTCTAATATTATAATACCAACAAATTTACTAAAACAAAACACACAAACAACTGATATATATGCATATTCAAGGGTATATAATATTGAACATATAATTGATTATAAAAAAACAGAACATTATTCTAATTTAATAAAATGGTTAATTAAATTAACAAATTGTCAAAATTATTTAGAATTAGGTGTACAATTTGGTGAAAACATTAAAGAAATATCAAAAAACGTAAAAATGTGTGTTGGTGTTGATATAATAGATGGGGTTAAAAATAAAGATAATATTAATTTTTATAATATGTCAACATCTGATTTTTTTTCTATAAATGAAAATAATTTTGATATCATTTTTATAGATGCTAATCATGATTTTGAGGAAGTAAAAAAAGATTTTAATAATTCTTTAAAAATATTAAACAAGTATGGTATTATTATTATACATGATACAGATCCTATTACTGAAAAATTATTAGATAGTAAATATTGTAGTGATTCTTATAAAATAGTAGATTATATATCATCACATGATAATCTAAATATTATTAATCTTCCAATACAAGAAACAGGATTAACATTGGTGATGAGAAAAGATGATAGAAGAGTTAATAATTTTCTAAAAAAATAAAAAAATAAAATGGCAACATACAATGATGCAGTAGCAATTTCCGATTTCTTACGAACAAAAATAAAAGATAAAATAGAAGTGTCTGATTTTGGTGCAACTATAACACAAAAAGGTAAGAAATTATCAACTGGTTGTTACGCATGTAAATCTGGTAGTTGGATATGCATTTATATAGGTGTGTCTTGTAATCTAAAATGTTTATTTTGTCCACAAATTTCAAGACATAGTGAAAAGGAATTTATATGGGCAAATGGTGGTAATGATGATATACACTCAACTGAAGACTTAAAAAGAGTTTTAGATAAAAATAAAAGAATAACAGGTATATCTTTTTCAGGTGGTGAACCATTTTTATATTTGGATAAAGTTAAAGAATGGTTAGAATTTATAAATAAAAATTATGCAGATCTAAATTTATATAAATGGATATATACAAATGGGACAAAAGTAACAAAAGAAAAATGTTTAATGTTAAAAGCAAATGGAATAAATGAAATTAGATTTAATTTAGCAGCAACAAATTATAGTGATAAAATAATTAAAAAAATTGAATATTGTAAAAAAATATTTGATAAAATATGCGTTGAAGTACCAGTTGAACCATGGAGAGTTGATAAATTGATAGAATCATTACCAAAATTAGATAAAATAGGATTAGATTATCTTAATTTACATGAATTGTCAGTATGCAATGATAATAGGGACAGATTAATAACAGGTGGTTATGTAGATCCAAGGTTATTATATCAAAGTGGTGAGGAACATTATTTACCATCTATCATTGATACACACAAAGTTATAAATTATATTGAAGACAACAACTTAAATATTATATATAACGATTGTAGTGCAAGAAATATGGTTAATCAATCACTAGGATGGCAATATCAAAGAAATAGACAAAATCCAGAATATATATGGGAAGAATGGGAAGATTTCTTAATTAGAGCCAAAGCTGATGGAAACACACCATAAAAAAAAAATTAAAAAATAAATGATATTAGATTTACCTTATAAAGTAAAAATCGTAGAAAAAGAAAAATTAAATTTTTCTATCATAATATTAAATAATATCAATAATGAATATAATTTGCCCAACATATTAAAAAAATTGGTTGAATTTAGAGACATGGGAGGTGAAGTATATATTCTAAATATTGACTCTACGGAAAATGTTTTTAATATTGCTAAAGAATGGGGTTGTGCTGTAGAAGATGGTTATAGTTTTAGAAGATTAATAGACGAAGAAATGTGCAACGTTATTAATGATAAATTTAACATGGACGATAAAGAAAATGTTAAAATTGTAAATATTAATGATACTTATGTTGATTATTCTAGTGCTAAAAATTACGCTACTACTTTAACACAAAACAATATGATTTTAATGATGAATGCTGATTCTAATATAATACATTTTAATCCAATAGAAATAAACAAATCAATAAATATCTATAATAAACTAAACTTTACAAGTTATAACAATGATGAAAATATTGTTTTTTATGATAAAACTAAATTTTCTTGGTTTAATATAATATTAGAAAAACTAATTCATTTCCAATCCACTTCAGATAACACTAATATTCAAGAAACTATAATTCCTGAAAATATATTGAGAATTGATTCTACTATTGCTAAAAATGAAGATATAGTTGCACTTGCTGTTAATTGTTATATGGATAATTCTAACGAAGAGCTTTCACAAGCGTTTGCTAAAAGTTTATTAAATAATAATTTTTTACACTCATCATATAGTGAATTTAATAGACATTTATCTTTAACAAATTCTAATGTTAGAAAAAGTGAAACATTGGTATATATCGGTGATTACTTTATTAAAACTGAAAGAGAAACAGAAGGATTAGATTATTATCATAAAGCATATTTAGAATGTAGTACTAGACGAACACCACTTTATAAACTTGGAGAATATTTTTATTTTAAAAATGAAAGAGAAAAAGCTATTTTTTATTTGGAAGGTTGTTTAAATATAACAAAACCAGAAAATACTAATGAACGAGATTTTATTTATAAAGATGGTCCATATTCTATGTTATATGTAGCTTATTGGTGGATAGGTAAACCTGAAAAAGGAAAATATTATTTTGATAAAGCATTAGAAATAAATCCTTATAATGAATTGTATATTGAAGAGACAATATTTCACTATGAATATAAAGGTAATATTATACAAGGTGATTTATCATTTCAAGAAATTCAATTTTTATATGAAAAAAGTAAAAATTCAAAAAATATTTTAGAAATTTTACCAAATAATGGTAGATCTACACACGCACTAATAAATGGTTGTGATGGCTTAATAACAGTAATAATGGAAAATGAAAATAAAGAGTTTATTGAAAATATTCAAAATCCTGGTAATTTAAGAGTTATCATTTCACCTATTCAAGATGCTATAAAGAAATTAGAATCTGAAAAACAAAAATTTGATTTGGTTTATATAAATGATTATGTTAACATTCCCGATAGTGATAATTTAAATAGGTTGAACTTAGAAAAATTAACAAATAAAATTATATGTGGTAGTAAATATAATCATCTAAAAGAAATGATAGATCAATCATTTGAAATTTCTGGTTGTAAAGAAAACATATGGTATAAAGATATAAGTACATTTGAAAAAATAACTATTTATAAAAAGAAAAATATTAAAGATGAATAAAAAAATAGCAATGTGTATATCAGGATATCTTAGAACATTCGAAGAATGTTATCCTAGTATTTTAAAAAATATAATACAAGATAATGATGTTGACATTTTCATACACACATATGATAAAATTGGAAACTCTAGTGGCTGGAGACACCCAATAGATTTAAGTGAAAATATTAATATGGAATTTTTAGAAAGTATTCCAAACATAAAAGTTATTGCTGTTCAAAAGTGGGATAACATAAAATATAAATTTGATAAAGTTAGAGAAATTATTCCTAATGTAACAAACATTAACATTATAGAAACTATTTTTTATAAAATATATATGTGTAATCAATTGAGAAAAGATTATGAAAAAGAAAATAACATAAAATATGATTTAATTATTAGAATGAGAGGAGATCAAGTGTTTGAAAAAAAAATAAATTTAGATTTTCCAGAAAATAAAATTTTAATAAATGCTTATCCTTGGGGTGATGAAGATTATGTTCATCATTTTGTAGGAGATGATTGTGGTCAACCAGGTTCAAGAAATGAAACAGAATGGCTAAATGATAGATTCGCTGTTGGTAATAGTGAAAATATTGATTATTTATGTGATTTATATAACAATTTTGAAGAATTAATTAAAGAATCAGATTTTATAGAATTAGAACATTTATTATATAGACATTTATCAAAAATGAATATTGAATTTGAAAAACGATATTTGAATTTTTACGTTAAACACAAACCACCTAGACTACAAAAACCAGAATAATATGATAATAGTAAGAGCACCATTTAGAATTCCACTTGGAGGTGGAGGTACAGATATTCCTTCATATTACAACAAATATGAAGGTTTATTATTAACAGCAACGATTAACAAATATATGTTTGTTAATATAAATAGACCAGCACTTGTTGATAATATTAAAATAGGATATTCAAAAATAGAAATTGTAAATTCACCAGAAGATATAAAACATGATATTGTTAAAGAAACTCTAAAATATTTAAAAATAGAAAAACCAATTGAAATACATTCTATGGCTGATTTATCTGCTGGTTCTGGAATGGGTTCATCAAGTGCATATACAGTTGCATTACTACATGGATTAAACACATTAAATAGAAGATTTATGTCATTAGAAAACATGGCAGAAGAAGCATGTAAAATAGAAATGGAATTATGTAATAAACCTATTGGTAAACAAGATCAATATGCTTCAACATTTGGTGGTATAAATCAATTACATATAAATAAGTCTGGTAACGTTACCGTAACACCTATAAAGTTAAAACAAGAAACAATTTTTGAATTAGAAAATAGATTAATGATGTTTTATACTAATATAAATAGAGACACAAATAAAATAATAAAAGAACAAAGTAACAAAATAATAATTGATGAAGAAACAGCAACAAATTCAATGCATAATATAAAAAAAATTGGAATAGAAATAAAAAATGCATTATTAAATAATGATGTTGACAATTTTGGTTACTTTTTACATGAACATTGGAAAGAAAAGAAAAAAATATCAACAATGATGTCCAATTCAAATATTGATAAATGGTATAATAGAGGATTAAACAATGGTGCGTTAGGTGGTAAAATAATGGGTGCTGGTGGTGGTGGATTTTTATTATTTTGTGTTAAAAACGGAAATAGAAAACGATTACGTAATGCTATGGAAGAAGAAGGCTTACAATATATGAATTTTAAATTTGATTTTGAAGGTGTAAAAGTTTTAACAAATATATAAAATGAAAAATGAAAAATGAAAATAGAAATAGATAAATTATTATATAAACCATCATCTTCAGGTGTAACACATAATATTTA
>Ga0114918_10005795_pt1 | contig 10566 bp, 12 predicted proteins | sample LantaG_FD_87015 | JGI IMG/M metagenome (GOLD analysis project Ga0114918, IMG submission 87015) | Deep subsurface microbial communities from Baltic Sea to uncover new lineages of life (NeLLi) - Landsort_02402 metaG | ecosystem: Environmental > Aquatic > Marine > Oceanic > Sediment | place...
TAAACCAAGAAATATCTATAGGTGACATGGTTAGAAACGTAAACAAAAGTTGTCCACAAAGTGGATCTATGGGAAGAGTCATAGACATGCCTAGTAACAATTCAGTTACATTTTCCGTAGTTAAGCCTGGAGGAAACGCATCGCTTGGACAATTGTTAAATAAAACAAGAGAACAATTGACCATTGACGAAAAATATAGAGTATAAACCTATCACATAATATATCTCGTAAATTATTAGATATATAATTTAAAGAATATTTATTTTTATGGCTGAACAAGGCGGAGGTAAAACTAATGCGTTAAACATAAATAAACAGGAAGACATTTTAAAAAATGGACCTGGAGCTAAAGGCGGAGATAGCATAACTTCTGGAGATCAGATATTAAACCTTCCAGCTCAAGTTGAAAGCCATGGAATTATACAGGGAGGAAATGCTGGAGGAGTATCCCCAGTAGTAAAATCCGTAAATTCAAGATTTAATCCATTTAATGTTTTTAGATACAGTAAATTCGGTTCATCATTGGGGGAGTATGATGCAAAAAAACATAGCGATAGTGAGCTGTTAGGGGGATCCACCGCTGGTATAAATTCATCAACAGATAATTCTAAAAAGAATTTATTTAATTATATAAAAGGAGCAATTGCCCCTAATGCAGACAATATATCTGACTTTAAAGTTAGCGATTACCAAAGGGATGTGTTAAACCCTACGGCTCAGAGAATAATAGAATGGTCTAGAAACGAATCTGGAGGAACAGGTGCAGTACCTAGTGGAATGGCACCTACTCCATATGCAATACTTGACTTTTTACACTGTACACATTATGGTAAGATTCCAAATAATAGAATGGTGACAGTAAGGAGATATCCTCAACCTACTGAAGACAATTTGAAACTAGGTCCCGAGTCTGTAGGTAATCCAGTACTGCTTGCACAGGCTATAAATTGGTACGGTGAAGGAACTGGAAATACGTTGGATTTGATGCTGCCGTTGAGCTGGGATTATGCGTGGGAACCCTTAACGGCAGACGTTAAAAATATCACGGGAAATGAAGTACTGGTAGATGACTTACTCACATCAATTGGAGTCGTAGACCCGGATCTACAAAATATAGCAGCCGGAACCGTTGCTGCTGGACAAGGAGGCGGCGAAAACATACTAGCTTTAACCGGATATGATAAGAAACTTCAGGAGTATATACGGACTGCGTATGAACCGGATGGTCCGTATTGGAATAGAGTATTAGGACCTGTAAATGTTATTAATCAAAGTCAGAAGAGAGTACGTGGAATGGGAAAAACAATGTTCACTGGTATGTTAAAGATAAACTTTAGCTATACACTTAGATCATTTCAAAATCAGAATCCTAAAACTGCATTTTTAGATTTACTAACAAACTTCCTAACTCTTACATATAACACTGCACCTTTCTGGGGAGGTGGATATAGATATTTTCAAAAGCCTGGAGTTAAGATAGGTTCCGCTGGAAGTGCATTGATGGAACAGGGAAGAATAGTAGAAGGAATAAAGCTCACTCTAGAAGAATGGGAAAAACAGGGAAGCGGAGCTGGTTCTAAGTTAATTACTGATTTAAAAAATCAGTTTTTAGGTACCTTAAAGGGTGACACTTCAGATGTTACCTTTGACGAGTCAGTAGCATCAGATGATGGCAGTGGTAACGTTGCACTTAATGGTAAAACCACATCAATAGCAGATGCATTACTAGCAGGTAAAGCAGCAGCTTTAATGCAGGCGCCTTTGTCATATAGGTCTTTACTTGAAGGAAGACCTATAGGGGATTTACACATGGTAATAGGTAACCCAATGTCACCAATGGCGGCAGTTGGTAACCTAGTTATTAAATCATGTACTATGAAACTTGGTGATAAGTTGGGAGCAGATGATTTTCCAACTGAAATTACCTTTAGTTTAGAGCTAGGACACGGAAGGCCTAGGGCTAAGCAAGATATAGAATCTATATTTAACCTTGGAAACGGACCAATGTCATTCTCTGCAGTGAAGGCACCTAGCGGAACTTCAGGCACTTTCACATCACCAGTTAATACAATAGAGGGCAAGAGAGAAAACACTGGAGGAGCCGTGTTAAACGACAGCAGTGGTGTGCAATTAGTAGGCACTGCTGAAACTCAAAATGAAGATATTGCTGCTGGGGATCTCCAAGTAGATACATACAGAGAAAGAGTTACATACCTATGGGGAGATAAATATGGTAAAAGTGCACAATTAAGTGACTACTTAAAAAAATCTGCGACTTAATGATTTCACTAAAAACACTTAGTAATAAATATATCGTTCAAAAAGCGTTTTCTACAGGCACTGGAGATAACGATATATTTCCTGACCTAACTAGATCTTCAATAAATAAAATAAAGTGGAGAACTTTAGGTTCAACCGGAAAATATAGGTTAACAGAAGAAGATAAAATGAGACCTGATTTAATATCAAACGTATTATATGGCGATCAGTCTAAATTTGATCTTTTACTAAAATATAATGCTATATCAAATCCATTTTCATTAGATGTAGGATATGTGTTACTTATACCTGATGTAACGTCAATGGACGCTGCAGTTAAAAAACCGGTACCTATAGCTGATATAGGTAATGTAGAGATAGATGAAACTGAAGCGATATTCATTGATCCAAAGACTAGTAAGGATAAGAAAAGATTAGAAATGCTTAAAAAACAAGTAAAAGGAAAAGAAATATTACCAAGTAATATAAATAAAAAAGATGCTAAAAACGTTAAGGTTAGAGATGGTAAACTTATTTTTGGAGAAGACGTTACTTCAACGAACAGGGATAATTTTCCAGAACCAATATCTAGAGCAAATATTAAAAAAGCTCTTATACAAAATAACCCGCTTGGATAATGGCATTTAAACATGTTTTAAAATCCATATTAGATCCAACAATTGCTGTTAAGGAAATGGCAATAATGAATACCTCTAGCGAAGGCGAAACTGTAGCAGACAGAAAAACATGGAGGACTAATAAAACTGATAGGGGGACGAAGGATTCAGCTGGAAGCAGTAATCCTTTAATAATGATTAATTCATATATACTAGGTGATAAGGGAATAAGTGACGTTATCATAGATGAGACCGGATTTGTGCCAACTATTACTGTAATATATAATGACGATAGTAATGAATTTTCACCAGTTCAATTTCCAGGAGCCAATCCAATATTAAGTATATATATTAAGCCAACTAATGAGAAAATGAAACCTATAAGAAATGACTATATTATAACAAGTATACGTGGAATAGATACATTTATAATAAAAGGTGAATTATTTATACCAAAATTATATAATAATATTTCTAGGAGTTATAGGGATTTAAATTCAAAAGATTTAATATTAGAAGTAGCAAAGGAAATGGAGCTTGGTTTTCAATCAAACGAATGTGCCCCTTCTGATTCCATGGTATGGATTAATCCTAATTGGAACTCTAGTACATTTATGAAACACGTAACTTCACATTCTTATCAAGATGAAGATTCTTTCTTTCAAGTATTTATAGATAAATATTATCATGTAAATTTCATAAACGTTAACCTACAAATAGAGGCAGATGGAGAATTTGATAATACTATATTCACTGGGCATGCAGATTATAACCTATCAGACGACGTGCAATCGGAGGCTTCAAAGACCCCAGTTAGCGTTCCAATGGGTCTTATACAGAGTCTTAAAACTTCACAGGGATCTAATGTTATTTTAGATAGGACATTGATAACTAATCAGGGAGAAATATTAATAAATGATGGATTCAAAAAAAGAATATATTATTACGATTCCTCATTAAATGAAGAAAATCCAATAGATAAATTACAAGATTTTTATGTTAAACCCACATTATCTACGAATGTAATAAACAGGGACAAGAGCCTTATTCCTGAAAATATACAACTGAGGAATAATGAAATAAAAAAATGGATTGATATACAATATGAAAATGTACATGCTCAGTATACTGCTGCTAAGGTATTAAACCATCATAATTTATTAGAATTAGACAAGATAAAATTAGTAGCACAAACTAAAGGTATAAATTTCAATGCTTCTAGAGGAATGAGAGTGCCAGTTGGAATATATGAATCCAGTGCAGATGCAAAAACGAGTAGGTCATGGGATAGCTTAAAAGAGAAAGAAAAGCTACTTTCTAAAACCGGAACTGGATTAGAATCAGATACTTACGAAATCTATAATGAATTTCTATCCGGAATATATTATACTTTGGGAAGTAGGTACATATACGAAAAAGGAGAAGGTTATAGAACAGAAATAATATTAGGTAGGCGAGATTGGGTACCTAACCCGGTAACATAAACAATACAACATGGCAGTTAATTTTTTAAATTTAGAAAGACATACTAATAATTTTAGAAAAGGTATCCAACAGGATAACTTTGATGAACCGACATATCTTACATTTTCATTAGAATTTGATTTAGATAGTCCAATGCAAGATTCTTCTAATTTTTTAAACTCTAGCCCGCTGTTTAATACTGAGGATGGTAGTAGCCAAAGTGCTATAAACTACTTACTATCTAGGGGTCATGATGACAAAGCTAATCAAATTAGCGTATTTAATAATATATTAAAATATTTAAGAGATGATACGCCATGGTACTTTCAATCTATAACGGGATTGGAGAAGCTATGGGAAGCTGCAACCAAAATGGAAGCACCAATGAAAACTTCAGATGCTACTATAACTGTTAAGACATTAGAAGCTGTTGATCTTAGAATAACTGAATTGGCTGATTTATATAGAAATAGCGTATATGACAAGCAGTATATGAGAGAAAGAGTTCCAGATAATTTAAGATGGTTTTCAATGGACATATATGTTGCAGAGTTTAGAAATTTAAGAAATACATTACCTTCGTTAATAAGTACACCATTTAACGTAGGAGTACCAACCTTAGGAGGACTTCTTGGAACTAGAAGCAGTTCAGACGTGGGTAACATACTAGATAATTTTGGATATGTTAAATTTAAATGTAGACAGTGTGAGTTTGATTTCTCTAAAAGCTTCGCCGGAGGCAGTGGTGAGATTATTATAGGCGGAGATGGAGTAAAACAAGCTACAAATACATTTAATATAAAAATAGGATGGATGGAAGAGGAAAATAGTTATTCATCAGGGAGCAAGACATATGACAACTATACAGCTGGTAGCATTAGAGGAAACTCATGGAATGGTAAAGGATTTAAAAATGGTTTGGGCGACGCAGCTACTTTCTTGACTGGGCTTCCAGTAGTTGGAAATAGTATAGCCAGCACAGGTGCAAAAGCTGCTGCAAGAATACAAAGTGTAATGAGCACGCCTAATAAAATTATAAACCAGGGTATTGCAGAACTTCAACAGTTAGTAGAACAAGGCAAGCTTGGACAAGCAAGTATATATGGTTACGAATCTAACAATGACGTAATTCCATACAACACAGCAACACCTAAAACAAATGGAGGATAAACAACAAGACATATTACTAAATGCAATAAAGTATTTAAACATACCTTTATTCTACCCTGGATTGAATAATGCATATATTTTTAATATAGACATATCTATAGATCAAGTTTCAGAAGAAGCTGTTGGTGCATTAGAAAGCATAATACATACTGTAACTGGCGAAGTAATTAGACAAGGCGAAAGGCGAGTTATAAAAGAAATATTAGAATGTAAAATACCTAGAAGATTACCATTTTCAGCAAGTGCTACTAGTGAAAGAGTAACATCGCTATCGGGAAGATTAACCTGGTTGGATAATGGATCTATAAATAATGAAACTTCTACCGGACAACTTGTATTAAATCCTGATAATATAACCAGTGCATTAAAGTCTAATAATCTTGAAGCCAAGGAAATTTCAGTTATTACACAGGACGTGACAAATATCATATTGGGAATAACTTGAAACTTTTTTTAAATTACATGTAAAATATAATATGGATAGTATAAATCATAATATAGAAACTAGACATAGTGACTTCATAGATAAACAATTCTTAGGAGTAGTTGAGCTCATAGACGATCCCCGAAAAGAAGGTAGGGCTAGGGTCAGGGTTTATAGTATACATGATGACCTGCCAGCCGGTGATATTCCATGGGCATATCCAAAGAATAAAGCTCTATTTTTCGGTCAGTCAGGCAAAGCTGGATCTATTTCTATTCCTAAAGTTGGAAGTATTGTAGCAGTAAGATTTGATAACGGTAATCCATATTCTCCAGAATACTTTGCTATTCATGAATTGGCACAAGACGTAAAGGATGAGCTGGATACTGAATACGAAGGAAGTCATATAGTTCTCTTTGATGGAGACCAAGAATTAAAACTATGGTTTAGTGTAGGCAAAGGGCTAACGATATCAGTAAAAGGATCAAGTATCAATCTATCACCAGATGACCTTGTAACAGTAAAGACTGATAATAAAGTCGTAATCGATTGTCCTAATATTGAACTTGGTTCAACTACATCAGCTGCGCTATCTGAATATGTGATAAAGGGTGAAACTTTCTTAAACCTTTTCAATGCTCATATACACCCTGCAGTAGGTGCACCACCAACTCCTCCTCTTATTGCAGATGTAGTGATAAGTAAAACAACAAAAACTAAATAAAGATGGCACTAGAAGATCAGGTAAAAGCAGTAACTCAATTAGGATCACTTGGAGCAGATATTCCAAAACTAAACGCAGATGCGGTAATTGAAAATATTATTAACAAGGATGCAACTCTTGATAAATATTTAGTAATGATCGATTCAGCCAAAGCAGAAAAGATTGAGCGCGGTATGACTAAAAAAGATGCCGATGAGGCTGCGGAGGAGGAAAAGAAGAAGGCTATAGAAGATATAAAAAAGAGTCTTAAACCGCAAGTAGAAGAAGATATTATTAAAATGAAACAAGAGTATAAGACGGCTAAAGAGGCCCTTGACTCTATTCCGACAGAAGTTACTGCAACTGTTATAACTGCTACATTACCAGCAGCTCTTCCACCAGCCGTACCAAATCCAATATATACACTAGGTATTGCTCTACAGGCTAAAAAGACTCTAAGCAAGGTTCTAAATATTGTATTATCTTCCCTAACTAATGTGATAATATTAGCAAATAAATTAAAATTTGAATTGCCGTCGGCAGTATTAAGTTTGGTTGAAAAGCTATCGACTGTGACGAACTTACTATCTCTTATTCCTGGTTAATCCAATCATCTAGTTTAAACTTTTCCTAATTATGTTTACTTGTTAGGTCTGTAAAGCGTTCACTACCATTGTATGAATCCTTAACAGTGCTTCCTTAAGAATATAAGTTTGCAACATGTTCGTATCTAAATATCTTATTTATTTTAGATCCAGGAGACACTGATATTATATCAAAACCCTTTCTTTTTAAATCTTCAAAATTTACATATGTCTTTTTGAATCTAGGCTCATACCATTTCTCGTTAAGTCCATTGCCTATGTTATCGGCAGGTCTGACTTTCCAAAAATGACTGGGTTCCGACCAAGCTAATGAAACGCCAGCTACATAATATGTATTTTTAGTCTTGGAAATATACCTATCGTATATCTCCATAGCAGTAGTTACGCAATCTACAAATTTATACCTATTTAGCCTTGGGTATACCTTAATGTATGCAGGTCCTGTTATTTTTTGCTTTTTACATTGTGTTCCTAGCCAATCGCTAGATATAAATTTACACTTATGCTTTAATTCTTTGAATCTATCAGGGTTAGCGTCCAGTTCTTTAAATATCTTGATATCATGAAAAAACAGATAATCTGGAATTACTTTTAGCCATGCCCTGTTTGTACCAACTATAGTTATATTTGGGTCTATTCTGTCGAAATCTATATCATTAATAGCTGGAGAGTTTCCTAAGAATAATACTTTATTCACCCTGCAGCCAATGTTTTGAGTTTACGTTCTTGTCATCGATGAACATATCGTACGCAGGTTTACCCATTTTTAATTCATGATAAGTAACGCCCCAATTATTTAATTGTTTTATAGTGAGTTCTCTCCAATCAATACCAGTTATTGTACCGCGTGCAGTCCAAAATACTATATGATTACCTTGATTATATAGTTTATTAACCTTATCAACTGCACCTGGAATAGGATAGGCACTTTCGTAATTGCCAGCTATTTTAAGGTAGCATATTGTATCGTCGATATCTATGTATATTATCTTACTCATTTTGCATTTTTATTTTCAACTGCCTCTTCAACGGTGCTTCCTCTACCTATTTTATCTATAGGCAGTGTGCCATTGAAATAATTCCTTTGATCGCTTCTATTAAAGCAAGCCCATTCCTTTTTAAAATGGTTATAGTGAAATAGCACTTGCCATAGGTCGTCTTTTTCTTGAGTTTTATCTTGTATCATATCTATAATATACTTAATATTTTACATATTGTTTCGTCTGCTGTTATTTTATTAGACAATATCAATGCTTTAATTTGATTGTTTTGATTAACTTGATCATGACCCTTTTTCCTAGTTTCATCTAGTTTAAGTGGATTGCACACTTTTGGTAAATAATCATCCAGATAGTGACTAGTTATGTCAGATTCAGTATACAGTGACATTCCAGTGACGTGTAATGAACCTGGATTGTATTTAAGTATTTCATATATAATGTAGTTTCCCATTAGTGGATTCTTACTTATAATGGATCTAGACTTTTGATACGCACTTGTAAAAACTCTAATTGATAGCTTGGAATTCCTATGCCGAATCGCTATATTTTTGGAATCCTGCTTCATGTTTAAGAAACTCATTCCTAATTCATAATATTCTTTAATTGGTAGATTAGTTTCTCTTGCGAATAATGAATTAACATACAGTGAATCACATCGTTTACCATAATCCCTTTGGTATTCTGATTTAACTGGAAATGCACCATTTGTTCTAATGACTATGTCATGTGAATCTATAAATTCTCCCTGTGAAGACCCTATAATATTTGGAGATGGACCAACTAAAATTACACTTTTACCTTTTATATAAGAACCGTATTTTATATCAGCCACCATAGCTTTAAAGTTTTCTTAGGGATTTACGCTTAGATAACTCTGAACCCAACACTTCCCTAGGACAATTTCCACCCATAGAACTTTCTATATCGCGTATTCCTTTAACCAACTTCATTAGTCCGCTAGGTTCAACTGAGGACTCTTGATCGCTTCCCCAATTAGTTCTGTCTAAAGTAATATGTCTTTCAACCCAAGTTGCTCCAAGAGTCACTGCAGCCATTGTGGTTGTTAAACCATATTCATGTCCAGAATAACCGATATCCGTGCCATCATGCTCATATTTGTCTTTTAGCCACGTTATGTATTCTAACCTGAGTTCACCCACATTAGATGGGTAACTGGAATTGGTGTGCATTACTACGTCAGGTCGGATTGCTTTCATGCATCTAACCACTTCTTCTTCAGTACTCATTCCTGTACTAATAATCATGTGATCAAATCTAAGAGATGCATATGAACATAGATCGATATCAGTGATTAAAGCAGACGGTATCTTAGCTATCTGTGGACACATACGCATCATAAAATCAACTGAAGGCTTATCCCATACTGACGCGAATAGCCCGATTGGTTTATCTTCACAATATGCATATAATTCTTGCCACTGTTCCTCATTGAACTCGATGTCATGTTTATATTGAATATAGGTGGTTTCTTCAGTTCTCCATGGAACTCTCTTGGGTTTAGTTTTTTGTTCTTCTGGAACACAATGATCGGGTGATCTCTTTTGGAATTTAACCCAGTCACAACCTGCAACCACAGCTACATCAATTAGCCTTTTTGCATTGTCTAAGAATTTAGACCGGTCGTTACCATATGCAAAATTGATTCCTATTTCTGCAATTATTTTTGTGTGTTGCATATGTTTATTTTTTCCAAGTTATCCAAGGTGACCAGTTCTTGGGATTATTAGTTTTGCTAGTTTTAGCATAGTCTCTAGATATTTTATGTCTAAGTAACCAAGCTCTTCCTATATCGGTAGTCACTTCAATATTTTTGTTAAAGGGTATACTTTTATACTGCTTCAATAACAGCTGGTTTTTTCTATAGATATACTTCATTTGAGCTTCTGGATTAGAAGCACCGTCCATTATGGGTAAATATTTTCTCAAATGCTCGGTTCTAAAAAGAGAAGGTACAAACATGGGCTCACCTATTTCTCGTGCAATAACTGGTTTTTTATTTAAAACACATTGTAATACGTTTGAATTTATCCTACTAAGTATATCATTAATATGTACATCTATATTTAAAACCCAGTCGTCTTCTAAATTAAAAAAATACTCACCTTTAACTTGTGTAAAGCACCATAATACAGCGTTTGCGCAATTGGGTTCCTCTGGGTAATTGGCCACTACAGTACCAAAATATTTATTAGCTGTGTTTTCAACCTCCGCAATATTGATATTATTAGGTGCAGGGTCAATGTTTATATACAGAGTAGACTTACTGAAATCTACGCCAATTAGCCTAGATGTAAATGACTTA
>Ga0114918_10005796_pt1 | contig 10564 bp, 25 predicted proteins | sample LantaG_FD_87015 | JGI IMG/M metagenome (GOLD analysis project Ga0114918, IMG submission 87015) | Deep subsurface microbial communities from Baltic Sea to uncover new lineages of life (NeLLi) - Landsort_02402 metaG | ecosystem: Environmental > Aquatic > Marine > Oceanic > Sediment | place...
AGCTTCATATCAATGTCAAGAATTATTTCCATTTATTATCAGTATAGTCTTTCTCCATTTGTTAGAACGAGCATATCACAGCTTCATATCAATGTCAAGAATTATTTCCATTTATTATCAGTAGTCAGAAATCTCTTAATGTCTTTGGCACGGAACTTTCTCTCAGAGCCACCTAGTCCTTTAGTATTCCGGTTAATTCTACGGTCAGTCCTTTGAAGTCTTGTCTTCTTAATCGGCGTACTAACACGAATCCATTCCCCACTCCTCTTAACATAGTAACGCTTACCTGCACTAGCTACAGAAGTAAAAGCAAACATGAGTATCAATATTATAAGTAGTATCTTATTTTTCATCCATCCAACTCTTATCTTTACGGTCATACTTTTTCCGAGGGTTGATAACTTTGGAACAGGGCATAGCAGGTTTACGGATGCCTCTCATTGCTTCCGTCTGCGCTGTCGTCCTATAAGTTTTTCTTTGCTTTGCCATTTTGTTTTCCTCTTCCTCTTCCTTATCTAATTCTCTCCTACCGTATCACACTCCTTACCTTATGTCAAGATGTTTGTCAAAAAAAAGCCCCTCAAATAAATGAGGGGCTTTTATATTCAATTGTAAGCTTAAGCCTTTTTAGCTTTAGCCTTGGCTTTCGCCTTAGCCTTAGCTTTAGTCTTGGCTTTAGTCTTAGTCGCAGTCGCAGTCTTAGTTTTAACCTCGACTTTAACTTCAGCTTCAGCTTCAACTTCAACTTTTTCAGCTTCAACAACCTTCACGTTTCTCTTGCGAGCTTCGAGAGGTGTTTTGCGCCAACGAAGACGCTCTTTCTGAGGTTGCTTGACACCATCTACGATTTTACGCTTGAGCTGTTCCGCAAAGTAGTATTCACCCTTTGCAGAAGTATTGCCCCTACAGTCGCCCCTCTTAGAGCTTTCTCTAGGAGACAGGACTACTCGAACATTATGAAGCTTGTGGCCTGACGCAACAAGTTCCTGTTCTGTAACAACCTGCTTCTTCTTCCACTCAGCAAAGATTGCATGGTATGCGCTTCCAGTACGGTACGGGTTCTCGTTTTTCTTACTCATAGTTTCTTCCTTTCGTTTTGAACTATGTTACTATGTATTACTTAATGTTGATGACAGTATACACATATCTATTTCTAAGTCAAGTTTTTATTTCACTTTTTTTTACCCTCTTCTGTGTCGCTGTGTCTCCTGTCTCATTCGATAAAAGCACCATACCATATCCACGAATATAGTCAAGCACTAATTTCATGAAATGTGTATCATTCAGGAGTGAGGTGAAAACACGACACAAGCTGCATCAGCTGCTCATCAGCTCAGCTGCCTGCCCATGCGCAGCTCATCCCGGGGCTGCGAGCTGCTCGGCGAGCTTTCACCCCACTCCACATTTCTGGAGTGCTCTGATTATTTGTGAGACGTGTGGACCGTGTGGGACACGTGTGGGAGGATGTGAGGGAGACATCGGAGACATCGGAGATATCATGGCACAAAAAAAGGCTACCGAGTCCAATGAAACTCGATAGCCTACCCAAGGCAAATATGAAAACCTCGGGAAGTGGGAAATTATTTAGTTTTAATCTTATAAATTACGCCCTTAACGCATACTCTGTCAACAGTATCTAATGGGATAGTTCTCCAATCACCTCGTCCAGTAATTTTCCCATCCTTACTCCTACGTACTTTGTTAACATCAAGTACCGTCATCATCTGATTGTCAGAATCTCTCGCCTTACGGGATTTAAATCTTTTGCCCTGAGGAGTCGTAGCATAAGTCGGCTTTGCCGCATGCAGCCTGAAGCACATGCGACGCTTCTCACCATCACTCCTCTTCCGAAAATGTACAGACCCAATGGTATGACCTGCTGATAAAATGAGTTCCTTTACCTTACGAACTCGAGCCTTCTCTGTCTTCCTAACAATTACCTTCATGCTCTCTCCTCTTTAACTTAATTGAACCCCTATTATACAGAAAAACCATTGAAATGCAAGGACTATTTGACTTCTACTATAACTAGCTCCTTACATGTCCATATACTTTATCGCCCGGTCCACATGGCTCGAGTAAAGTTACCTTGAGATGTTTAAGCACCTTGTCAATCGCTTTATCAAAATCCTTCTCCGACATGGCCTGCGTTACTTTGATATTCAGCTTGTGGGATTTCATATACTTCCTGATGTAACGAGTATAATGTCCGATGGCGTTTCCCCATCCATTATTATAACGCTCGTGATAAAGATTGGAGAGACAAAGCAAAAGTTGTCCTTGCTTCGTACATGCCTCACCTTTATGAGGTATAAGAATTCCTTGCAGTAATTCCAGCTCAGCTTGGTACTTGCCCTTGTGATTCCAATAAGTCGGTTGATATTTTCGTGCCATGATGTACTCCTTATAACATTCCGTGTATATTAATCATTATACTTATACGCAACCCAATCACCCGCTTCGTCCTTGCCCCATAGCTGATGAGAAGAACGACCATAGTTGAACATGAGCTGAGCCACTCCTAGAGCAGATGCCTCAAAATTAATACTCGGATATAAACATGCCTTGTACTTGTCATGCATTATTCCGTGAGCATCCCTGAAAGCGTCACGTAGAATCTTCCTCATGACAATCTCTTTCTGCTTCTCAGTTAGAGACTCTTCGAATTTCTTAATGGCCGCTTCTTCACGTGTCATATTGTTTCCCTCTCCATAAAATGAATTGTTACAAGCGAACCAACACAAATACCTACAATGAATACTATAACGATATATGCGCATAAGATTCCTGTGTCCGTCATATCATCCTCCCGCATCATTCCGTGTATAGTAACTGCTTATGTTTTACGCCTTACGCCTTCTTCTTCAGCATCTCTTCCAGTACATATCCCTTACGCATCCCTAGAGAAGCCGCAACGATTTCCGAAACAGCGAATGCGTCATGGCTTGGAAGCTCCCCATTCTTGAAAGCTTTAGCCGCCCGCCCGATAATTGTATCTACATCTTTTGCGTCCATAGTATCTCCTTTATCTTCCATCCATTATTAATTCGCATTCTCTATTATGCCAATTGCTAGTTAAATGTTCTGTACAAGCTTCCTTAGTGTCTTCCATCCATGTCTCATTAGATATTATAACATGGAATTTCCCGTCAATTAATTCTTCGAACCAACAACCACATGGGAAATACCATATCGCTACAGTTTGACGGAAGAAGTCATCGTCAGAGGAAATACATGTTAAAGTCTCCCATTGAGATTCATCTCTTTCAACTGCTATCTCTTTAATGTCTAACATAGTATTCCTTATTTGCCGACCATCATAACATCCTCATGCCACATGTCAAGAACTTTTTACCACAAATCTTCACTCATCAAAGTTCGCTTGCTTATCAGGTTCTCTCTCTCAACCTGACCATTCCTCAGCGCTAATGCCATACCAGCTTTCCTCATCACGAATCTGTCGTCGTCAGTCCAGAAACCCTGTTCATCTGAGCGAACCATCCTGCCAGATACTTTATGAGCTTTATGAATTAATGTCCAGTGCCTCTCACCGGTCGTCCACCCTTTCGAACCTTTCGTTTTGTCCTACCCACCTTAACCACATAAATTTTATTATATTGTTCTGCATTGTCAATTTCATTATACGTTATTTTCTCATTTTCATAATACTATCTTTTCTTCAAATATTTTTGGAGCCAAAGGTCAGATTCGAACTGACGAGGAGTAAAACTCTCCGCATTACAAGTGCGGTGCTATCAACCACTAAGCGACTTTGGCATTATCCTCTTTTTTACGCTTCTTAGCTTTACCTTTACTATCATATCCTATTACATCATCATTGTCAACTACCTTTGGTAGTGTTTTATCTCGTTCTTTTTTCGCCTCTTCTTTTCGTTTATTCTCTGCGTCAACTAATTCCTTTAAATGTGTTTTTTCTTTTTCTCTATATTCAGCCCATTCTTCTTCACTCGCATACGGTGGTGGGCTTACTAAAACCTCATGTGGTGGAATTCTTTTAACCACTCTTCTTTGTGGCATTTCAAACCGCACATCATTCATGTTTATGTTTATCATATCAATTCCAAGAACAAATCTTCTTTTGTGTAAAACCCTTTAAACTCAAGCTCTCCGGAACGATCTTTAAGAACTTGAAATTTGTTTTTATTAACCTTACCCAAAACACGATCTGCTTCTAACCATTTTCGATTAAATTTAGGTGCAAAACCATGCATTGTATTTTCTACTATTAATGTTTTCATTGGTAGACCCATGAGGATTTGAACCTCAGCTAAAACCGTCAAAGGGTCTTGTGCTGCCACCAAACCTTTCCGTCCTGAAGTACAGCTGCGGCAACGAGCTTGGTTGGAGTTGTTCCTTCCGGCTTAATATATTCTATGCCTTCTAGATAACTCATACTGTTTCCTCATCTGCATCTGCATCTGCATCTGCCCAACGAAAATCCTGAGCGTCGATAGTAATCGTACCCTCCCCAATCATCTCGCCCCAATAACCATTGCCGTCTTCTCCAAAATACTTGCAGCGACATATAGCTATCTGGTCTACATCTTCAGCCATCATCTCTTCAGCCTGCGCAAATGCTGCAGCTAACGTTACGCATTCGTCGCCGTCTATCATTCTCGGCGAAGTTAAACTCATTGACGTCTCATCGATACAACCGTACATAACCTTCTCCTCATTCTAATTGGCATTGGCGGGACGTACCAGACTCGAACTGGCGTACAGACTTTTAGAGAGTCCTGCTAAACCAACTCAGCTAACGTCCCATTTAACTATCCATTCCTATGCTTTTCCTAATCCATGTTGAGAGCCTATCAGAGGACGTTCCCATTGTCAAGCACCTTTATAGACATTATAATCCATTCAGGAGTGAGGTGAAAACTGCGACGGCGGCAGCCCCGGGCCATGCAGCCTGCTGTCCCCCACTCCCGGACATGCAGCGTCCATCTTCGGATGAGCAGCGTCCGGCGTCCGGAGAGCTGACGGCGTATTCATACCCCACTCCTGATCAATTGTGAAGTATTTTTGGAAAAATGTAACAACAGGGGCTTCAGGAAGGTGGGGGATCCACATGTCCCCACCTTGTTGATCCCCCACTCCTGAATTCGGGAGTGAGGTCAGTTTACGTATAATATGTATAATCAACCGGGCAGCTAACGGGAGCTAACAGCAGGCGGCAACTTTACTTGGCCCACTCCCAATTGGTGGTCTTAACTTCGTCAATTAAATCAAGAGTTGTCTTATTACTAACCCTATGACGAAACTCCCCCACTCCCAAGGCGAACATGAAGTCATGCAGCTCTTTCAAAGTGTCGGCCTCAATTTCCACCCACTCCATTTCAATACCATGGGCTTCAAGCGAATCATGCTGTATACGCACTCCCAACTCATTCTCAATAAAAATACGCTCTTTGACAACAGTTAGGGTCAACCGGCCACCCAACGCATGTAGAAACTTCTCTACAACATGTGGATCCGCTACCACTTCCGGGTCGATAGGGATTATGAGCTCATCTCGCTCTGAACTATACTTCCCATCATTCTCTTCCCGACCTTTGATAGTTAAATCTCTGGTCGCATACTTCGGATCCTCTTTCCTACAAGAAGTACGATACCTGACCTCAGGAAACTTACGGCCAGAGAATGAATCAGGGAATTTCCAATACCTGTCGGTCACTTCCATCGCATCCGCATGGAAACCCTTCTCGTCTAAATGAACGCCTCTGTCCAACCCACGACCCAACAGTTCCATAACCGACATACCAAGTATCTTACATTCTATTTCTTTAGCCATCCCATCTCCCTATGTCCTCCTAAGTCAAATGTTACCTTAGGCGAATCCATTTTGTTTAATGCTGATATCGACAATGCGAAAAACCTATTCCTCTTCACCCCTTCTTTCATCTTCTGACTTTGAAGGGAAGGTATAAACGCTTGAAAGAAGTCTATCATTATAAATTCCCGCCAATTAGATTCGAACTGCTCAGGAATTCCTTCTTACTCTGCGGCTTGAAGTCGGCGACCTTCTGCTTAAGCTGAGATACCCTCGCTCTCTTCTCGCATCTAATGCATACGAAGATTGTTTTAGTAACCATATCTTTCTCAGACACATGCATACCACAATCTTTCTTAGGACAATACCCCAAGAACTTATATGATTTAGGTGGCACGTAGTCATCACATTCAGTGGATAGCTTCACTTTCTTAGTAGGTGGCCGACCTCTCTTACCCGGGACTTTGACCGGAGCATCTTTAGCTTTAGCTTTAGCTTTAATTACTTTATTCTTGCTCCCTGCTGGACGACCCCTCTTCTTCCCCTTGGTTACTACCTTCTTCTTCGACTTCGACTTCGTTGCCTTCTTTACTATCTTTTTCTTTGGCATGCTTTCTCCTTGTTAACTCTTTCATAAACAAATCATGAATCTCTTTATGCATCTCTCGCTCTATAACTTCCAGCTCATTCGTCTTCCAGCTGAAGTCCCCCTCAACTAATACCGCCACTCCTGCTCGCATAGCCTCAGCTCTTACCTGATTCCGTCCTTGTTGCCGATACTCTTCTCGATATTGCTGCGCCATCGCTTTGCCATCAAAGGTACATATCTTACAGACCATATGCAATAAAATTGCCATCGCCGCTAAACATCCAACCATCTTACCAGCTGAGTTCTTCATAAGTTTCCTTCAGGCCAACCGCAGGTCACCCGGGTGGATCCACGCCGCTCACATGAAAAATCCGCCACTCCTCATTTACGTTGACGTTTACTTGCCATCTCCCCGTCTAATCGTTATCTTTCTACCCGTCTCAGGAGCATTCGATGTTACCTTATCTTCAGTAGCTATCTCCATCTGTACTGCCGATTCAACCATTTCCTTAAGGTTTACGCCCATCTCCGACATGGTATCCCCAATAGATTCGTCCCCCTGATATGCCGCTTCCAATGCTTTATCCAATGTCTTTTGTAGATTATCCCCTATTTCGATGAATACGACAACCCTTTTCTCGTCTCTTTGTACATTAAAATGAGCAGTTGATGTTGCAGAAGAAGTCTCCTTCTTGGGACTCTTCATCTTCGGAGGAGCAGCAGGCGGCTTTGGTCTCTTACTTACATCAGGCGCATCAGGATTACTATTCTTCTTCGTCATAACTTATCTCCTTACTCAGGTTTGTATTCGTATTAATATTCATATTCTTTATAAAATCTCCAGCTACAACTGTTATCCGAGCCATGTCAATACATGCCTGCGCAACTTCCTTCGTCCTCTTCTCAGATTCGAGAACCGAGCTTATCGCCATCTCCATAGAATTGAAAACATTAGTATTCCATATGAAATTCTCATTCTCATACCTGCCCAACCCCAACCGGATCGCTTCAGTCTCTCTGATTTGCTCCCCACTCCTCTTTGCAGATAACAACTTGACCTTCCGACATTCATACTCATGCTCAATAACTTGCAACTGTAAAACCCCCACAATAACAAAACCTATTATGAGAATCTGACAAATCGTTCTCCGAAATTCCTTGGAAGTACTACTCATGATGTTTTCCCATCCTTCTCCATCTTATTGACGACAGCCATGATACGAGCGTCGTCCTTCCTCTTCGCCCACCATACCTTGAACTTATTTTCCAAACCCGGCATGAGATTAAAAACGAACCAACAAACAAAAACTCCACCTGTCATTCTCGAAGCAGCAGCAATCGAGTCAGGAAAAGTCCTAGTAGAAAACATCCCATTAACTATGCAGGCTATGAAAATTCCTACTACGCATGCTATATAACCGGAACCATGTATGTTACTTCGCTTCATTATATTACCCTCATGAGCTCTACCTCTATCATCGGATAAAAAACAGTATGGGTTCCCCCACCTTCCGTTGCCCATATATCTTTGCCCATAGTATGCGTAACTCGAGCAACTCTCAAAAACTTTCCGCTCTTGGCACAAACGCATTCTCCTTTTTGAGGAACTGCCACAAATTCTGTCGGCCATGTCTCCCTCTTGTAATCATCTATATTTGTTACGCATATACCTTTAATCATAATAATGTCCTCATAATCATTCCGTGGATAGCGTGGATAGACCCTTATATCTCTCTCGAACTTACAAAAGCATTAATGATATCTAAGTCAGCTTCCAAATCCTCAAGCGAATCATATGAAAAATACTGCTTAGCATTGTGCGCCGAGAATACTTCCATCTTATATGGCGCATTACATTGCAAATTCCTGTACGCTGCCCATACAAAATATAACGCCAATGTTGATTTATCTCTGTCCCTCATCCTCATACATCACTCCTCATCCATCATTCCGTGCGTAACTTAGCTACTGCCTTCCATCGAAATTCCTTCGTCCCATAGTCGTCAGTGATCACCCATGACGCCACTCCTGCTCGTACTGCTTCAGCTCTTATCTGCCGCTTACCCTTGTCAAATCCTATAACCAAGGCGGCTAAGATTAATGCCATTTCAAAAAATGATGCCCAGCAAATCTTCATGATAATGCATGCTTCTCCACTTCTGTCTCAGGTGTCTCAATAGGTTTTTCCTTAACGCAATAGAATTTCAAAACCCATTTGTCAAAACAATCAGGTCGAGTAAGTATAATATCTGCAACCGCCATGGCCATGAGAATTATATTTGCAGCAGGAATGAACGGAACAATGATAAAAGAAACACCGGGCTTAATGCCAGTTTTACGATGAACAAACATAGAGGCCATGTACCGACCAGCACTCCACGATAACAAAACAGAAATTATATACATAATCCAAATGCTATTCATAATTATACCTTATCCAATGAACAATCCAAAAACAAAACATTAGGAGACCCACCCTGCTTCAGCTTCAGCAACATCATATTATACTGAGGCTCTGAAAGAAATAAAGTATAAGGAGCTCCTTGCCCAGCTCGACTGACAGTAGCTAAACATCTTTCGCCATCTATCGTTATATCCACATTGTCGAGATTACAAAGAACTTCAATCGGATGTTCCTGCGAATCAACATTTTCGTAATTCTTAACGCCTCTAAAAAATATCTGCATAGCTTCTCCTTGATTTCTCTTTCATTTGCCGACCATCATACTAAAATTCCAATAGAAGTCAAGAACTATTTTTAACTTTATTTCCTAAGCAATTTTAAATAATAACCCGAAGGGTTATTATTTACGGCATTTTTCCCCTCACTCCACAACATCATATGTTTATGCCCCTTGTTAGGCTAACGTCGGCCAGATCACCCGGCTGCCGGACGTAAATATGCCCCCACTCCACAATGACATAGGTAGGGGGTCGTAAAGGCAGGGGGTGCGTTTTTTGCACACACTTGTGAAAATGCCCCGCAAAACCGATGTGCAATTGCAATTTTCCTAAGAAAAATGGCCACTATTTCAACGTCGCATAATAACAGTTAAGGGAACTAGCATATACATCTATAACATTCAGTGCATAGGGAATTTATTCAGAAAGGATTGGGGAGTAGACGAGATTGAATAGGTCTTTATTAGTCTTGTTGTCCTTCTAACTAATTAACCGAACGAATTATATAAACTCTACGTCTACTCCCCTAAGTTCATATACGATTCATACACTCGCACAAACCAATTCGTTACTTTATCATTATACATAAATTAATTCATAATACAAGTAAAAAGATGATGGATGATCATTCCGTGTATAGAAGGGGGAAAGTGGTAGGGCATACAGATAATAACGAGTAAACTGAATTACCTTGCACAGCCATTCCGATGACTTTCAAACGATTACAATAACGCTACAATAACAAACAAGAAACAATTATTATTAAGGAGGCGTTATCGCAAATCGCTTTCCACCGTCTTCTCTGTACCCCTACCTCGAACCTCTATCATACATAAATATAAATGAAATACAAGTATTAAATGTAAGATTTGTAAGAAATGTAATATATATACTGAATGTAATAATTACAATAATTCTATTTCATCTGTTACATCTATGCCGAATAACGCATTCATGTCAGACTTAACAACCTGCTTCTCTGTAGAGCCTAACTTAGAGGCCTTCTCATTGTGCTGCTCGATATCTGTTAAGTTCAACTTCCCAAGAGCCTTACTTACCCGGGCATACTCTTCGGGATGAATTTCCGCCCACTCCTCTTTGAGAGCTGGCGATGATATGTAATAGCGTTCTAACTCTTTTGCTACATCATAATACTTCTTAAGAACATCATCGTACTCGCTCTCAGAGTAAGTGCAAATCTCTTGTTTTAGCAAGAGATTTGAGAGTGGAACTGTGTAACTTCTTTGGGGCTGACTCATAGTTGGAAAACCGTAGCCCCTTGTATGCGTCGCTCTCTTAGGCGGTATATGTATTTTTATGTGCATTATGGGCGATTCCCTAAAATCCCTGTGAGAGGTACTTGTTGGGCAATTTTCTCACTCCCAATTTCAGCCCCTTCGAGTTCCACACTTGTTGCCGAAAAGGGTTGCACACATTGCCTAACTAAATTTTGTGTGCAAAATTTGTAGTTACACACATTTTTAAAAGTGTGCGTTTTATGC
>Ga0114918_10005798_pt1 | contig 10564 bp, 14 predicted proteins | sample LantaG_FD_87015 | JGI IMG/M metagenome (GOLD analysis project Ga0114918, IMG submission 87015) | Deep subsurface microbial communities from Baltic Sea to uncover new lineages of life (NeLLi) - Landsort_02402 metaG | ecosystem: Environmental > Aquatic > Marine > Oceanic > Sediment | place...
AAGTCTTGAGAAATATAGAACTAAAAAAGGAACTCTTGATTTTCCTAAAGGAGAAAATCTTGGACATGGTGATGGCAGCTTTATACAAGGAAACTCGGGAAGATCTGATGGAACTCACTTTCATATTGGAACAAATAAACCAGGAGATGGATCTGGTGTAGCAGCATCTGGTTTTAATGTAATCAAACATTTTCTTGGTAAAAATTCAATTTATGTTGGAAGGTCTGGAGAATTTTGAACAGATCGTAAAGATCCATAAGGGTCAAAAAATTGCCGTTCTGTGTGCCCGATATCAGTATCGTGGCGTAGTAGCTCATGTCGCAAATGATTGCATCGTTCTCACCAACTCAAGGTCCGTCGAAATATCTGGTCCTTCAGCCGCTGCAAAGCCCGAACGTGAAGATGATATAGGCGGTTTCGTAGTCATCAAGCTTGATGCAATCGAAATCATGTATCAACCCACCTGGTCGCAAGCTCCGTTGGCTGACGAAGCTGTATAGTCTCCGTTTAACAATTTAAAAGGTGAGATACGATTATGCATGACGATAGAAAGAAGATCGATAAGTGGCAAGCTAAGATTGCTAAATGGGAAAGTCGAGTCAATGGAATTCAAAGACTCTATCCATTTGGACTATTAGCTTTCAAGAGAGATGGTGATGGAAGGCTTCACAGTGACGATGGTCCTGCATATATCTCTCCGCTACGTTGTATTTGGTATCAAGAAGGTAAAAAGCATGGTTTAGACGTTGATGCATTTGGTTCGACCTGTTTTTACTTCGAAAACATTCTTGTTCCTCCTCGTTTTATTCGAGATCCTGATTCATTAACGTTTGAAGAAGTTATTGGTCATGAGAATACCGAAATCCGTTATGTCGGCATAAAAATATACGGTTTTGATCGGATGAGAAAAGAAGAACGATTTGATGTTATTGATACTGATATAGCTCAAGATGGTACAGAACGAGAATTGTTACAATGTGATGGAGTTTTCAAGGAACGATCAGGGACAAGTCCACCTGAACGCATCACGCTTATAAAAGTAACAAACTCAACTCCTCATCCTGACGGTTCTTTGAAAGATTATTATCTTCCAATACCGCCAGATATGAAAACGTGTCAACAAGCCGTTGCTTGGACATTTAGAATGGAGCCTGATGAATATGCTCCGTCTCAAGAGACTTAAAGAGTTGTCGATATGAAGACTAAAAAAAGGTAGGGTATGTGTAACCATATCCTACCTTTTTTAGTCAATTTTAAAAGGATAAAAGATATGAGCGAATTGAAATTTGAAGTAAAAATCTATAATAAACATGATGATAATCTTATTAATGTTCATATGCTTTCTGATGAAAGATATGACACATTAGACGAAGACAAGGCTATGAGTCTTGCTAGGAATGCTGCTGAATGGATGATCCCAGAAGATTGTAGATTTACTATCAAGAAGATAAAAAATGCCTAAAAACAAAATTTATCATGGTCCGTTTTATAAGCGGCGTATACTGAAGATAATTGGAAAGATATCGCAGAAAAATCCTAAGTTTTTGGTCAAAGATTCTTGTGTAAGTCAACGGTAGACGGACGTTCTCTAAAAACGTTAATATCGGTTCGATTCCGATCACAAGAAGTGCTTAAGTTGAGTGACCTAACTGCGAATTCTAAATTCGTGCAAACGTGGGTTTGAATCCCACCGGGACCGATTAACTTTTTTAGTGAAGGAGTAACAATGTTTGATATTTTTGGTATTGGGAATATGGGTAATTATGAAGAACGTAAAGTCGCTCGTTGGCCAGAAGATGATTGGATAGTTGATACGTGCAGAGTTACGGATTCTGATAAACCATTTGAAACCGCTGTAAAGCACACTAATTATAATTTTGGTAAAATGATAATCGTAGAAGAATATGATGATGAAGAATCTGCTCAAAAAGGACATGACAAATGGGTTAAAACAATGAGTGCAGACGAACTTCCTGAAAGATTATTTGATATTTCCACCTGCTCAGCTTCCAAATTTTGCAGTGCAATATGTGGAGATGGTTACAGACAAAACCCTAAAATGTAAAACTGCAATTAAATGAATTATAAACAACATAAAAAAGATTTGCTTGAAGGCAAAGATGTTAGTTTTTGTCCAAAAGGCAATTCGATGAAGCCCAAAATCAATAGTGGAGACAAGATCACCGTCTCTCCTACAGACGAGATTAAAAAAGATGATATTGTTTTTTGCAAGGTCAAAGGTAGTTTTTATGTCCATCTTGTTAAAGCTGTACAAGGCGACAAATATTTAATTGGGAATAATAAAGGAAAAACCAATGGCTGGACTAATAAGAATAATATTTTTGGCAAAATAATTAAAGTTGAGAAAAAATTAAACCAAAGCATTAAAACTGTCGATATTAAAAATAGGAAAGAAAAATGAAACCATTCCATTAGGTTGAAAAAGAAGAATACGGTTCGAACCATCAATTCTATGTCTACATAATTGTTAGACATGATCTATCTATAGCACAGCAATGTGTACAAAGCGTTCACGCTGCCATAGAAGCGACTAAAGCCTTTAAACAGCCTCTGAGACATCCTTCGGTCATTATATGCTCTGTGGAGGACGAGATAGCCCTACAGAGAGCCATATTTAAGATTGAAAGCTCAGGGATTCTCTATAAAGAGTTTCTAGAACCAGACATTGGAAATCAACTAACGGCTATTGCTACAGAACCAGTATGTGGAGACAGAAGAAAAGTCTTTAAAAAATTCAAACTTATGAATGGGGGGTGTATCATGAATATATAACAAATTTGTGATTAAGCGTAAGAAAGTATTTTTAATAAATAATTCAGGAGAAATAAAAATGACTACAAGTACAGAAAATAAAGTTTATCAATCAGCATGGGGATTTCATCCCTGCGACAAAGACACATACATTAAACTTAGAAAGCTTAATCACTGGTTCCTAAAGGCTCAAATAAAAGCCGCTGAATGGAATCGTTGGAACAGAAAAGACAAACAGAACAGAGTCATAAGAAAATTTATCAGAAATGATCAAGGACAAAAGATAGGTGCAGAGATTATCGGTCCAAAAACTGAACCCAATCTTGATTCTATATTTTGCAAAATAGATAAAGAAACAAGTTGCTACAGTCGATATGATTGGACAAGAACTGCTCAAACATATTGGCTAAGAAAAATTAAATTCGGCGAAAGCACAAGAGAAGAATATTGTTTCTATCTAACAGGACTTTATGTCAATTCTTTCGGCATTGACAAAGACTATCAAAACGCTAAAAGACCTAGAACGGAAGAGAATGTACAACCGTTAAAAAATTCTGTTGAACAGATTAATACCTTGTATGAAAAAGTATTAGAATGGGAAAATAGTTTTTAAATGTGTTATTGAATATGATACAATGAAGGGCAGAGAAATACTCTGTCCTTCATTGTATTGAGGAATAAAAATATGAATCCTAGAGATAAAAAGAAATTGAAAAAAAGAATAAAATACATAGACAAAAGTATGCTAAAAGGTCCGCTTAAAACTTTTCCTGTTGAAGAGTTAAAAGATCGTATGCATACTCTTAGAGAAAAGCGTAAACATTTCCCACACAACTTTTTCTGGTGGCTTAGTAAATGTAAAAGAAAGGTTGCAGATAGTTATTACTATTGCAAATGCCTTATTTTCCATCCTTACAACAAAATAAAAGTTAAGACTCTGCCTCCAACATGGGTAGATGGAGATTGCCTCTTGCTTCATGCTAGTTTCGCTATATTTTGTGATGTTATAGAGAAAGAAGAATTATTTGAACACGATCTTTATGATCATACAGAACAAATAGAAGAAATGAAAAAAGAAGATTGGGAAGATAAAGAAAATCAAAAAGAAAATATTAAAATGCTTCAAGAAAGACACGAGGCAGATCAAAAATACGAAAAAGAATTAAGATCCCTTTATAATTGGTGGAAAGTTGAACGAACTGAGAGAGAAAAAGAAATGAGTCAACATTTAAACTGGAGCCTTGACAAAGAAGAAAAATACTACCAAGAAGATACTGACAATTTGGTGAGACTAATGAAGATTAGAGGAGGATTATGGACTTGATTATTGGAGAAGAGAAATATGAGAATGTGGATGGTTGATCCAAAACTTATGTGCAGAAAACACTTGTTAGGGGAACACAACGAGATACACAAGCATCGTCATAATTTCGTCAAAGGACATTCTATTTCTGGTAGAATTTCTCCTGTCGTTCAAATTGAACCTAAATCCATGCTATTAAGACATGATGCATTGGTAGATGAAATGAAATGCCGTGGGTATAATCATCAATCCCCGTATGAGATGCCTGATTTATCCAAATATGATATAATGGATATTAAAGTTGACATATCTGAATCATTAAAAGAATTAAAGAAAAGATGTGACGAGTGTTATGATAAAATTAGTAGCAGGATCGCTTAAATTTGTCCTAGTTCTCTAGCGTATTGAAACATTGCTTTTTGATTAGCTTCCATTCTAGGTCTTATTCCTGCTAAATTGTTTTTTATGGCATCTCTATAATCTTTGCGTTTGAGGTATTCTTTTGCAGCCGCAGCCCAGTTATTCGCGTTCATAAATCTTACTGTGTTTGGTGTGTCTTTTCTACTAATATCTCCTCTATAGACTCCATCCAATAAAGCTTCCTGTAGATATTGTGGTAATGTATCAAACCGTACAGCATCCCTAAACAAATCTTTAGCTCTATCCAGATGTTCGTTTATATCATGTTTTGCTAATTGTTCTACTTGTTCTGGTGTTATTTTCTGTTGACCGTTTAAGACTGCATCAAAATTTACTGAGTTACCGAACAATTCTGAGAATATTCTTCTTGATACTGCTGTTTGTTGTGTTTTCGTTTTGCCGTTATTTGGATTTAGCATGGCATGACCGATGCCTATGTCTATCTCTCCTCGATTGCCTATCGGATTTGCTCTAGTTACAAGACCTTCATTATCAATCAATTTTTGACGGAAACTATCATATACTGACGGTTCCTGTCGAGTTGGTACTTGTTCTGTAGCTTTTTGTGGAGCCACTTGAGGTCTGTTATTAATATTATTTTGGACTTGTTGAATGATTTGTTCTGGAACGTTTTGTTGTTTAGCTTCTTCTATAGCCTCTTGCTTTAAAGCTTCAGTATTATTATTGTTGCTTTTTAATTTGTTAAATATGTCTGTTTTTGTCCATCCTAGATAGCCTAGCAGAGGGACTAAAACCATTATTTCACCAATAATAAAATTATTTAGAGTTCCTGCTTCTTTCATAATTATTTCATCCAGATAGTATTGTTTATACCAGTTCATAATGTCGATAATATATTCGGCAAAACAAAGGAGATTCCTTTAATGGAAAAACTAACATTAACAATATTGATTATGGTTTTAATTATTTGTTCTGGTTGTTCTGAATTTTTTCTTAACGACAAACCAGATAATAAACTTACAGAGACACCAACTATAGCAGACAGTTTGAACGAACCAGTTTTTGAAGATCCTATTAGTATCGAAGATTTAGTCTCTAATAATCAGAAGCAGATAGAAGAAATTGCTCAAAAAGACAAAAAGATTGATTATCTTGAAAAGGTAGTTACACAAAAACAAAAAGCGATAACCGATATTCTAGCTGAAAACGAAAATATAAAAAGGGATGCTAATACTATAAAATCTTTAATAACTAGCACAGAACCGTTCCCAGAGCCATTTATAGAGCCTCATGTACAGACAATAGTTGAAAGTTCTAACAAAATTGGGGATTTAACTACTCAAACTGAAGTCATTGGACCAGTTGATGTCTTACCGGCACTTGGTCCTGTTGATCCTCTCCCAATTGAACCAACTCAACGTCCACCCAAAAATGTTAAAATGATATGGTTGGGTGCTGTCTTGGGTATTTTAGGATTAGTCGTTTTTGTTAGGTTTTTCTTTTTCAAGAATTAAAAAAAACGTAGATACCGCAATACATCCAAGCTTTTGCCGACCATTTAATTTTTTGATCTTGTACTAATTCATGTAGTTGTACGCTATCTAAAACAAGTGCTTCTATATCTTCTGCGTCTTCATTTAATTCGGTAGAAGGTTTACCTTTTACTTCTGCAAAAACCATAGTAACTGTTTCGTCTGTTAGTCCTGCTGAATTGTATGTTGGTGGACTGACCTTTGCAATTTTTGTGATTTCCATTCCTGTTTCTTCTTTGAATTCTCTTATCGCTGCTTCTTCTGCCGTTTCGCCTTCATCTATAAGTCCGGCAGGGAATTCTATGATATAGTCACCAACAGGGATTCTGTGCTGTTTTATCAAAACGATTTTCCCATCTTCTGTTGAGCCAACGACCATAACGGCATCACATTGTCCAGTTTTTGAAGTTGATCTACTTGCGTAGGTCCACTTGCCTTCTTTTCCCTTATGCTCATATGTAGCTTCAAAAAGATTTAGGAATGGAAGCTATGTAATTTGTTCTCGTTTAGTTATTTTCATTTTTTATCCTTTTTGCTTTGACAATAGGAACTCTACGCCCGCTACCAAAAGCCACAGAACACACCTTAATACCTAAAGCTGCTTGACGCCGTTTGAATTCAGAACGATCAACTAATGATATAGTTCTATTGTATTGAACTTTAGCGTTTGGAGTTTCAGCCCAAGTTTTAACTAAAGGGATATCAGTCGTTTCTCTAAATTCATTAAAATCACTGATATAGCATTCGATGTAACCATAAAGAATTGGATCTAGGATGTCGTAAGGTAATAGATTATCATCATCTTTTTGATCAGGAGCCAATTCTGCACTTGGCGGTTTCTTTATGATATTAACAGGGATGAGTTCTTTCTTTGCTTTTTTATTAAAATGTTCAGCTAAAGCATAAACAATAGTTTTGTAAACATCGCTTATTGGGGCAAAACCTCCGCACATGTCTCCATAGATTGTGCAGTATCCAACTGACAGTTCAGATTTATTGCCTGTACTAATAGGAAGCATCCCAAAAGCATTAGAGACATGCATTACGGCTGCTCCTCTGATTCTAGCTTGCATATTTTGGTCGGCTACATCATTATAACCCTTATCGTCTTTTAAAGTTTCGAATACTTTATTGTATTCTTTTAGCAGTTCTACGTGTCCTATTGGAAGTAGAAAGTCATTGAATTTGAGATTCTCTTGCAGTTGTTTTGCGTCAATCAGAGAGTGATCGCTGCTGTGTATGCTAGGCATCCTTATTCCATAGACATTCTCTTCTCCAATTGCATCACAAGCTAGAGCAGCGACTACGGCACTATCGATTCCGCCAGAGCTTCCAAAAACAACAGAATTGAATCCGCTTTTACGTATATAATCTCTTAGTCCAAGAACGAGCATATTCCAAAGCAAATCAATCTGATCTTCTTCTCCATATTTTATCTTTTCTAGTATATCTACATCTATGTATTTTGGGTTATTTACTTTAACTTTATTGAATGATGGGACAAGAGTTGTTTTTCCTTTATAGGTAACTCTTCCATCTTCTATAACAAGACTATGCCCATCGAAAACAAGATCATCTTGCCCACCAATTTGGTTGACATATATTAAAGTTCCTTTTGCGAAACTTTCTTTTAATATTTTAATTCGTTCAACAGGTTTTTCCATAACATAAGGAGAGCTATTGATGCTTATGATATTGGTGATACCTATTTCACGATATTGAGCGAGTGGATTAGTTTTGTAGTTATAATCGTCAGCATTTTTATCGTTCCATATATCTTCGCATATTGCTAGTCCCCACTTCTTGCCTTCTATTTCTACAACAGCAAGTTTGTTTCCAGGTTCGAAATATCGACCTTCATCGAAGACATCGTAAAACGGCAACAGTTGTTTTTGATATCTGGCTACAATAGTTCCATTTCGTATAACTGCAAGCATATTACGGAAAGGTTTCCCTTGTCCGTTGTAGTTCTTATCGATGTAACCGACAACAACATGAAAAAGTTTACCGCTTGAAAAGTTAACAATATTTTGCAACCATGTTAAGTTTTGTGAAACGAAATCATGATTGTAGACTAAATCTTTTACGAGATAGCCTGGGATAGACAGTTCAGGAGTTACAACCAATTTAACATCTTTATTCAATTGAGCCATATCCATAGCTTGTTTGATTTGGTTTGTATTGCCTTCAAAATCTAACGGAGTAGTATTAGTTTGTGCTATAATTATTTTCATTTTATTCCTAATGTTGTTTTGCAAAGATTGATTGCTTTTTTTGTTCCCATATGTTTGCCTTGAACGTCAGAAAGCTTGCATGTATCTATCCATTGTCCGTTACGACTTAATCTGGCAGCAATCATTTTGATAACCATGTTTAGAGGTATTACTCCTACATCATTAGAAAAATGAGTACCGATACCATAACCGTCTTTAATCTTTCCATAGCAAAAATCATGAATTCTTTTTACTTCTTCTACATTCAATCCATCAGAGAATATAATAGTTTTAGATAAAGGGTCAATTCTAAATTTATTATAGTGGTCAATAGTTTTTTGCGCGAAAATTATTGCATCGCCAGAATCATGCCTCACTCCATCAAACAATTTAGAGTACATTATATCAAATGACTTAAAGAAGTCATCAGTTGTGAATGTATCTGTTAATGCTATTCCTAGATTGCCGTGATAAACATCAACCCATCTTCCGAGAGCTACCGAGTTTGCCATAGTAAAACCATATTTAGCGGCGTGAAACATAATCCATTCATGTGCTTCCGTCCCAATCGGTTTTACGTTATGCATCATAGCTAAAAGGATATTGCTTGTTCCGATAAACGTTTTCGATTTTGCTAATTCAGTAACGACATTACAATGAACGGCATAAGAGAAACGTCTACGAGTTCCAAAGTCTGCAAAATAAGCTCCGATCTTTTCTAGTTCTTCGCCTTTCTTACAAGCAACATCTTGATACTTGTTGTTTTCTTTTTGTCCTGTCATTTCGAAATACAATTCGCTTATGAGAGCCATAAGAGGGACTTCCCAAAGAATAGTTCTATACCATGGACCTTCTATGAGGACAGACAGTTTACCGCCTCTTTGCGTTATCTTGACTTCTCTGGGGTCATATTTATATCCAGCAAGGAAATCAATATAAGGATGAGGAAGAAATGGACAGTTTTGTTTAAGCCAATCTTTATGCGAGTCGTACCAAAGGAAAGCTGTCATCTGGTTTACTTCTTGTTGAAGTTTTTTTGCAAATCCCCTGGGAAAGACTGTATCGTCTCTCATAAAGAGAGCATATCTTACATATGCCTCTGGATATAGTTGTATTGCAGCATTTTGCATTGAAATTTTATATAAATCTGTATCAATTATCGAATTTGACTTTATCTTCATGATTTCGTCCTTTCTGTTGCGTCTTAACCATATTACAATTTGAACTTTAAATCGGGGAGATTTTACATTCCCCGATTTCTTCTAAGTTTATGTTTAAGAGCATGATTTTTTAAATATAATCGGGGAAATTATATTTTCCCGAAATACGTTAGTTAATTATAACCTTTTTTTTATCACATGTTTATATATTTTTATCTTTTTTTTTTAAATTTGTGACTATGATTTGTCGTATACTACTGTGTAGTAGTTTTTGATGCCCTCCCTATTGTTGCATTTCTTGTTGTAAATTAATATTAATCCTTATTAGTGGAGGTTGTATGAAAACTAAAAGTATCTTTGATGTTTGGAATGTTTATTTAAAAAACAGAGATGACGGTAGCAAAAAAGAATTAGTTGAACATTATTTCACATTTGTTAATAAGATAGCTTCTACACTATCTAGAAAATTGAATAATCATGTGTCTCAACCCGAGTTGGCATCTCATGGGGTTGACGGATTATACAAGGCGATTGAAAATTTCGACGAAACGATGGGAAATAAATTTGAAACATATGCTTACATTAGGATTAAAGGAGCAATGTTAGATGGACTAAGAAAAGAAGATTGGGTTCCCAGAAGTGTGAGAATAAGAGAAACAATGATACAAAAAGAGCAAGACAAACTTCAAAATGAAAACGGTGAAAAAGCAACAAAGTCAGAAACATTACAAAAACTTGGGATCAACGAATTTGACTATAATAAAAATCCTGAGAAGTTTCGTGCAAGATCCATTTTTAGTATAGAGTCATCTTCTAATTCAGATATCGATAATGATGATAACAAAAAAGATTTTAATGAATGTCTTGAATCTCATAATAATGTGTCTCCTGACAGTAATTTAGTAAGAATAGAATTCTTAAACAAACTTATTGGAAAAAGATTCACAAAACTGGAAAAGAATATTGTGTATTTATATTACTACGAAGAACTAACTATGAAAGAGATAGCAAAAAGACTTGGAATTTCTGAATCTAGAATTAGCCAAATACATCAAGACATCTTAAAAAGGCTTAAAACTAGGATAAAAATCAATCCTTCTTATTTCGGTGACAATATCATTGGTATAATAGGAAAATGCAATAGTAACAATCCTTTATTTTGAGAGATGTAAAATGATAAAAACTCTAGTCGGAGACATAACA
>Ga0114918_10005800_pt1 | contig 10563 bp, 5 predicted proteins | sample LantaG_FD_87015 | JGI IMG/M metagenome (GOLD analysis project Ga0114918, IMG submission 87015) | Deep subsurface microbial communities from Baltic Sea to uncover new lineages of life (NeLLi) - Landsort_02402 metaG | ecosystem: Environmental > Aquatic > Marine > Oceanic > Sediment | place: Baltic...
GAGAGAGCGCACCCACACCCACCCACCCTCTCTCTCCCCGTTTTCCTCCTCCTCACCGTGTTGTGCGCCACCCGCACGGCCACACTGTCCCCGACCTCCACGCACACATCCCCGCCCAAATAAAAGAGGACGGGGCTGGCTGAAGTCGGGCCGGCGGCGCCGGTGGCGGCCACGGCCGCCCCCCCTGGAGGCGCGGACGCACCAGCCAGCGGACCCAGGCAGTCGCGGCCCTCCTCCTCAAACCCGCACTCCACCCAGGCGACGACCGCATTGGCCCGCCCGGCCGCGGTGACGGGCACTTGGACCACCTCCTCCACGGCGGCCCCAGGCGGGTCCGCAAAGGAAAAGGACAGGCAGGGCGGGGTGACGGGGCTGGAGAGGGGCGCCCAATCCCCAGGCAGCAGGCGCCCGCCCGCGTGCGGCCCGCCGTCGGCGCCGCCGGGGCCCCACCCCCCCGAACAGGGCGACCCCGTGCGGTGCGCGTCCAGCGGGCTCACATCCAGGCCCGCCGCCCGGGCCGGGTCGGCGTGGACGGACGCCAGCCGGAAGCGCAGGCTCAGGGCCGCCGGCACGAAGCGCGCGCTGTGGGCCTCGGCCACCACCACCCCCGCCGCCCGCGCCGCCGCCAGGGCCGGCAGCACGCCGCCGCCCAGGCCACAGTCCGAGATGAGGCCGGCCAACACGACCACGTTGGATGGCGGCGGGTTGGTGGGCGCGCCCGGCCGCAGGGCGGTGGGCGTGGCGTGGAGGACGGCCAGGCGAGACGCGAGCGGCGGCGCGGGCGGGCGTGGGCGGGGGGAGGCCCCCCGCTCCTCTCCCCGTCCCCCACCACTCCACCCGCCGTCCGCCGCCTCCCGCGCGGCCGCCGCCAGGTAGAGGCGGGGCTCCAGGATGGCGGCCCGCCGCGCGCCCGCGGCCAGGCCGGCCAGGGCCAGGCGGCCCGCGAACAGGCCGCCGCCGAGGTCGAGGACGGCTGGGGCGGCGCCCGCGCCGGACGCGGCCACCGACCGCACGGCCGCGGCCACGCCCGCCTCCAGCGCCCGCAGCCGCGCCCCGTCCGCCAGGGCCTTCAGCGCCCGACCCGGGGCGGCCACATCGCAGGCCACCTCCAGGTGCGTGTACGTGTCCCGGGTGGCGGGCGCCAGGCGGGCGGCGGACGGGGTGAGGAGGCGGGTGGGGAGCAGGGAGGGGGGCGGGGGCGGCGGGGGCGGGGGCGCGGGCTTCTTCACCACTGCGCCCGCGCCGCCCTGCCCGCCCGCCTCCTCCTCGCCCCGTTTCACCACCCGCCGCGCCGCCTCGCCGTGCCAGGCCCGGATGCGGGGGTCGCCGGGGGCCAAGGCCACCGCCGCGTCCAGGGCGGCCAGGCCCGCGCCCGTGTCGCCCCGGCCGGAGAGGGCGGCTCCAAGCAGGGCAAGCGGGCGGGCGGGCGCGGACGGGTGCGCCCGCCCGGCCGCGGCCGCGGCCACCGCCCCGTCCCGGGCCGCCCGGGCGGCCGCCACCGCCTGCTCCCACCCGCCCAGGGCCAGCCAGGACGCCGCCGCGTTGGACCGCGCCACGTGCAGGTCGCGGTGGGTGAGGCCGGCGCCCGCCGCGGTGTCTAGCGTGAGCGAGAACAGGGCGGCCGCGCCCGCGTGGTCCCCCGCCCGCGCGGCGGCGATGCCCCGGGCGTGCAGGCTGGCCAGGGAAGGGGGTCGCCCGGTGGAGGACTGCTCGGCTTGGAGGGCGGCCCGGGCGGCGTCGAGGGCGGCCGTGACGGCGAGGGCGGGGTCGGCGGCGTCGATGGTGGTCATCTCGGTTTTTTGTTTGTGTGTGTCGGTTTCGGTTGTGGCGGAGGTTGGGAGCGGCGCTCTCCCCCCCTTCTCGCAGACCCGCATTCGTTGTCTGCCCTCCGCCTCCGCCTCCGCCTCGTCCACTCCCCGCGCGATGTCCGCCCTCGCCGCCTCCTCGCCCCGGATGGCCGGGCCTTCCACGCACACACGCTGCGTGGCCGCGGCCGCATCGACGCCGGCCGGCCGCGCCCTCGCCCCCACCCGCGCGCCACCCGCCCGGCTGGCCGGCGGCAGCCGGCTCGCGCCGTCCCTGCAGCGGGTGCGTCTTTTGAGAGAGAGGGGAGAGGGTGTGGCGCTTCGCGGTCCTGGTGGGCAGGTCAGGGGGGCGAGTCCTTGCCAGCACCGGTGGTGGCGCCTCCGTCGACGGGGCGTGGGCGCGGGATGGCGGAGCGCGGAATTGGGCGAGCGGGTGATGCGAGGCCGCGAAGGTCTCGCTGTCCCCCCCCGCTCCCTCCAGATAAGGGCCGACCCCGTCCTCACCTTTGCTCCATCCCTCCCTCTTTCTCTCCATCACGCAGGACGTCACCCGGGCCGGCCTGTTCGGCCTGGGCCTGCCCGAGCTGGCCGTCATCGCCGGCGTGGCCGCGCTGATCTTTGGTGAGTGGGGGGGGAAGAGGAGAGAGAGGAGAGAGGCTGGAGGAGGCCAAGACCCCCGCTGGAGAGAGAGCACGAGCGCTCACCCACTCGTCCCCTCTCCCTCCATTCCCTCAGGCCCGTCCAAGCTGCCCTCCATCGGCAAGGAGCTAGGCAAGACGGTCAAGTCCTTCCAGACGGCGGCCAAGGAGTTTGAGACCGAGCTGAAGAGCGCGGCGACCGAGGAGGAGGAGGCGGAGAAGAAGAAGGAGTCAGAATGATGAGAGAGAGTGTGTGAGCAAGAGAGAGAGAGACGACGCCCAAACAGCCCAGTACACAACAGCCCAGCGCCATCCGCACCAGGCCACCTGCCACGAGGGCGGGACCGGGCGAGGCGGGGCCGTGCCTGTGAAGACAACAGCGAACAACATTCGGCGCCTGTGGGGTGCGGGGCGGGTTGAGAACAGCGAGCGAGCGGTCTCCGTCACTCTCTCAATTGATCCTACTCTCGCCGCCCTTCCGCCCCTCGATGCTGGACCTGCCCGGCCGGGGCCTGCCCGCCGGCCTGGCGGCTGGTCTGGCCGCGCCCTACGCTGCGCGTGTGGTCCGGTCACTGCCGCCACCGGGGCGTCGTCCGCGCCTGCGCGGCTGCAGCGCATTGGCTAGCCGACGCTGCTCCCCCTCCTCCCTCCCGCCCCGCCCGGCCGCCCCGCCCGGCCGCGAGTCTTCGTCGGCCCTGCCATCCACCAGCGATGCCGACCCTTTACGACGGCTGGCGGCAGCCGCGGCCGCGGTGCTCGTCGCAGCGGGCGCCCTCTTCCTACCCGCCCCCCCCGCCCCTGCCACCCCCCTCCACCCACCCCCCCACCACCCCTCCCTCCACGCCACGACCGCCTCCCTGGCGGAGGACGCCCTCCTGTCCACCCTGCGCACCGCGCAGACGGCGGGCGACGCGACGGTCGGCGGCCTGCTCAACTTGCTGCCCGGACGAGGGAGCGGCGGCGGTGGCTCGACCTCCACGCCCACCTCAACCCCTCCCTCCCCCGCCGCGGCCGCGGCCGCGGCCGCCCAGGCCACCGCCCTGGCCCTGCTTCAGGAGGTGCACGAGGTGGTGAGCGCCAACTACGTGGACGTCCGCGGGCGGGGCTTCGACCGGGAGCACTGGGAGGGCGCGTACGCGGCCGCTGTCAACCCGCCCCCCCGGGACCTCCCGTCAGCGCGCCGGGCGGTGCGCGCGCTGCTGGCGTTCGGCCTGAAGGGGGACCCGTACACCCGCTACGCCCCGCCGTCCGAATTCACGGGCATGGCCCGGTACGACCTGACCGGCGTGGGGCTGAACCTGGGCACTGGCGACGAGTTCGAGCGCAAGACGGGCGAGCGCCCGCCCGGGCTCGCGGCGGTGGTGCCGCCCGCCCTCCCCGGCGACCCCCCGCCGGGCGGCGTGTGGGTGGTGGGCCTGGTGGGCGGCTCGCCCGCCGCGGCCGCGGGCGTGCTGCAGGGCGACAGACTGCTGAGCGTGGGCGGGAGCGGGGTGGGCGGCACCGAGGCGCCGGGCGCGGTGGCGGCGCGTGTGCGGGCCGCGGCCGCGGCTGCGGCGGCCGCTCCAGCCCCCTCCTCGCCCGCCGCCTCCTCCTCCTCCTCCCCCTCTCCTCCTCCGCCGCCCACCTTCCCGCTCGAGGTCGCCCACCCGGACGGCTCCCGCGCCACCCTGGCCATATCCCCTCCCCCCGCCCCGCCCGCCTCCGCCGCCGCCGACACCTCGCCCGTCTCCATGCGCACGGAGCGAGGGGGTGCCCTGGGCGTGGTCCGCCTGTCCGCCTTCACCGCGACCGCGCGGGCGGACACGGTGGCGGCGCTGTCCGCCCTGGCGGCCGACAGGCGGGTGTCTGAGCTGGCGTTAGACCTGCGGGGCAACCGGGGGGGGCTCGTGTCGGAGGGCGTGGCGGTGGCGTCCCTGTTCCTGCCGCCGGGCGCGGTCGTGACTATCACGGAGGGCGCCTCCCCCTCCGCCGAGCGGGTCCTGACGGCGCCGACCACCTCCTCGCCCGCCCTGGCGCCGCCGCCTCCCGCCGCCCGCACCCTGCCCTTAGCCGTCTGGGTGGACGGCCGCACCGCGTCCGCCGCGGAGATCGTGGCGGGCGCGCTGCGGGGCAACTGCCGGGCGCCCTTGCTGGCGCGGGCGCCGGGCGGCCGCACCTACGGGAAGGGCCTCATTCAGTCCGTGTACAGCCTGGGCGACGGGTCCGGCCTGGTGCTGACGGTGGGAAAGTACCTGACGCCGGGGAGAGGGGACATTGATGGGGCGGGCCTGGCGGCGGACGGTGGCGGTGCGGGTGGCGGGGTGGTGTCGGCGGCGGCGGGGGCTGGGGCGCTGGCCGGGTGCGTCGTGCCGGGGCGGGGGTGACGTGAGACAAGGCATGTTTTGCTCCCCTCCCCTCTCTCCCCCTCTTGATTGCCGTCTCCTTCTTCACGCCGACCGCCGCAGGCCCAGCAGGCCCAGGCTGGCGAGCAGGACCACGCCGGCCGCGGCGCCCGCCCCAATGGCGGCGGCCCGCCCCCCTCCACCACCAACAACCCCGCTCCCGTCGCCGGTCAGGCTGACCCCGCACGCCACCGCCTCCCCCTCATTCCCCGCCGCGTCGACGGCCTTCACCTCCAGGGCGTGGTTGCCGGGCGAGGCCAGCGTTAAGTTGAAGCCGGCCGTGCAGGGCTCCCAGGGAGGCGGGGAGGTGGCCAGGGCGTCCGTGGCCAGGGCGGAAAGGGAGGGAGAGGACGGCGCACGACGACCACCCCCACTCCCCTGAGTGGCCGCCGCCCCGCCCCCCGGTGCCCGCCCGCCCGCGCCCGCCACGGACGAGCCGCCGCCACTGGTGTCGTCCACCAGGACCCGGCACCACAGGCTCGCCACGCCCGACCCCAAGACACCGTCCGAGGCGGACGGCAGGGCGCGCAGGGCCGCGGGCGCGGGGGCGGCCACAGAGCACAGCGACCCGGCCAGCGGGCGCAGCGCGCGCGCCGTGCCGCCCCCGACACTGCTCCACCACCCCACCCCCTCCACCCCGGGCCCAGCTCCGTCCACCACGAATGCGGCCGACGCGGACGGGCCCCGGCTGCCGTCGGGCGCCTGCAGGGCGACCCGGAAAGCGTAGGAGCCGTCGGGGAGGGCCGGAAAAGAGGCGGGGGAGGCGCAGGGCGAGGTGTATTCACCGGGCAGGCCCGCGGCGGGCGGGCCCTGGAGGAGGCAGGCGAAGGCCGCCCCGGGGGGCAGAGAGGCCGCCGCCCCGCCCTCCAGGCCCCACTCGAACACGGCGGGCAGGGCGGAGGGGGCCAGGAAGGGCGGCGGCGAGGCGGACAGGACTGGGGCCGGCCCGTCGGCGCCGGCCTCGACGGAAAAGTCAGCGACCGCCGCGAGCGCGAGCGCGCCCGCGGGCCAGGCGAGGCCGCTGCTGCTGCTGCCGCTGCTGTTGGTGGAGGGCGGGGGCGGTGCTGTCACGTTGACGCCGTCCACCAGGGCCACCGCGAACCGGTACCGCCCCCGGGCGAGGCCGCTGAAGGACACGGGCGAGGCGCAGGGCGCGGGCGGGGACGCCGGGGTGTACTCGCCCGCCGCCTCCTCCCACACTGACAGCTGGCACAGGAACGCGTCCGGTGGCGACCCGCCGCCGCTCTCTCCGCCCTCCGCGGTGAAGGTGAAGGAGGCAGCGCCCCGCGCGGCGGCGGCGGGGCCGGTGGCCGCGTTCGCCAGGGCCGCGACGCGGGGGAGGGCGACGCGCCAGGCCACGCTCTCGGGCGGGGCGGCCTGGCCATTCCCGGCCCCGTCCGTCGCCCGGACGGCGAAGGCCCAGGCGCCCGGGCCCAGGGCCTGGTAGCGCACGGGCGAGGTGCAGGGGGACCAGGCTCCGACTGGGCCGCCCCCCGAGACGAGGGGGACGGGTTCGGAGGGGCGGCCGGCGGGCGGGGCGGTGCGGGTCAGGCGGCAGGCAAAGGCCGCGCCCCCGGGCTCGGGGGGAGAGGCGGCCGCGAGGCTGAAGCCGAACGCGGCCGCCCGGGGCGCCCCGGCCGGCGGCGTGGCCGCGCTCGTGACGACGGCGACGGGCGGGGTGGCGTCCACGGTGAAGGCCACGGCGTCGGCCAGGCTGTACCCGGCCGCCCGCACCGAAAATTCGTGCGGGCCGTCCCCCAGGCCGGCCACGGCGAGCGGCGGGGCCGCGCAGGCGGACCAGGGGCGGAGGGGCGGGGGCGCCGTGGCCCCGCCCGGCCCGGCCAGGCGGCACTCCCACCCGGCCGGGGGCGCCGGCATCGCATTCCAGGCGAACCGGGCGGTCGTGGCGTTGGTCAGCGGGCGCGGGGACGCCGTGATGGTCGGGATGGGCAGGGGCGTGCAGGCCGGGCCGGCCCGGAGGGGGGAGGCGAGGCCGCCCTTAGGGGCGGGGTGGGGGGGGGTGGGGTGGGTGGGGTGGGGGGGCGAAAAGTGAGAGTGTATGTTTCGCGCCCTGCTCTCCCTCCTCTCCTCTCCTCTCCTCTCTTCTCTTCTCTTCTCCCCTCCTCTCCTCTCCTCTCCTCTCCTCCTCTTCTCTTGTCTCTCTCCATCAGCGACAACTCACGTGCACGGCCAGGGCAAACGCCTGGGGCGGGGCCGGCAGGCGGGCCGCGGTGACGGTGATGACGACCTCACGCCCACCCCCATCCTCCAGCCACACCCGCTCCAGCGTGTTGGCCCGGTCGGGGGTGGGCCCGCCATTGCCGCGCCGGGGGTGGCCCGGGGCGGCCTCCGTGACAACGGTCAGGTCCAGGTCGTTGACGAGCGGGCTGGCCGCGGCGGGCGAGGGCGGCGGGTCCGTCCAGGCGAGGGTGACGGACAGCGGGCGGCGGCCCGGGGACGCCCGCACGCAAAAGCGGGCGGCGGCGCCCTGGGCCCGCAAGAGGGTCGTGCTGCCGCCGCCCTCCGCAAAGGCCAGGCCCCACTTGGTCGCGTTGAGGGGGGCCAGGGGTAGGGCCCAGCCCAGGTGGAGGCGGCCGTGGCCGACGGACGCCGAGGGGCCGCCCTCGGACGCGCCGGCCTCCAGGGGGGCGCCGTCGACCGCCCCGCCGCGCGAGGGGCGCACCCCTCCCATGGGGGCGGCCCCGCCGATGAGGACGGCGCGCAAGAGGGCCGCCGACGGGCGGGCGATGGCGTGGCTGGCGTTGGGCGCGCCCGTGGCGTGCCAGCCCTCGCTGAAGTACTGCCGGGCCAGCAGGGCGCCGCCCGCCGCGACGGGGCACGCCATGGAGGTGCCGCGGTCGACCCCCAGCCCACAGTTGGACGACCCCGGGTCGCCGTCCGAGAAGGCGCTCACCGTCGTCCCCGGTGCCACCAGGTCGGGCTTGGTGCGGCCGTCCGGGGTGGGGCCGGTCGAGGAGAAGTAGGCCAGCGAATGGAAGCGGTCTTTGTGAAAAGGAGAAATGAGAGACATGGGGTGAGGTGAGGGTTGAGAATGGAGAGAGCGCCGCGCGCGCACGGGTGTCCTTCCCTCCCCCTCCCTCTCCCTTCCATCTCTCTTCCTCCTTCTCTCCTTCTTCTCTCCCTCTTACCCGTCGGTAGGGCCTCCCGCCCCAGCACCGCCGTCAGGTTGGCGCCCGCCTGTAGGATCGCCAACAGGTCTCGACCAGATGCCGCGGACAGGGTGGCCGTCGGCGCGAGCGGGCCCGGCGGCGCGCCCGTCGACGGCGCGGCCGCGCGGACGAGGCCGCCGGGGCCGTTGTTGAAGATGAGCATCCCGGCCGCGCCCACGGCGCCCCCGGCCGCGGCCTTGGCCGCAAAGGAACAGTTGCCCCGGGAAGCCAGGACCAGGGCGCCCGCCCAGCGGGAAGCCGGGCCGGTCAGAGGGGCGCACGCGTCGGGCGGGGACGCCGCCACTAAGCGGCGCGGTGTCGCTGGGTCGAGCGGCAGGGCGGGGCCAAACGTGGCGGCCAGCGCCCGGTGAGCGCCCCCACCCGGGCGAGGGCCCGCGCCCGACACGCTCACCTGCACCGCCTCCCCGGCCCGCCGCTCGCTCACCGACTCAAACTCCGGGCTGCCGGAAAAGGGGGACGTCAGCGTGGCGCCGACCGCCAGCCCATTCTTGCACACTGCGGGCGAGGTCACGCTCCCGTCCCCGCCGTCCGCGCCGTCGTTGCCGGCGGCGATGAGGGGCAGGAAGTCCGGGTTGGCGTGGGTGAAGGCGTCAAAATCCCAGGCCATGTCGTCATAGGCGGTCGCGTCCGTTCCCCAGGAGTCAGAGTGGACGCGGGCGCCGCTGAATGATTTGATTGAGAGGGGGGTGGATGATTGAGAGGGGGGGGGTGGACTGGGGATGAGGAAGGACAGTGGTGGGGGGTGGATATGTTTTTTTTGTCGTCGCACTCCCTCTCTCCTCCATTCTCTCTCTCGCTCCATCATCCCTTTACCGGCTGTAGTGGTGGGTGAAGTAGTTGGCGCCCAGGTCGAGCGGCACGGCCAGGTCGCCCGCGGGGCCCGAGCCCAGGTCCGTGAAGGCGAGGCGGGCCGCGGGGGCCAGGCCGCCCCAGGGCGCGGCGGCGGGCGGGGCCGACGCCAGGGGCGCGCCCACAGCGGAGCCGGCGCAGTGCGTGCCGTGGCCGTTGGCGTCCAGGCCGTCCGCCAGGAGGCGGTAATAGCTGCGAGGATGGAGAGGAAGGGAGAGGGGAGAGAGCGGCGTGCACGGGTTCAGGGGGTTGGCGCGCGGCGCGAGAAAAAAAAGGAAAACCAGTTCACGCACTCTCTCTCTCTCTCTCTCTCTCTCTCTCTTCTCTCTTTCCACTGACCGCAGCTTCCGGTGGGTGGTGCTCTCCCATGCCTTCACTCCGTCCGGCCCGGCCCTGGGCGCCGCCGCCCCGGGAGCGCCCGGCCCGGGCACGGCCGGGTCCCGGAAGGCGCAATGGTCCGCGTCCAGGCCCGTGTCGCCCATGCCGAGGCACTGGCCGCCGCCCCGCAGGCCCGCCGCCCAGTGCGGGGTGGGGGGTGGGGCCCCCGGGGCGGGCGCCCACACGGTGCCCGTGCTGACGTCCACCCGCCCCGGCGCGCCCGCCTGGCAGATGCCGGCCGCGAAGAAGTTTCGGGGGTGGGCGCGCGCGCGCGGGGAGAGCCAGTGCGTGGACGGGGAGGCCGCCAGCCAGGGGACCAGGGCGCGGGAGAGGGCCGCGGGCGCGGAGATGGCCAGGCGGGAGACGGAGGGCGAGTCGGAGGGGGTCAGGGCGCAGGCCCCGCCGCAGATGCGTTGGAGGGCCGGCGCCCAGGCGGCGGCGGCCGCGGCCGCGGGGGCGTAGGGTGGGGAGGGTGCCGGCGGTGCCGACCCTTCCGGGAAGGGGCCAAGGGGGGGGAAGGTGACGAGAAGTTCAACGGTCCAGGCGGATGGAAGGGACGAGAAGGCCATCGCTGTGGCATTGCCGGCCGGGCGCGGCAGCGGCTGAGGCGGGCGGAGGTAAGGCGCGGCGGCCTTGCCCGGTTCGGGCGGGCCCGCAGCCGCGGCCCGCGCGGGCCGGGCCTCACTCCCGTCCGCGACGCCGCCGCCGCCCTCATCATCACCGTCGCTGCCCAGCCCTGTCGCCCACTCCAGCACAGCCTCCCACTCGGGCGCGACCTTGTAGGCTGGCGCGAAGGGCGCGACCCAGCCGATGGGCGGCGACGCGGCCAGAGCCCGTGCCGCGCTGCCGCCGGCTGGCAGGATCGCCAGCAGCGCGTTTTCGGGCAAGGGCAAGGACGGCACGCCGCCCGCGGCCGCCGCGGCGGCCCGGGCAGTGGCCGGGTCGGCGCCGGCCCGGAGGGCGAGGATGAACTGTGGAAAGGGAGGTTTGAGAAGCCGCCCATCTTTGGAGTGGCGGGGCGGGGCGGGGCGGGGCGCGCGCGCGCGCGCGCGGTGGGTGGTGACCGCTGCACCCCCTCTCTCTCCATGTCTCCTCCCCTACTCATTTTTCCTCCAGCCCTCCTTACCAGGCCGCCGCCCGCCAGCGGGCCCCACCGCGGGTCGGCCGGGTCCGCCTCGGGCGGGGGCGGCAGGCCGGCCAGGGGGGCGGCCAGGGCCAGGAGGGCGCGGCGGGACGGGCTGGAGGAAGAGAAGGGAGAGGTTTTGAGCGAGCGCAAGGTTTTGACCCGCGGGGGGGGGGGGGGCGGGGGGGCCGCCGGGGC
>Ga0114918_10005801_pt1 | contig 10562 bp, 17 predicted proteins | sample LantaG_FD_87015 | JGI IMG/M metagenome (GOLD analysis project Ga0114918, IMG submission 87015) | Deep subsurface microbial communities from Baltic Sea to uncover new lineages of life (NeLLi) - Landsort_02402 metaG | ecosystem: Environmental > Aquatic > Marine > Oceanic > Sediment | place...
AGACGGAAAGACGGGCAGAGATTTGGACGCACTGCCGATCGATGTGCAAATTGTGTCGGTCAGCGCGTCCGGCGTGGAGACGCTGATCGCAAAAGAATCCTACCCAAGAGGCCATCCGATCAGATTGATATTCCGCGAAGAGTGGATCAAATCAGGAGAGTGATATGCCGCCATCTGGTGATGGTGTGCTTGAGTTGGTGGTAACTAAACCAGAGGAGAAGAAGATGGCAACAGGACTTGACGAAAGCGTGGCCAGCCACTTGATGGCTGAGTCGATTCAAACCCACAAGTTTTTCATGGCGGAAACGATGGGTAACATCCAGCACGCCAACAACATGCTGCGAGCGATCGGCAATAAGCAGTTTGATCAGCTTGACAGTGTGGAAGCCCAGGCGAACCGCGCGGTCACAGTCACGCCGATCGGTGAACCGACCACGAAGTCTCCATAATGAAGACGCTCGCTGATGTGATGCGTGAAGTCAGCCAGCGGAACAACCTCGTCAGGTCCGGAGAATTTAATGCTGAGCAATGGGATGCAGACCATCCACGAGCAACGGCAGAAGATCAAAAACGGACTCCTGGCGGGGATGCTTCCGAGGGCACTTCGATCGTTGGCGTGGGAGCAGCGAATGGTGGAAGCCACGCAGAGAGCGAACCACAAAGCGACGTTCGGTGAGGGTGTAGACATGCCCGATGAAGGCGACGACACGGTCAACGTAGATAGTCCGTCTGTTGTCAATAACTACTATGAGAAGTCTCCGGATGCGTCCAGGCCATCAGCAATGGGTACGATGGCGAAGTTGGCAATTGGGGCGGGTCTGATTTCTACCGGAGCCGGTGCAGGTGTTGGCGTTCCGATGTTGCTCGACGCATTGAAAGACGGGAAAGAGGTCATCGATCAGAAGCAGGATCCAATTGACGTCCCGAAATACTTCCTCGGATTGGGGAAATCAGAATGAGCCGGGAGCCCGTCTACACACTGATCCCGTTTGAGCGGCGCGGTGGATTATCCGCGCCGAAAACGTATTGGGATGCTCCAACAGTCCGCAAGGACGCGAACTGCAACGGGTGTGGCACGGGCGGCTGGAAGGGCGAACTGGTTCCGGACACGATCTGGGGTCTATGCGTCACGTCAGCCTGTAATATCCACGACTGGATGTACGCGGAGGGATCGACAGGCGACGACAAAGACCGAGCCGACCTGACATTCCTGGCGAACATGCTGGCTCTGATTGATCACGACGCGGAGACGTCACTGATTGGTAGAGTTCTGGCACCGCTCCGACGGTGGAGAGCGTGGCACTATTACGAGGCTGTTCGGTATGCGGGACAAGGGCCATTTTTCAGATCGGTGCTGGTGATTGAATGAATCGTATATTGGAGTCATTGTCTGTTCTCGCGATAGTGATCGCGCCATTAGCGGCGTGGTGGTATTTCCCGCAGGATACGACGAACCCGATGCCGATCATCATCCCTATCGGCGTTTCATTTCTGGTACTGGTATTTGTAGTCAATAGCGATCGGAGTGCGGCGGAGAAGTCTCGAAAGGACGAGAAACAATGAAAAGAATGCTCTTGCTAATGTCACTGATCTTTGTGACCCCTGAAATGTCACAAGCTCAACAAACTATGCCCCCCAGGGGAGATTGTCGGATGATCTGCGTACCCCTGATTCCAGTTTACTGCCCTCGATTTGAATTCCAGACGAGGGCTGTGATAGTCACTGAATGGAATCCCTATTTTTGAACGCGGTCGGTGCGGCAATTACAACGATGGACATCAACCAGCAGAAATCGATACCTGGACGGCAGTCGGTCTATCGACGGAACAAGTCCAACTTATATTTCCCGACGGCTCCTGGAGTTCCGACTTACTTGAGCGGCGAATCTACCCTAAGCTCCTGACCTAATCAGACGATGACGGAGAAATAATACATGACGACGCAACTCTACGCAGTTATCAAACATCACGCCGAATCGAACGCGAAAGCGGGCAAGTGGTCCGCAGTCGCGGCGACGCTCAACGTTCCGTCTGTGGATGTCCGAATCACGGAACTGCGATCAACTCGCTGGCTGATCCAGACGTTTGATGCTGTGATCGATCCGGCGACCGGGGCGACGGAAGCGGACCTGATACTGGGCACGATGCAGGCGGCTGATAATCCCCGCGTCAAGGCGGTATTGCAGTCGGGGGGTGATGGGATCGACCTGTCCGACCCGCAGTCACAGCAGTTGATTACGGCGTTGGCTAAGGCGGGCAACTGGCCACCGGGGCTGGTCGCGAAAATCAAAGCAGCGGCATTTGATTCACGCTCGCTCGCTCAGATGGCGGGACTGCCGCCAGTAACAGCAGCAGACGCGGAGTCGCACTGGAAAGCGGGTCAGGCGGTCGAAGCGGGGTCGGTGACGTACGACAATCGCCGAATCCTACTGTGCCTGAATGACGGGCCGGTCAACGACTCGCTGACGATCCGATATACGCCTGTCGGCGTGGTGGACGGCGTTGAAGTCAAGGGGGCGTCTACTAATTCCGGTGGCGTATCGTCCGGCCTGAAGGGTCGTGACAAAGCCCTATATGCCGACCTACTGGCAGCGGTCGCGAAGTGGGAGGGATCATAATGGCAGAGCGATACGCGGAAGCCACCGGCCCGTGGTCGGACATAATGACATGGGACGGATTCCTCGACCTGCCTACTGCGGGCGATACTGTCCACGCTAACGGGTTCACGGTCACTATCGACCAGGACGTGACCGTCATTTCTCTGAACACAATCGCCGGGGCCACGGCAGCGGCGGGCGGTGGATTCACGACCAGCGGTGCGAGGACCGTTACTGCTGACACGTTTGCGGGAACTACTAATTGCCTGACGCTGAATTCTGGAGGCGTCCAGATAGGAGAGTCGAAAGGTAGTGCGACAACCCCGGCTCGATTTGGTACGATTATTATTTCCGGTGGAATTCAAAACGGAAACTCCACAGGCGGTAGTGCTGGCAGTGCGTACGGGTCTAGTATTAGTTCCGGTGGAATTCAAAACGGAAACTCCACGGGAGGTAGTGCTGGCGGTGCGTACGGGTCGAGTATCAATAGCGGTGCAATTCAAAACGGAAACTCCACGGGAGGTAGTGCTGGCAGTGCGTACGGGTCGAGTGTCAATAGCGGTGCAATCCAAAACGGAAACTCCACGGGTGGTAGTAGCAGCGGTGCGTACGGGTCTAGTATTGGTTCTGGTGGAATTCAAAATGGAAACTCCACAGGCGGTAGTGTCAGCGGATCATACGGCACGAATATCTCTGGCGGCGGAATTCAAAACGGGAACGCCACGGGAGGTAGCGTCAGCGGAGCATATGGCACGAGTATCTCTAGCGGTGCAAGACTTAAATGCCCGGTTGCAACGGGCACAACGGCGGGAGCGTACGGAGTTTCAGCAACTGCCGGAACTAATCGCTCAATCGTTGTGATTGATTCCGAGGTCGGTGCCTACGCGAAAAACCTCGACCCGACAGTAGACACAACAACTGACAACATGCCGCTGTTCGACACCTCCGGCGGCGGTGGCGGCGGAACCCCCGGAGCGTTGCCCGGCGGACTACATGCAATCTCTGACGGAGTGATCGGCTAATGAAAATCCAAAGCGGATCAACCGCCAACTATATCTATTTCGTGGCAGTCGATGAGACTGACCGCGTCACGCGAGAAACCGGCCTGACATCGTTCACCGTCTATCGCTCGCGAAACGGCGGGGCGGCGGCGGCGATGACTACGCCGACGATCAACGAGGTGGACGCGACGAATATGCCGGGTCTCTATGAGCTACTGCTCGACGAGGATACGACGGCAACCGAGCCGACAGAGGAAATGGCTCTGCACATCACTCACGCGGGCATGGCACCTGTGACGCGGACGGTTGAGATTGAAAAGAACATTCTGACTACCCAGATGGCAGAATCCTACGCGGCAGACGGCGTTGCTCCGACGCTCACTCAGGCTCTGATGGCGATCCTGCAACGTCAGTACGATTTCGCGATCAGCGGGACGGCACTGACGGTGAAGAAATTGGACGGCACCACAACTGCGGCGACGATCACGCTTGATTCGGCCACGGCCCCAACCAGTTCATCGAGGACCGCCTGATGGAATCAATCGTTACCTTCGGGTTCTCGACTGGATCGAACGGAGCCGACGCGGCTTGCGTCGTGTTCATGGGGTTCTGCGGCCAGGAAGTCGTTCCATCAGATGGTGGAGATTCTACAAATACATTACATCTAAGCATGGAGCTGACGCTATGAGCGACGTAGCTTTGGGGCTCGACGGAGCCGACGTTATCGCGGATACTGCGGTCCATACTCCGCCGGATGATGCTCGGCAAGTCTGGTTCGCTATCCAGGTGGTCGCGGACGCGGTTCTGGATGTAACAGGCACGCTCGTGAATTGGAACGGGCTCGCGAGTCTGGCCTGAGTATCGTTCGCCGCAGGAACAATTCTGCGTGGGCGGTTTACGGCAATTCAGCTCGTCTCAGGATCGGTTCTGGCTCACCAGAAAGACCTCTAATGGCTATCCGAACGACATCCAGCAACGTCAAAGGCATCCTCGGGAGTCATTACGATTCCCAAGGCGGTCCCGACCTGGATCCATTTATCGCGACGGCTACGGTGATCGTCGATCTGGTGGCGTCTAACGCTACCGACCGGATGTTGACTATCGCTTCGGCTCACCTGGAGATCATTGAGAGATGGCTGTCTGCCCACTTCTATGCTCTGTCCGACCCTCTTTACTCTAGTCGATCTACGGACGGTGCCTCAGGGTCATTTCAGGGGCAGACAGGGATGGGTCTCGATTCGACAACCTACGGACAGACGGCCAAGAGACTCGACACAACCGGATTTCTGGCGGGGATGGATTCTACCGCAGGAGTCCCGAGGATGGAGTGGCTCGGTAAAACTCAGAATGAAGCCCTGACCTGGCAGGAGAGGAACTAATCGTGCCGGCAGTAGAAGTCCATGACCTGAAACAGCAAGTCGTCATCTACCGGGCCGCCGGTACGAATCGAGACGGCCTGGCTACAGTCTCCGCGCCGGAGGAATTGACTGTTCGATTCAGGGCCGGGCTGAATGACTCTTTTGGGACTGATGAAAATACGGTTTCGGTTAATGCTTCTATGGTACTTCCCGAGGCTGTACCGATCGGTTCAATCGTCTGGGAGGGACGTCTTTGCGATCTTCCTGCTACCCCGACTCCGCTCTATGTCGTTGTGAATTTCTCAGACGTACCGGATATCAAAAACCGACATCGGAGAAAGACCGCCCAATTATCATTCTTCAGTGACACTCTCCCGGAGATCATCGTCTAATGGCTCAAATTCTGGGATTGGACCGACTCCGGGAAAAACTACGGAGACTGGCCGCCAAAGCGAAAAAGGATCATGACGCCGACGTCACGACCGGGTTCACTCAGCAATATGCTCTGGTGGTCCATGAGATTCCAGCGAATCATCCGGTGGGGGAAGTTGAGTATCTGATCAAAGCCGTACGACAGGTGGAGAAAGAAGTCCGCAAAAATATAGCCACGGCGTACAAAAACGGAGCCACTTTGGAGAAAGCTCTCCTCATCGGCGCATTACGAATTCAGCGAGAGGCGCAAAACAAAACTCCAGTAGACACGGGAGCCCTTAAAGCAAGTGCCTTCACCGATTATACTCGCAATGCAGATCGTAGCGCGGGGGTCGCCTATGCCCGGTCAGAAGGAATTCGACAATCAGCCGGAAAGGGTAAGAAATGAGCGGCCCACTTACCCATTCTCCGGCACAGATCTTACGTGAGGCGATAATCGCCCTGGGACTAGGGACGGACCCAGACGACTCAATGGCCTGGCCCGTTTATGCTACCAACAAGCCGGACTCTCCTGACACTTTAGTCGTGACATTCGACGCGGTGGGGAGATTAGATGGTAAAACATCCCCCGACCGGGAAGTTCAAGAGTTCCACGGAGCACGTGTCGTAGTCAGACACGCAAGAGAAAGTACGGGATTCACGAAGGCGCGGAGCATCCAAATCGGACTAGACGGACTGTACGACCAGCAAGTACAGATAGACGCTACGGACTACTTGATCCACGCCATCAGTAGAGACGACAGTGTATCAAATCTGGGACGAGAGCAAGGGAACGCAAGAAGACTTTTTTCATTCAATTGTCGGATGACTGTTCGACAACTTTAACCTCAGGAGGCGTTTCAGATGACAGCTCCAGTACCTACAGTTCGCGTTGATCCTCCCGGAGTCAAATTGGACGACGGATATCAGACACTAATCACGTTTGCAGCTGACGCCGACGTTGACCTTTGGGAGAAGTCGGTGACCCCTCCCGGTATCGAGGGCGGAGACGCGGTCGAAACAACGACCATGCACAACGAGATTTATCGGACCATGAACCCGAGAAGTCTGTTCACTCTCACAGACATGACGACAACTTGCGCCTGGGATCCTGTGTTCTACACCCAGGCTCTGGCTCTAATCAACGTCAAAACTACGGTCACCGTCACTTTCCCCAACGGCGATACGTTGGCTTTCTTCGGGTTCCTGAAGAATTTCACTCCAGGAGAACTGGTCGAAGGAACCCAGCCGACGGCGACGGTGACCATCGTCGCGACTAATCAGGATCCGACAACCGGAGTTGAAGAGGCCCCAGTCTTGACCGTCGCGGTCTAATTTCACCTGAGTCGGGGGGAAGGGACGCCCCCGTTTTCATTTTCACTTACCAATTTCCCAGTAGCAAACGGAACAACCGCTATGCCGACAGATTACGATGAGTCTCTGGATTTCAGCGACCTGACATTGATCGAACTCCCAGTCCAGATCGGATCCGGGAATTACATCCTCAGAGAAGCATCCGGGGACGTGACGGCAAGATTCAAAAACGCTCTCCTCAAGGGGACGCGATTCGGAGCGTCGGGTAAGCCGGAGAGCGTCGGCAACGTCGCTGACCTGGACTTCCTGCTTCTGGAAGGCTGTTTGCGAACAGAGAACGATAAGCCGGTCTCTATGGCCCTGCTTCGAAGCTGGCCTCACAGAGTCACCGAAAAACTCGTTGAACGCTGCAAGAAAATCAGCCGCATGGACGAAGGGGCGGATACGGTGGAGTCTGTCACTGCCCAGATCGAAGTCCTTCAGAAGCAACTGGAAAAACTCCAGCAGGAACCCGAGGGAAACGACGATTGAGGGCTGTCTACAACGACTGGTTTTTATTAGCCGGTCATCTGGGACTACCTCTCAGTGAGTGCATGAAAAGACATACTCATCGGGAGTTTTTAGCCTGGACAGACTGGCTAAGAGATCAGTGGAATCAGCCCTCACGTTCCGACCATTACCTCATGCAGATTGCGGCAGAGATCCGGGGAGTTTTCTCGAAGAAGCGACCCAAAATTTCTGATTTCAAGTTCTCGTTTACGGTGCCTGAAAAGACCTCTCCGCAAACCAGGGCAGCTCAAACCAGGATGGCAATCGCCCACTGGATGAATAGAGTCATGCCTAAGGGGAAGAAATAATGGCGACGGAGACGGAACTGGAACGGATGGTAATCCGCCTAGTCGGAGACGGATCATCTTACCAGAGAATGCTCGCCCAGGCGGAGAAAACCACCGCGTCAACCATGAAGTCGATTGAGCAAGGGACGCGCAGTATCGGCAAGAAGATGTCGTTGTTTGTGACGGCTCCTCTTACCGGTATCGCGGCCCTGGCCCGGTCCCAGACGAGCGAGTTCAATGCGTCGCTAAGTCAGATGGTCGGGTTGGTAGGTCTCTCTCAGGAAACGGTAGATGGGTTCGCCGTACATATCAAAAACGTCGCTGTAGAAGCAGGCAAATCGCCGGTAGAACTTGCCAATGCGATGTTTTTCATCACATCTGCGGGTCTCCGGGGTGAGAAAGCCTTAGAAGCCCTCCGGATCTCCGCGATGGCCGCCTCTGCGGGTCTCGGGGATACTCAAGACGTAGCGGACGCGGTGACTTCGGCCATGAATGCCTACGGCCACGGGAACCTATCAGCGACCCGAGCGACCGAACTACTCACGGCGGCAGTCCGCGCGGGTAAGGCGGAGGCGTCTCAATTCGCCCCCCAACTCGGTCAATTACTCCCACTCACTGCCGCTATGGGTCTTGGATTCGAGCAGGTTGCTGGAGGGCTGGCCTTTTTGACTAAGACGACCGGTAACGCTTCTCTGGCGGCGACGGGCTTAAAAGGCGTCCTACGAGTTTTAGGAGGTACTACAGCATCGATCAAAGGTTTTGACGATATAGGGACGTCCATAGAAAAAATTCAGGATATGGCTAAACGAGACGGTATTCCGAAAACTCTCAAGCACATCCGAGAATTGACTGAATCGAAGGGCAAACGTCTCAACGAAATCTTCACCGACGCGGAAGGACTGACGGCGGCTCTTCAATTCACAGGAGCAGCGGCAGAAGACGCGGTGAACGTCTTCAAGGATGTCGCAGATTCGGTTGGAATTGTCGATGAGGCGTTTGCAGCAGCAGCAGCTACGACCAAGTTCCAGTGGGCTCGGGTAATGGCTGAGTTCAAGGTCATTCTACTTGAAGTCGGTGAAATTTTAATGCCGATCTCGACTGAGATTCTGGACTTTACCGAGCTGGGGCTCAAAGCCTGGAGAAGTCTCACGGCGGAGACGAAAAAATTCCTGGTAATCACGGCGGCAGTAGCGGCGGCGATTGGTCCTGTCTTGATCGGATTCAGTACGTTCGTCGCCGTATCGGGTGTTGTAATCACTCAGGTAGGCGTCGTCACGGGCTTGTTCTCAGGGATGTTGGGGCCGGTAGCGAGTATCGCCAGAGCCGTCGGATTACTGATTCGTTCTATTCCGATCCTGGGCGGGATCTTCGCGACGCTCACGAGTCCTTTATTCCTAGCCGTCGCAGCGATCACCGCCATCGGTGTCGCTATCTACAAGCTCGCTTCGGGGAAAAGTCTAGGCCAGCTCTGGGAAGACGGCAGCGCTAAGGTCCAGGCGTTCGTCGCGGTCGTGGACGGATTCTTCAGTAATTTCCAGACCAACCTAGACCTTCTCAAAACCTGGGCAGGCGGAGTCTGGGATCTAATCAGAGAACAGGCGACTATCCTCTGGGACGGTATCACTGAGATGGTGTCTGACTCAGCAGCAGAGATCACAAAGATATTGGAAGGCATGGGGATAGACGTTGATGGCGTCTGGGGAACTATCAAGAATGCGGCAAAATTCGCTGGGAAGTTCATTGAGGACACGATAGGGATAAGTTTCAAAAACGCTGTTGGTTTCTTGAGTAATTTTGGAGAGAATTTCTTACTACTATTCCGATACGTGGGGGCCGGGTTTGAAGATCTCGGACGTCTAATTATCACGGTGGTGGGAAATTACAATAACATCATCGTTGCTGGCATCCAACTTGCTGCGACGCTCTATAACCTATTCTTCAGCAAGACTTTGGAAGCAATTGCTTTCTTTGCGAGCCAATCCGCGTCCCTGATTAGCGGAGCACTTCTAGTAGCGTTGACTGGGAATCCGTTAGCTATCGACGCATTCATAGCCAAATCAAAGAAAACTTTACAGGAGGGTTTGGCCCAACTAGATCTAGGCCCGTCGTTCACTAAAGCTATCACCGATGGGGTTGACGATATCTCCAAATCGGCCTTGGACGGATTCACCAGTACGTTAGGAGATCTTCCGGACTTCAATCTGGACATAGATGCAAGACTAAAACTCCCAGACTTCGTTACAGATCCTCCGGAAGAACTTGAAGGTTTAGGAAAAGAGGCAGACGACGCTGCTAAGAAATCCAAGAAAGCAATTGACCAGATTACGAAAGGGGCCAAAGGAGCTGACGCCAAAGTCAAGATTGGAATCGAGGGAGTAGAAGCGGTCGAGAAAGGGTCAGCGGATGCCTTGGCCCATATCAAACAATACATTGATTTGAAGCCTTCGACTTTCAATACTCAAGACACAGAAGCTGGAAAATTCTTAGGGCAGGTTGGGCAGCTCAAGGCCCCTCCCTCCGCTTTAGGGGACGGTAAGTCTGAGCAAAGCGTACTGAAAACTTTACAACTAGGAGGGCGTCGTACGGAGTCTGATTTGATTCCAAGAGGAGTAGACGCCATCATTAAACTATCCGAAACTTTCAAGCTCCCGCCCGCTCCGTCTTTAGGTTTGTCAGATAGTACGTTGGGGATCTCTCCTTACGACGGTATGGATTTGTCAGAGGTAGTACCTACGGCTTTGATAGCAGAATTGGGGAGAGAGATAGTCTCTTCCAGTACGTTATCAACCAGTCGGCTCGGGGGATCGGGGTTAGGGTTAGGAATAGACGCTTTGAGCTTGGCTACAAAGACACCTACACTAGCCCCAGAATTTGATAAAACTCCGCATACTATCGATGGCGTAGGTAAAGGAATTGAGGCTCTAGTGGCGTCCAATCGAGAGATGCTGGAGCTAGACAAGAAACGAGACGCGGACAGCGCAGGATTGGGTATATCCTTAGGTGCTGCTCTGGGAGGGATATAGCATGGCGGCAACGGTACTAGACG
>Ga0114918_10005803_pt1 | contig 10560 bp, 7 predicted proteins | sample LantaG_FD_87015 | JGI IMG/M metagenome (GOLD analysis project Ga0114918, IMG submission 87015) | Deep subsurface microbial communities from Baltic Sea to uncover new lineages of life (NeLLi) - Landsort_02402 metaG | ecosystem: Environmental > Aquatic > Marine > Oceanic > Sediment | place: Baltic...
AAGGTGCAAAATTTTCCCTGACTCCGGATGATAAACATCCGCAGATTAACGGCCTTGAAAAGCCAACGGCCGATAATATTAATGAGGAAATCCAGAACCGGAAAGAGCCCGTTAACAAATCTACGCAAGATTTTACAAAATCGATTCACAAAAAAACAAAGTCCGAAAATCCCAGCGAGGCTGAGAATAAAACCAAGCGAAAAGAGCAAAACGCAGCTTCCGGCACAACCAAGCAACCGAGCGAGCAGCAAAATTTAATAAAGATCTGGTTGGCGGAACCCTCTGTAGCCGCAGAACAAAGTAAAGAAGGTGGCGCCACGAAAATTGAGCCGAAAGTTGGCAAGCAACTTGCCCAAATTATCGCTAACACGCAAACCGGCAAGTCCCCTCCTGCAGGCAGGAAACTGCCTGAGACGGGAAACAACACCGATAAGGTCTCTGTATTAGCCAGGACAATCGCTGAGACAAAACCCGTAACCGAAAAGGTAAATACTAAAGAATTGGTGCCTGAAGTTCCTGCTAATACCGACAAAAGTACGAACGTTTCCAGGGGAAAACCGGCGGTAGGGAATATCAACCTGGCGACAGTTCAGTCCAAAGCCTCGGAAATGCAACCTCAGCCTGCCGGGATTAATCCGGAAAAGCCTGTGCCGGCTGAAGAGACTCAGTCAAAAACAACCGCTTCGCAAACACTCTCGAAATTGTTGAATCCCAACGGCAAAGAGTCAATACAAGCCGGCAATGATCTCTCGGAAAATCACGCCGCCCAAAAGCTGAATATAGCAACGGTTCAGGTATCTACTGGTCAAACCAAAGATCAAGGCACTTCAACGTCCAATAAGAACGCCTCTCAAGGCTTCGAACAGATGCTCTCGCACAATACTCCCCAAACTCTAATTACAGAGCAGACCCCCGCCGCGGCAAAGAACGCAACAACAGCCAATATGCCGGGCCAGAATTCTTCCAGCAATGTCTCGGCAGATATCGGCAAACAGATTCTCGAATCTATTCACAGTTCCGTATCCCAGCAAGGCGCGGAAAGGCAAATTACAATCCGTCTGAACCCGCCCGAATTGGGAAAGGTATCCATAACATTCCGGCAGCAGGACGCTGAGTTAACCGGCATTATGGAGGTTAGTAAGGCACAAACAAGATACGAGATTGAGCAAACGCTGCCGCAGATTATCCGCAACCTTGCAGATTCCGGCATTCAGATTAAGCGGCTCGAAGTTATGCTATCCAACGAGGAACAATCAGGGCAAGGAACTCTCGGGAACCAGTCACTGCAAAGCGGCGGAACTCATCAGCAAAATTCGGCGAATCACGGGATGCCGGGATACAATCCGGATGCCGACGAGAGCAATGAATGGTTAGCAAGCAATAACAGCTATGAGAACCCTTACGAATTTCAGGAGGGATTTATCACAGACGGCTCCATCAATATGCTGATATGAAATGCAATCGCATCGGTTTTCAATTATTCTCGGAGCAGAAATGCCATACAAAGATGCCAACCGTTGCCGCAACTATGGAAAATGCCTTTCGATACCATCAAGGCGGGCTTCTTCAGGAGGCGGAGAAGTTATATCATCCGGTTCTGCAAAACAATCCTGAGAATCCCGCTGCACTGCATTCGTTAGGGATAATAGCTCATCAGATGAGAAAACCGCTTACGCTGTGTTCGATAGGCGAATTCGGGTGACGATTACCGAGAACCAACATCCCCGCATATATTGCATAAATCGTCCGATAATTTTACAAAATCACTTATCCTTCTTCACTATTGTTTAGCAGCCTTTTTGCAATTTTCGCCCCGATTCCATCCGGATTACCGGTCTAATGATTTTGCACCTATATCCCTCAAAGAAATTCCTCAAGTCTCTTTCATTCTGGCCGATAATGACCATTGAAAGCAGACTTAACGGCGTGCTCGTTGCATGTCATTATTAATATTTGGGGGCCTTTTTGTCAAAGCCACAAAAGATTTGTACTATTAAGTTAAGGAGTTAAAAATATGTTAGCAATTAAGAACAACCTTATGGCAGGTAATGCCGCCAGGCACTTGGGCAGGGCGTATGACGCCCTTGCAACAAGCGTCGAAAGGCTCGCATCAGGCCTCCGCATTAATAGTGCGAAAGATGATGCCGCTGGTTTGGCTGTACGAGAGTTAATTCGTGCAGATATCGCCGTGCTGCAGCAAGGTGCACGAAATGCCTCGGATGGCATTAGTATGTTGCAGACTATGGAAGGTGCGATGGCGGTTGTCGACGATAGCCTCATCCGAATGAACGAGTTGGCAGAGCAGGCGGCAACAGGTTCATATTCTGCCGCTCAGCGTATTATTATGAACAGCGAGTTCGCGGAAATGGCCGCCGAAATCGAAAGAATCGCCGGAGCAACAAAGTTTAACAACATCTCCATGCTCAACACCGCTACCGGCTCTATTTCGATTCACGTCGGTACTACAAGCACGATTGATATCGACAAGGTCGATATGACTCAAGCAGGTCTTAGTATTGAGACCGGCGATGGCCAATGGGCGATCATGACCACTGATGACTCTAATTACACTGATATTGATTCGCAATCAGTTTTAGACGTCAGTGGCGTCACTGGCTATGGTATTGACATAACATTTGGTAGTGAGGAAAAAATCAATGCTGTCTTTTCAGAAACCGGTGGGGCTAGCTCGAATGGCGAATATACCCTTGATGATGTAAAAGATGCTATCAATTTAGCATCCCTGAACCCGGACATAATGTATGATGCCGACAACAATCTGCTCGCTTATTCTGCTGCCTCGATTGTAGAGACCAATGCCGGTGAGTTCAAGCTGCAACTTGCAGCAAGAAGTACATCCTCAACTACCCTTGATGTTGCGGTTGCTACTACTGCTTCTATAACGAGTGGGGCTGTACTGGGTATATTCGGCACCTATACTGCAACTGGAGGTGCGGATTTAATAACGTACACTGGCACGAGCTCTTTGTTCGAGAAGTCGAATACTTCTGGTGCCTGGATTGATGATACCTCTGGTGGCGCAGGCGCAGGTCTGAACATTTTGACCGAAGCGGCTGCCGTTACTGCATTAGCTACAGTTACCGCTGCCATCAACACCAAAGACGCGGCACGTGCGACATTCGGTTATAAGATGAACCGTCTGGAAAGTACGATCGCGATTCTCGATATTCAGTCTGAGAATCTGATGGCTGCGGAATCACGAGTTTCTGATGTTGACGTTGCAACAGAGATGGCAACCTTAACCAGAACACAGGTATTGAGTCAGGCTGGTATCGCTATGTTGGCTCAGGCCAATTCGATGCCTCAGATGGCTCTTACACTGCTTAGATAAACATCTACTGAATTTTGAACGACCCCTCGGGGAGATGGCTAATTTCAGCCGTCTCCCCATAAGTTAAATTGTAGCCGTTTCATGTCAGTGCGAAGGAGCGAAGCGACTGTGGCAATCTCTTTCTTGGTTGCGAAAAAATGCAATAGTACATATCAAAACATATTAACGGAGTAATGTTATGAAGGGCGTCGAAGCATATCAGGAAAACGCAGTTACCACACAGAGCAAAGGACGCCTCATTGTCATGCTCTATGACGGTGCGATCAAATTCTTGAAACTGGCAATTAAGGAAATCGAATCCAAAGACCCTGAAGCAAAGGGCAAATATATCAGCAAGGCAATAGATATAATCTTCGAATTAAATACCGTTCTGGATACCGAGGCTGGCGGCGAAATAGCAATGAATCTTCGAAAGTTATACCTATTCATGGGCAGACATCTCACAGAAGCGAATGCGAAACAGGATATTGGAAAGATTGAAGAAGTAATCAAGATGTTAGAAGACCTAAACCAAAGCTGGAAGGCAATTACCTGACAACAATCACCTGCTGAAAAACAGCCGAACTGTATAAAATCCTGACGCTCCCACCTCCTCAGCAATGTGCGAAACCGTATTATCGAACAAAAACTGCCTAATTCATGCATCTGGCACAATTATTGCACTCTTTTTAATGTCGCACCCTTAAAAGGTGCGTTTATGTAAACAAATATAACTGTTTTAACAATTTTGAATGATTTTATGATCATTTAGAGGTCCGTATGGCGAAAAGGAAAAAAAACAAACCCCGAAGAACCAAAAAGACTAATTCTTCAGTAATAAAGTCTGATCAAACTGAGCTTCTCAACTACGATGAATGGATGTCTAATATGCCCGGCTGGATTAAGAAAATTCAGTCCCTTATAGATTGTGGATATATCGATCAAGCCAATAAATTACTTATCGAAGAGAAGATTCAAAAAAAACTGGCAAATATTAATGATAATGATGCAGGAATTAAGTTTTATGTCCGGTATACAGTTGCTAAGCTGCTTGAGAGAACAAATCAGATTGAAAGAGCTGCACAGTATTTCATCGATATGCTCAATTATATCCCCGACAGAACTAAGATGAGAGAGCTTTCCGTACTCTACGGTAAAGCCGGTATGCTGTATACTAAATGCGGCAAGTGCATAGAGGCCATTGATAGTTTTTCTAAAGCTAAAGAATTGGATCCTGGCAATATAGGTGTATTGAATGGTCTTGCCGGAGCTATTATGAAAGTTGGACGCCTTGAAGAAGCTATGGACTTATTAAGAGAGGCGTTAGCTGTACTCCCTTATTACAAAGTGGCTCATTCAAACCTTCTATTAGCTTATAATTATCTGTACGGCGCCAAATCAACCGAGATTTTTGAAGAATCAAAAAAATGGGCGCAAATCCATGCACCCGAAAACCTTGCTTTCACCAATCACGATAATTCCCTTGAGCCACACAGAAAACTGCGTATTGGCTATATCTCGCCTGACTTTAGAGGTCATTCCGTAACCTTTTATTTTGAGTCTCTTTTGGATGGGCATGATAGAAATAAATTTGAAATTTACGGTTACGGCAATATCGAAAAACCTGATCAAGTTACAGAAAGGCTTATTGATAAATTCGATTTTTATCGAGACATATACAAAATAGATGATAAAGAGGTTTTCGAGCTTATCAAATCTGATTCGATAGATATACTTGTTGACCTGGCCGGTCATACCGGCGGACACAGGCTTTACGTCCTTGGCCTTAAGCCTGCCCCGATCCAAGTCTCATATCTTGGCTATCCAAATACTACCGGAATGCCCCAGGTTGATTACCGCCTGACCGATAACATTGCCGATACTCCTGACCAACAGAAATATTATACGGAAAAACTTGTTTTTCTGCCTAATGGCTTTCTCTGCTACAATCCCGGTGAGATGCAGCCGACAGTCAAGTCTTTGCCGATGTCGCATGAGGACTATATTACATTCGGTTGTTTTAACAATTGTACCAAGATCAATAAAGCTATAATAAAAATCTGGATCGACATTCTCAACTCGGTGCCTAATTCAAGACTGATGTTAAAATTTTTCGAAGGCCTGGGGCCAGAGATTCGAGAATATTACTACGACCTGTTCGCCAAATACGGCCTTGAAAAGCCCAAAGATCGATTAATACTTTCCGGATGGTTTATGCCAGAGCAACATCTTGAACTTTACAACAGTATTGACATTGCCCTTGACACATATCCCTACAACGGCACGACAACCACCTGTCAGGCACTTTTAATGGGTGTACCTGTCATTACTCTCACAGGCGAACACCATGCTTCACGGGTAGGTCTTGACATACTCAGCAGACTCGATATGCAGTTTTTCTCCGCTCAATCTCCCGAAGAATATGTCAAAAAAGCAGTTGCTCTCGCCTCCAAACCCGAAGCACTAACTAAAATCCGCGAGACAATGCGCAAAAGACTTGCTGCAAGCCCGTTAAGCAATTACGGACTTATCACCAATGATATTGAAAATGCTTATCGCAAAATGTGGCACGATTACTGCCGTTCAAAAGGAGTTGAAATAAAGGAAATCGAACCTCAAAACGACCTCGATTATAAACCTCGATATCCAAGCCGTACAGTCATTGACAATATCATATCTGCCGATAAATGTTATCAGGCAGGTCAGCGTTTAAAAGCTGTAAACTATTCCATAAAGGCCTTTAATGAATTATCTTCGGATAATAATGGCGAAAAACCTCCGCAGCAATTACTTGAAAGATACAATGCTGACGATTTGCAATCACTTGTTATTAATTTTTGTATGGAAACTCAGGCATTCAGCAGTTATTTCTCGCCTGATGAGTACATCAAGATTTATTCCAAGGCCAAAGAAATAAATCCCTCAGATACTGAGGTTGATCTTAGGATTTGCCTGCTCCTGACTCTTCAGGCGAGATTAAGAAATTTAAAAACAGAGGATAACTGTATTAAACTTCTCGAAATCACCGATAGCAAACTGAATAACGAACGCTCCAAAGCTGTCCTTGCCCTTGCCAAAGGTGAGCTTAAAGAATTATCACTGCCGTACGATTTGGCAAGAATTCACCTTTATCCTGATTTAAAGAATATTACTACTTATGTGCTTTTGGAACAGGAAGACTGGCTTGAAAAAAGCGACCTGAATCTTTTCCGCTCAATTATTCGTCCTGAAGATACTGTTTTCGATCTCGGTGCCAATGTAGGCACATACTCTCTCAGTGCCGCCGCAAGAACCAATGGTAAGGTCATTGCTGTCGAACCCGCGTCAGAGACTTTCGAGCTGCTTAAAAGGTCGGCTTCGCAATTTCCCAATATGACAGCTATTCATACTGCCGTAAGCGATAATTCCGGCACTGCTTTTTTATCTCATTTCGGTCCTTCTGAAAACTTCAAGCTTTCCGAGGACAACGAAACTCAGGGTGAGGAAGTACCTTTGGTTACCGTTGATGAGATTGCCTCCGAGCATGGCATTGAAAGTGTTGATATAATCAAGATGGATGTTGAAGGCCATGAGCTAAAAGCTCTCGCTGGTGCAGAAAAGATTATTGCAAACGGCTCTCCAATTATCTTTTATGAAATAAAACATTGTGGCGATTTGCATCCTGAGTTCATTGATGCCTTCAAAGACCTCGGCTATGATTCTTATTTTGCTCTGCCAGATGCAAAAACTCTTGTTGAATTCAACAAGGATATTCAGCTTGACTTATCTGTGCTTAATATGGTAGCCATTCGTCCGGAATCGCTCCAGCGTCTGGAAGGATTGGTTAATATAGAGCAATCACAAGCCGATGTGCTGAAAAACATGGAAGCGGTCGTATAAGTCAAGGGAAAATATAAATGATACGAAAATTGCATATTGGTGGAAAATACCCCCGTCCTGACTGGGAGATATTTAACATTCAAAAGGCCCCCAACATTGACCATATCGGTGACGCGAGCGATCTGTCGCGATTTGAAGACCAGACGTTCGATGAATTGTATGCGTCTCACGTGTTAGAACATTTCGACTACAACGGACCGATGCAGAAAACCCTTAAGGAATGGTGCAGAGTACTCAAGCCCAAGGGAAAACTATATCTGAGCGTACCCGATATGGAAGTGTTGTGTAAATTGTTTGTGAAGCAGGGAATTACCGCTCAGACGCGTTTCCATTTGATTCGTATGATGTTCGGCGGACATGTCGATGAGTATGACTACCACTATACGGGCTTTTATTCTGACTTTTTAAACTCGGTTCTCGCCGGAGCAGGATTTCAGAAAGCACGAAAGGTGGAATATTTTGGTATTTTTGAAGATGCCAGCAGGATTCGTGTAGCTAATATACCTATAAGCCTCAACGTAATCGCTTTCAAATAGAAAAAGATATCACTAACAAGTAAAATATCGAACAGGGCTATCGAAAAATGTGGCACAAACGGTACAAATCCAAAAGCGTAGACTTTCCGAGTGAAGAACTCAGGCAACGACCAATCCATTAGGGGAAATGTAAATAACATGAAGGCTACATATCGGTAGTAGGTAACCTCAACCAAATTGGGATATCTTCAATACAACAAATTGCCAAAAAGGGGACACAATGCTCGAAGCTAAAGACATAATGACAAAGCAAGTCGTTTGCATAACAAAAGATACTCCGATATTTGAAGCAATACGACTGATGGCGGATCATAATATCACCGGCATCCCTGTGGTACGAGACGATCGAACCCTGATCGGAATGCTGTCCGAACAGGATGTCCTGAGATTATTCCATACTTATGACGATGAAAAAGACAGAACGGTCAATGACTTTATGACACAACCCGCCATCCACTTCGAAGAACACGAACTTCTATTGGATGTTTGCTACTGCCTGAGAGACAACTCTATCAGAAGAGTTCCCGTTACGTCAAACGGCAAAGTGTCGGGGGTTATCAGCAGATCGGATATTCTCAAATGCATTATTAAGCAAGCGGAGGAAAGGAATTTACAAAAAGCAGGTAAATCTAAATAGTTCGGCATAACAAAAACCGCCTTACTCAAGTATTAGACAAATTCACGAACACGTTTAGCCTGACAATCAAAGTCCTCTCACATTTGAGGCCGTTTGTGCAATAAAGAACGGTGCAAGTCACCCGGTCGAAGAGCGGCAAAGGAATATTGACCTTATACCTCATCCGGCACAATCCACGGTTTTCTATAGTTAGCCTTCAGGTACTTATCGGCCTCGGCATCATTCACAAACTTTTCGGTCGCCCCGTCAAATTTCAGCTTGCGGTTTCCGACACGATACGAGATATTTGCGAGATGGCATAGCGCCATTGAACGGTGCACTTCTTCCACATCCGCTTTCGGTTTCCTGCGGGTACGGATACAGCTCACGAAATCCTCAAAATGCGCGTCGATTATACTGCCGAATTTCAGCTCGGCCGGCTCCGAGACAACGGCTTTGCTTTGGCGAACACGGGCGTCCCCTTCGAACACCTGCCATCCACCGCCGTGCCTGCCGAAGCACATAAATCCTTTGGTCCCGCATATCTCCACTTTTGTAGCACAGAAAGGCCAGTCGGGAAACTTGCTCTGGTCCTTCAAGAGAACGATGCGATGCATGTAAGGCGACCAGAGCGACGCTTCGAAAAGCAGCGTCAGCTTATCGAACTCGAAGGTCGTGAAATGCGTATCGGGTTGCTCCCTGCCGTCGTCGAAGTGGTAGACTCCTCCCGCGCTGCAGACCGTCTCGGGATAATCTCTGCCGATCAGATACCGCACCAGGTCGATCTGATGAATCATGTCGGCCATAATGTAGCCGACATAGAAATCCCAAAGCCTCCAAAACCACATGCCCGGACGATAAGGCAGCATGGGCGACGGGCCGCACCACAAATCATAATCCAGACCTTCCGGCACCTGCTGAACATCCGCCACCTGAATAGGGCCCGATTCCTGCATGAGAAACACGCGGGCCAGATGGATATCACCCAGTTTACCGCTGCGAATGTACTCGGCGGCCTTCTCGGTATAAGGAGCACTGCGGCTTTGAGTTCCGACCTGCACAATCCTGCGATACTTGCGAGCCGCCTCAACCATTTTTCTGCCGTCCCAGATGCTCAGCGACAGCGGCTTTTCCACGTAAACATCCTTCCCCGCCTGACAAGCCATTATTGTTGCCAGCGCATGCCAGCGGTCGGAAGTGGCAATAACAATCGCATCGACTTGCGGATCGTCCAGCATCTTTCGGAAATCCTGCACAAACTCCGGCTTATAGTCGTGACTTTCCATCACAATTTCCGCCGCAGGTCCGTAGCATCGGGTATCGGCGTCGCAAATGTACTTGATCTTTACATCAGACCTTTTCACAAGGCTTGTCAGAAGCGCACGTCCCCGGCCGCCCACTCCCATAATCCCCAGAACCACCTTGTTTTGCGCTGCCGAAGTTCTGCCCGCAGGCAAGACGGTAAAGGCTGTCGCTGCACCTATTGAACTTTTCAGAAAACCTCTTCGATTTATTGATTCCATTTTCTTCTCCCATTAAACAATATTATTTCGCCGGTTTGATTGTAAAACTGACCACAGCACGTAATACGGGCTTAGTCAGGTTAATGCCCAAGCGAGTAGGCAGTCTTCGGCCGCTGAGATCTTCCTCGATAGTTTCCGGCTGGACTTTGAAATCGCCGCCCGTAACCTCTATATCTACCCGCAGAGCCTTGTCCTGATCGCGAATCATCAGCGACGAGCCGGATAGCCGCTGCCATTTATCGAACGTGATAAGTGCTGTACCGAAATCACAGGGCTTCGAAAAGACAACTTCGTCGGTCACTGTCAAAGAACCCGGACCCTGGCGGGAATAGACAAACTTGCGCTGAAGTTTTTCGAGCTCCGGCACATCATAGGCCGATGAGATATCCAGTACCAGGGTGTCGGTATCTTCGGTAAAGTCCTCACGAACGACCCGGCCCAGGGCCTGCCTGCCGGTTCGCTGCAATTTGCCGGCCACGAGCGGAACGGGGTGCCCGAAGGAGTTCAGAACGTTGCTTTCATACCGGCGGCTGCTGAATGTGCGAGCGGTATAAACTTCCCCGCCGGGATCGAGCAACAGCGGCCTATCACCTAAGACTACGACGAAAGAGCCCACATCGTTATGATTATGATGCTCTGCGTTATGGCCGCCCTTGAGGGCAACAGCCAGACTTG
>Ga0114918_10005804_pt1 | contig 10559 bp, 10 predicted proteins | sample LantaG_FD_87015 | JGI IMG/M metagenome (GOLD analysis project Ga0114918, IMG submission 87015) | Deep subsurface microbial communities from Baltic Sea to uncover new lineages of life (NeLLi) - Landsort_02402 metaG | ecosystem: Environmental > Aquatic > Marine > Oceanic > Sediment | place...
AAAGTCCTCCACCATCAGGGACAATACCTCTCCATTTCTTAATTTTAAAGACCCTTTTATATACTCTTCCTCTATATTCCCAATTCTTTGGCTTAAACCACCAACTGTCTTTTCCAAAGAAGGATATTGGTATCTTTACACAGAGATAAGACATACCCAGATGAATTACCAACCATCCTACAATATCTAAAGATATTATCCAGAAATGTGAAAGTTCAAATACTGGAATCTTTACCTCCTTTTTAAGTTTTTATTTCTCTGTCTTTCCAGGTAACTCTTTTTCTAAATATAGTTAAAATCAAAGAGTAGAAAAATACTATAACAAAAAATGCCAGTGGTATCGGGTAAAGTATTGAAGCCCAGATACTGAAGTTTCCAATCCTATACGACATCCAACATATTTGGACTATAAATGCAATATAAAAAGCTACTCCGGTTAAAAAAATATTGGTGATAAATGGAGATAAACTATCAGCAAATAGATTTAGTGGGAATACAGCACCTACAATCCAGGCAATTACCATTATAAGGATGGGAATTGAAGTTGATTTAGCACCACTACTAAAACTTTTAGACCAACCTTTTATCATTTCCTTCAATCCACCAGGATACATCCTAAAATCAATAGTGCCTTTTCCTCCAAGACAATATATTGGTATTTTGGCTTTTAAAAATTTCTTGCCTATTTCAATATCTTCCATAACTTTGCCCTTTATACTTTTATGGCCATCGATTTTGTAGTAGTATTCTCTCTTGCATATAAGGCAGGGACCAAAAGCTCCTATAGGATTTATTCTGGTTTGAAAAGGAGTAAATACACCCATTCCGGCGATCAGGATTATATTAAAGAACAGAGATAGGTTTTCATATATTTTTTTTATCTTATGGTAAGGTTGAATTGAGATTACTCCATTATATCTTTTAAAACAGGATGATATATTTTCAATACCATTATTTTTAAGTTTGGTATCTGCGTCTAAAAAGAGAAAGTAATCTCCGGTGGCAGCTTTGGCTCCATTATAGCAAGCCCAGGATTTTCCTATCCAGCTCTTAGGCAAACTTTTTAAGCTTATTACCTTTGCATTATGTTTTTTTCCTATTACAGGAGTTTTATCTGTGGAACTATCATCTACCAATATTATTTCTTTAACTTTTACTGTTTGGTTATTAAGTGAATTAAATAAGTTATCCAGATTTTTTTCTTCATTTCTGGCAGGGATTATAACTGTAATAGAAAGATTACTTTTCTTTCTACTATCTTTGGGTTCATTACATTTTGGAATTTTCCAAAGTATAAAAAAACCAAATAACCAGAACACTGCGTGTATTATTATATTTATATAATTCATACAATATTATATTTTTAAGCAGGCTGCAGAGTCCCTGCAAATACTAACCAGGCCAAAAGTGACTTCGCTACAAGGCTTAGCACGATATAGCCTCTTTCTCCGTATAGGTAATCACGCCACCTTCCAACTTTTTTATACTGTAGCACCATATTAATTGGGAAAGTGTTAAACAATATAAAGTAAGTTCCAAATATTGCATAAACGAACCAGGGTACTTGTTCTAAGACCCCAGGAGTCTTTACTGCTGAACCCAGGAAATAAAGTAGGACTACAACCCAGGGGATAGCTCCTGAAAAACTACCGATTATAAAAGCTGTCCAGTTAGTCTTCTCTGTAGTTTGATTGTGTATCTCCATCATTAGACCCAAAAGGTTCATAGTAGCATTAAGTCCCACTATAGCTACTATGGTAGCTATATCCTTAGCTCCAAAGAGCATAGATATAAGAACTATCATAACTGAAGAGCTTAAAGCATATTCAAACCACCTGAAATAGTTAATTCCCTTTTGTAGTCTGGAATTGTAAAAATCATTTACCCGAGGAAGAACTACCAGGAAATGTGCAATGGCTGATAGAAATAAAAATACCGATACGACTACTCCAATAGGAATTGAACCTATCACCTCTGAATCTACGAAGAGTCTCATTTTTTCGGTATCAAAAGATTGGAAATAATATGTTACCGGTAGTGAAAATTCTCTGATATTAGTAATAATTAGTCCCATCACCAACATCAGAATAGCCTGGACAAAATGTAGTCCTGCCATAACACCGTTGAATTTTCGCAGATAAGGGAAAGTGATTTTACTTTCAGCCATTTTTGCCTCCTTGCAAGGTATTAAAATTGTAGCTAAATATTAAGAATAGCTTTTCTAATTATATACCTTTTATTATATAAGATACAAATTTGGAAGATTTTTTAGTTTGAACTTAGTCTAAGCTCTTATGGGAGAGAAGATTAAAACCAGAAATAATGTTTGTGTATAACTATTAAAATATATGTTAAATAATGTATTAAGATGGTAGCCCATATAAATCTTAATTGGAACCACATTAGAAGTGATGTGTTGATACTAAATAAGTTGAAATTTGCTTAGTAGACAAAGTTAGAACCACTTTATTAAGCTTAAATGAGGATATTTTTATACCAGAATTGAATTTTTAGTTCAATTATTATCTACCCTACCATGCTACTCACTATTTTTATTTAAACTTTAAACAAACAGTATGAAGGCATATTTTTTGCGATATAGTTCCGATTTTGTTAACTGACTACTTTTTGCTGCGATATAGTTCCTATTGTGTATATATTAGGAGCTATTGGCGAAATATTTCTCATATAGCCATGACATACATACCTGAAAATGGCTGGGGAGAGAGGATTCGAACTGGCACTAACCTGACATCTTCTTTAAGTTATCAAATTAATGTTACTGCTGCCTTCCGTACAATTTAATGCTGATAATCGATAATAAGGAACTGAAAATCTTGTACTCTTGAGTAGGAGTAGTGAAATATCTTTTCGCATTGTAAAAATTAAAATTTATAGTTTATTCATAATCTATATTGTAATATAATACCATCTGTTTATTAAAAAAATTTTACATTTTCTTATTTTAAAGGAAAGCAGTGTTAGGTTTAAATAAAAAGTTAAAAGAGCTTGAAAAAGAGGGAAAAACAATCAATGTGGCCATTGCTGGCATGGGGCAGATGGGCAAGGGTTTAATCTCTCATATTAGAAGTTTAAAAGGCATGCAGGTCTTAGCAGTTGCCAATAGAAAAGTGGACAGCGCTGTAGAAATTATGAGAGAGATAAAAGTAGGCAATGGAGAGATTTTACTCGTAGAAGATAAAAATAAAACAGGATACAAAGATACAGACGTAGATAAAATTACTGTAAACTATAAAAACATTGATGAAAAGGCAAAAAGGAAGATAGAGGAAGCAGTAAAAGAAAGAAGGGTTATTGTATCAAACAATCTTTCCATACTGTCTTGCATAGAAGATGTTGATGTAGTTGTGGATGCAACCGGAAGCCCTGAGGCAGGGGCCTATATTGCAACTGATGCTATAGCTAACAGGAAACATGTTGTGACCTTAAATGTAGAAGCAGATATAACAATTGGTCCAATACTTAAAAAACTTGCCGATAATGCAGGTGTTGTATATACAGTTTCAGCAGGAGATGAACCGGGCGCATTGAAAGAATTATATGATTTTGCAGATGCATTGGGGCTGGAAGTCGTAGCAGCATGCAAAGGCAAAAATAATCCACTGGACAGGCATGCCAATCCCACCACGCTAAAAGAATATGCTGAAAGCAAAGGTTCCAGCGCAAAAATGATGACTTCTTTTGTAGACGGGACCAAGTCTATGATTGAGATGGCTTGTCTATCAAATGCAACCGGCCTTGTTCCTGATTGCAGGGGAATGCATGGCCCGAAAGCAAACGTAAAAGATCTGGTACAGGTATTTAGTCTAAAAAAAGACGGGGGGATTCTTTCAAAAAAAGGGGTAGTGGATTTTGCTATTGGCGACATAGCTCCAGGTGTATTTTTAGTTTACACAACTGATCAGGAAATAATAAAAAAAGATATAAAATATTTACAGTTAGGTGATGGGCCAAATTACTTGCTTTACAGACCATACCATCTGGTAAGCATTGAAACCCCGCTGTCAATTGCAAGAGCTTATTTTTATAATGAGCCTACTATTGCGCCACTGGAAAACCTTGTGTCAGAAGTTATGACTGTGGCTAAAAAGGATTTGAAAACTGGAGAAATTATAGATGGCATAGGTGGCCATACTACCTATGGGCTCATAGAATTGTATGATAAGGCAAAAAAAGAAAACTTGCTCCCGATTGGCTTAAGTGAAGGGTGCAGGCTAAAAAAGGATGTAAAAAAAGATGAGCCTATAAGATATGACGATGTGAGTTTGGCAAGTGATTCTTTGGTGTTTAAATTAAGGAAGACACAAGAAAAAATGATATATTAAATTAAGTAAGGAGGATCAAGTTGTACTGTGGGAATAAGTTAAAGGTTTCAGTTATAATTTTTTTTGTATTTCTTCTAGTGCTCTTGCCGCTTAACGGATGTAAGTTAAATTCAATTAAAAAAGTAGAAGAAACCCGTAATTATATGGGTACTTTTGTAAATATAATAGTTTACTCAGATGAGGAAACTGCGCATAATGCCATTAACTCAGCTTTTGACCGCATAGAAGAAATTGAAAAAATTGCTTCTATGTATGATGAAAACAGCGAGGCCACAAGTCTTAACAGAAATGGATATTTGGATAATCCATCTCAAGAATTTACAGAATTGATAAATGCATCTCTGTATTATTATGAGATTACCGGTGGCAGTTTTGATATAACTGTCCAGCCTGTTTTAGAACTCTGGGCGGAAGGCCTCTGGGAAGAGAGCGAAGAAGTTCAAGCAGAAAAGCTAAAAGAGGTCCTTTTAGCTGTTGGCTCGGATAAAATAAAAGTAGGCGAGGGCAGAATAGAATTTGAAGCTGATGGTATGTCAATTACACTTGGCGGTATTGCAAAAGGCTATGCTGTAGACGAAGCTCTTAAAGTTATTGGGGATATGGGAATAAAAAATGCTCTTGTAAACGCAGGCGGAGATATGAGCACGCTTGGTCCCAAACCTGAGGGCGAGATGTGGAATGTTGAGCTGAAAAATCCTGATGAGGACAGTGATGAAAAGCTCCCGTCTTTTATCCTGTCAGATAATGCCATAGCTACATCTGGAAATTACGAGCGCTACTTTGACCCTGACAAAAAAATCTCCCATATAACTAATCCTAAAACAGGATATTCTGCAGATGGGTGCATAAGCGCTACTATAATAGCAGACAGTTGCATGGAGGCTGATGCATTGGCTACATCTATTTTTGTAATGGGCCCTGAGGATGGTTTAAAGTTAGTAGAATCACTGGATGGAGTTGAGGCACTGATAATAGATCCTGAAAGGAACCTCTATAAATCCAGTGGGCTTGCTGATTTTTTGAAGCAAAATTAGTAAAATACAAAAATATGTCATAAAAGCTACAAAAAGACTATTATGAGTGTTGTTATCAGAAAAAAAAGTGCTTTTAGTGGTCAGAAATTACCTGAAAACAAGTTTACTGCCCATATGGCAATTGAGAAGTTGCCTCTTCCTGAAAAAGTTACCATACCTCTTCAGCAAAATATAGGAGCTCTGTGCACATCCCTTGTAAACAGGGGGGACAAAGTTAAAACCGGGCAAAAAATTGCAGATTCAAAAAGTTATGTTTCAGCTCCAATCCATGCCCCTGTATCAGGGGTTGTATCCAGGAATATTAAGGTTGTAGATCCAGCTACAAGCAGATTAATTGATGCTGTAGTAATCACATCTGATGGTACAGATGAGTGGGTTGAACTTGGGCAGCTGCCTGGTGTAAAAAGTGCAAATGAATTTCAGGAAATAGTTAAGATTGTGGACTCACTTCCGGGTGCTGAAATGCTAAAAAAAATAAGGGAAGCAGGAGTTGTTGGACTTGGCGGAGCTACATTTCCAACACATGTTAAGCTTTCTCCGCCTCCTGATAAAAAGATTGATACCTTAATTTTAAATGGTTGTGAGTGCGAACCTTATATTACATCAGATCATAGAGTGCTTCTTGAATACAGCGAAAAGGTTCTGGCAGGACTTTATATCATAAGCAAAATAATATCTCCTGAAAATGTATACATAGCTATTGAAGATAACAAAGAAGATGCCATAGAACATTTGGAGAACCTTATAGTTAAGATGGGTTTGGAAAGTAATTTTAAGATAATTTCTCTTAATTCTAAATACCCAATGGGAGCAGAAAAAACTCTTATTAAGACTATTCTTGACAGGGAAGTTCCAATAGGCGGATTACCGTTAGATGTCGGGACAATAGTAAATAATGTTGCAACTGCTGCAGCTGTCTATGAAGCAGTGGTAGAAAGGCGGCCTCTGATAAGCAAGGTTGTTACTGTTACAGGCTCTGTAAAAGATCCAAAAAATTTGCTTGTAAGGATAGGCACGCCTGTAAGCAGCCTAATTAACTTTTGTGGAGGAATAAGCGGAAAAGCAAATGAATTAATTATTGGCGGACCAATGATGGGAATTGCTATAGCCGACACGGACTTTCCAGTTGTAAAAGGAACTAATTGCATATTATTAAAAGAAGGCAGAGAGATAATAGAACAAAATTGCATTAAATGCGGCAGATGCATTAAAGCCTGTCCAATGAATCTTATGCCGCTTATGTTTGCAAGGTATGCAAAAAATGAAGCGTATGAGTATTGTAAAGAATATTATATTGACGACTGTATTGAATGTGGGGCATGTGCGTATGTTTGTCCGTCAAATATACCTATAATTGGATATGTAAAGGCTGGTAAAGACGCACTGTCTAAAGAGTGAGAAGCTTTAAAAATATTTATTAGGTTTATTAAGATAAAATAGGGTTTACATGGATAAGGATAAAAATATATCTGCAGGAACTGAAGAGAGATTCTTAGTCTCGTTTTCACCTCATATCTGGAAAGGATTTTCAACAAGCAAGATAATGTATTCAGTAATACTGGCTCTTCTTTTTCCAACAGGTGCAGCAATATATTATTTTGGCTATTATGCAGTTTTAACAATTGTCGTCAGTGTTGCTTTTGCCGTGCTTACTGAGTTTGCAATAAAGAAGCTTAGAAAGCGAAAATTTATAATGGATGGCAGCGCAGCAGTTACCGGACTTCTTTTAGCACTTACCCTTCCTCCTACGATACCTCTGTGGATGACAGCAATTGGCTCAATATTTTCAATAGCTATAGCCAAGGAAGCCTTTGGCGGTCTTGGATGCAATATATTTAATCCTGCTCTGGCAGGGAGGGCATTTTTATCGGTATGCTTTTCAAGCAAGATGACTACATGGGTAATGCCTACATATTTTAGTTTTGATGCTGTTACCGGCGCTACTCCATTAAGTGAAAGTTTTTCTTTTCAGGGTGATAAAATTTCTTTGTACAAGAGTCTTTTTTTTGGAAACACAGGTGGCTCAATGGGAGAAACTTCGGTCCTTTTTATTTTAATCGGGGCAGGTATACTTTTGGCCTCTCGTTTAATTGACTGGAAAATTCCTGCAACTTACATAGCAGTAGTAGCTCTTGGTTCTTTTATATTAGGAAAAGATGTCCTGTTTCAGGTGATGGCCGGCGGCCTTATGATAGGAGCATTTTTTATGGCAACAGATTATGTAACTTCTCCTGTTACCGGGAAGGGCAGGATAATATTTGGAGTGGGTGCAGGGGCCTTAACTGTTCTTATAAGGAATTTTGGCGCAATGCCCGAAGGCGTATGTTTTTCTATATTGCTGATGAATGCTTTCACACCTCTTATTGACAAATATATTAAACTAAGACCGTATGGCCTTAAAAGTAAAAAGGTAATCAAAAAAAGTCAGGAACAAAAAAGTTGAAATTTAAAAATATTTTGTCTAATAAAATTTATGCTGTAGTTTTTTTAACTGCTGTAGTTTTAATCTCAGTAAGCCTTCTTATGGCAGTAAACAATGTAACTGCGCCAAAGGTAAAAGCCCAGCAGGAAGACAAAATTAAAAGTTTATTGTCAGGTATTTTTCCGCAAATGGATACCTATAATTATGAGGATGAAATATATACTGTATATCAGGATGACAAAGAAATTGGATATGCTTTTTTAGCAAATGGAAAGGGTTATGGCGGAGAAATTAATATTTTAGTTGGACTTGATAAGGATTTTATTGTTAAAAGAGTAATTGTAGTATCAAATACCGAAACTCCGGGACTGGGAAGCAAAATAACAGAAAGCTCATTTACGGATCAGTTCACAGGGCTAAGTGCAGGCGATATTTTTCTTAAGAAAAATGGAGGTAAAATTGATGCGGTAACAGGAGCTACGATAAGCTCTGATGCAGTTGTAGAAGCTGTTAGAAATGCAATGCTTAAAAAGATAGATGCTGTAAAATAATCAACTTGTTGTATATTATAAAATAAAGGAAGATGAGTAAATAAAAATGCAAAATGAAAAGATTGGCAAGAGATTCTGGAAGGAATTTGCAAAGGGTATAATTATTTCCAATCCTGTGTTTATACTTGCTTTAGGTCTTTGCCCGACGCTTGCTATTACGTCTTCGCTTGATAATGCTCTTGGTATGAGCGCGGGCGTTATATTTGTCCTACTGTGCTCCAACATAATAATTTCTTCTATGCGAAAGATTATTCCTGAAACAGTAAGAATTCCTGTATTTATAGTTGTTATTGCGACTTTTGTTACTATTTTAAGCCTGGTATTTCAAGCATATCTTCCTCCGCTGTATGAATCGCTCGGGATATACCTTGCGCTGATAGTGGTAAATTGTATTATTTTAGGCAGAGCAGAAGCATTTGCTTCAAAAAAGTCTGTCCTTCTATCTATTTCAGATGCTCTGGGAGCAGGAATTGGTTTTACGCTGGCGCTAATTATTATTTCACTGCCAAGGGAAATACTTGGAACTGGCAGCCTGTCTGTAGTTGGCAGGATATTATTTAAACTCCCGGTTTTGTTTGAAAATCCAATGGCTATCTTTATTCTTCCACCGGGAGCATTTTTAGTAATAGGACTTTTGCTGGCACTATTTAGATGGTTGGGGGTGGTAAAAAATGAGTAACCTTTTGTCCATATTTATTGTAATGGCTGTTATTAACAATTTAGTTCTTTCTAAATTCCTGGGGCTGTGTCCTTTTTTTGGGGTTTCAAAGAAACTGACTAATGCTATAAGCATGGGTGCCGCTGTTACGTTGGTAATGCTTATTGCCTCGCTTTCCACATCTGTCATTTATAATTATATACTCATACCTTTTAATGTAGAATTTATGAATATAATAATTTATATTTTAGTGATAGCCTCACTGGTGCAGATAGTGGAGCTTACCATAAGAAGAACTAATATTGCACTGTACAATGCACTTGGCATATATCTTCCACTTATTACTACAAATTGCGCAGTTTTAGGCATAACACTTATTAATGCCAAGGAAGGTTATTCAATTATTGAGAGCATGGTTAGCGCACTGGGAGCAGGAATAGGATTTACGTTAGTGCTTATAATTATGTCAGGAATAAGAGAAAAGCTTGAAGTAAGCGATTGTCCAAAAGCTATGCGGGGATTGCCGATAGCATTTATAACGGCAGCTCTTCTTGCTCTTGCTTTTCTTGGTTTTAGCGGAATGATGTAGATAATAATTATTTACAGGAGAGACAATATAATATGATTTTAGTTATTGTAATACTTACTTCAATCGGGCTGGCATGCGCGATGCTAATTTTTATAATGAACAAAGTTCTTCCTGCTGAACCTGAAGCTCTAAAGAAAACCGAAAAAATTGCAGAGTATCTTCCCGGTGTAAACTGTGGCGCATGCGGACTTCCGGGATGTTTTGCTTATGCTCAGGCATTGGCTAAAGATAAGGATTTAATTACTACAAATCCATGCATGGCTGTTTTGCAGGATGAAAAAATGCTTGGCGATCTTGAAAGGATGCTTGATATTAAAATAGATTCTTCATCAATGAATAAAAAAGCAGTTGTCTGCTGCACGGGAGATCCTGAAACTATAAGTAATTATTCTGGAATTGAAACTTGCAAGAGTGCAAGTAAACTTACAAGCGGGTTTAAAAAATGCCCTTATGGGTGTCTTGGCTTTGGAGACTGTGCAAAAGTTTGCCCTCAGGATGCAATACAAATTTATGCTGCCAGCGGCAGGAATATAGCAGTTGTGGATCCTGAAAAGTGTACCGGGTGCGGATTATGCGTAAAGGAGTGCCCCAATAACCTCATTAAGCTGGTGCCTGCAGATACAAAAATTGTTTTCTTGTGCAGTTATGATTCCATCAAGGATATACCCGGCAGAGAAAAATGTTTTAGAGGATGCCTGCACTGCAGGAAATGTTACAAGGCTTGCGAGCATGATGCCATTATCTGGAACAAGGAGAAGGGTATTCCTGAATTTGATTCTGCCAAGTGCACTTTATGCGGTGCCTGCATAGAAGTTTGCCCACATGACAAGCTTATTGAACTTTCTAAAGTTACCCCAGAAGATAAAAAAGAGTATAAAGAAAAAGAAAAAGTAGGCAGCAAATAAACTTTCAGCTGGGAAATCCATCATTTAGCAGATTATCTTGAATTTCAAATCAAA